>Ga0209636_10000192_pt1 | contig 52446 bp, 39 predicted proteins | sample DeeMarSWOR152_54_FD_187464 | JGI IMG/M metagenome (GOLD analysis project Ga0209636, IMG submission 187464) | Marine sediment microbial communities from White Oak River estuary, North Carolina - WOR-1-52-54 (SPAdes) (version 2) | ecosystem: Environmental > Aquatic > Marine > Intertidal zone >...
TGTATATGAGACCTTAGATACACAAGGGATATTTATCTTTGACATGAACACCATACATTGTCTTCGAGATGAGTGGGGGAATAGCACATTTCATCGTCAGGACGGCGATATACATTCTGTCTGGGTTAATCATTTTGAACCAGAGCGCGCGATCTCGTCTCTTGAACTGACTCTCCATATACGAAAAGATGGCACGGTAAAGACCATGTGCGAGACGCATCAAGAACGGGGCTATCCACTCTCTACGGTCACTACTCTCCTTGCTCAAGCAGGTTTCAAATCTTCATTGTATCGACACCTCACCTTTAGGCCCGCTGAGGAGAGCGACTTGAGAATAATGGCGGTGGCAAGAAAATGATTGCTGATCTACATATTCATTCATGCTATTCAAGGGCTACCTCAAAAGAGATGATTATACCCAAGATCGCAGAGTATGCCAAGTTGAAAGGTATTGGAATGGTTGGCACGGGAGATTTTACGCATCCTGAATGGCTCAAGGAACTCAAGAGAAATCTGAAGCCCCATGACGGAGTATTTGAATATGGCGGTGTGAAATATATTCTTAACGTGGAGGTCAATAACATCTATACGAAAAAGGGCAGACTCCGTCGGCTTCACAATCTCATCTTTGCACCGGATTTTGAGACGGTTGAGAAGATTAATGACTATCTCGGGAAGTATGGAAAACTTGAGTCTGATGGAAGACCTATGTTGTCTCTTGATACCTACGATATGTTCAAGGCATTACTCGATATCTCTCCTGATATTTTCCTGATTCCCTCCCATATCTGGACACCGTGGTTCTCCTTGTTTGGATCCAATTCAGGATTTGACTCGATCGAAGAATGTTTCGAAGATCTGCAGGACAAATTTTTCGCTGTGGAGACAGGACTTTCATCAGATCCCGCAATGAACTGGCGTCTGTCAAGTTTAGACAAGTATACATTAGTGTCAAATTCTGATGCCCATTCACCAAATCGTCTTGGTCGAGAGGCAAACGTCTTTAAAGATGATTTAGATTACTATAGGCTGCGTGATGTCTTGAAAAGTAAAGATCGTGAACAATTTTTGTATACGATCGAATTCTATCCACAAGAGGGCAAGTATCACTTTGATGGTCACCGCAAGTGTGGCGTGAGGCTCGCGCCCAAGGATGCGCGGTTCAATAACAATCTGTGTCCAGTCTGTTCGCGCAATCTCACTATAGGAGTACTCCATCGAATTGAGTCACTCTCTGATCGGGATGAAGGATTTGTTCCTCAAGACGCGATTCCTTACAAGAATCTGATTCCCTTGGAAGAGATTATCGCAGAGGCAATGGGATGTGGTCGAGATACCGTAGGTGTGAGAAATGAATATCGAAGATTGTGTAATATCTTTGGTAGTGAATTTGAGATTTTACTTAATGTTGCCGTCGATGAACTAAGAAACAATACACAGGAAAAAATTGCCATTGCCATTGAACGGGTCAGGCGGGGAGATGTCATCATCAATCCTGGATTTGATGGTGAATTTGGAGAGATCAAGATATTCGAACAAGAGAAACCGACTGAAGCACAGCTGGGGCTATTCTAGTACCGTTTCACATCATTGAAGTATACTACTTCGTTCTATTAAAACCTTTCTGAATATTGTAATCTTTTTTACGCTCCATATGACTATCTTATGATTGGCGTTTTCGCAAATACTGTTTTGGTTTTTCTGGGAAGCATTGTGGGTTTGTATTTAAAGAGGGGTATACCAGAAAACATCAAAAAGATGATCATGATTGGGCTTGGTCTGTTTACGTGCGTTTTCGGCATCAAGATGGGGTTGGAGATGGAGAAGCCGTTGGTTGTTGTTGTTAGTCTTGTTCTGGGTGGTGCTTTCGGAACGCTGCTCAGGATTGAGGCATTGCTCGAGGGCTTGGGAATGAGAATGAAACAATATATAAAGACCAAGGACGAGACATCATTTAGCCAGGGCTTTGTCACGGCAAGCCTGCTCTTCTGCGTTGGGCCAATGACCATACTCGGCTGTCTGCAGGCTGGGCTCGAAAATAACCCAGAGTTATTATTCATAAAATCATTGATGGATGGTGTTTCAGCGACTATTCTGTCTTCAACACTTGGGATTGGCGTGATGTTTTCTGCAGTATTTGTGCTGGTGTTCCAAGGCCTGCTCACGATACTTTCCCAGCAGGTGAGTTTTCTTACTGAACCAATTTATTTGCATGACTTTACCAGTGTTGGCGGTATCATGATTTTTGCAATCGGCATAAAATTATTGGGAATAAAACAGATCAAAGTTGGTAATTTCCTGCCTGCATTGATATTTGTGTTATTATTCACGTTCATTTATAGATTATGCTAGAGGATAATTCAATCAGGATTCAGCGCTGAAAATTAGCATAATTATTTTACCAAACTCTCCATACTGAAAAATAGTAAGGCGAAATTGATGTGTGGATTTCTTCTTTTTCCGAAAAGTTGGATAGGGCATTCAAAAAGAGTGTCCTCATTTTTTCGTTATGTGCAATACACATAAGATACGTGCCCTCGCGAATATTGCTATACCTTTCAGCCGGTAATAAACTTCCCTGTGACTCAAATGGCAGCCAGGGAATATATTTAATATAAGGATTGATCAATTCGTATACCCCTTTATTACATACAACGAGAGCTGCGGTCTCCGCATATTTATACACCTCATTTCTGTAAAATACTTGTAATTTCAGATATTCTTGGTGCCTGCTGTGTATTGCTATAGATAGCATGAGGAGAAGACCACAAAAAGGTAAGATAGCTTTTCTAGCCAATTTTGTCCTGCTGACGATAGCAATATATGGTATAAGTAAAAAAGGTATAATAGGTAACATGAACCTCTGCCCCAGGACGATCGACTCGAAAAAGCTCTCACCTCTATCTATCAAACTCTGAAGTGAATAAAAAACGATAAATACCAAGGCGGGTATGATGAAAACCCATTTTTCTCTTTTTCTCAAGAAGAAGGGAAGAATAAGCAATAGTGGATACAAGATATTTAATGAAAAAAAGAACTCTTTGAACATGTGCCAGAAATATCGAAAACTGAAATCCACCTTGTAAAAACCGATTGATCCTGTAATTACGTGGAAACTAATAAAATTATACACAATAAGCGGAATGATGCTGACGGCAGCTCCGATAGTAAAATAAATGAAATACTGTCGATTCTTCTTCAAAAATAACATCACCCCAGATGCAATCGGCAAAAGCAGTAGTGGAAACCGGATAGAAACACCCATACCCATCAGTATTCCGGCAAGGAAATATTTTTGTTTTACAAGAAAATAGATTCCCGCAAGAGCAATTATTGCTGCCGGAACATCGCTCATTATTGTTCGCGAATATAATATGAAAGATGGGTGAAATAGAAAAAGCAATGCGTAGATTTGAGGCAATTTGTAATTCCGAAGTAGCAAGATAAATATCCAAAAACCGAGCGCCATCAGGAGGTATCCCCTGAGAAATACTAATTTCCAGTGGATGATTGAAAAGGGCAAAAGAAGTGCGGCGTTGCCTGGTGGCCACTTCGAAATATAATGTCCAGCAATACTCATACCCATTGGTGCGTTTACAATACCTGCCTCGTCGTAAAATATCGTTCCTCTCTCAAAAGTGTATGCTGTCGATAAATATGCTGCCTCATCGGTAATAGCGTACGTAGTTGGATAGTATGTGAAGAATGTAACAGAGAAGAGCATGAAACCAAGGATTATTACGATATCTTCTCTTACCATAATTGAGTATACACTGATGTGTTATTCTGTCAATGCGGTTCCGGTAAGCATTAGTATTTGCAATTGAACGTGATATTATTGAACCCTTCGAAGTCATATGTCACGTGTTGACTCTTAAGATCTTTTAGATATAATAATATTTAATTGGTGGATTCAAGGGAAGCGTCGTGAAAATCGACCGCGGTCGCCGCCACTGTAATTCCATTGAATGGTCTCATCATAAAAAGTCACTGCCCCAGAGGGGCGGGAAGGCTGATGAGAGCTATGGATAAGCCAGGAGACCTATCCATCAGTACCGTTCCAACACACTACCGTTAGGTTGTGGTTTGTTGAAACAAATTGGCACACATAGAATGATGGTGAGTTGGGACGGCGCAGGTCCTGCGAGAAGATCCTTCGGACGAAAGGAGGTAGTATGCAGTGGTTCTTCCTTTACGCAGTCATTTCTCTGTTCCCTCTCTACGAAGTAGATGAGATCATGGTTACTGCCACGCGGTATCCAAAGGTATTGAAAGACATTGCTCTGGCAACAGTGGTGATCGACAAGGAAGAGATGAGAGAGCGTGGATCGTTCAATCTCGGAGAACTCCTTCACACACATGCAGGAATTGACATCAAGGACTTGGGTCAGTGTGGTGTATCGAGCATCTCGATACGTGGTATACCCTCAAACGGAACGCTCGTTCTCATAAATGGTCATCCGATTAACTCTATTACCACAGGTATGGCTGACCTCAGTTCGATCGATATCAATGGTGTAGAGCGCATCGAGATCATCAAGGGGCCGGTCTCGAGTTTCTATGGAGCAAATGGGCTCGGCGGTGTTGTGAACATTGTTACCATAAAGGATTACATGAGTCCTGAATTTGAACTGGGGATAACGCCTTCAACAACTGATTTCACTAATCTATCACAGTCTCAGCACGTCTTCGCCAGCATAGGAATGCCCTTACGCACGGGCCATGGTGGCATAGTGGGAGCGTATCATACGTCTGATGGTCATCGGAGCAACATGGATCTGAACCACTCTCATATCCAGAGTCATCTGAGCCAGGATTTTGGTCAGGCCTCAATCAGTGCGGTGGTGACCTATGACAATAAGGAATACGGTGTTCCTGGGCCACAGCCGTTCATTGATAGCCTTCATCCAAGACCACAATTCGGTGACAGTAGTGCGACATCTCTCTTTGATAGAGAACATGATAAGATCCTGCTCGGCAAGGTCGAGGTTGACTGGGCTGCAACAGATGCTATCCACTGGTTCACAAAATTGTTTGGCGATCGGGAAAAAATTGATTTCCATAGCGTGTATAGAGGTTGGCTAGGAGACACGGTTACGGAAGACTATGAATATCTGACACACACCATTGGATTGCACTCTCTTGCAGCAGTGACTAGTGATAACGCTGATCTCATTTTCGGGTTAGATGCGCACTATGACACACTCGAGACAGCAAAGAGATCACAACAGACTGGTGATACATTGTGGCACGCATCGTCATATGTTGTCGGTGGTTGGATTGAGCTCAAGAAGCACTTCGGCACCATAACGACAATTTCACAGATTCGTTTCGATAGAAATTCTGATTACGGTAATTTTGTTTCACCCGGGATCGGTATTATCAGCACGGTAGCGGAGAATTTTTGGGTAAAGACATCTCTTGGTAAGGCATTTAGGGCACCAACATTCAATGATTTATACTGGCCAAATGCAGGGAACCCTAGTCTCAAACCAGAACACGGTTGGGAATATGAATTGCGGCTTGAGAGTTCACCGGTATATAATCTCTTTGCTGCCTTCTCCTTCTATCTACGGAGTATTAAAGACAGGATTGTGTGGCTTCCAACAGAAGGTTCGTGGCAACCTCAAAATGCAAATCATCTCTCAGTGCGAGGAATTGATTGTGAAATATACAGTCCTATCAATGACGTTCTCGCGCTCTCTCTCGAAGGTACCTACCTCAACGCGGAGCAGAAGAATACAGAAGTGATCTATGACTTCTATGATCCATATGCCGATACAAGCCACACCATTATGGCAGAAATTGAGCGAGACGCAGCATTTACTCCACAGTACCAGATATCAGCAAGACTCACGGTGAAGGTACCACATGACCTCGCAATCTCTCTTTCTAGTCTTTGGGTTGCCGAACAAGTTAACTACTACCCAAACTATGACAACTATCCTCATGTGTCAATGGATGTAAAAACACTCGATGACTATTTTCTAATGAATACAAATGTGAATAAGAAATTTTTCGACAATCTCAGGATGTCCATTGGTATAAAAAATCTGTTCGATGTAAAATATGCCCAACAATTTGGCAATTCGCTCGAAGACCATGATTATCCTATGCCGGGGAGGACGCTGTTTACCCAGCTGGTTTGGCACTATGAATAACGCTTATCTTTTGAAAACCCGAGCACTCAGCGAGATGGCCAGGGCATAGCATTGACATCATTCAATTTCTTGCATATAATTAAATTGTGGGGTGGCTGGATAGTCGCTCTATGCGAGAGGAAAGTCCGGGCTTCACAGGGCAGGATGCTTCCTAACAGGAAGGTTTGATCTCTGAGGATTGAACGGAAAGTGCCACAGAAAATATACCGCCCCGTATCTTCTCCGGAGGGACGGGGTAAGGGTGAAAAGGCGTCCCGTCGAAAGACGCGGATTCTGTCCACGGGCAGAAAGGTAAAAGCTCACCGCTCTAATGGTGACATTAGAGGTCCTTGAAGAGGATTTCAACTCATTGAGTTGGAACAGGGTAAACCCCATCTGAAGCAAAACCAAGCAGCCCCGTTGAAGTGGCTCCGCTTCATCCCGTCCTTTTAGTTGCGGGATACGGGGTGGGTAGGTTGCGCAGAGCCCAGTAGTGATATTGGGACAAGATAAATGGCTATCTCAGACAGAACCCGGCTTATAGGTCACCCCACAATTTTGCTTGTGAGTTAGAGTATAGTATGAGAGACAGTGCAATTGAGGAGATTGTGTGACCGAGTGGGCGACAAGAAATAGAAGAGTGGGGGCTACGGATATTGAGATAAGGGGTAAGCGAATACCAAAGGTCGTTGTTCAAATCCTTCACAACAGAGGGTGTGATACACCAGAGATGATTGAGAAGTATTTTGCACCATCGCTGTCTGACCTCTGTGATCCCTTTTTAATGAATGACATGGAAAAGGCAGTCGCCCGAATTATCGAAGCAGTACAGAGAAGAGAAAAGGTACTTGTCCATGGAGACTATGATACTGATGGCATAACCGGTGCTGCCCTCATTGTTAACAATCTTCGAAGACTAGGACTTGAAGTGGACTATTATATCCCCCATCGTCTGATGGAGGGGTACGGTCTATCGCTGAGTGGTATAAATCATGCAATAAAAAATGGATGTTCGTTACTGATTACCGTTGACTGTGGCATTACAGCAACAGACGAAATTTTATATGCCCACAAAAATAATGTAGACGTTATTGTCTGCGATCACCATAAACCCGAGGCAGAACTTCCCGAGGCCCTCGCACTCTTAAATCCGAAAATCCCTGGAAACAGGTATCCATTTAAGGAATTGGCAGGTGTTGGTGTAGCATTCAAGATGCTCCATGCCCTACATAAAAAATTGAGATTACCGAAAGAGGATATATTTAGTGACTTAGACCTTGTTGCCCTGGGAAGTGTTGTTGATATTGTGCCACTCATTGATGAAAACCGTATTCTCGTTAAATATGGCATCAAGAGAATAACAAAGAGCAAGAAAATAGGATTTCAGGCACTCCTCGAGGAGACCGGTCTCAAGGGCGGACTCACATCGTATCACCTTGGTTTTATTATTGGTCCACGCATAAATGCCTGCGGTAGGTTGCGTGACGCAAAAGAGGTAGTAGAACTCTTTCTCACGGATGACAAATCCGTTGCCTTAAGATTGGCGAGGAACCTTTCTGAAGACAATAAGAAGCGTCAAGAAATAGAGAATCTAATCTACCAGGAGGCAAAGGATTTGATTGAGAAACAGGGTATCAACAGGGATAGGGTGATTGTTGTCGGTAAGGAAGGATGGCACGAAGGAGTTGTAGGAATTGTAGCATCAAAGATTAGTGAAGACTATTACCGGCCAACCATACTTCTCGTTTTGAAGAAGGATATCGCAAAGGGGTCGGCGCGCTCAGTACCTGGTTTTGATGTCTCGGAAGCCCTCAGTTTTTGTGGTGATATGCTGACAAAATATGGTGGGCATAGTCAGGCTGCAGGCCTTGAAATGGAGAGAGATAAATTTGACTATCTTCCACAACGGATGAATGAGTTTGCGCAGAAGTATGATGAGCATCTCTTTAAAAAGAAAAGCCTGTATGATGTTAAACTCGGTCTGGATGAAATAAGTGATGAGGTGGTATATTTTTTGAAATTTCTTGAGCCGACAGGTATTGCAAATCCGCAACCCGTATTTTTTGGCGAAGACTTTGAGATCGTTGGTGTACCTCGAGTAGTGGGGCCCAATCATCTCAAGTTTGCCGTGAGGGATAAAGAAAAGGCATTCGATGCAATTGCCTATGGACAGGCAGAAAGCATTCTCAATATTGAAGTCGGCAAGACAAGGGTTGACTGCTATTACTCTATTTCAGAGGACTCGTTTTTCGGCAAGAGAAAGCTGGTTCTGAAGATTAAGGAGATGAAGAAAAAATAGGTCATATGGAATGGCAACTGGTCTCCGAGGATAATCTTTCGTATTTTCGATTTCAATGGCAGAAAAACTCTGCATTCTACTCTATAGTATCAAGCAATGATACATTTCTCAAGAAGTTCAACCCTATTTTCCTGAAACAGATTCATTCTGATATCATCATCAACGTTGATGCCATTGACCAGCGGATTGGTGATGGTTTAGTTTCGCGTAAAAAGAATCGTGTCATCGGTGTCAAGGTTGCCGACTGCCTTCCAGTATATCTTTTTAACGACGAGAGCATTTGTCTTATCCACTGCGGATGGCGCGGTGTCATTAAAGGTATCGCTCGGATGGCGGCACGGGATTTGGGCACCTATAAATATGTGTTGGGTGCCTCGATCGGTGCGTGCTGCTATGCAGTGAGTGAACATGTAGTAGACCTCTTTTGTAGAAGATATAAGAATGCGATAATCATGAGAAATCAGAAGAAATATCTCGACCTCAAGGCTGCAGTTGTCGAGGACTTAGGCAGCAGAGATCTTCTCGCCTCACTCGATTACTGTACAAAGTGTTATCCGGAGTATTTCTATTCCTATCGAAGAGGCGATAACGAAAAAAGGAATTATGCCGTACTCGTATCATTATGAGACCTCTGTTGACTCGTTATCGTATCTTACTCAAATAGGCTAATGCAGAAATCCCTTCTCATCTTGATGATTCCTATAATACTCATCGCCCGTGAATGGACTTGCATGGTATACATGGCAGCCGATAATGGTCTCGCTCCACTAGCTGATTCAGATTTGGTTGAAATGCAGGAGGTGGGTTCAACCGAGGATATGGCAATTGTCGTGCAGATAGATAAACCGAACATTGGTGCACGCAGGCTGCTCGTCGGAAGCGGTACTTCCCATGTGCTGCAGGATCTTGGTATTATCGACATGTGTGACTGGCAGACACTCTCTGAATTCCTCAGGTGGGGAATACAGAACTATCCTGCCAATAGGTATTGTGTCATTCTATGGGACCACGCGACTGGCTGGACATTGATGCCCAAAGGCTCTTTTGGCAGTGATTGGTCGAGTGGTAATCGGCTGAGTATCGCAAATGGCGATTTTAAAAAGGCGATAAGTACTGCTTATGACTATACCCGAGAAAGGATTGACCTATTCGCCTTTGATGCCTGTTTGATGCAGCAGATTGAGGTGGCATACGAAATCAAGGATTATGCCAGAGTATTCTTATCCCCACAGAATGTCTGTCCCCTCAAAGGTTTTCGGTATGATCGAATATTGCGAGCGCTCGATGAAGACCCTGGAATGAATGAATTTCAACTGGCGAGACATATCGTGGAGATTAATGTAGAGAATTATCTGGGCATACAGCCAGTGGTCTATTCGGCAATCAATTTGATAAATGTCAATAAGCTCAAGGGGAGCAGCGACAAATTAGTTCGAGTGCTCACGGAAGGTCCGGCCAGCCCATCAATCTGTGAACTCAGAGATGTCGTTCAGACAATACCCCAGTTAGGGCAGACTCCGTCACCGCAGGATGAATTGATAGACTGGGGAGATTTTATTAGACAATTAGATGAGGTAGTACAGAGTCCTGAGACTAAACAGCTACTGCATACATATAACACTACTATTGTAAAGTCTGCCTATTGGGGAGAGCAATTTTCTCGGACAACAGGATTAACGATCTGGTACCCATTTCGCTATTTGACATTTAAGCAGCGCTTAGATGACTATATCAGTCTTTCCTGGGCACAGTCACGGTGGCCTCAGTTTTTGAATTGGCTGTATGGTGAGGATGATATGAGGCCAACACCCGTAAACATAAAAATCGGAAGAGTCGGAGAGAATAATGATTTCAGGATATACTGGCCAGCCTCCTATGACCTTGCTCCAGTCACCTATACTGTCATCGAGGCACAGGATACACTCCTCATCTTTAGAGAAGATTGTGAGGAGGCGGGTGCGTGGTATTTCAACGGCTTTGCCTCGAGTACAGAGAATGTCCACTCGGGAAACTACTCATTCTTTTCAGGTAACGCGAGCAATCTGATGAATTCATGCGAGACAAGGGAATCGATCATGATCCAGGATGCTGGGCTTTTGAGCATCTATCTCTATTATAATACAGAGGAGATGGCAGATTCCTTAATCATCGAATATGGCCCATTGAGAGATGTACACTATGGTTTTTCCAATGGTTGGCAAGAGCGCCGCATAATCTTACCAGCCGGCGATCATACTCTGAAGATCTCTTATCATACAAATGAGTCAATCAATAAGGGAGGATGTTATATTGATGACATCGTTGTATACGATTTCTTAGATGGAAGGTATCTGAGAGAGTCTTGTGCCGATACGGTAATCTCAATCTACAACAAAAAGCGCGGTACCTATTATTATACACTCTTTCCTGCGGACAGCTATGACAATAGAGGTAACGTGGGGAGTCTCGTTGATATCTCTATAGAAGAGTATGCCCTGCCTTATTCAATGCCAAGTCCATTTCAGTCATCATGTACTCTTGTGCTTGACTACCCTGATACTCTGCAGCCTTCCGTTCACATCTTCTCGATTTCAGGGAGAAGGGTTAGAGAATTCGATGGCACTGACATAAACAATAAAACTGTTTTTTGGGATGGGAAAGATGAGTATGGTCGAGATGTTGGTTCAGGAATCTATTTTGTCTTGTTGAAAGACGGTTTATTTAAAAGAATCGGTAAGATAGCCAGGCAGCGATGAAGAGAGCACCTTATGCCATTATCGGTCACGGTGGCGCAGGAGGTATTAGTTTTCCGAAGCGAAGGAAAGATGGTTTGATAAAGGCAGTGAGTATCGGTTATGGAATTCTTAGGCAGAATGGCTCAAGTCTTGATGCAGTTGAGAAGGCGGTCGAGATACTCGAAGATATCACAATATTCAATGCGGGGACAGGTTCATCATTAAATCTAAAGGGCGTGGCAGAAATGGATGCCTCTCTGATGACGAGTGAGCAGAGATTCGGTGCCGTAGCGGCAATCACAAATGTGAAGAACCCAATAAAGGTTGCGCGACTGGTTATGGAAAAAACCGACCATCTTTTACTCTTTGGCAAGAGCGCAGTAAGGTTCGCTCGATTGATGGGACTCAAATATTACGATCCAAAGACAAAAGAGAAGGAGCGTATATGGCTCAGGATGCAGAGAGATCTCAGCAGCACCTATTTCAAGAAACTCAAAGATATTGCCGAACTCTATGGCACAGTTGGTGTTGTGGCGATTGATAAACACGGAGTGATTGCTGCAGGGACATCATCGGGTGGTATAACGATGAGACTTCCTGGTCGGGTCGGTGATACACCGATCATCGGTGCTGGGACGTATGCAGATAAGAATGCTGCGGTGAGTGCCACAGGTCATGGTGAGGCGATAATGCGAGCAATGCTTGCCTTCCGTGCAGTCTGGTTGATGGCACGCTATCCTGTGCAGACTGCGGGGAGAAAAATAATTGAGTATGCGAACAGAACTGATTGCAGATGTGGTCTTGTCGGCGTCGATAAAAGAGGAAATATTCTGTGTGTGAACAATACCAAGGCTATGTCGTGGTGCTCAATCAAGAATGGAAAGATGAAGATGTTCGAGTCCTAGTTTCCTTCAAGACTATTGACATCGTCTGTCTGTTCTATATAATAGAGTATGGCCAAGGTTGACAAAATTCCCTGCCCACTATGTATCTTTACCTCAAAATATGTTGATCTGATCCTTACCAATGATGGCTATTATCTATGCCCGATCTGTGATGCCACTCTTTCTTATGAAGAAATAATGCAATTGTACAGCTTCACGCAATTGGATTTTGAAATAAAACAACGCGATCTTAAACCGCATAACTAAAGACCCGCTCACATAATTTTTTCCATACCTTACTTTTTCTGATAACACTTAATGGACACTGTTACCTTAAAAAAATATCTTCTACCTCTTCAGATGATGGTGTTCGCCCATGTTTATAAAAGAAGATCTGTTGATAGCTCTTGTGATCTGTTTCATAAAACTCCTCATTTACCATTCCAAAAGTGAGTATATGATGCTGAGATAGGTAATTACCAGCCAGAAATTCAATGAGTAAAATGATGAGCGTTGCGATGACGGTGAGCGGAACAGTCAGAAATTTTAGGGATATCTCTCTTCTCGGTCGAAGTATTCTCGGTGTTGGTTTTGCATAGGAGACCTCGATCTGTCCTGTGGATAAGAGATGGTAGAGACAGGAGCATGTATGGAACTTCCCCAACCCCGAGATCTCGATTAAATCATCGACACTCCGGTGACCATCCAACACTGATAATACCCGTGCCTCATCGTCTGGAAGTTTCAGCTTCAATTCTGGTCTCTCAATTCTTTTATACACAATATCATCTGACTGGATTGTTGTTTTAATTCTGGGCCATTCATCAAATCTCCGTGCAGCTTCCAAGACCACCCGTTCGGTATTCAATCTGATCCTTATCTGGCTTTTAGGATAGATGACTGCATCCGGTTCAAATTTGAATCGACCGTCTTCGGTCATAAATATTTCGTCAAACACCTCTTGTATCTTAAACTTTATGATACGTTCTACCTCTTCTGTCGTGAGATACTTATCTTCGAGAATGATACTCATGATAGGTCTTTTGGTTTCTTTGTGCATTTCTTCAATCATCTCATAGACATTTTTTCCAAGCAAGCCAGATCTTACGAGGTAAGTCTCTAATCTCTCATTCTTCACGCCCTGTTCGTAGAATGCACCAGTAATTTGGCCCTCAATAAAACCAATGTCAATGAGCTCTTCTTGTCGTTTGATCTTTAAGATCCCCGTCAGTCGCTGCTGGGAAATAAGTTGTAGCACATTTGAAAGATTAAGGCTTTTTAGATCTCCCTCAATCGGCACGATACCCCCAGATGAGTGCAAACGAAATGATATACGATGTAATGGCGATGATAACCGCAATAGGTATGAAGAGCATATTCAACTGAAGTGCTACCCAACCCGTTGGTAATACAAATATATGTGGGAAAAACACGGGGATATAGCCAGCCACCGTTATACATACAAGAATTAGACCGACAAGATGTTTCCCCAGATAGATCAATCCGGCCCCAGGAATAACAAGATTGACCATGTAAAGAATGGACCTTGTGATCTTCTTCTTACTCTTATCGACGGATATCCTGAGACGTTCTTCTGTTTCTGCCTGTTTTGTTGACTTGAATTTTGTGAAACAGTCTTCACACATCGTCTCGTCATCGACCTCTTTGAGGCATTTTGCACACAGAGGCTTACCACAGCTTGCACAGTAATAGGGAGGTGCTAATGAGAGAGGCATGAATGAGAGTATGAGGATTACGACAATCGGTATTACATACCAAAATTTCACAGGTCCGTTAAGTGATATGTGATTCAACATAATGCCTTTATAAAACTCACTATTTGAAGGTTTGATATCAACAGGTTCTTTACTCAGACTGGCAAAATTTCTCTTTCGTGCTTCTTCCATGAGCCGTGCAGATTCCGCGTATTCGATATTCTTTAACCTGAGGAGTCCAAGGTTGAAGAACGGTTCACCACGCTCGGTCAGTGAGATTGCGTGGTTATACAGAGATTCCGCCTTGGTTGGCTCATCAAAGCGGAAATAGATGTTTGCGAGATTATTCGCCACACTTATACTTCGATATCCCTGATAATAGAGATCCTCATACAATGAGCGCGCCTCATTAAATCTCTCTTGCTGCTTAAGACCATAGGCCAAGAATTTTTTTTCTGTTTCATGAGCTGCGGTCGGATTACTAGCGCTATCATAATTACTTATTTCATAGAGCTGATAAGCGTTGCCATTTTTTTTAAGAAACGAGATGAAATTATTTGCGGCAAGTGATATTAAAAATAATAATATCAGGACAACTATGTTGAGCCTTAGCCAATTCTTTTCTCGATTACTCAAGATCAGAAGCAGTAATAATGAATAGCAGACAAATATGAGATAGAGATCACGCAGAACTAAAATCGGTATCAAGAGGATGAGTGATTTTATGATGTCAACGAATTGTATATGTGTTTTCGGCACCATACGATGGCTCAAGGCTGGCAAATAATAGATAGTCTTCACCAGAAGATACACAATACCTGACAGAAAAACGACTGCAAAAAGGAGAATTGCGCCATTGACAATAATAAAGACCTGGTTCCTAAGATCTGAAAATACCGGAAGGGAAAAGGCAGTCTTGATGATCTGGGTATCCAGATGCCTCACTCCTAAGGCAGTGAATGACAGGAAGTTCTCTATAGCCGAAGAATCGAGATAGGTGGCAAGATGCAGTTTATTCGATGTAGTTTCATAGTCATTTGTCTCCTTTGCCTCCCATCTCAACACAGCACCGAGATGGAAATTTCTCTGTAGATGATGTGTCTTGAGAAGCGAATCTGCAGCTGCACTACTGGTGACGCTTCGCCAGAACCAGAGCACGACGGGGTCGTGCTCAAAGTCCGTGATCGTATAGGTACCTCGCGTGAGACCAACAAAGATCGATTCACTCGCTGGAGAGCGTACAAACTGCTGGTAGCGTGTGCTGAACTGCATCATAAGGCAGACCAAAAACAACGTCATAATAACGAATTATAGAGTAAATTTTATTTATGTCAACACTTGAATATAATACCTTGCGTTAGAGACACAAAAAGATACAGCTTTTTTAACATTTCTTGACTTTCACTGATAATTCGATATAATAACTGAGGAGATTGAATCCTCAATACCATAATTACATATAATGTGCATACGATAATCTGTTTCAATCGAGAGATGAGTGTCATTAAATGAGTAAGGAGGAATTAATGCCTCAGGTGAAAATTTTAGAAGAAATTTGTAAGGGGTGTGGGCTTTGCTGTGATGATGTGTGCCCGGTAAAAATCCTCAGACTCGCACCAGACCGCATCAACTCGAGCGGTTACCATCCTGCTGAGGTCATTGATATGGAGAAATGTATAGGCTGCGGCTACTGCTATATGGTCTGTCCAGAACCAGCAATTGAGGTCTATAAATAAGGGGGTATGATGGCAGAAAAGAGATTGATGTATGGAAACCATGCAGTCGTCGAAGGCGTTATCTATGCAGGCTGTCGCTTCTTTGCTGGCTATCCGATCACTCCGCAGAATGAGATACCTGAATATATGTCCATCAGGATGAATGAAGAAGGCGGCGTTTTTTTGCAGACTGAGAGTGAGATTGCGGCTATAAACATGCTCTTTGGTGCTGCTGCAGCAGGCAAGCGGGCAATGACCTCTTCCTCTTCACCAGGAATTAGCCTCATGCAGGAAGGAATATCCTATATTGCGGGTGCTGACATACCGGTTCTGGTCGTAAATGTGAATCGGGGCGGACCAGGCCTTGGTAATATTGCACCAGCTCAGTCTGACTACTATCAGGCAACACGCGGTGGCGGGCATGGCGACTATTATACTATAACCCTGGCTCCCAACTCTGCTCAGGAACTCTTTGAATTTCCAAGACTCGGTTTTGAACTGGCTGAGAAGTATCGGAATCCAACACTCATTCTTGCAGATGGTCTCTTAGGACAGATGATGGAGCCAGTAGAATTCTCCTATGAACCGATTGATCCAAAGGGTCTTCCAGAGAAAGAGTGGGCACTTTCAGGTTGTAAAGGAAGAGAACGTAGAGTTGTTCGTTCATATGATCTGAAGCCAGGAAGGCTTGAGGAGTTGAATCTCAGGCGTGTAAAGAAGTACCAAGAAATCAGAAAGAGAGAACAGCGTTCCGAGGTCATAGATTGTGATGATGTGGATCTAGTCATTGTTGCCTATGGTACCTGTGCACGGGTGTCGAGTGCTGCAGTGAGAATGGCACGGGAAAAGGGATTAAAGGTAGGGCTCTTGAGACCGATCACACTCTGGCCATTTCCTACTAATGTGCTTGCTGACATGTCAAAGAGGACTGAGAATTTCCTGGTGGTTGAGATGAGCTGTGGGCAGATGATTGATGATGTGAAATTGGCAACCGAATGCCGCTCAAAGATCCATTTCCATGGTCGCCCAGGAGGTGGAGTCCCGACGCCCCCTGAGATCTACAAGAAGATTGATGAGGTGCTTGGAGGTGCACGATGAAGAAGCTTTTTGGCAGACCTGCAGGATTGACTGACATCTTACAGAGATATTGCCCTGGGTGTGGTCATGGAATTGTGCACCGTCTCATTGCTGAATTGATTGTGGAACTCGATATAAGAGAGAGAACAGTCGGCATTGCTCCGGTAGGCTGTTCAGTCTTTGCTGATGAGTATTTTAATTGTGATATGATTCAGCCGCCTCATGGTAGAGGACCAGCAGTCGCCACAGGTATAAAACGGGCAAGGCCTGATTGCATTGTGTTCAGCTATCAGGGTGATGGTGATCTTGCCGCAATCGGCACTGCAGAGACCGTGCACACAGCAGCAAGGAATGAGAATATTACGATAATCTTTATTAATAATGCAATCTACGGCATGACCGGAGGCCAGCTTGCACCGACCACACTACCGGGTATGAAGTCAACGACTTCGGTGAAAGGACGTGATGTCATAAAACAGGGATATCCAATAAAGGTATGTGAGTTACTTGCCGGCGTTGATGGTCCCTTTTATCTAGAACGATGTGCGGTCGATACGCCAAAGAACACCATCAAGACAAAGAAGGCAATGAAGAAGGCATTCCAGAATCAGAAAGACAACAAGGGATTTTCATTGATCGAGATACTTTCAATGTGCCCGACAGGGTGGGGTTTAACCCCTGTACAGGCGAAAGAATGGATTGTCGAGGTGATGGCCAAATACTACCCATTAGGCGTATATCGAGATCGAGGGGAGGAGAAGTGACGCGAGAGATAATTGTCTCAGGTTTTGGTGGGCAGGGTGTTGTCTCTTCAGGGATAATTTTGGCTCATGGTGGGTTGATCGAAGGCAAACACGTTACATTCTTTCCATCCTATGGCGCTGAGATGCGCGGTGGCACGGCAAACTGTTCCGTGGTTATTTCATCCGAACCCGTGGCATCGCCAATTGTTGCGAATCCAGATATTGTCATCATCATGAATGAACCTTCTCTGACGCGGTTTGAACCTACGGTAAGACCCAATGGATTAATCTTATTCAATCAGACACTCATTAAATCAAGGCCAAAGCGAACCGATGTGACAGTCATTCCTGTCGAGGCCAATGCCATTGCCGAAGAATTAGGTCAAGGTCGTATTGCAAATATGGTGATGCTCGGGGTGATGGCAAAGAAGACAGGATTGCTTAACTTAGAGACGCTCAAAAAGGCACAGCGCAAAAGATTCCTTAAGGCGAGCGAAGAGCAGCTGACCTTAAATGAAAAGGCATTAGAGAGAGGATATGACCTATAGAGGAAACTCTAAATCCGAAATCCTAAATTCTAAACACTTGTTTTCGTTAACAGGTTTACGTTTTGAGTTTTGGAATTTCGATATTGTTTAGGATTTAGAAATTAGAATTTAGTGCTTGTATAAATGCTTGATAACATCCTTCCTTTAGTTAAAAAACCCATACGCTATACAGATGGCGAATATAATGTTACGCACAAATCAAATCCTGTGGTAAATATAGGAATTGTATTTCCTGAGGTATACGAGATCGGAATGTCCAATCTCGGGATAAAGATTATCTATCACCTCTTTAATAGAATGGAGGGGATTCAATGTGAACGTATCTTCGCACCATGGCCTGATTTTGGTGAGAAATTAAGGAGTAATAAGATTCCTCTCCATGGACTAGAATCAAAAAGACCGATCAGTCATTTCGATCTTCTTGGATTTTCATTGCAGAGTGAATTATGCTACACCACAGTCCTCTATGTGTTGGAACTCGGACAGATTCCCTATAAGAGCTCATTACGAGATACACGCTACCCGATTCTCATCGCAGGGGGCCCTGCAGTATTCAATCCTACCCCTCTATCTTCAGTTTTTGACGCATTTGTGATCGGTGATGGTGAAGATGCTGTAGAAAATATCGCCCAGATCTTAATGCGTATTCCAAAGGAGAAAAAACATGAGAGACTTGAGGAAATCTCAAGATTGGAGAACGTATGGGTTCCCCTGATTCATAAAGGCGGTAAGACGGTAAAGCGTTCTATAGCAACATTGGAAGAAGGAACAGTGCCTTCACCACCACTGCTTCCGATCTGTGAGATTACCCATGATCGCCTCACCATCGAGGTAATGAGAGGTTGTACCTGGGGTTGTCGTTTCTGTCAGGCAGGCTATGTCAATCGCCCAATAAGAACGAGGTCTGAGCAAGATATCATAAAGGCTGTAGAGAAGGGAATCAGACAGACAGGATGGGAAGAGATTTCTTTGCTTTCCTTCTCGATACTCGATTATCCTGATCTGCTCAATCTGGTGAGGAGGGTGAATGAGATACTCAAAAAAAAGATGATAAATATTTCACTCCCCACGATGCGTGGTGAATTGTTTAGTGAAGAACTCGGCCTACTTTTAAAAGAGATTAAAAAGACAGGACTTACCTTTGCACCAGAGACGGCGAGTGAACAACTGCGATGCAGGTTAAATAAAAAGTTTTCGAATGAAAGGCTCATTGATTCAATCAAGACAGCACACATGCTTGGATGGAAGCAGGTAAAATTATACTTTATGATTGGATTACCGTTTGAGCGTGATAGTGACATTGCAGAGATACCCATCTTGATAGATCACATATTGAAGGCATATCCAAAGGGTGGTGTAAAGTTGTCTGTCAGTCCATTCATACCAAAGCCGCACACACCATTTGAATCAATTGAGTTTGCGCCTCTGGATGAATTACATGAGAAGATTAGAGAGATTAGGAGGATGAAAAAACGGCGTGTTGCGATCAAATATCAATCTCCAGAAATCGCATTCATTGAGGCATTTCTGTCAAAGGCTGACGATAGAATTTTCCCAGTGATTGAATATGTATATAAGCAGGGCGGTAAATTTGAGGAGTGGCGTGAGGGATTTGACTTTTCACGTTGGCAGGCGGCATTCGAGGCAACCGGTATCGATCCCAAAGAATATTTCATATCTAAAGATGTATATCCATGGGATTTTATCGATACGGGTGTGACAAAAGCTTTTCTTAAAAACGAGTTTACCAATGCCCAGAATGCTGTGGTGACTGAGAATTGTTATTACAAGAATTGTTCCCAGTGTGGCGCATGTGATGGAAAGATCGAAAAACACTATCACAGCGAAGAAAAATATGTGGGCTATGGTCGATATCCGAAGAGAACGGCTCGACCATTGCTCTATCGTGTAAGATATTGCATCGGTGAGGCTTTCAGATTTGCGTCGCATCTCGATATTGCCAGGACAATATATCGTGCCTTGCGAAGATCTGATTTGCCAATTCAGTTTACACAGGGATTTTCACCAATCCCGAAGGTTTCTTTCTGCCCACCGAAGAGTGTTGGTCAGATAGCGAAAGGTGATTTCTTCGATTTCTACCTTGAATCAGAATACTTTGGTGATATTTCAATAGAGTTGAATGCACGTTTCCCATCAGGAATGAGAATTCTTGAAGTGAGGGCTATGCCTCTGAAAACACCTCCTCTCTCGAACTCAATAAATCTGATATACTACGAAATAGATATATCAGCAGATCATATTAAAAAATCCCTCGATTTTGTCAGCAATAGATACGCATTTGTCGAGACGAAATCTGGGAAAAAGAAAATAGCGGATGGGGTAGAATCAATTTCTCTGAGAGACAGTGCATTAACCTGTGGCTTACACTTCGGGGCGAAAATGATTAATATTTATGAATTACTCTCTTATCTCACTGATCGCTCCGTAGAATCAGCCAAGCTCTATAAAATTGCAAGAACCAAAATGTTGATTAACAAAGATAGTGTAGTATATTCTCCGATGGAGGTAAAGTGAAAAAAAGGGATATAGTTGTAAATGTTTCAAAACTTGAAACGAGAATTGCCCTCTTGGAGGAAGGAATACTTCTTGAGTATTATCTGGAGCGTCCAGAACAGAATAGCCTTGTTGGCCACATCTATAAGGCAAAGGTACTGAATCTGATGTCTGGCCTCAAGGCGGCATTTGTGAATATTGGTATTGACAGAAATGGTTTTCTCCCCTTGAATGAGATCCCATTTGAGGATTTCTCTGAGCTTTTTGAGAGTGATGTTGAATTAGAGCACGAGTATCGTCCCGAAGAGATTAAACTTAAGAAGAATCAGGAGATTATTGTACAGGTGACCAAAGACTCATACGGGATTAAAGGTCCACGTGTTACTTCTTACATTTCGGTTCCTGGGAGATATGTTGTTCTCTTGATCAATGCAAAGAATATCGGGGTTTCACGGAAGATCCGGCATCGACGTGATCGCGAAATGCTCTTTAAAATCGGGAAACAGATCAAACCAGAAGGCATGGGATTAATCATTCGTACTGCAGCAGCACGGGCAAAGGCTGATGAAATTAAACGAGAAGTGGAGGTGTTAAAAAGAAACTGGGAAAGGAGTCTGCAGCAGGCAAAGTCTCCTGCCCCGGTCTTAGTGTACCAGGAACCCAATGCAGTAATCAAGACTGTCCGTGATCTGTTCAATAGCGAGATTCGCAATCTGTATATTGATTCTGAGCCTGAATATATGAAGGTGCTGAACTATCTCGGAATGGTTTCGCCACGGATGAGATCGCGGGTGAAATTGTACGCTGACCCACAGCCGATTTTCCAAAAATTTAATATTGAAGAACAATTAAAAGATATTCGAGAACGAAAAATGTGGCTCAAGAGCGGCGGCTATATCGTGATCGACCAAGCCGAGGCACTCGTTGCCATTGACGTGAATACTGGCAAATCCTCAAAAGAGAAGCAGGCAGAAAAGTTAGCACTTTCAACAAATTTAGAGGCATTAAAGGAGATTGCGCGTCAGCTCAGACTGCGCGACATTGGGGGGTTAGTAGTCGTTGATTTGATCGATTTAGAGAAAAGAGAGAACGTTCACAGGATGCTCAGAGAATTCAAATCACTGATTCGTGATGATCGCTCACGCTACAGGATTGGTGGCATCAGTGAATTTGGGCTTCTTGAATTTACTCGTGAACGATCGAGGGCGAGTGTAATGCATGCACTCAGTGAGGTATGTACGGTGTGCAAGGGAACAGGACGGGTTATTTCCAGGCAGAGTACTGTTGGCTATATTGAGAGGTGGTTTTCGAACAACGGAAACACCATCAAGAACAAGATGGTTGAGCTGAGAATATCTCCAAGGCTCGCTGATTACCTGAGTTTACATCATGCCGATACGCTCACAAAGCTTTCAAAACAGTATTCTCTGGTTCTGAGAATAAAAGGTGATTATTCAATAAATGAGGGTGACTTTAAGGTGGTAGTACTATGAAAGGAATGGGTGGGTTCAATACAAAAAGAGAATATTTAGAAGATCTCGCTCGGCTGTGCCGTGGTGATATTGTTAGGATGACAACAGTTGCTGGGTCAGGTCATCCAGGCGGCTCTCTGTCCTCGATAGACATTTATCTCAGCGTATTTGCGCATGCCAATATTAAGCCAAAGAATATTGATGACCCAAAGCGGGACAGGGTGGTCGTGAGCCACGGTCACACGTCACCAGGGCTCTATGCCTGTCTTGCCCGCTTAGGATTTGTTGACCTGAAGGATGTGTTAATCGGATTCAGACAGGTAGACAGTCCTTACGAAGGTCATTGTGAGCGACATGTCCCTGGTGTTGAATGGTCAACTGGTAATTTAGGTCAAGGATTATCTGCAGGATGTGGCTTTGCGTTGGCATCAAGGCTGAGAAAACTTGATTATGATACATTTGTCATCATGAGTGATGCTGAACAGGCAAAAGGACAGGTGGGCGAGGCACGGAGATTTGCGCGGAAATACGGGTTGCATAACCTGACCGTGCTTATTGACTGCAACCACTTTCAGATATCTGGAAGAACGGAAAAGATAATGCCAGTGCATATTAAAGACAATTACCGGGCAGATGGTTGGAAGACACTGGAAGTCTCTGGCCATAACTTTTCTGAATTACACCATGCACTCAAGAGGGCATTAGCGGATGACAAAAATCCTTACGCGATTATTTGTGAGACAACGATCGGCAAGGGTGTTTCCTTTATGGAGAACAAAGCAGAATTTCATGGTCGTGCGCCAACCATGGAGGAATGTCATAGAGCACTGGCAGAATTGGGTGTCGAAGATGATGTTGAAGAATTATTGAAGTCAAGGGGTACTCGGAAGATTACGAGATATGACCTTAAACCTATACCTGTGCCAATGATTAAGACCGGTGCCCCGAAGATCTATGACGACACCATGCATCCCCGGGAGGCCTTTGGGAAAGCACTGGCAGAGATAGCCGGTATGAATCCAACGGCTCTCATTGCAGTATTCGACTGTGACCTTGCCGATTCGGTAAAGGTAACGAAATTCGCTGCTGTACATCCGGAAAATTTCTTTGAAGCAGGTGTGAGTGAGCATACTACAGCGACAATTGCTGGAGCATTATCAATAAATGGTATCCTGACAATCTGGGCAGACTTTGGGGTCTTCGGAATCGACGAGGTCTACAATCAATTAAGGCTTAACGATATCAATAATACAAACTTGAAGATTGTTGCGACACATCTTGGATATAATGTAGGACCAGATGGCAAGACCCATCACTGTATTGATTATATTGGGTTATTAAGAAATCTACTTGGATTTAAGGTAATCATTCCGTGTGATCCTAATCAGACCGATCATATCACGAGATATATGGTAAATCAGCCAGGTAATTATGCGATGGGTCTTTCGCGGGCAAAGCTCCCTATTGTACACACCGAAGATGGGCAGATATTCTTTAGTGAAGACTACAAGTTTACCTATGGAAAAATTGATCTTATCAGAGATGGTGACGATTGCGTAATCTTCACCCTTGGTGCAATGGTGCAGCAGGCTGTTGCCGCATGGTCCAAATTAAAGGCAGAGGGTATAGGTGCCCGTATCTACAATATTCCGTGCCCCTTGAACATAGATCGAGAGATAATTGCTGAGGCAGCAGCCACTCATTTAATCATTGCCTATGAGGACCATATTGCAAACACAGGTTTAGGGAGCATCATTGCCCAGATAATCGCTGAGAATAATGTACATACGGATTTTATCAAGATAGGCATTGATGAATACGGAGATTCGGGTGACCCTGCGGACCTTTATCAGAAGTACTCGCTCGATGCAGCTTCGCTCGTGAGAATAGTCAAAGAACATCTACGGGTTAAGAAGTGTACAAGCCCAATCTGAGAAGATGAGTGAGAGGAGGCGTGTATGAAAAAAAAGTTAAAGAGGGCGGCGAGGCGTAGAACAAACACCTACGAGAACGTATGCATGCAATTCAATAAAGCAGCTGACCTCATGGGTCTTGATCCTGACATTCGTAAGATTCTTGGGAGGACGATGAATGAGATCGGGGTCAATTTCCCGGTGAAGATGGATGATGGCAGGATTGAGATGTTCACGGGCTATCGCGTGCAGCACAACAGTGCACTTGGGCCGTTTAAAGGTGGATTGAGATATCACCCTGCAGTTGACATCGATGAAGTGCGGGCACTTGCGACCTGGATGACGTGGAAATCGGCGATTATGAATATCCCATTTGGTGGAGCAAAGGGAGGGATACAGTTCGATCCCACACGGTACACGATGAGTGAACTGCAGAGGATAACGCGCCGCTTTACGTTTGCCCTCGGTAATAACATCGGGCCAGAGTATGATATACCTGCTCCAGATGTCAATACAAACGCTCAGATAATGGCCTGGATAGTCGATACCTATGTGTCGACCCAACCACCGCATGAACGCCAGCGCTGTACCCATGTCGTTACTGGTAAGCCAGTCGAGGCAGGAGGAAGCCTGGGACGTGACAAGGCAACAGGCCAGGGAGTGGTATTTGCTATTGAAGAGTGGTCAAAGGAGAAGCGGTTCAAACTATCAGGAGCGACTTACTTTGTACAGGGATTTGGTAATGTTGGCTCCTGGGCAAGCTGTCTCATGAAACAGCATGGATCACGACTCATTGCGGTTGAGGATCATACAGGAGCGCTCTCCGGTCCAAAGGGAATTGATCCGGATGACCTCACACAATACGTGAAAAAGGCTGGAGGCATAAAGGGTTATCCTAAGGGATTGCCCATTGACCACAAGACCTTCTTCAGCACAAAGGCAGATATATTCATTCCAGCTGCACTTGAAAATCAGATTACTGCTGAAACTGCGCCGTTGTTAAAGGTGATGCTGGTCGCCGAAGGCGCCAATGGTCCGACTGATCCTGATGGCGATGCAATTCTTGAAAAGAAAAAGATTGAGCTGATCCCTGATATCCTCTGCAATGCAGGCGGTGTGGTCGTGAGTTACTTTGAATGGCTTCAGAATAAACGGAGTGAATTCTGGGACCTTGAAGAAGTAGACAGTAAGCTGAGAAAGAAGATGATTGATGCCTATGGCCGAGTTCGTGACATTGCCAAGGAATTCAAGACTGATTGGCGAACTGCAGCCTATATTGTTGCGTTGAAAAGGCTTGAGACTGTATACAAAGAGCGTGGGATTTTCCCGTGATGGGATTATTTGGTTAATATCGAAATTACTCGCTTCAAGATGCTATACAGTAGTTCAATTACTGTGGAAATGAGATAGCATGAGGAGATAGGTGATGAATCGGTTGAATTGGCAGGTGCTTCTTGGCATTGGGTTGATAGTGCTTTCTGCATTTGTATATTTTATGCACTATCTCATTTTTCGTGACATTCACCACATCCTCATTTATCTCATCGGTGATATTGCATTTGTCTTCATCGAGGTATTGCTGGTGACCTTAATCATACACCAGTTGTTGTCTCAGCGAGAAAAGCGTTCGATGCTGGAGAAGATGAATATGGTCATAGGAACTTTTTTTAGCGAGGTTGGAACAGATCTTCTCGAATCCTTCTCTAGACTCGACCCAAACCATGACGAAGTCCGAAATCATCTATCTGGGACAAAGACCTTCACTGACCAGGAATTCCTGAAGGTGAGCAGATACATCAAGAGCTATGATGGCGTTATCGAGAGTGAGAGAAAGGATATGGAGATCTTAAAAAGATTCCTTGTTGGAAAGCGGGATTTCTTATTGCGTCTCCTCGAAAATCCCAATCTGTTAGAACATGATTCCTTTACGAGAATGCTCTGGGCAGCCTTTCATCTCACCGATGAGTTATCCCACCGAAAAGATATCACGAACATACCCGAGAAAGACCGCGAACACCTCTGTGGTGATGTGAAGAGGGCGTATCTTCTCTTACTCTCTGAATGGCTGGATTACATGAAACATTTAAAAGACAACTATCCGTATCTCTTCTCGCTGGCAATGAGGACAAATCCCTTTGACCCGAGTGCCTCGCCAGAGGTCCAGTAGTTACTGGGGAAATTATTCACCATTGCTCACCTCGATCTATTCCTCGCCTCTCTGCATCTTTGGTATGAGCCGGTCGGCCTCTATACGCTCTAAGAGGCGTGGCGGAATTTCGGTTGGATAAGCGCCAGTAAAGCAGGCAGTGCAAAATCCATCCGCACGGGCACCGACGCCCTTGACCAGCCCGGTGACGGTCTGATAGATGAGTTCGTCTGCACCGATTATTTTTTTAATATTTTCGACGGACTTGTTACGTGCAATAAATTCTCCCCTTGTCTGCATATCAATGCCATAGACACAGGGAAATCTGAGGGGTGGTGAATATACAGCATAATACACTTCCCGAACACCCGCGCTTCTGAGCAGTCCAATTATTTCTCTTGATGTATTTCCTCGGACGATCGAGTCATCCACGAGGAGAATTTTCTTATTCTTTATTTCAGATCGTATTGGATTGAGTTTTAATCTCACTGCCTCCATTCTTTCAAATTGAGTGGGCATGATAAAGGTTCTGTAGATGTACCTGTTTTTAATCAATCCCTCTCGATACTTGATCTTCATGACCTCAGCAAGTGTCTGGGCTGCTCCCCGTGCAGTATCAGGGACTGGAATCACACAATCAGGCTTGATATTATACTTGAGACATTCCTTGCCCAGTTCCTCACCAAGACGCAGTCGTGCCTCATACACACCAATACCATCGATTATTGAATCGGGTCGTGCAAAATAGACATATTCAAAGATACACGTTGCCTTGCGGCCTCGTGCAATGTGCTGCTCATGCTCATTATCTTGGTGATCAATGAAAATGGCCTGACCAGGTTTGACATCGGTTATATTCTTATATCCCAGGAGATCGAGCGCGACGCTCTCTGAAGCAAAACAATAGCCCCCGCGGTTCTTTCCAAAGACTAACGGTTTAATGCCATTTCTGTCTCTGAATGCAAGCAATCCCTTCTGGGCAATAATCGATACTACAGCAAAACTTCCGTCCAACTTCTTATATACTTTTCCTAATGCCTTGAATAACTTTTCTGGTGTGGGATCTCTCAAATACATTTTGCTCAATTCTATAGAGAGGAGATTTAAGATAACCTCTGCATCACACGTTGAATTCAAATAGCGAAACTCATGCTCGATGAGATACTTTTTGAGATCAAAATAATTCACTAAATTACCATTGTGCGCAAGCGCTATGCCATATGGTGTAGTTATGAAAAAGGGTTGGGCATTTTCAACACCACCTGGCCCAACTGTGGGATAGCGAACATGGCCGATTCCTATCTTCCCCTTGAGACGCTCCAGGTTTTTGGGATTAAAGACGTTCAGTACAAGACCATTTCCTTTCTTTATGTGAAATCCCTGCTCGATCGTCGCTGCTCCTGCAGCATCCTGACCGCGATGTTGAAGGGCAATCAGTGCAGGATAGATTTTATCTATCGCCTCTTCTCTGCCGATTATGCCGACTATGCCACACACGTTACTTGCAATCCGCTTTATGTAAAATAATTCCTAAATTCGAAGCAGGAAACTCTAAACAGATACAAAATCCTAAATACAAATGACAACAATGGTTTTGAATCTTGTTCATTTGAGATTTGAATTTATTTAGGATTTCGAATTTAGGATTTAGGGTCTTTTTCACTTCGGTTTATCTAACTGACTGAGACCGTGGAGAATCTTCTCATAGGTCTCCAGAAGTGCCTCTGAAACTACCTTTGTGTCCATTAAAACGGGCATGAAATTTGTATCACCATGCCAACGTGGAACCAGATGGAAGTGTACGTGATCCACCACTCCTGCTCCGGCTACATGCCCAAGGTTTACGCCTATATTAAAACCCTGAGCGTTCATCGTCCTAGTAATTGCTTTGATTGCCCTGACGAGCAGTGCGTTGATCTGCAAGATTTCATCATCATCGAGATGTTCTATTGATCCAACATGTCTGATAGGCGCTACCATCACGTGACCATTATTATAGGGGAACCGATTCATGATGGTGAATGCCTTTTCTCTTTTTTCAATGATGAATACTTTTTTAGAATCTTCTCTTTGCAGACTTGCGCAGAATAAACAACCCTTTCCTGGATTATGAATGTATTCTGTTCGCCAGGGCGCCCACAGTTTTTTCACTCTATAGTCTCCACTTTGCCAGCTCCTCGTTAGTGACTGGCTTCGCTTTCATCTTACTTACCTTTTTCTTGTTTCTATAGAATACCTCAACACTTTGTTCATCTTTCTTATCACTGTACCGTGCAGTAATTGCTGCAGCTAGTTTTATGAATTTCTTACTACCGAGCAGTATTGCATTGGGGCTCCCTGTGTCTGGCACATAGAGGAAAAGATCTTTTGGAGTGAGGAGGTTTTCAATGGTGGCGTTTTCTGTTTCATTACGCCCCACAATTAATTTCGTATCTGGGGCAAGGCGGAAGTGTCGCCCGATCTTTAATAATTCAACATCTCTCACGTCCATCTCTTCCTGAGTTCTCATGAGATCAGCAAGTCTTCGACAAAAACCTGGATCGGTCAAGAGACAACCGCCGCTTGGTGAAGTAAACTGACTGATACGCATCTTTTGTGCCATGTCCAGTGTGAACTTGCGTGATCTGCCCTTAATTTGTAGCAGCACATTTCTATCGATGAGACCTTTCTTCTCGGGAATCGTAGGCGGCAATAATCCACCACTGAGCGGACGAACCACCATGCCTTCGAGTCCAGCTTCTTTATCGAGCTGCATCAGCTGTTCGAAACGTTGCGACAAAGGACGTTGATCAAGCACTTCACCAGTAACCACAAAATCTGCCTTTATTTTCTCCATATATTCCTTTGCCTTTTTCAGCATGAGAATGCGACAGTCGATACAGGGATTCAAATTCTTACCATAGCCATGTTGCGGATTTTGAACAATGCCAATAAACTCTTTACTCACATCAATCGTCTTCAAGCCTGGTGCATCGGGGAGATTTTTCGAGCAGAGAAATTTATTTTGGACATAGAGTGGAAAGACCTCTGCTCCCCATTCTTTGATAAGGTGTAGTGCAAGGGTTGAATCTAATCCTCCAGAATATAAGATGACTGCCTTCATTTTTGTCTCAATACATTCAACATGTTGAGGACAGTGGTATCACGGGGATGTATTTCTAGCCAATCATAGAGAATCTGAACTGCAGAAGTAGTATCATTGTTCGCCAGGTAGAGTGAATAAAGCTCAAAATAGGCCTGAGGCAATCTTGGATCCATGGCTATTACCTTTCGAAAGTATTCGACAGCGCCGTCATAATATCCTACACTTCTATAGATTGCACCAATCTGTAGCATTATTCTTGTATCTTCCACATCTATTTTGGAGAAATAACGCTCAGCACTGTCGACCAATCCTAATTCTGCAAAGAGGAGACCTATATTATAATCAAAGAAGTATGTCGGGACCGGGTCAAACAGGAGGGCAAAACGCCAGGCGTCGAGCGTACCCTGTATATCACCGTGTTCCTTCAGAACAATACCGAGATTGTGCAGGCCGGCCGCGTAATTACTATACAGTCTTTTGGTATTCTCGTCCTTCTCTAATGCAAAATCATAAAACTCACCTTCTTTTTTCCGTTTTTGAAAATCAACAAGTATGTCCGAAAGCATTTTCTGTTTCTCGGGTTCAAACACACCAGTATAGCGGTATGTGTTATAGAAAAAATTTTCTGTCTTTTCTACATCAACACTCATGAGAGGATCACCGCTGTCGCCGACGACTCTATATACGAGACCTTCAAGTACTAAATACGATTTGAGCCCTTCAAAATTCTCATGCGAAACTGTTGATGCAAAGTAAATCGGTTTTTTACCTTTATACCCCTTGAGATGACGCTCCGCAAAATCTGCTTGGGGGATGACGTAGTCGTCATCTTTTAATTGTATTCCTGCATTCGTTGCGATGATATTCCTGACCATTATGTCTTTCACAAAGACAACTCTTCGGTCCCGTGTCATAAATGGCTCGAGCTTTTCTATGACGTAATCGCTGAAGCTGACCGGCGTTCCCCAATATTTTAGCTGTTTTATATACCAGTCTGTATTAATGAGCGATAGATTGGCGACGATTACATCACGCCTTAGACCGAGTACCTCCTGCGCAAACCAGAGCGGGAAAGTATCATTATCACCGTTGGTAAACATTATTGCACCCCTATCGCAGGAGGAGAGCATGTTATAGGCATAGTCTTTAGGAATAAAATCGCCATAACGGTTATTTACATATCTGTTGGCAAACAGTGGTATGAGACAAAATACTACGATGCCACTGAGACTTCCAATATTAGCAAATCTATTATTTCTTGTTTCTCTGTTGATCCAATGAGTGAACCCCAACAATCCAAAACCGATAAGAATACCAAAATACACATATCCAGTATGGAAGAAGTAGTCTCTTTCCCGAACCTCTCTTGGCTGATGATTTGGGTTTGAATCGCTGGGTGAAAATTTCAAGTTTAAGTAACCAATTGTAGCAAATGAGAGCATAAACATGATGAGAATCATAAAGATAAATATCTTTTTCTCGCGTCTATACAATTCAACCATGCCCCAGATGCCAAACAAATAGAAGAGTACGAGAACTACAGACCGAAAGAGCTTATTCGTATCCTCCATTTGAATAGGCTGCCACGAGAGATATCTTATGAAATGAGCAAACTGCCAAAAGGAACCCTCGATGAGATTGTATCCGGTTGCATCCTGAGTCTGTCTTGGAATGATTCTCTGCGGGCCATACTGCGAACGGTGCAGTACATTATTAAATGCTCTAAAACTTTGCCCTGGATTGCATTCATTTATACGAGGCGCAATATTTTCTCCGGCAAGGTACCTTTCTTCTGCCCTCTTATTTTGATATAATTTGGTAAGTTCCCGGGCTCTTAAAGGTAGATATAATTCAGTAGAGACGGCGAGGAGTATGAGAAAGATGCCAGCCCAGAAGAAACGCCAATTCCGGTATTTTTCAGGATTATTGAGCGGAAGGATTATTGCTATTAAGAGCAGGAATCCAAGAACAAAAAGGACGGTAAGATGCATATGGGGAGGTAATAAAAAGATGAGGGCGAAGAAGATTAACTGAATGATCCCAAGGAGCATAAACAGCGCATCTTTTAGGTAGTGTCTAATAACAATCACAATAAATATGTAAAACGGAATGAAGACTAAGAAAGGAGTCATATGGACGCCAGTTGATAGAAATATGAGATAGAATGCGAGGAGGATGTACTTGTTTTTGGGTGTTCCTTGTTTGACGCTCTCATACCAGAGAATGCCAAGGTAATTTATGAGCACAACACAAAAGGTTGATGCAGCATAGACCTCTGTCTCGATCGCATTGACCCAGTAGGTATAAAAGAATGAAATGCCCAGACATGTCGCAAAGGCGATGATTATACAATTCAGTTCGTTATTTTTTTGGAACATCCTGAAGATCTTTAAGAGCATTCTGTATAACAGGAAGATCGTTACTACCGAGATACTCAAACCGAGAAGATTCATATGCCAGGCAACCTCTTTTGCAATGGGCAGGACTGCTGCAATAATTCCAATGACCACGAGCCATACCCTTCCGAGAATTACATAAAATGGTGTTCCTGGTGGATGGGGGACAGCCAGGGTATATGCTGATGATATGAATTCACCACAATCCCAGAATGATAGTGTGGGAGCAACAGTATAGAGATAGATTCCAGCAGTGAGAGCTAACAAAATATAAAGAAGAATATTTTCTAATTTTTTATAGGTCATCTATCCTCCTATGCTCTATTATATATATACCGCTCATATTGTCAATATAACGTGGTGAGAGCGCTGAATAAGAATTCATCGCTCTATGATTACGAAGATAAGAGAAAGATTATCCCGATTTATCGTTATTGGAGATAAATATAGAAGAAATCGAGGATCCCGCCAAGCGGGGCAGAGATTTTCTGGTTTCTAGAAATCTCGGATTTATTCGAGCATTGAGTTAGAGGGGTATGTATATTGTGTTTACTGAATAACGACAAATTTACCAACCTGTTCACCAATCTCTGATTGGATATGGAAGACATAGATGCCGCTTGCCAAGAGATGGTTTGTGTCGCTCAGCAAATCCCACCACTCGTCGCCTCCTGCATCATTCAAGACCTCCCTTTCACCCTCCCCTGGTTCCAGTGTGTGATGATGCCTGAGTGTCTTTATCAGTTCACCGTTGAGATTGAAGATTCTGATTGTACAGTCGGCAGGCAGGTTGATAAATTTTAGGCGCCTTCCCATGAATGACTGCTGCCATTCATTATGAATGATATAGGGATTAGGCACCATCTTTACATTGAGGTTCTTGATCTGGGTATCTGTATCAAAATAGGCAGGGATAGAGTGTATGATGAATGATGCGTTTGCTGGCGCCGGATGGTATAATTCGTTCGCATGAACATACCACTCATCGCCGACTCCAGGTAGATCATCATCAGGCAGTAAATGTCCACCACCTTTGAGTGCGATCAGTCCACCGCAGATATAGAGCCACTTAGTATTCCACAGAGGTTGAGGACTTGGACCGTTAATGACGAGCGTATCAGATACAGCCCTATTCGACAGGAAAGCCCAACCATTGGCAAGAGAATCAGTGGAGTGCGTTGCATCAGGAAAATAGGGGCGGTAGCTGAGTGTATCGCCAGTCATCGCATCGATCACAATTACAGAATTCGCTCTGTTTCCAGCGGTCGTCGATATCCAATGTACTCTGTAATCATTACCACGATACGCCCAGAAATTGATATCATCCGCAAAGGCAATCGGTGCAACACCCTTAGGGAGATGAGCCGGGTAATTTCCGCTGAGCACTTCTATGCTATCAAAGAGTGATTCATCAGCAGGAAGCGAATCTCTTGTCAGATAGGCCGTCACTTCTATGCCATTGGTGACGGAAAAGGCGTGGCAAATCGAGAGGTCCATATTGCTGATGACAATGTTGATACTGTCGGTAATGATACTGCTTTCATTTTTCAGATGTGCACCGTACACAGCATTCATAGTCTCGGAATCATACCTTACTGGCACAAAATCCAGAAAGAATGGCATCTCGATCATCTGGAGTGGATAGACGATTGTGAGTTGTATGTCTTCATGAAGAGAGGGATTACCCTGAACAATCTCGAGAGAACATATTCCAGGAAAGAGATTTGCTGGCTCTGTGCGCGGTGCGGCGCGCACAGGGAGCCTACCACCTTCATACCAGATTGGTAGTGGAATCTGGGTGGGATTTCCGAGGGAATCAATAGTATCCTTTTTTATATAGTTATAGTCAAATGCTGTTACTGCATAGGAGTACTCAAACCCGTTGCGTACATCATAGTCAACATAGGTATGCTTTATACCAGTGTCGGTTGCCTTTATGCGGATAGAATCAGATTGTGTAGTATCTTCGAAGATAATACCATTATACAAATCATAACGAGTCAACAACTCCCACTCATTGCCATGTTTCTTCCAGACACCGTATCCTTCAAAATCATATTGCTGATAGAACGAGTCATAGAGTGCTGTGCCTGGATCTCCCACAACATCATAATAGGGATCTGGTTCAGTCTCTGACAGATTATCCCAGATGAGTGTTATCTTCGCATCGCCAGGTATACAGGTGAGATTTGGTGGAGCCGGTGCTTTTGGCAATAACCAGTTCTTATCATAGACGAATTGGGTTGTGTTGTCTATTTTGACAAGGGCCGTATCTGGTCTGTGAAAGATGCCATACCAATCAGCGAACATGATTCCAACAAGCACGGTTGCCGTTGAATCGCTCTCGAGATCAAATGGGCCACTACACTGCAGAAATCTCTGGTCAGCAGGGTTGGGCAGAAGTGTGTCATATGGCTGATAAATACCAGTCCTAAAATCTCGTCCAGCCATGCAAAGATACCGTTCACGATCTATGGTTGGTTCGTTTCCTCGGGAAAATCGCTTAAAGGCATTCATCCCAATTTGAGGAATCTCCGATGGGTCACGCCAATCTGGTGTGCCATCAAGGTCAGCGTCCCATAACGAATCAGGGAGATAATTCTGGTAATAGGAGCTATCCCGTTCGTATTGGTCATCAATGCCGTCGTTGTCCTTATCCATTCCCGCAACCAAATCCCACGGACTCTGTAGATAATCAAAGGCAATTGTCCCTGGAAATGCTTCCCAGCCTTGTTCAGACTGCTCCTGCCACTGGTAGCCAAGATCATCAACCCATAGAGTCTCTGCCTCAATGACATACCAACGACCCCTAATACCAGAGATGAGATCATTTCCCGTATATCCCCCTTCATTACCGATATCATTATCTGTACAGACGCCAAAATAGCAATTTGTTAATCTTGTGCCCGTGACATTGCGCACGTCATATTTTATAAAGATAATATCTTGAGCAATCTTCAGGTCCCAGGCATATACTGTTTGACAGACCTCGAGGCCGATTGGTCTTGTATCACCAGGGAAATGATAACCCGAATTTAAATCATTGTAGGCACACCAGGAATCCTGATGTGACAGCGCGAGTTGTGGTGCCATAGGAAACTTGTCTGCAGGTGGAGGCCAGGACCAGGGCCATAGGTAAACAATTGCATCAGGGTCATCCAAGGACATGTTCATCAAGCCCGGTACAAATTCAGATTCACCATCAAAGGGGCTATAGCCAACAGTCACCAAGGTGTCCTCGTCAACAATCGCACCAAACCAGAGTCCTGCTCCCCAGATGTAGTTTTGTTCACTGCCAGTGGGCCACCAGCAGCCAGCATCATATTCGGCTGTTTGACCAAACTTCCCAAAATTAGATATACACATCTCCACCTGATTGATATCATGGATCTGGATCTGGAATTCACGACCAGATTGGGGCAGCACTGTGGGTCGGCCAAGTACTATGCAGCTTACTGAAATTAATAGAGTCAGTAATCTCACCATTTTTGTTTCCGTAAATCTCTCTATAGTAGCAGGATTTTGGCAGTTGTCAAGTGGCGCTCTGAAAAAAATTCAGCGCCCTCTGGATGTGAAAAAAGTGTTACAAATATATTAGATGCTTGAGTGCCCTAAATCTATCATGTTCTCCAATCTTTGCCCTCTTTATTGCTGACTCTAAGAAAGAGATTGATTCGTTGTATGTTTTTCTATCCACGGGATATGGGAAACCATCTTTGCCGCCGTGTGCAAATGAATATCTGGCTGGATCTCGAAAAGAGGGCGCGCTGCCATAGAGCAGCTCACCGATGAATGCCAGCGCCCGAATTGTCTTTGGACCAACACCCTGAATCGTAATAAGGTTCTCAAAATTGTCTGGAAATTCTGCGTATGTCTTGAGCAAGATCTTGTGGAAATATTGAGGGTCTATATCTAATTTCAAGACAGGATGTCTTGTCGGAAGTCGCAGGATTTTTTTAGTCTCTTTTGTTATCTTGTCAGGATGCTCCTTTGCAATGGTAGTGCAGACCAGACGCGACTGTTCACTTTCTTGAGCAACCATGTTCAGACACGGTGCTTTCCTGTTACTGCATACTGCAGCATGTGGCTCACAGACATAGGAATCTACATGGGAAGAGAGCCAATGGTATCTCCTCGCAAGATGATTGTCAGAATTCATGCCCTGCTGGACAACACACCAATCGCCCTCTCTGGTGAAGATAAACATATGATGATAGAGATTATAACCATCCTGGACACAGGTATTGTCGACCTTTGCCGACATCCTGGATGCATATATCAATTTTTGAGAGTCGATCGAGAGCTTTTCGGTGAACTGTCGAATCTGCGCAGGTGTCTTTCTCGAGATTCCACCCTTGCCGCCGCACAGATATAGTCCAAGGCTGTCGCATATCTCTCTTGTTCCTTGTTTCATCGCTCCACAGACCGTCGTCGTGAGCCCTGATGAATGCCAATCAAATCCCAAGACAGAACCGAATGCCTGGAACCAGAATGGATCCGATAATCGGTGCAGAAATTCTTGTGGTCCCCTGTCTAATACAATTGCTTCAATGATTGCCCTGGACAGCTTCACCATCTTGTCAAAGAGCCATCTCGGAGCCTTTCCATGGTGTAGGGGTAATTCTGCAATGCCGGTTCTCATCAGCAGTTAATACTCAATTAAATAGAATACTGGGTAATCCTTTAATTTTTTCGTTCCTTGTAAATAGGTTAGATTGATAATGAATGCGCAGCCGATAACCTGCCCACCCAGTATCTTAACCAGTTGACAGGTCGCCTTAACCGTGCCACCAGTAGCAAGGAGGTCATCAAAGACCAAGATTCTATCGCCACGACTAATTGCGTCCTTATGTATCTCAACAATATTTTTTCCATATTCCAATGTATATTCTTGAGATATGGTGTCAGCTGGTAGTTTACCTGGCTTGCGGACCGGCACAAATCCACAATTGAGATTATAGGCAAGTGCACCACCAAAGATATAACCGCGTGCCTCAACTGATACTACTTTGTCAATATGTTCGTTTTTATACTTATTAACAAATTGATCAACGGTGTACTTAAAGACAGATGGTTCTTTTAAGAGCGTGGTGATATCCCTGAACATAACCCCTTTTTGTGGAAAATCAGGAATATTGCGGATATATTTCTTAAGGTCCATTATACCTCCTTAGAAAAAAGGCTGAGAGAGGGCTCAGAGAAGGCTGAAAGAAGGTTTGAAAAGGCGAAAAGAAGGCTACAAACGGCTTAAGGGTGCAATTGCCTCGTATTGCCCTCTCCTGCCTTTTAAGCCTTCTAACTTTTTTCTTATCCTTTATCGCCTTCTGCTGCCCTCTTTGAGCCTTCTAAAATCTGATATCAAAATCAGTGAAGCCGTATTCTTCTTCTTTCCATTGAACATCAATGCCCGTTACGTGGGCTGAGACAGGGCCGATCCTCAGCTCCCTGATAAAGTCATTTAATAGCCCCTTTGCTCCTTCTGCAACGACTTCAACGCTACCATTGGGAAGATTCTGTACATACCCTGTAATATTGTGTTGCCTGGCACGGTCCACCACAAAAAACCGGTAACCAACGCCCTGCACAAGTCCCTGGAGTACTATTCTTGCCTTCATTTAAGGATTTTTTCAAAGGCGAGGGATACTGCCTCTTCAGCATTTTTCACTCTCATAATGGGGGCTTGAATCTCCCAGGTATTAATACCGATTACCGGGATACCAAACATCAGACAATAGGCAATCTCAGTGAGGGTCCCATATTTTCCATCAATAGCAATTGCGCAATCACAGGTCCGAGCAATAATGAGATTTCTTGCTTCTCCCATGCCAGTGACAATGGGGATATCTACATAAGGGTTTGCACTCTCCTTGTCAGTAGTCGGAATGATGCCTATGACCAAGCCATTCGCCGTCTTCGCACCCTTGGAAGCAGCGTTCATAACTCCACCAAGGCCACCCGTAATTAGTATTGCACCTCTCTGGGCAATTAGAGAGCCAACCCTCTCTGCGGTTTCCAGGTTTTTACTGGTCGTTTCTGAACCACCAATCACCGCAATGATCTTCCTCTTCATCCCTGTTCCCTCGTCCTTTTATCCTGTATATTCCATGGAGTATTGTCCAGAGTAGTACGGTGTCATTGCGAACCCTCCATACTTTATGGCGGGTGTGGCAATCTCATTATATTTCATGAGATTATGTAGCCTGTTCCTCATCCGCCTAGAGCGGATGAGGAATCTCACTCCTTCCGCCACCCAAAGAGGCGGACAGGCGTAATGACGTTTTTAGCATATCCATGTTTTTAAACATATTTGAAGGACACGCCCCTCAAATCTGTTTCCTGTCTCCTGATTCCTGTATCCTGCTCCCTACCATTCGGGGCGGTGGGATTTGAACCCACGACCTCATGGTCCCGAACCATGCGCGCTAAACCACTGCGCCACGCCCCGTTATCTATCCCACCCTCCTTTACCGACAAGGGGCACAAATGTGCAACCAAAGGACTCTTTGCGATAGATCCGTCCTTTATGTTTCCTCACCAAATTTAAGACTTGAGAAAATTCATCACCTACTGGTATGACCAGCCTCCCGTTTTCAGCCAATTGTTCGATCAACACATTGGGGATTTCTGGCGCACCCGCAGTTACCATAATGCAGTCATACGGTGAATAATCAGACCAGCCGATGCTGCCATCACCAACCATCAGGTTTATATTCTGAAAACCTAAACTATCCAGTATTGTCCGTGCCTGCTTTGTCAATTCGGCGATTCTCTCAATAGAGTACACCTTCGCACACAACAATGCTAAAATAGCAGTTTGATAGCCTGAACCTGTGCCGATCTCGAGAACCGTCTCGTCACCCTTCAATTCTAAGAGTTCAGTCATCGCCGCAACCATGTATGGTTGAGAAATGGTCTGACCGTATCCGATTGGCAAAGGATAGTCATTATAAGCCTGGTGATAGTATGTCTTATCAACGAAGATATGTCTTGGAACCCTGTTCATAGCATCAATGACCCGTTCATCAGTTATACCTCGTGCACAAATTTGCTCTTTAACCATCCGCTTTCTTTCATGTTTCCATTCGTTGGTTTCTTTCACAATTGTACTAGACTAATGAAAACAGGCAAAAAGTCAATAATGATTCTACAAGAGCTTATTCTTTAAATATTGATAGATCCAAATTTTTAAAACAACTATTCTGTTCTTCCAAACTTCTTAAGATGTTGTTCTCATCGTTACCGATCTTTTTGCCTCTCAGGATGCGTGCTATCTGTCGGAAATTTTCGAAATGGCGACTGAAGCGGAGTTCGGCATAATCACGCGCACTCCAGGTAGAGATAAGAAATTGCCAATCAGAAGATTGAAGAAGTAATAATTCACGGCTGAGCTGTTTCAGGAAATTAATAACTTCTCCATCACGGGAATGAGAAAGTGTATCATACAGTTTGTAAAATATATCCTCTGCTTCATAAATTCTTTTCCACGTCCACTCGGTCCATCTGTTCAACCAGATATAGTGAAACCCACCTTCACCCCAGGAACCTTCGGGTAAAGAGATAATCCTGTCAGGCTCAAATTGCTTGAGGACCATGCTGCCTGTTGCGGATTGGAGTTCATTATCCTTCTCAATCAATTGGAGTACATAGTATATCCATCGGGGTCCTTCAAACCACCAGTGTCCAAATAGTTCAGTATCAAATGGTGTGCAGATCAAAGCAGGACGTTTGCTTTGTTCATAGTAATTTTGTGCTGTCTTCTTGAGCAAGGATACAAAATGATTGGCGTGCGCTTTGATCTTTTCTTCTACGTGTTCTGGATTATAGACCTCTTTTAGCGCAAGGTCAATCTTTGGATCGGTGACACGCCAGTATCTGAGACCACCTGGAAATCGCTTTTTATGGAAATCGAGATACCCCGAATCTCCAGGATAACCGAGATCGCCACTCCAGACCTGTAGTGCAGTTTTGGGATCGCGCGTCAATATTGCTACAGGTTTGATGCTTGGATTTGAAGAGACAAGGTAGACCTCTTGAGGACTTTTTGGGAAATCTTCTTTGATTTCAATAAATTCTTTCTTGAAATGTTGCCATAGATTCTTCAGGGCTTTAAACCGTGCCAAATAGACTCCGATTGCCTTGCCACCTTTTAAGAGGTGCGAGTCAATGATAAAATATCCGATATTGTGCTTGCTCAGAAATTCATCGATACCCTTTCTTGTATACGCATGATCTCGGTTGCCAACCGGTGGTGTCCACTTATATGCAGGCCGATAGGCACATTCAGGTAACCAGATTCCTTGCGGTGCCTGACCAAAATTCTTTTCGTAAATCTCTGCTCCTAATTGAATCTGGGCATTCACCGAGCGATCATACTTCAAGAGGGGAAGGTATCCATGAGTTGCAGCTGATGTCATGATTTCTATATGACCCTGTTTCTGTAGTTGGCTGAATGCCTCGACCAGGTCTTTTTTAAATTTGTGCTGAAAGTCTTCATAGAGTTGTATGTAGTAGTCCTGCCACATCTTCGAGACTGATAAGAAATTTCTTTGCCCCTCTTTCGAAAATTCTTGCATGTCATTCTCTGCAGCGGCGATCTTAATTTTGAGATAGTATTCAAATTCACTGACAAAACTCGGGGATTTGAGTTGCTCCTGCAGAATTGGGGTAATACCGATATTCAGATGAGGGTGATACCCCTGGTCCCTGAGTGTATAAAGCTGATTGAGTAAAGGGATATAACATTCAGCAGTTGCTTCATTCAACCAATCTGTACCATGGGGCCACCTTCCATGGCCTAAGACCCAGGGAAGATGACTGTGGAGGACGAATGTAAAATATCCCTTAACCACGAACTATTGTAGCCAAAAAAGATGTTGAGGTCAATGAAAACATTAGAAGACCTCTGATTACAGCAATGAAAGAAAGATTATCCCGATTTATCATTATTGATTACAAATACAGAAGGAATCGAGGATCCCGCTCAGCGGGACAGTGATGTACCAGAACCACAAATCTCCATTATATTGAGGGTGATAGATATTTCTTCCAGCGCTCTCCAATATTTCGCCTTGACACAGCTATTAAATTCAAGATAATTGGATATAAGAGATTCAGTAGGGAAATGTGAATAATATATAGAAAGTTGTGACTCAAGTGTGGGAGGTTTATGAGATGGGAATGAAAAAATATAGCATAATATCTCTTCTGTTCATATTGATACTCCTCTTTTGTGCTACTGTCGATAGAGTCACGGCTCAATATCACCAGCTCCTTGATAAAGAAAAGAAGATATTTCTTGGTCTGAAAGGGATAGATTCACTTGCGGCAATTGAGTATCTCAATCTGAAATCGCCGACTGACCGAGTTCGCTATTATGATGATTTTTGGGTTGATAGAGAAGAAGAGCGTCAAGAATTTGAGGAGAGGGTTGAGTATGCCTATCGACAATTTGCTCGTTATGCGCCCTTGAGTGATGATCGGATGCCCGTGTACGTGAAATATGGTCCACCATCAAGAAGAGAAGAGATCACACCTCAGAAACAGCTGTTGAGTAGTGTACGAGAAATAGTGAGGCCGGCTGAGGTTTGGGCATACAAGAAATATGGTCGTATATTTGATTTTGTCAGACTCGGCCGTGCCTTTCAATTGATTAGTCAGTCAGAATTTGGTGAAGGTGTGCAGATACCGCATCTCGAGGAAGTGGCGTCGGATACATCAATAGAGATTCAATCAAATACACCACTGGAATTCAACGTCACCATCGGCAGATTTCGGCAGAGGAGAAATCTGACACGTCTTGAGATTTACGTGACATTAGACCTTGAAGATACAACAGATCTCATCATCTCGAGGTGCATTCGGCTCCTTGACAAAAATATGAGCCTTATTAAAGAGAAGAAAGACATTCTCAGGGCACAGGGGGCTGAAAAGGGAGCATTTTTTGATGAAATCAACTTCTGGCTCGAACCAAAGGAGTATCATTTAGAGATTGAACTTGCAGATATTAGGAATAAAAAGGTTGGTAAAAAATCTTTTATGGTCAGTCTTATTGAATATCAGGATGATGCCAAAGAGATAAGCGATCTCATACCCGCTACATTAATCGACGATGCATTTACCCACGAAAAATTCAATAAACCAGCGGGTCGTGTTATTCCTCTGACGCAAAACATACTACCACTCTATAAGCTCTTCTATTTTTATGCTGAGGTGTATAATCTCGAGACAAAAAACGGTCTCCATCAATTGAAGATGACCTATGAGGTATATAATAAAGAGAAAATGAGAAGAGAGATCGTTGATGTAATGATTAGAGATCATATTGAATCTGGTGACGTTGCATATCTTGCTGCAGCGTATCACCCCATGGATCTTCCTCCAGGTCAGTACATCATTGTATTGCGAGTTGAAGATTTGCTGAGTGGAAAAGAACGGACTGCAGTGAACGAATTCGCCTTGGGCTTGAAGCAATAGAGCAGTTTTTATGTGATGGCTGAAATGATATCTCTTGATAGTATTCTGTAGTCACTCCCTAAACATGTGAAAATAGCTTTTTTGCGAGAGCGCTGAATGCCTTTTCAGTACTCTCACAAAAAAATGTTGACAATTTTACATAAATAGGTAAACTTTTGCATGAGCACAACTATTATTCAGGGTATTGTTGTGGCTGTCATAGTTGTTCTTGTGGTCGATGCTATTCTTACCGCAGTATTGAGTTCAAGGGATAAGGCTAAGATGTCGCATCAACTTAATATAACTCAGGATGGATTAGAGAGACATCGAAAGGATAATATACACCTCAAGGCTGAATTGAAGAGAATCAACTCACTAGATAACCTTTTTTTCTCTCGAATGATCAGACTCACTTCACGGTTGAATCCAGAAGAGATTAGCAAAGAAGTCACCGACCTGCTTGTTAGTTATCTAAGTGTCGACGAAATTGCTGTTTTTCTGTCGGATGAAAGGGGGAGAAAACTCAGCATCGTGAGCCATCGAGGTCTTGATGATGAGTGGATACCCAAACTGGTCTATCAATTACATGATAAGAGGAAGATAGGAAAGGTTGGTGTCTGTTTTGATAAAAAACTTCCTATTAGTGAACAAGAATTTTCCATGCTTGGAATAAGTGAGCCCTTCACGATGTTCAATCCAAAAGTCTGTTATCCCATGTTTTACCAGGAGAAGAAATTTGGTGTCATTGCTATTGCCCGTGAAGGTGATTTGGAAGAACGTGAAAGAAATTTGCTCGGTGTTGTTTCAGCAATCTCTGGGATTGCGCTCAATAATGCACGGATTGCCCATACAGATTCCTTAACACAGTTGTACAATATCGGTTATTTCAGGGAACTCCTCGATACTGTGCTGGACAGCGCGAGAAGATTCGAGCGTACTATCTCTGTAGCAATTCTTGATCTGGATAATTTTAAGGCATACAATGACACATTCGGTCACCAGGCAGGCGATCTCTTGTTGATGCAACTGGCTCAAATATTCTCAAGGCACTTCAATACAAATGAAATAATCGCTCGCTATGGGGGAGATGAATTTATTGTTATGTGTCCAGATATTTCAAAACATCGTGCGGCAAGGATAATAGGTGAACTCCTCGTTGACCTCAAGAATTATGATTTCACGCGTGGTCATGATGAGATTAAGGTAACATTCTCTGCGGGCATATCATCGTATCCTGTTGACGCTATTAGTGCCGCTGAATTGATTAGAATGGCAGATCTCGCACTCTACGAAGCAAAAGGCGCTGGCAGGAACACAATTCGTATATATCATCCAAAGACAGCAAAGATATAGTCATCTCCAAGTACGAGTGTATCATTGATACAATAAAATATACATCATCATAATGCGATGAATACCGCTGAAAAAATCATTCATGCCATTGCTAACCGCGATGTCGGACCGGTGAATCTTATGGAGGTATGCGGCACCCATACCATGGCAATTGCCCGCGCAGGTATGAGAGGTATGCTTCCCGATAACATCCATCTCCTGTCTGGTCCTGGCTGTCCAGTGTGTGTCACACCGCAAGAGACAATAGATTATGCCATAGCACTTGCCCAACAGAAGGACGTTATCATCACGACATTTGGCGATATGGTGAGGGTTCCCGGTTCAAAGATGAGCTTAGAGTCTTTTTCACCAAAGATTGTCTATTCAGCACTCGATGCCCTTAAGATTGCCCAGGAAAATCCCAATAAAGACACAATATTTTTAGGAGTCGGCTTTGAGACGACATCCCCCACAATAGCGGCAACGGTATTAGCTGCAGAAAAGAGGAGGCTCAGGAATTTTTATGTCTTGCCAGCATTTAAACTCATCCCGCCTGCCTTGGAGTTCATTGCCCAATCACCCATGGTAGATGTTCAGGGTTTTATATTGCCCGGACATGTATCAACGATCATCGGTTCAAGACCGTATCAGTTTATTGCTGAAAAATACAGTATTCCAGGTTGTGTTACAGGTTTTGATCCCCTTGACATACTACAGGGCATTTTTAGTCTGGTGAGACAGATTGCTGACAAGAGACCCAGCATTGATATTGAATACAGTAAACTCGTCAAACCTGATGGTAATAAAAAGGCACTGGCAATATTGAATAAGGTATTTAGCGTGTGTGATGCAAAGTGGCGCGGTATTGGTACTATTGCGAATTCTGGTCTGACATTCAAGAACGGCTACAAAAAATACGATGTAACACGAAGATACAGGTTGCGTATGCCCAAATCAACTGAGCCTAGGGGTTGTATCTGCGGAAAGGTCTTATTAGGAGTCAATCTACCTCTAGACTGTGCGCTCTTTGGTAAAAAATGTACTCCACTCTCACCGATCGGTCCGTGTATGGTCTCGTCTGAGGGTTCATGTGCAGCATACTATAAATACGGTATAAAGAAGAGAAGGAAATGAAAAAGAAGATCACGAAGGAGCTCATTAGTGAATTCCGGAAACTCCTCTCACCCTGTCGTGTCTGCCCACGTGAGTGTAAGATCGATAGATTAAAGGGAGAACTCGGTAATTGCAAGGCAGGATTGACCGTAAAGGTCTCATCGTATCATCAACACTTTGGTGAAGAGCCACCGCTCGTGGGAAGGCATGGGTCTGGTACCATCTTCTTCACCCACTGTAATCTGCACTGTATATTCTGCCAGAACTATGAAATCAGCCAGCTGGGCATAGGAAGGGAGACTACACTCGAACAGCTGGCGCAGATGATGCTCAGGCTGCAGGAATTAGGATGCCACAATATCAATTTCGTGACACCAACACCATGGGTGCCGCAGATTGTCGAGGCAGTGAGTATAGCCCAGCAAAAAGGTCTGGGCGTTCCTCTTGTCTATAATTGCGGAGGTTATGAATCAATTGAGACCCTTACATTATTGGAGGGGATTGTTGATATCTATATGCCTGATATCAAGTATGCAGATAATGCATATGCTGAAAAATATTCAAGCGCGCCTCAGTACTGGGATGTTGTAAAAGCAGCGTTGAAAGAGATGCACCGTCAGGTCGGTAACTTGATTGTGAAAAATGGCGTTGCTCAGAAGGGACTCTTGATTCGGCATCTGGTCCTGCCGGAAAATATAGCAGGGAGTAAGAAATGTTTTGAGTTCATCGCGAAAGAATTATCAAAGGATACTGTAGTAAATCCAATGGCACAGTATTACCCTACATTCAAGGCAAACCGCTTCCCTGAGATTGATCGCCGTATTACAACACAGGAATATCGAGAGGCATTAGAAGAACTCGAGAAACATGGTCTTGATAAAGGGTTTAAGCAGACAATCGACACCATTGCCCGCATCATCATCCCTGAATGGACCGACAACCTCAGGGATATAAAATAAACTCATAGACCCACAAACCAAGACCGACCTCTTTACCCTTCGAGTAAGTCCTGTCGCAGACAGGACGCATCGAGAAGCTCCTCCTATCACCTAATTACTATTCGAGCTTGTCCCGTTAAATAATAGCGAAGCGGACAAATCTACCAAAATAGCTGGCGGTTAATGATTCATATGTCTTGTATTTAACGGGGCTAGTCGAGAACTATGTTCTAATGTCCAGACCCGACCTCCTCTCGCCAGATTACTATTCGAGCTTGTCGAGAATCAAATCCCTCCCCCTCGAGGGAGAGTCAATCTACAAATCCCTCTCCCTTGACGGGAGAGGACTTCGACGTGAGCTCAGTCGAACGATTAAGGTGAGGGTGAGACAATAGCTGTTTCCTATATCCTGCTTCCTAACCCCTGCCTTTATAGGTGAGGGTGTTGTAAATCAGGAAATGCAGCCCCTCAGCTTACTCTTCGAGTAAGTCCGGTCGCAGACAGGGCGCATCGAGAAGTTCATCAAGCCAATCTCCTCTTCCTACTGAGGGAGAATCAACCCAAAAATTCCTCTCCCTTGACGGGAGAGGACTTCGACGTGAGCTCAGTCGAACGATTAAGGTGAGGGTGTTCAATCAAGATACTCCCCTTCATAACATTGAACGCCTTCTCTATTTATTCTTCGAGCGACCCCGCCCTTATCAAAGGGGCGAAGGAGTCGAGAAGGTCTTTCTGCTATCACCTAATTACTGTTCGAACCCACCGCCCCTTTTGGCGGGTCGAGAATCAAAGAACTCGCAACTCTTTACAGTCTTGAAAAAATAGTTATACTAATATCGCAGTAAATGCAGAAATCGCGAGGTTAATTTGAGCCATGTTCGTGATTTGATGAGCCTCAAATTTTATTACATAAGTCTACTTATAAGGGAGATATCACATGAAAGATATTACACTCAATAGTCCTTGTCCCTGCGGGTCAGGGAGAAAATTTAGAGACTGTTGTTATAGCAATCAGGAGTTATACGAGTTGAATCTCGCCATCAGTATTATGAGTCGGATGCAGTCGGTCGAAGACTTGATAAAATATGCCTCGCCACTCTTTGGATTTTTCGGAGAGAACAAAAAGGGTGTTGAGAAGTCGATCAATCTTGCTTATATATGCTGGCAAATTGCCGAAAAACCTAATGACGAGAGGAAAGCAATGCTTGATGAACTCATTAAAGACTACGCAGCAGGTGGCAAGCGTACTAAAGCTGACGCTGCAGCGTTTGAAATGCTTGTCAAGAATATGGTTGAGCGCTATTTGACAATGTTTCCTGAGAAAGCCTGATAGAGATGAGCGAATAACTGAACCGTCGCTTTATATCAGAACATATAACCACCCCTCTGTTTATTCTTCGAGTAACCCCGCCCCTTTAGAAGGGGACGGGGGCATCGAGAAGTTCATCCTGCTACTCTCCTCTCCCTTGATGGGAGAGGACAAAGGTGAGGGTGTTCAAACAAGATACTCCCCTTCATGACATTGAACGCCTTCTCTATTTATTCTTCGAGCGACCCGGCCCTTATCAAAGGACGGGGGAGTCGAGAAGCTCCTCATACAACTTTCAATATCAACCAACCCGCTATAAATTGTATACTTTTGAGCCAGAAAATGATGATATTGCATGAGTTATTTTAGGTATGCAGAATCTCTGACAAATCTTTCTAACTCTTGTTTTTATTCATGAAGATTGTGGTGTTTAATTGATGGCGTTCATAATGCAAAACTGCTATATAACGTATGTCTTGTGTTTGCGCCAATTATGCCAGTGTGGTTTATTCAGTGCGATGAATCCATTGATCTGCGGCTCTAAGTAAATAGTTATTGTCTTCATCATCTACAACTCGTACAACTGCATCTACGTATATCTTAGGCCCCCATTTAGGACCCTCATCCTTTGATAATTTCTTCAGTTCATAGGCAGAAGATGAACCCTCATAATCTATTAATTCTGTGCCCCATACTTCATCATCTTTTATGATCCACAAATAATCAGCATCAAGCGAATATGGAAATTGTAGCGAATCAATTGCAATAACTGTAATCACTGCAGCAAGTGGTCTTCCGCCTGGCGGACATGGCGGAAAAAAATCTCGAACCAGGTAGGTTTCTAAAATGAATTCCCTGCCGTCAATTTCGATCTTCTCCGGAGCAGATAATAATTCATCTAATAGCTCATTAGTGGTACAGAGAATTACTATGCCGAACAGAAATACTGCAAAATATTTGATATAAGGTAGAAATTTCTTCATCAATAGATTATAATGCGAGGGCTATTACTGTCAAGGTCAATAAAACCGCCCTGCCATATTTTGTAAACTCTTATGCCCGAAAAGTAATGATATTACATGAGTTATTTTTCGAGGAAGAATTTTTGCCAAATCATATTAATTTTTGTGTTTTACTCCTTGTATTTCTGTATATGGCATCCTGATGCGTTGCACGCTGTGAGTAATACAGAAAGACTTTACCGCTTGTGCCGGAAACCAGTGAATTTCTGCCGATAGATACTGGCTTGAGGAATGAAAATGTTTAGCTGGCTGCTTTTAGTCTTGCGAGATGTTTCTTGGCATCGATTAGTTCTGGTAAATCTTTATCTGCGTCTTTCCAGATTTCCAAGAACTTACTATATTGCTCGATGGCTTTTGTTTTGACCCCTTTCTCTTCACATAACTTCGCCAATGTGTAGTGAAACCTGGGAGGAATAAGACGTCTCTCTTTACTGCTGGGATCGAACGTAATAAGTCGTTCGTATTCGGCAATGGCTTTGTCCAACTGTCCCTTCTGTTGATAAGCCTTTGCCAACACAGCCATGGCGGCGAAAGGCAGATTGTAAACCAGTATTTCCTCACTAAGCATGGAAGGTATTTCCAGAGGTGTGATATTTTCACAGGCTGCAATAGCTGTTTCCACAGAATCTTCGACGAGTAGCACCTCTGCATGTAACACATCACAGTCGTATCCTATCCTATCTTTGAGGCTTGGACCTATCTCGGGTAAAAGAACTTTCATCTGAGCCAGTTTGGATTTCGCGGAGTCTATTTGTCCTTCCTTCAAATTCAGCATGCCAAAGTGGAAGTTATAGGCTGCTGTAAGGTAGGATTTAAGTGATGGGTAAATCTTTACAAAAAGAGCGAACGAGTTTTTGTAGTTCTGCCTGCTCAGTTCAAGCTTTCCTTGGTCATAATATGCGTATCCTATTAGCAGGTCTGAAAAGGCATTCCACCACTCACTTCCTGCTTCTTCTGCCAACTCTTGTACCCGGTCAAGGTTTTCAAGACACTGGTCTAAGCTACCTAACCAATAGTTATAATAGTCTTTCCAGAGATATGCTTCAGCTTTTCTGCCTGGAGACGGCGCTTTTAGAATAAATTGATCGACCCATTTCATAGCCTCAGTATAATCTTCCTTCAGGGCGTAGATATAGGCGATCTTCCAATCTGAGCCAAAATCGGGTTTCACTTCTAATGCTTCTTTGTATTTCGCTATTGCCGCATCAAGATCTCCCATTATAACATAGAGGTCACCCATTGAATCGAACGGATTTGCATCTCCTGGAGAGACGGATGCATACCTCTGAAAATATTCGATTGCCTTCTCAAAATTACCCATATCAGCATACAGGTAGGCAAGGCTATTAATGACACTTCCGTAGTTTGGGTCAAGCTCCAGCGCTCTGTTGTACTCTTGTAGTGCCTCAGAATACAATTTTCTGCCGTAGTAATAGTCCCCTAAATCTGAGAGGGCTCGTTTCTCTTTGGAGTATTTCTTTGTGAGTTCCTTGAGGATACGGAACTTTTCTTCTGAATTTTTCTCTGTGGCTGCCTCAATATAGAGCCTCTCTTTCTCTGTTGCCTTTGCAGAGAAAACCTTTGCTTTCTCATATGCCTCGTTCCCTGCCTTCACATTCCCTAAGCCATGGTATGCTTTAGCAAGGTAAAGGTAGGCAGAAGCAAAAGTGGAATCGAGCTCAACCGCCTTCTCCAGAAATCGTCGAGCATCATCATAATAGTATTTTTCGAAATCATCTCTCCCTCTCAAAAAATAGTTGTAGGCTTCTACTGACGTAGTCGTGACATCAGTAACTCGTAGTTTGGTTGGTCCTATTGTACGCTCATATATGCTGACACTTTTGGAGATATCCCTGCTTAATTCATCAACCTGGATTTTTAAGATACTGGCGACTCCCTCACCTTTCGAACTCGTCGTCTTGAGAATTTTCTTGGTTGTTACATCCAAGACCTTCACGTCAGTAACAAACATATCACCGGCTTTGGTGAAACTGCCCAGGATAATAACCTGTATGCCTTCCATATAACATAATTCAAAACCTAAATCCTCATCTACTGATTTCACATCGTCTTTGCCCATAGCCTTAAGCAAATCATGCATCCTTTCCCAGGTCATGACACTGAGATACCTTGACTGCTCTAAGTTTGTTATAAGAAGATTGGGGATCGCTTCGCAGAGGTAATCAAAACTACTTTCTCCAGTCCGATTCTTGAAGGTTATCACGGCTATTGGTTTTGGCTGTGCTGGTGTTGTCTGTAATACTAAGGCTTTTATGAGAACAATGATGATGACTACAACTGCTACAGCAAAAATTGGTATGAGGGGTCTGCGTTTTTTCTTTTTCTTTCTTCTGTGGGGTCTCTTCGCAGCTGGTAAGGCTTTTTCTACCGCTTCAACATAGGGGAATCGCTTTGAAAATCGTACCTCTCCCTTTATAAAAGGAATAACAACCTGCAGGAATCCGAAGATTGTCGTTGCAAGTATGGCAACAATTGTAAGCAAGAGAAATACGACTTCCATAGATTAACCAATCTTATAGCGAGGGGAATATTCTATATCTTGATTTGGAATTGCTATTATGTCAACCTGAGTTCTATATTGATGTATTAATTCCATTTCCACAATGGATTATACTTAGTAACATTTCTCTGTCAATACTGTGCGTTAGAAACAATCGAAAAGCAGAATTAGATTTACATGCAGAGCACAGTGTATATTTTTTGTAATTAAATTTAGCACGCAGAACAAAGTGTGACAGTTGCAAACGGGGTTAACTTCTGTCTTAATTCATGGAGGCAGTGGTGTATAATTGAAGCAGATGAGGGTACTTCTGAATTTGAAGCCTGGGGTGCACATGGTGCGAATTTTTATTATCACATTTACTGTTCTTGGTGCCAGACGGAGACTGCGGACTGTTAGTCAGTTAGCCAGTAAACATAGCTTAAGAACGAATATGATTGTAGAATGTCAACAAATGCTATGCAGATCTGCGATAATGATTTCTGTTACCCTCGGTTTTGTTCATATCAATTCGCACAATCGGGCAATACTTCCAGTGCACTATCTCAGCATACTCCTTTAAGTAAGCATAGACTGTCATCTCTGAACCAATCACCTCATGCGAGCACGATTCTACCCTTACAAAACCTAATCGCTTACGGCGTTTCCCACTGCTATTTCTTCTTTTCATTAAACCTCCCTATATCAGATTCTATACAAATAAAAAAGCCCACTAAAAAATTAGTGGGCCGATTCCCTTGAATACTAAATACCCTCAAGGAGGCGCGAGGCCCACATTTCCATTCTGCTGCTGAAGATTTAGCAATATATGATTATCTATCTTCATAATCATGTAGTTATAGATAATTGTAACTATTTGTCAAGGGTAATTTTTCTTACATTAAAACTTTGTCGCGATGGGGGGTCAGGTCTCCGTTTCATAATGAGAGCAGGCTGGACATTAGGACCTTTAAAGCCACTCTGAATTTTCGAACAAGGAACTTCTCGATGCGTCCGCCATACGGAATGGCGGATTTACTCGAAGAATAAGCAGAAGGACGGAGTCGTTTGACCATATCAAGGAGAGAGGCTAAGAGATAATCCCATAGAATATGTTGAGATTGCCGCGCTTCGCTCGCAATGACAGTAGGAGCTTCTCTACTACCTCGCCCTTTGATAAGGGATGGAGTCGCTCGAAGAACAAGTGTTTTATCACGCTCACCCTTGCCCTCTCCCATCAAGGGAGAGGAAATGAATGAAGATGCAGGGCTGACGGTAAATTCACTGACATCGAGCATCTAGTATCTAACCACCGTATGTATATGGTCTTGACAGGAAAATGATTTTGTATAAAGTATGAATTGGAGGAAATATGAAGTCTTTAGTAAAAACATTCCTGCTGTTGTTCATACTATTCAATTTTCAAACATATGCAGAGGTGGTCGCTGACAAAACGGTAGATTTTCTTCAAGAGAGATCTCCAGTAATTACAAGGCGAGGAGAGTTTTTGCTGGATACGACAATCGCATCGGTGTCTGGCATCGGAGAACAATGTCATCCAGCCGTTGCCTTCAACGGAACAAATTACCTCTTGGTATGGTCTGAATATCGTCACGGTAGACCGACTGTTTATGGCACCCGAATGAACCCGCAAGGGCTTATTCTTGACACTGCAGGCATTCCGATTGAATCGATGTCAGATTTTCAACAATTCCCCTCAGTTGCATCTGATGGTTGGGACTACTTTGTTGTCTGGAAGGATTATCGCTATGATACGCTTTGGGGGTATAGTTGGGGGCATAAAACATGTGTCTATGGTTCCAGAGTTTCGCATTCAGGTATGCTCATCGATACTTCAGCCATTGAAATTGCAGAGGTTTTCGGGCTTCACAGTCAGCCCCTGGTTGCGTTTGACGGTACGAACTACCTGGTTGTGTGGAGGAGAGATTTCGTTGTGCCTGGTATCTTTGGTGCACGCGTATCGACGTCCGGCATTGTGCTCGATACCCCACCTTTTTTCATATCAGCGGGTAGCAGTCCTGCATTGTCATTTGATGGCATGAATTATCTCGTTGTGTGGGAAAAGGCCATCGGTTGGCCGGAAAACTATGACATTTTTTGCACTCGTGTAACGCAGGCCGGTGTTATTCTCGATACAACCGGTATTGCAGTCTGTACAGACACCTGTTATCAGAGATATCCGGCAGTGTCTTTTGATGGTATGAACTATCTCATTGTGTGGGAGGACGAGCGCAACAGTCCTTTTCCCGATATCTATGGAGCTCGGGTTTCGCCATCGGGGCTCGTACTTGATACACTGGGCATTCCTGTTTCGACCACTGATAGCTCTCAGCGATATCCATCAGTCGTATTCGAAGGTGCCAATCATCTTGTAGTCTGGCAAGAATATGATCTCAGT
>Ga0209636_10000193_pt1 | contig 52282 bp, 43 predicted proteins | sample DeeMarSWOR152_54_FD_187464 | JGI IMG/M metagenome (GOLD analysis project Ga0209636, IMG submission 187464) | Marine sediment microbial communities from White Oak River estuary, North Carolina - WOR-1-52-54 (SPAdes) (version 2) | ecosystem: Environmental > Aquatic > Marine > Intertidal zone >...
TCGATCACGGCATAGTCTTTGAGGAAAGGAATGATGCGCATTTCCCCCCTGGCACTGGGGACAGCTCAAGGGATTAAGCTCATAGACTTTCCTTATCATCTCTGCCCGACCCCGGCGGGGGATCCTCGGGCTCTCCTCCTCAACGATTATCACAGGTGGAATCTCCCAGGTTGAACCGTGCTTTTTAGTGATAATGACTGCTTCCGCAAAATAGTTATTGATGTCTTGCCCGTACAAAAGGTACAAGACAGGATAGCTCAATTGAGTCTCCCCGTACTGCCGGGGAAGATGGATTAGGAGAAGCCTGTATTCATCCAGGACATGAGAATGAAGGAAAAACAAAGTTGGTAGCAGGCGGCTTGGATCTGAACTAGCGACCTCTGGGTTATGAATCCTTTTGCTAGAATCTTCTTTAAATCTGGCTTGACATTTATATATAATAATTTAAACTGAAGGTGCCCAGTATTGGGTACCTTTGGTTCACAAATATGGAAAAAGATTATATATCAACTCTACTTCGTTCAAATAACACTGTCTTTACGTTCAAGGAGCTTTCTTTGATTTGGAACGAAACGGACGTCAGACTGACAACAAAGCGCGTGTATCGCTATACGAAAATGGGCAAGCTTTATCCAATCCGCAAAGGTATCTACGCCAAGGACAAGAATTACGACAAGTTGGAACTGGCAAACAAAATATTCACTCCAGCCTATATCAGCCTGGAAACCGTTTTGTCCAGGGAAGGCATTGTTTTCCAGCATTATGACCAGATCTTCGTTATCAGTTACTTGAGTCGTGAGATTTACTGCGACGGTCAGACCTATGTTTTTCGCCGGATGAAAGACAGTATTCTCACAAACACTCTCAGCATAGAGAAAAAAGGCAACTACTACATTGCATCCAAAGAAAGGGCTTTTTTGGATACAATCTATTTGAACAAGAATTATCATTTCGACAATTTATCGTTGATAAACTGGGATATTTGTTTTGAAATGCTTTCTATCTATAACAACAAGGCGATGACGAAAAGATTGAATTCGTATCATAAACTAACCAAACATGCTTGATCGAAACGTCCATAAAACAATCCTACTACAGATATTGAAAGACGTTTATGCCGATACCTCCCTTGGCCCTCTTTTGGGCTTCAAGGGTGGAACAGCCGCGAATTTCTTCTACAATCTCGGCCGCTTTTCAGTCGATCTTGACTTCGATCTATTGAACCTAGACAAAGAAACTTTTGTGTTTGAGAAGATTGAAAAAATCCTCCGCGAATACGGAACAATAAAAGAAAAGCACAAAAAAAAGCACACACTCCTGTTTATCATTTCCTATGACGAAAAGTCCCAGAATATTAAAGTAGAAATTAACCGAAGAATCTTCGGCTCCCGCTACGAATTGAAGAATTATCTCGGCATCTCTGTGCTAATTATGTACAAGGAAGACATGTTCGCTCATAAGCTAGTGGCTGTTATGGAACGGGCAAAAACAGCTAATCGAGATGTTTATGACATCTGGCATTTCTTGAAAAACAGATGGCCGATAAACAAGGAAATTGTGGAGAAGCGGACCGGAATGAATTTCAAAGACCACCTGAAGGAATGCGCTGAATTCATTGATTCCCTCAGCGACCGTAACATCCTTTCCGGCATGGGCGAACTTTTGGATGAAAAGCAGAAAGCCTGGACCAAAACTAATCTAAGGAAAGAGACCGTTTTCCTGCTTAAGGTCCGATTAGAACAAGAAAAATAGCCTCCGCCCTTGAATCATCACCGCGGTGGGCATTGGCGTAAAACCCGTAATAACGAATCATCACTTGACCCTTATCAGGGATATGAGATGTGACTCTGGCAATAAACTCCGGATAATCCATCCGCTCAAGCTTTGAGCTGTGCTTTCCGTATTGATAGCTTACCTGCCCCTGGGCTTCATCAAAGGAAAGCCGCTCGAGGGATAGGATCGGTCTTATCATGTATTTGCCGACTCTTTCCGCCTCCTGCTTAATTGTGGCCCTGACTTTGCTGTGGACTTGGAAGCTGGCTCCCTCCTCTTTTATGTCAAATAGGAACAAAGCCCAATCCCGCAAGGTGACTCTCCAAGGAGCTATATATCCAAGTTACTAACCGTGTTATAATATAAAACTGCCGTTAAATTTATATTTTTTTGGCAAATCAAATAATATTTTTGTATCAGGTCGTATTTTCGCTGAATAATTAGAAAGTAATCATGAAGGCATATAAAAGGCTTAGATTTCTCATCATTTTCTTTGTTATAGTCCTCTTTTTGGCAGGGTCAGGTGTGGTCGTCAAAAATATTCTTCTTAACCGGATAACGAGAAAAGTACAAGAAAGCTTTGAATACTCCAACCTTCATGTGTCTGTTTTTCCTCCTGTTCTTATTTTAGAGGATGTGAGAGCACGCACTCCTTCACCCCTTTTTTCCGCAAAAAGAATCGCTGTGAGAATCTCTTACAGGTCGCTGCTAACCAGGGAAAGAGCCTTTAATGTTTCTATCGAACGCCCGATCTTAAGACTCAATGGCGCCCCTCCCGGAACAGAGAAGAAAAGGGGGGAAGTAAACTTTTCTCTTCCGTTTTCGGTAGAAGCAGGCTCGGTAAAAGAAGGGGAGTTCTATTTTCGGGGAAAAGAAGTGAGTTTTCAGTCCAGGAACATAAATGCCCGTTTTTCCCAGAAAAAAGGTGATTTTACAGTTCAAGCAGAAGCAGAGCAGAATGTCTTATCTCTGGGCCAAGCCCGGCCGCTGGTAGAGGGGAAAGTAATTCTTTCTGCCAGCAGACGCGGCCAAGAGATCATCATCAAAAGAATTGAAATTGATGGTTCTGACTTTGACTTTAAGGCCGAAGGGAGCTTGCTCAATCTTTTAAACCCTGACTTGCGCCTGGAGACTTCTTTAGAAGCGAAAGCTTCGTTCGTTGTCGATCTTCTTCATCTTCCTTTTGATTGGGAGGGGGAGGCTCAAGGGGAAGGGATACTTACGGGAAGCAGCAAAGGGATTGCTTTTAAGGGGAACTTTTCGAGCGAGACTCTTATTTTGAACAGAGTCTTCCTGGGAAAATTAAACGGAAAAGTCGATTTTAACGAAAAAGCCGCTAAAACTGTAGAGTTTAATATTCAAAAGGATTCAATGCCGCCCGAGTTTGTAAAAATTCATCTGGCAGAAGATAGAATTTCGGGAGAAACAGAAGGAGTTCATCTGGATCCAATAGTGAATTATTTTTCCTTGCCCTGGCCCGTTAAGTCTCCTGCCTGGGGAACTTTCTTGATTGAAAACGAGAAACTTCAAGCGGAGGCGGAATTCAGGGAAGAAGATTTCGAAGCTGAGTCAGATCGATTTCCTTTCGAAGGCCGGATCAAATTCAACTGGGACGGGAAGAATGAGTTCACCTTTTCTTCTCAAGGTTTATCTTCTAGCTTTGGCCAGATTGACGTTGAAGGAAAGGCAGAAGTTGGGAAGGAGGTGGACATAAACATTCAAGGTGAGATCAAGGATCTGAAGCAGGCTCGACAGTTTACATCTGTTATACTTTCACAAAATTTCGACTTTCCCGAAATAAGAGGAAAAGGCAGGAGTAATATTCATATCTTTGGCGATTATGATTTCCCACACATCAAGGCGAATTTCGCCTTCACTCCTGGAGGCTACGATAGGTTCGATGTAGATTCTGTCGAAGGTGAAGTCGAGTTTATAAGGGATGATTTTTTTGGCAGATTCAGCGTAGATGATCCTTTCATGAAAGGGAGGATTAGCCTCTTTTCGAATCCAGAAGGGCTGAAGGTTGATGTTCGGCTTGACCGGGGTCTCGTTGAAAGAATTTTCCCTGGTTTTGAAATTGATTTTCCCCTCAGCGGAGAGGCTTCAGGCAATTTTGAAGTAAAAATGAAAAATGAGGATATTCAGCTTAAAAGTACTTTTTCCAGTTCATCTCTGAACTTCGCAGGCAAGATCCTGCGGGACATAAGCGGCAAACTGGAATGGCAGGGTCATGCCTTTTCTTTCTCCGAGCTTCAATTTCATTTACACGGGGGCGTAGTAAAAGGCGATGCCAGTGTAGACCTTCTAGCTGAAGATTTTGACATCGATATCAGTGGAGAGGAAATCGACCTCTCTACGTTTTATGCTGACGTCAAAGGGAACTTGGGATTTAGCCTTAAGGGAAAAGGCGTCCTCGGTCAGGACCTGGCCCTGGGCAATTTTGAGATTAAGAATTTGCATTATGTCCATCTTCAGAAAACCGAGGCCAGGGGGCAGGCGAAGCTTGGCTACTCGGAAGGAACCGTTGGTTTGGAGTTAAACGGAAATTTTTTTCCGGGCGAAAATGATTTTAGTATTTCGCTCGCTCTGCCCATCCCTGTTGATAGTGAAGTGTTTTCTGTTGATATAAGAGGTAGCTTCACTAATCTCGACCTCCTGCTTCCATGGAAAGGGGCCAAAGGGTGCGTTAATTATCTGGGCGAGGTTAAAGGAGGAAAAGGCTCTCCCCAGATTAAAGGAGCAATTGATTTTCAAGGTCCAGTTTTTCCGCTGGTGCGGTTTGCTCATGCTTTGAGAGAATATTCCGGGCTGATGTTTGTTGAAAACAACAAGGTTTCTTTTCGCTCACTCCAGGCCAAATTAGGCGGGGGTGATGTCCGGGGATACGGTGAGTTGGAATTTGGAAACGGCAGGGTTGAGAATATTGACCTCAAAATAGAAGGGGAAAATTTACTCCTTTCTCCCTTGGAGAGGACTAGAGCCTTAACTGATGGCTCCTTGAATCTCATAAAGGATTCTAATCGCTTTGTTTTGGAAGGAGAATTGATAGCTCGCAAGCTTTCCTGGAGGCGTGAAGTCGATGAAGAATTCATTTTTTATTCAAGCCCTTATTATGAAGCTCGAGAAGAGCCAGGCTTTTTTGATGGCCTTACTCTGAACATCAGACTGAGAGCAGACGATAATGCGTGGATGGAGAACTCATTGGGCACGGCCAGAGGAAGGTTTGATTTGACTCTGACAGGCAGTGTGATAACGCCAGTCGTGTTAGGCGATATCGAGGCCTTGGATGGAGAAGTCTATTTTCAGGATAGAAAATTTAGAATACTAAGCGGACGCTTGAGTTTTATCAATCCTGCGGCAATTGAGCCTTATTTAAGCTTTAAAGGAGAAACATACGTTAAAGATTATAGAGTGACTTTTTCTCTTGATGGTCCTGTAGACCGTCTCACTCCAGAATTAAGCTCTTCGCCCCCTTTACCGCCAGAAGATGTCCTGGCTCTTCTCGCTTTAGGAGAGTCTTTCAAGCGCACTTATTCTTATGATACGAGCACACTGTTAACTACGTACTCTCTCGTGTCTTTTCAGCTTTCAGAAGAAGCAAAGAAGCGCGCTGAGGGTCTTTTCGTCATTGATCGCTTCAGGATAGATCCTTTTATTATGGGTTCCTCCCCTGAGATAGCAGCTCGCTTGACTCTAGGGAAAAAAATATCGAAAAACTTTTTTATTCTTTATTCTGCCAATCTCAGGACCCAAAGGGAGGAGATTGCGCGGTTAGAATGGGAACTGACGGACGATCTCTCTATTGTCGGAATCCGTAATGAAGAAGGTCGGATTAGTATTGATGTTAAAATTCATAAGAGATTTTAGCTTCGGAGAAAAAAAACAAGCACATTTTTTTCTCCTGTTTTTCTTTATTGTTTTTTTGCCCAAGGAATCTGTTTCCCTGTCTCAAAAGTCCTCTCCTCTCATAGCCAAAGTATCTGTCCGGATTGACGGCCAAGCAAACGGTGAAGAAATGGCAGAATTGATTCCTGTAAAGGAAGGAGAGGAGTTCTCCTTGAAAAAGGTCAGCAACAGCATTAAGCAGATTTATAAGACCGGGCTTTTTTCTGATGTTCAGGTTTTGAAGGAGGGAGAGCAGGAAATACAGCTGACGTTTCTTCTTACCAGGCGGTATTTCATACGAAAGATTACCTTTAGGGGAAGACAAAAAGTTGCTCGTAAGTACCTGAAAGAAAGCTTGTTTTCTTTATCTGAGGGGAGTTTTTTCTCTGATGAGAAGGCAAGCAAGGCCGTTGGAGAATTAAAGGAAGCTCTGACCAGGAAAGGCTTTTTTCAGCCCGAGATTGAGGCTTTTACAGAGAGAGATTTCAAAAGTCCCACGGTTAGCATGATTTTTGAGATTAGCTCTGCCAAAAGGTACATTATCAAGAAAATTGCTTTTTCAGGAGAAAAGATATTCCCTGAGGCTGGATTGAAGAAAGAAATGAAAGTCAAGGAAGGGGGCTTATACGTCCCTTCAGCTCTCGAGGAGGATCTTAAAAGGCTTAAAGAATTTTATGGCTCGAAGGGCTATCAAAGAACAGAGATTGCTGTCGAAGAAGTAAGATTTGATGAAGCTGAGCGGGGTGCTTACGTTTCTTTGAGAATTATCCCTCATGAGAAAATAGAGATTGTTGTGGAAGGAGCGCAAGTTCCTTTGAGACTTCTGGAACCAATATGGGAGCCAAGAATATTTGAAGAGTGGGGGCTGGCCGAAGGAGCAGCAAAAATTATAGCTTACCTGAGGAAAAAAGGTTGCCTTTTTTGTTCCGTCACTTCGTCCATTGAAAAAGTGGAAAACGAGATGCGTGTTGTTTATAAAGTCAGCCCGGGCGAGAAATTCAGGATTACGGATGTTTCTTTTGAAGGCCTGGAATATTTTACTCCTGAAGGATTAAAAGAAGAGCTTGCCTCAGAGGCAAATGTTCCTTTTTCGAGCTGGATAGACGGGGAAAGACTGTATGGATTGCCCGCGGAGATAGAATTTCTGTATAAGACCAGAGGATTCCCCGATGCAAGAGTAACTTTGAATTTTTCTCCGCAGGGAAAAAACATGAGAGCTCATTTTTTTATCGAGGAAGGAGGCCAGGAGAAGATTGAAAAGATATCTTTTGAAGGGACAAATCTGTTTAACAAGGAAACCCTTCTTAAGCAAATAAGCAGTTTTGAGGGTGGATTTTTATACCAGCCAAACCTCCAGAATGACATGGAAAGACTTGGCAATTTTTACCTGAACCAGGGCGTTAGAAGAACTGAAATCAGGGCCAGGATTGAAAGGTCAGGTGAGAATCTTTTTTCTGTTTTTTTTAGTCTTAAAGAAGGGAAAAAAGTCAAAATTGATAGAATCGTGATTGCAGGAAACAATGTTACAAAAAGAAGCACCATTACCAGAGAACTTAGAGTAAAAGTGGGAGAATATGCTTTCTATGAAAGAATACGAGAGTCGAAAAGAAGGCTTGAAAAGCTGGGTGTTTTCATAGAAGTGAAAATTTATGAAATTCCCATCGCTGCTGATAAAGAAAACTTGATAATCAGTGTCAGGGAAGGTAAGAGGAATTATGCCGGGCTTGGTGTAGGATTGGAGACCAGGAGCGAGCGCCAGACTTTTGCTCTCTGGAATAATCCGGTCAGGCTGAGAGGAACGGCGGAATTTATCAAGAGCAATGTTTTAGGCTCGGCAGCCCAGCTGAGCCTCGTCGGGCAGTTAAGTTTAAAAGAAAGAAGAGGAGTGTTGTCCTGGGAACAGCCTTACTTTTTTGGGCTCCCGATGAAGACATTTATGAATGCCTGGCTGGAAAGGGAGGAGCGGGAGAGCTTCACCTTCGACCGACAGGGTGTGAGTCTCACGGCCATCAAATCCATTTCAAAGGATGTTTTGTTCCTGACGACTATGAGGTGGGCCAGGACAAATTTTGTTATCCTGATGATAGAAGAATCAGAAGTTGACCGCCAGCATCGTCCTTTTTCTGCAACCTCTATCTCAGGCAGCTTCATCTGGGATAGAAGGGATGAACCTTTTAATCCAAGGAAAGGGTCTTTTTTAAGTTTTGTCCTTGAAAGGGCGTTTCCTCTTCTCAAGTCTGAGTCAAATTATCTAAAGAGCTTCATCAAGTATAAGCAATTTATCCCCATTTTTTCCGGTGTTACTTTTAGCGCCGGCTCCCGTCTTGGCCTGGGAGGAGGCAGAAAGCCGATTCCCGTTCACGAGAGATTTTTTGCCGGGGGCAGCAACTCCTTCCGTGGGACAAGGTTCGACGAGCTGGGTCCCAAGGACCCGGTTTCGCTAAAGCCTGTTGGAGGGGAAGCCCTGCTTTTGTTAAACTTTGCACTGACATTTCCGCTGATCCCCGCGATTAAAGATCTATCAGGAGCTCTTTTTTACGATAAGGGCAATGTTTTTGAAGAAACGAAGCATTTTAGAATGTCTGCTCTTAAAGACGCCGTGGGAGTAGGAATTCGGTATCGGACTCCCTTAGGTCCCCTAAGGTTGGAAGTTTGCTGGAATTTGGATGACGAGAACGGAGAAGCAAAGCCTTTAGTTTTTATCACGATCGGAAATGTCTTCTAAGAATATGCTTAGAATGAGACGACTGGTTATTTTCCCGCATGCTTTTTTCTTTCAATTAATTAAGGTTATTTTTTTTCTTTTCACCGTTTATTGTTTTTCAGAAACAGTAGACCGGATCGTGGCTGTGGTCAACGAGCAGGTCATAACATTAACTGATTTGAGGATTGCAGAGGCATTTGGCCTCTACGATGAGGAGTTCAAAGAAAAGTCTGGAGACCTTCATCAGTTGATACTGGAGGGGCTGATTGATCAGAAACTGGCTATTGCTTTAGCAGGCGAAGAAACCTTTGTAGAAAACGAGGAATTGGATTCTTACCAAGGAAGAATGATTGAGAAATTGGGTAATGATCAGGCTCGCCGAAGGCTCGACGAGTTTGGCCTGGATTGGCAAGATTTAAGAGGCTACATAGTGGAGAAAATCGTTTATGAAAAAATCATTTCTCGAAGATTTGGCCAGCGAAATATCGTAAGTTTACAGGAGATAGAGGACTATTATCAAAAGAGCTATGTCCCTTCTCAAAAAGAAAAGGGATTGGAGCCTAAACCGATGATGGAGCTTCTCGATGAGATTGAATCCCGCATAATCCAGGAAAAAATCAAGACTCAAATTAGTGATTGGCTTAGAAACCTGCGGAAAAAGGCGGATATCCAGAAATTTATATAGGGGCTTGATACATCAAGCCCACCTTTTAAAATGTATAAATTGATGTTATATAATATCGCGAGAAAATCACCAGCCAATAAGGAGTTATGATGAGTCGTATGGCCTTTTTGTTTCCTGGGCAGGGTTCTCAAGAAGTAGGTATGGGAAAGGATTTTTACGATTTTTCATCCCAGGCCCAGGAGATTTTTTTTAGGGCAGATGAAACTCTCGGATTCAAAATTTCGAAACTTTGTTTTGAGGGACCCGAGGAAGAGTTAAAACTAACTAAGAACACACAGCCCGCTCTCCTCATCGTAAGCTTCGTTGCTTATGTCCTTTTGGGAAAGGAAGCTTGGATAGCAGCCGGGCATAGTCTGGGGGAATATTCGGCCCTTGTAGCAGCTAATTCTTTAAGATTTGAGGATGCGCTTCTCCTTGTTCATAAGAGAGGAATGTATATGCAGGAGGCTGTGCCAGCGGGGGTGGGGGCAATGGCTGCAGTGCTCGGGTATAGTTTTAAAGATGTGGAAAAAGCACTGACAAAGATAGAAAAAGGAGTCGTGGAGATAGCAAACTGGAACAGCCAGGAACAGATTGTGATATCAGGACATAAATTAGCTGTGGAAGAAGCTTTAGCTGTAATAAATGCTCCTCGATCTGTCGTGTTACCGGTGAGCGCTCCTTTTCACTGCGAGCTTATGAAAAGCGCAGAGGAGAAGCTCTCTTACGATTTGGATCATGTAGAATTTAAGGATCTGAAGTTTCCGATAATTACGAACGTGGATGCGAGAGTGATCCATAAAGGAGACGAAGCAAGAGACGCCCTGAAAAGGCAGGTCACGAGGCCTGTGCTCTGGTATAAATCAATGGAAAGATTGCTTGAGGAGAAGGCTGATCCGTTCGTGGAATTGGGTTCAGGAAAAGTCTTATCGGGGCTGGCAAAGAGAATAAGCAGAAAGTGGGCGTCTCCTCCTGCACTTTTTAACGTAGAGGATCCAGTCACCCTGGAAAAAGCAAGAGAGACTCTTTCAGGAGTGCTTTGACATTACGCGGGGACCAAATCTTATATAGTATTCTGCGGCAGAAATAGTCGCTATGGCTATGACCACCCAGAGGCCGATTTGAGAAATAAAGTTGAAGCGCCCTAAGTATTCCTCTCCCAATATCAATAAGCATATAGTCACTGCCTCTGAAATCATTTTGAACTTACCAAGCCTTGAGGAAGCGATGTAGATTCCTTTTGAGGAGGCAATCGCCCTAAATCCTGTGACAGCTAATTCCCTTCCTATAATTATGACAACCATCCAGGCCGGGACAGCGCCCAATTCAACAAGGCAGATGAAGGCTGAGGCGATTAGCAGTTTATCTGCTATTGGGTCTAAAATTTGCCCTAAGATCGTCACTTGCTCTCTCTTTCTTGCCAAGAGCCCGTCAAGGGTGTCAGTTAGTGCGGCCAGAAGGAAGATTACGACAGCCACCAGTTCTTTTCCCTCAAATTGAGTAAGGAGCACGACAACCAAAACAGGGATGGAGAGGATTCTCAGCAGAGTGAGTAGATTAGGTAAATTCATTTTCAAGGAGATATACTATAGCCTGTCCGCATTGTCAAATGGGTTGCAGAGGCTCGATTTATCAAGCCCACATTTTGGTCATTAGAATGATATTGATTTCCCTAAGCCTGATAGAAAAAGTGGCCTGTTGTACCTGCTCAATAATACGGTAGCAGTTTTATAATGTCATTGCGAGGAGCGCAGCGACGCGGCAATGCTCCGTTGCGAGCGAAGCGCGGCAATCTCTACCTTCTTTATGCGATTGCCACGCTCCCGTCGGTCGCTCACAATGACTCTTCTATCTTTTATATCATAACCGAAAGTGCAACTTAATTACTGAGCATAAAGACCTGTCCCTTTTTTCTTGAAAAATAGGATATGTGTGAGTATATTTGTGTCTAAGGGATATGGCCAAGAAGAATTCCTCAACACCGATGATGGAGCAGTATTTGCGGATTAAAAAGGACTATCAGGATGCTCTTTTATTTTTTCGTCTGGGTGATTTCTACGAGATGTTTTATGAGGATGCAAAAATTGCATCCCCTGTACTGGAAATTGCCTTAACTTCGCGCCAGAAAATCCCGATGTGCGGAGTCCCTTATCATGCGGCTGATTCATATTTAGGCAAGCTACTCAGGCAAGGTTTTAAAGTGGCTATCTGCGAACAGGTGGAGGATGCAAAGCTGGCAAGGGGAGTGGTGAAGAGAGATGTGATAAAAGTTTTAACTCCGGGAACCGCTGTTGAATTGGAGCCTGAAGGCGCTAAGGAAAGCAATTACATTGCCAGTTTGTTTCTAAAAGATAAGGGTTGGGGATTGGCTCTTATTGATTTAGCCTCTGGTCAGATGAGAGCCGCTCAGAGCGATTCTCAGGATAAGAGAGTGTTGCCTGATGAGTTGTTCAAGGTCTCGCCAACTGAAATTGTTTTCCCAGAGGGAGAGGAAAAGCATGTTATCGAAATTCTCTCCAGAAACAACATGATTTCTATCCTGAAAAGCCCTCTGGAGGATTGGGCTTTTGATTATTCTCAGGCTAGAAATTTTTTGGAGGGTCATTTCAAGGTTAAATCTTTGGCAAGTTTTGATCTTGCCGACAAGGACATGGCAGTTTCAGCGGCCGGTGCTCTTCTGTATTATCTTAAGAAAGTAAGAAAAGATTCCCTTTCCCTCATCTATAAAGTCTCTTACGTGCAATCAGGGACACAAATGATCCTCGATGCTACGGCCATAAAAAACTTGGAGCTCGTGAAAAACTTGAGGGATGGAGGAAGGAAAGATTCTCTGCTTGATATTATAGACTTCACGGTGACTTCCATGGGCTCCAGACTTATCCGCAGCTGGCTTCTTCAGCCTCTCCTTCGCTGTGCTGATATAGAAAAAAGGCTGGATGCCGTCTCAGAGTTTCTAAGCCGCACAATAGATCGCAAAGAATTAAGAGAAGGTTTGAAAGGAATATTCGATTTAGAGCGCCTCAAAGGAAAAATTTCCTTGGCTGTTGCTCACGCTAGAGATCTGGTTTCATTGAAAAAATCACTTTTGCCTCTTCCCCAGATTCAAAACACGGTTAAGCCTTTTTCGTCAAAGATGATAAAGAAGATTCACAAGCTTTGGGATAATGCTCAGGACCTCGTGGACTTGATTGACAGGTCCATCCTGGAAGAGCCTGCTTTTTTGCTTACTGAAGGAAGAATAATCAAGGATGGCTTCAATTCAGAACTTGATGAGCTCAGAAAATTGAGCCGTTCCGGAAAAAGCTTTATCATATCCCTTGAGAAGAAAGAAAGAGAAAAAACAGGAATTTCCTCTCTTAAGATCCGTTTTAACAAGGTCTTTGGCTACTATATTGAAGTCACCAATCCCAACTTGTCCCTGGTTCCTGCTGATTATATTCGAAAACAGACTCTTGTTAATTCTGAAAGATTCAGCACTCCTGAACTTAAAGAATACGAAGAGAAAGTCCTGACAGCTGAAGAGCGGATAGCGGATTTGGAATACAACCTTTTCATCGAGATAAGAGAGAAGATTTCCAAAGAAACCACCCGCCTCCAGAAGATTGCCTCTGATGTGGCTCGACTTGATGTCCTTTCTTCACTGGCCGAGTTAGCCTCCATTCGCAACTATCGCCGTCCCAAGGTGAACAAAGGAGAGAAGATAAGCATTGTGGAAGGACGCCATCCTGTCATCGAAGTCACCAATGAAGACCCCTTTATACCCAATGATACATATCTGGATAGAGCAGAGGATCAAATCCTGGTCGTTACCGGCCCCAACATGGGAGGGAAATCTACTTACCTGAGACAGGTCGCCTTAATCTGTATTCTGGCTCAGATGGGCTCCTTTGTGCCTGCCAAGGAAGCTGAGATAGGCACGGTAGACCGCATTTTTACCCGTATAGGGGCCATGGATTTCTTAAGCGTTGGTCAGTCCACTTTCATGGTGGAGATGCTCGAGACAGCAAAGATATTAAACAATGCTACAGAAAAGAGCTTGATCCTGCTTGATGAGATTGGGAGGGGTACGAGCACTTTTGACGGCCTCAGCATTGCCTGGGCTGTGGCTGAATACCTCCATGAAAAGGAAGAAGTTAGGGCCAAAACCTTGTTTGCCACCCACTATCATGAATTGACTGAGCTTGCTCTAACTTTAGACAGAATCAAAAATTACCATGTTTCGGTTAAAGAGTGGAAAGATGATATTATTTTCCTGAGGAAGATAGTATCCGGTCCTTCGGACCAGAGTTATGGCATTCATGTAGCCAAGCTTGCCGGAATTCCTCGGTCTGTTGTGGATAGAGCTAAGGAGATACTGTTTAATCTGGAGAAAGAGGAGCTTGATGATTCGGGGCTCCCGAGGCTCGCCTACCGGTCTTCGAGGAGACGAGATAAATCGCAGCTTCTTTTATTCAAAGAAGATAGAAAACAGGAACTGCTAAAAGATATTGAAGATGAAATAGAGAAGTGCGATATTTCTGATCTTAAGCCTCTGGATGCTCTAAATTTTCTCAGCCAGCTAAAGGAAAAGATCAAAAACATAAAAGATAAAATGTAGGGGTTTGATTCATCAAACCCACCGGTTGATTATTTCTGGATAGATCTTATCAGATTGAATGATTGGGAATTAAAGGGGGGGCTTAATAAATTTCTGAATCATCCTCAAGTTCGTTGAGTTCTTCTTTCACTTCATCTTCGAAAGCATCCTCGTATCCCTCGTCTTCCACAAAAGGAGTCTCTCCTTCTTCCTTTTTTCTTTTCTCTCGAGCTTTGTCATATTCTTCTTTGTTTTCGTACCGTCTCAAAAAATTAGCACCTGTATCGCTGTAGTATAGCTCTAGATAATCATCCTCAATCTTGCAAAAGATAGATTTACAGGGACCTGCTTGGAGGTTGCCCACTGTTTCCGCAACCTTTGCTGCGTTTTTTATGGCATCTAAGGTCAGCCAACTCATAATTTCAATTTCTTCCATTGGTTCTCATAAGGAAAAATATCAACTTTTAATAAATTGTCAAGAGGAAAAGTGGAAAAAAATAAAAAAAATTTCAGGGTCAGACCTTTCAGACTTTTATAATTCAGTTGTGTCAGAGTAACTAAATTACGTAATTAGATAAAGAGTAAACTCAATAAGAGATAAAAACAAGGCAAACAGAAATTAAAATTATAAAAGTTTGAAAGGTCTGACCCCATTGACATATAGAGATTTGAATATTTAAATAGAGGAGGAGAGAAAAATGATGCGGGATAAATTCACGGTGATGTCTCAAGAAGCTTTCCAGCTTGCGCAGTCAAGAGCTGAAGAATTGGGCCATCAGGAGCTAAAACCCGAACATCTCCTTTGGGCTTTTTTGAATCAGGAAGAGAACATTGTTACCTCAATATTGGCAAAGATCGGGGTAAATATCTCAAAAGTTCTCGAAGGCCTTGAATCGGCACTGGATAAAATTCCTAAGGTTAAAGGTGAAGGAGAAATATACCTTTCCTCTTCCTTGAGGAAGGTAATGAGTAGTGCCCAGAAAGAAGCGGATAAACTAAAAGATGAGTATATTTCGACCGAACACCTGTTCATCGCTATTCTGAAAGAAGACTCCTGCGAGGCAAGCCGAATATTAAGAGAAAACGGAGTGAGTGAAGACGTGCTTCTCAAAGCTCTTATGTCCCTCAGAGGAACTCAGAGGATAACAGATCCCCAGCCCGAAGGAAAATACCAAGTTCTCGAGCGGTATGCTCGTGATATTACTGCCCTGGCAAGAGAAGGAAAATTAGACCCGGTTATAGGCAGAGAGGATGAGATTAGGAGAGTTATCCAGGTTCTCTCTCGAAGAACAAAGAACAACCCTGTGTTAATCGGTGAAGCTGGAGTCGGAAAAACCGCCATTGTCGAGGGATTGGCCCAGCGGATTGCCAATGGGGATGTGCCTCAGTCGCTTAAGAACAAACGGCTTATAGCTCTGGACATCGGGTCATTGATTGCCGGAACGAAATACAGGGGGGAATTCGAGGACAGATTGAAGGCTGTCCTGAAGGAAATAAGAGAAGCCGAAGGAGAAATCGTACTTTTTATCGATGAGCTTCATACAATTATCGGCGCAGGGGCTGCGGAAGGGGCTGTGGATGCCTCGAATATGCTTAAGCCTCCTCTGGCGAGAGGAGATCTTCACTGTGTGGGAGCGACGACTCTTAGCGAGTATAAAAAACACATCGAACGAGATGCAGCTCTGGAAAGGAGATTTCAGCAGGTTTATGTGGGGGAGCCATCCATAGAGGAAACGATATCCATTTTAAGGGGATTAAAGGAAAAGTATGAAGTTCACCACGGAGTAGCTATTAAAGATTCTGCTATTATCGCGGCTTCCACTCTTTCTGACCGGTATATTGCTGACCGTTATCTTCCTGATAAGGCTATAGATCTGATCGATGAAGCCGCTTCTCGCATTAGGATTGAGATAGACAGCATGCCTGAAGAGATAGACGAGCTCGAAAGAAGTATTATCCAGCTTGAGATTGAAAAACAGGCCTTGAAAAAAGAGAAAGACAAGAGTGTTAAAGAGAAATTAGACAAGCTGGACAAAAATCTGGCCAATTTGAAAGAACAGAGCAGTGCTCTCAAAGCTCGCTGGCAGAGAGAAAAGGAATTGATCGATGCTCTGAACAGTTTAAAGGAACGGGTGGATTCCCTCAAGATCGAGGAGCAGAATGCGGAAAGAGCAGGAGATTTGGAGAAGGTGGCTGAAATAAGGTACGGGAAGATAATTGAAACAGAAACCGAAATAAAAAAGACAGCCAAAAAATTATCAGAGATTCAGAAGGAAGGACAGATGCTCAAAGAAGAAGTTGATGAGGAAGACGTGGCTCAAGTTGTCTCCAAATGGACAGGAATCCCTGTATCGAAAATGTTGGGAGGAGAAGTGGAGAAGTTGGTAAATATGGAGTCCAATTTATCTAAAAGAGTTGTCGGGCAGGATCATGCGATCCGTGCTGTCTCGGATACGATAAGGCGGGCAAGGGCCGGAATCCAGGATGCTACTCGTCCTTTGGGCTCTTTCATCTTTATGGGCCCGACGGGAGTAGGTAAGACCGAGCTGGCTCGAGTCTTGGCTGAGTTTCTCTTTAACGATGAGAAGGCGATGGTCAGACTCGACATGTCAGAGTACATGGAGAAACATACAGTCTCTCGATTGATCGGAGCTCCTCCTGGGTATGTGGGTTACGAGGAAGGGGGACAGCTTACAGAGGCCATAAAACGCAGACCATACTCGATTATTCTTTTGGATGAGATAGAGAAAGCTCATACTGATGTTTTTAATATTCTCCTTCAGATTTTGGATGACGGCCGGTTAACAGATGGAAAGGGGAGGACTATTGATTTCAAAAACACGATTATCATCATGACCTCCAATTTGGGGAGTCAGGTGATTAAAGAACTCAGCCAGGATTTTGATAAGATGGAAAAAGAAGTGAAGGCGATTCTGGAAAGTCATTTCAGACCCGAATTTCTTAACCGGGTGGACGAGGTTATCATATTCAAAGTTCTCTCCCCTGGAGTCATCCTGAAGATTGTCGATTTACAGATTAGTGAATTGAGTGAGAGGCTGCAGGAGAAAAAAATTGAGATTGAAGTGAGCGAGGGAGCTAGAAAATTCCTGGCCGAGAGAGGTTATGATCCGATTTACGGAGCACGTCCCCTTAAGAGGACCATGCAGCGAGACGTCCAGAATCCCCTGGCGCAGAAAATGTTAGAGGGGGAGTATAAAGAAGGAGATGTGGTCAAAATCGATATAAATGAAAAAGAAGAACTTATATTCGAAAAAAATCTTAGCCAGCCGCGCCGAAGGAAGTAGAGAAAGGTTGAACCAGGTGAATCATCCTGCGCCCGCGGAAATAGTTCATGAGTATGAGAAACAATATTGCCAATGGATTTGAGATATATTCCAATTTCTAATATATTAATATCTCATGAAGATTGGAAAGAATAAGGAGATAAATCCATGAAAGAAGAAGTTAAGAAAGCGATAGAAGAAATCAGGCCCCATCTTCAAGCTGACGGAGGCGATGTGGAGTTTGTGGATGTTACAGAGGAAGGGGTGGTTAAGGTCAAGCTGTTGGGAGCCTGCGAGGGTTGCCCGATGAGGGAGATGACTCTGACTCAGGGTATTACACGCTTCATAAAAAAGAAGGTCCCTCAGGTAAAAGAAGTCCAGGCTGTTTAGGCTTTAGTTTATAACGAGGCAAATTGGTTGACCAGACTGCAGCAGAATCAATGAATATTCCGTTTGACAAAGAATTTTAAAATTAATATAAACGCAACATATACTTTTACAATGTCATTGCGAGCCCTGAAAGAGCGTGGCAATCTCAATATATCTATGATATGAGATTGCTTCGTCACTTCGTTCCTCGCAATGACATGTTTAACGAGATCGTATAGCCTGTTCCGAGCAAAGCGAAGGAATCTTCTTCGCTCCTCGCGATGACATTGGAATAATTGCGTTTGTATTAGTAAACAGAGGAAAAATAAGGAGAAGACGCGCATGAAAAAAGGAAGAATGCTGATTTCTGCTGTTGCATTCTTCTGCTTTAAGCTATAAATTCTGAAAAAAGCAATGAAGATAAGGAAAGCTCTCATTCCCGCGGCAGGTTTTGGCACTCGTTTTCTGCCTGCAACCAAATCTCAACCAAAGGAGATGTTATCGGTTGTGGATAGGCCCCTTATCCAATACGGCGTCGAGGAAGCTGTTCAGTCTGGGATCGAAAGCATTGGCATCGTGATTAGCCGGGGAAAATCGTCCATCGAGGATTACTTTGACAGAAGTCCGGAGTTAGAGCAGTTCCTGGAAGAGAAGGGGAAGTCTGATTTTCTAGAAAAGGTTAGGGAAATTGCCAGTCTTGCGGAATTCTGCTATATCCGTCAGAAAAAAGCGCTTGGTTTGGGTCATGCCATCCTCATGGGTGAAAGTTATATCGGTCAGGAACCCTTTGCGGTCCTCCTCCCCGATGATATATTTGACTGTTCTACACCCTGCACAAAGCAGCTGATTGATGCTTACTCTGAGCTTGAAGCTTCGATCATTGTCCTTGGGCGTGTGGATGAGGAAGGCACAAAAAAATACGGAATCGTAAAGCCCAAACAGATTTCAGAAAGGGTGTTTCAGGTTGAGGATATGATTGAAAAGCCTGGTCCGGGAAAAGCCTTTTCTGACCTTGGAATTCTTGGAAGGTATATTTTTCACCCTGACATCTTCTCCGCAATCAAGAAGACCGATCCTGATAAAAGCGGCGAAATCCAGATAACAGATGCTATAAAGATCCTTCTTGAGACAAAGCCTGTCTATGGGTATCTTTTTGAGGGAAAGCGATATGATGCCGGGGATAAACTTGGCTTTTTAGAAGCCAGCATTGATCTTGCCTTGAAGAGGCCAGAGTTTGGCCAGAAGCTGCGGGAATATTTAAAATCACTTTTATAGGGGTTTGATTCATCAAACCCACATTTTTCAGGAATTTGATTAGCACCCCTATATTGGTCGCATAGATTTTTGTAGGGGTTTGATTCATCAAACCCACCTTTTCAAATATATATAATTTCCTATAGGAGTAGTTTGGTGAATCTAGGCTGGTTTATGGTGGCTGAAGAAAAGGAGTGGCGAGGGACGGAATCGAACCGCCGACGCAGAGATTTTCAGTCTCTCGCTCTACCGACTGAGCTACCTCGCCGTTTATTATGAGACAATCTTTTTAGTCGCTCTTAAGTATAATTTTGCTCCAACGTAAAGTCAATTATTAAGTTTTTTTCTCATGTTTTTTCTGGTGTCTGATAAATCAATTTACTGATAATTTAAAAGGTGGGTTTGATGAATCAGACCCCTACAATAAATCAAGCTCCTGCAGAAGAAAAATCAACCCATTCAATGAATCGTTTAAACCATAAAAGTGCGGGCTTGATAAATCAAGCCCCTACAGTTGGGGTGAAGGAGGATTTTGCTTTCTTTCGACTCCATATTTTGTTAGAATACTTTCCAAATTTCAAGCCGTGAGGGGATTTAGATAGAAAAGCTCTTTAATATAAACAGCGACGCACAGAAACTTAAATGAAAATTGCAGCATTGCTTCCGCACGTCCAAGTTTTTGGTGGGGTCAGACGATACCTTGAAATCGGAAACGAGTTCGCAAAAAGAGGCTATTATTTTGTGCTTTTCCACCCTGATGGAAGCAAACCTGAATGGTTTGATTATAAAGGCATTACAAAATCTTTTTCATCTCTTGGCGAAGATACTTTCGACATCGGCGTCTGCAGTGAATATTCAATTTTGCCTTATTTTGAAAAATTAAACGCAAGAACAAAATTTTTTTATTTCATCCAAGAGGGGCATAAAAAGGAAAAAGAGGTTATCAAAAAGAATTATTTTTTTCTTGGGAATTCAGGAGGAATATGCGACCGAATTGAGAAGAAATACAAAATCACCTGTTACAGAGCTTTTGGGGGAGTGAATCCTAAATTTTTCTTTCCGTTGGATAAGAAAGCTCAAGGAGAAGAATTCCGTATCCTTTGTTATGGCCGGATATATAAAAGAGTAAAACGCGTTAAGTACATATTAAGTGCTGTTGAAGGTCTTTATAAAAAATATCCTCGGCTGAGATTTGTTATGTTTGATACTTTGGTAGGCGAAGATAGAAGAGACCCCCGTCCGATGATCAATACACGGGTGCCTCATGAATTTTATCTGAATTTGCCCCAAAGCAAAATGGCCTGGCTCTATTCCCAGGGAGACATTTTTGTGAGTGCTGAGAGACGGGCGGGATGGTCGAATACTACAGCAGAAGCTATGGCCTGCCAAATTCCCGTAGTCTGTACTAAAAAAGGGACTCGAGATTTTGCCGTTCACAATCAAACCGCATTGGTTGTTCCCTTTCCTCATCCTCTTCTGTTACGGCGTCAAATAAAAAAACTCATCAAAGACGAAAAGCTGCGTCTCCGAATAGCACGGGCTGGATACGAGAAAATATTGGCATTTTCCTGGTCCTCTCTGGCAGATCGATTGGAGAGCATTTTTAAGGAACTAGTGAAATTGAATTAGGAAATTCGTTGTGATATTCTTTTAAAGGGAGGAAACTGAATGAAAGAGAAAGAGCTGATGGAGCTTCTTTTGAAAAGAGATGAAGTGTTCAAAAAAGCCTATAAACAACACAAACAGCTTGAAAAGAAACTCGAAAAGCTAAAGCAGAAGAATTTTCTGACAGAGTCGGAAAAGCAGGAAGAGAAAGAGTTTAAGAAAAAGAAGCTTTTTCTTAAGGATAAGATGTATTACTTAATGACTGAATATAAAAAAGCCCATAAATAATTCATTTAATCAAAAAATGAGAGAAACAAAAAAGCCAAGGGTTGCCTTGATCGGGTCAGATTCTCTGCGCGGGAAAGAGATAAAAAATGTCTTGAGCCAGAAGAAGTTTCCTCTTAAGGATATAGATTTCTTCGATCCAGATGTGGAAGCAGAATACAGCAAGCTGACTCAATTTCGGGGAGAACCTAAAGTAGTCCATCATCTCAAAGAGGAGTCTCTCTCTGGCAGTGACCTTGTTTTCCTGGCAGCAGATAAGAAAGTAAATCAAGCATTCGGGAGTCTTGCTAACAAGCAAAAATTTCAGGCGATCGATTTGAGCGAAGCATTTAACGCTGAAGAAAAAATTCCAGTCGTCGTGGCTGGTGTGAACGATGAGGTTATTTTGAAAAAAAAACCTGGTCTTATAGCCAACCCTCATCCTGTGACTGTTGTCCTTTCTCATCTCTTTCATGCTGTCCTCAATGAGTTTGGTCTTTTAAAAGCCGTTTCTTTCATCCTTCAACCTGTTTCAGCCTATGAGGAATCCGGTATCGAAGAACTGGCTGACCAGAGTTATGCTTTCCTGAGCAGCTCCTCTCTCTCAAAGAAAGTTTTCAAGGAGCAGATTGCCTTTAATTTTCTCTCTCATACAGAGAAAGCCGACAAAAATGGTTTTTCTTCTGTTGAGAAGCAAATCACATCAGAAATAAAAAGAGTTCTTCATCCCCGCTGTTTTCTCTTTTCTTTGTCCATCATTCAAGCTCCCGTGTTCCATACCTACTCGCTTATGAGCTATTTAGAATTGAAGAAAAAAACCGATATCCAGAGCATAAGAGGTCTTTTTAGGAAACATTCCTTTTTTAAGCTTTCCCCTCCAACTCTTTCCAGCCCTGTTTCGGTGGCAGGAGAAGAGAAAATTTGTATCGGTCAGATAAAAAAAGAAGAATCGTTTCCAAATAGCTTTTGGATCTGGGCAGTAGTGGATAATTTAACTCGAGGTTCGGCTTTGAATGCGTTCGAGATCGCAGAGAAAATTTTCTCCGGGCTTCCGTCTTAAAGAATGAAAGAGATATTCCAGCTTTTCAAACTCACTCTTGGAGAAAAAAAGAGGCTCTCCCTTGCCTTTTTATTTAGCTCGTTTGCTGCCTTTTTTACTTACGTGTTTGTCAATTTAGTCCAGCCTATCATAGATAAGATGTTTCTTCAGCGAACTGCTCCTGCAGCTGAAGCCAGAGCAGGTCTAATAGATTTTGTTTTTCGCAAACTCCAGGCTGCCGAAGAACAATTTATATGGCTTATTCCCTTATTTCTGGTGATTGTTATCTTTGGCAAAGGATTGTTTACATTTCTTTCCGCTTTTTTTATGAGGTCCATCGGATATAAAGTCGGCAAAAAATTGAGAGATGACCTTTTTGGACACGTCATCTACCAGTCTTCGGATTTCTTTGACTATAAATCCACAGGAGATTTGATGTCCCGTTTAACAAACGATGTTGATAGAATCCAAGTTGCAGTCGCAGGCAGCATGGCTGATTTCATCCAGGAAATCTTTATTCTTCTTGCCCTTCTTGTTTATATATTTATCACTGATTGGCGTTTAGCCCTAATGTCTTTTATCATAGCTCCAGTAGCTGTTATTCCTCTGATACTCTTCAGTCGTCAGCTCAAGAAGAAGGGCTTACTGATTCAGGAAAAGATGGCTGATATTTACAATCTTCTGCACGAGACAATAACCGGTAACAAGATCGTCAAAGCTTTCACCATGGAAAAGTTTGAAATAAGAAAGTTCTTTCAGGCAACGATGAACTATTTCAAAACAAGCCTTAAACTGGCCTTGACAGGAAGCCTATCCTCCCCGTTTATGGAGTTTCTGGGAGGTGTCGTCGCCGCATTCGTCCTTGCCCTGGGTGCGACGAGAATAGTCCAGGGACACATAAGTCCTGGCGATTTCGTTTCCTTTGTTGTGGCCATTTTTTATTCTTACACACCCATAAAGCGCCTGAGTAGAGCCAACAACTCCATCCAGCAGGGAGTGGCCTGTTATGAAAGAATACAGGAGATTCTAAGCAGCAAACCTCAAATTGTAGAGCATCCTAAGGCCTACCCCCTTCCTCCTGTTAAGGGCAGTGTCAAGTTTGAAAAGGTTTCTTTTGGCTACAACGAGATGATGCCTGTACTTCAAGAGGTCAGTTTTGAAGTCATGGCCACTGAAACCGTTGCCTTTGTCGGGTTGAGCGGTGCAGGGAAGACGACTATCATCAATCTTCTTTCCCGCTTTTATGACTCTACTTCGGGAAAAATCACAATAGACGGTATTGATATCCGGGAGGTAAGTCTTTCCTCTCTTCGAGCCCAGATCGGTCTAGTTACCCAGGAGCTCATTCTCTTTAACGACACTGTGCGAAGCAATATTGCCTACGGCCTGGAAGAGATCTCTATGGATAGAATCATAGAAACGGCTAAAGCAGCCAAAGCCCACGATTTTATAATGAAGCTTCCCAAGGAGTACGACACTATCATAGGAGAAAAGGGAACTCTGCTTTCCAGCGGGCAGAGACAGCGTTTGGCGATTGCAAGAGCTTTGCTAAAAAATCCCCCTATTCTTATTCTTGATGAAGCCACATCTGCCCTGGATTCTGAATCAGAGAGATTGATCCAGATTGCTATGGCCAACCTTATGAAGAACAGAACAACTCTTGTTATAGCCCACCGGTTGTCTACTGTGAGGAGTGTGGACAAAATTTTTGTGCTTGATAAGGGCAGAATCACAGAGATTGGCACCCACGAAGAGCTCTGCAGGAAAGACGGAATTTATAAAAAATTGTATGATTTGCAGTTTTTAGAAGAGGAGGACATAGTACATTGATTCAGAGTATGACGGGATTTGCAGAGAAGAAGTTTGATTCCAAGACTATCGCTGCCAGGATCAGCATAAGAAGCTTAAACCATCGCTTCTTGGACTGGAGTTATCGAGGGGCTCAAATTGGCGAAGTAGAAAACAAGCTCAGAGCAATCTTTCAGAGGAAACTGCACAGAGGGCGGATTGAAGTTTTCTTTGAATTGAATTACCTGGATCCTTCATTCTGGGAGCTTCGCATCAATGAAGACTTGCTCCAGAAAATCCTTTCTTCTCTAGAGAAGCTTTCTTCTCGGATGGGAAAGAGCGTGAATTTTTCAGCGGAGAATATGTTTAGCCTGCCTAATGTTGCAGAGTTCAAGAGAAAGAATTTCAGCGGGGAAGAGGCGGCCTTCCTGGAAAGTAGTTTTGAGAAAACATTGGATGAAGTCGTGAGAATGAGGAAAAGAGAGGGAAGGGAAATAGGAAAAGAGATCCGAAAGCATATTCAGAATATAAAGCAGGTTGTGAAACGGATCGAAAAACTAATCAAAAAACAGCCTTTATTCATCCGGGAGAGATTCAGAAAGCGTATGAAAGAGTTGAAGCATGAATCCCCGCTTTCAGAAGAAAAGATAGCAGAGGAGGCCTCTTATTTTGCTCAACGATATGATTTGGCAGAAGAGGTAGCTAGGTTGAAGTCTCATTTGGGTTATACGCTAGACCTTCTTTCTCCAGAGAGAGAGGAGCCTGTGGGTAAAAAGCTGGATTTTGTCGCCCAGGAGATTTACCGGGAGGCTAACACCATAAATTCTAAATCTCAGGATATTGAAATAGTTAGAGGGAGTTTGGCTATAAAGGGAGAGGTGGAGAGTATACGTCAGCAGGTTCAGAACATAGAATAGAAATGAAAAAAGAGAAAAAAGTAGCCTGCCCCCTTTTTTAAAGGAGAGATTTTATGCTTTTTGTCATCACTGGCCCGTCTGGATGCGGAAAAACTACTCTAGTCAGGCACGTTATGGAAAAAGTGAAAAATGTGCAGTTTTCAGTTTCCCACACAACTCGCAAAAAAAGAAATTCAGAGAAAGAAGGCAGGGATTATCATTTTGTTTCAAAATCTGAATTTGAGAAGATGATTAAAGAGGAGAAACTGGCTGAATGGACTGTCATCCACGGGAATCATTACGGGACTTCCAAGAGAGAAATAGAAAAGAAAGGAACCCTGGGAGATCTTCTCCTGGATATCAACGTTCAAGGTGCCGAGCAGATAAGATCAAAATTAAAGAAAGGCGTGTTCATCTTTGTCCTGCCCCCCTTATTCGAGGAGCTTAGAGCTAGGCTTGAAGAGAGAGGCCAGGAAAGTCCGGATTCGATAAAGAAAAGGCTTGAGATAGCCAGGAAAGATATCAGGTTTTATCCCGATTTTGATTATATCATCATTAATGACGAGCTGAAAAAAGCTGTGAATGAACTGGAAGCTATTATTTTAAGCACGAGATGTCGCCTCGACATTAAGAAAAAAGAAATTGTTCCCATTCTTCGCAGTTTCTCCGAAGACAAATAAGAGGTTAATATGGCTGAGATTACATTAGGAGCGTGTTCCTCTGTTAGCCTGTATAAAGCTTGTGAAATAATCCGCGGCTTCCAAAAAGAGAAGTTTCAGGTTCAAGTTATCCTGACAAGAAATGCTTCCCGCTTGATTTCTCCACTGCTTTTTAGTGCTCTCTCAGGGCAAAAGGCTCTAGTGGACCCTTTTGATGAAGAATACTCAGACGAAATCCCCCACGTTGAGCTGGCGAAGAAGACATCCCTCCTGCTCGTTGCCCCAGCCACGGCAAACATGATCGGAAAATTCGCTTCCGGGGTGGCTGATGATTTTTTATCGACCTTCTATGCGGCTTGCCAATGTCCTGTTCTTGTTGCTCCTTCGATGAATGAGGCCATGTATCTTCATCGGCAAACCCAGGAGAATATCCGGAAACTAAGAGCCATCGGAGTAAGGTTTGTTGATCCGGAGAAGGGATATTTGGCCTGCAAGGATACAGGGTGGGGAAGGTTAGCAGCTCCTGGGAAGATTGTTGAAGAAGGAGTGAGACTGATAAAGAAGAGCGAAAGCTTAAAGGGCAAAACGGTTTTAGTCACAGCCGGACCGACAAGGGAATTCCTGGATCCAGTCCGCTTTCTCACTAATCGCTCTTCTGGGAAAATGGGGTATGAGCTTGCAGAGGAAGCGCTGAGACGCGGGGCTGAAGTCATTCTTATTTCGGGGCCGACTCATATTTTTCCCCCGCCAGAAGCAAAGTTAGAGAAAGTCCAGACAGCCCAAGAGATGGAGAAGAAGGTCGTGGCCCACTTCGGCAAAGCGGATATCGTCATCATGGCAGCTGCCATCTCAGATTTCAGGTTTGCTGAGACGTCTACTCAAAAAATAAAGAAAGAAAAATTAGAGAAACGAATTGATATAGCACCGACTGAGGATGTTTTGCAAAAATTAAGCTCGAAGAAAGGAGCGAAAATCATAGTCGGCTTTGCTGCCGAAACAGAAGATGTTGTCAACAACGCTTTCAAGAAAATGAAGAAGAAAAATCTTGATTTGATTGTGGCCAATAATGTTTTAGCTGAGGGAGCAGGTTTTGAGTCGGATTTTAATAAAGTGAGCCTTATTTTTCCTGACGGAAAAACGATTCATACGGAAAGAAAGAGCAAGCTTGAGATAAGCCAAATAATCTTGGATAGAGTAGAGGATATCCTTGGAAGATAAAGCTCGAAAACTCATCGATGGCCTTGAGGATAAACTAAAATTTTATTCCGAGCTCGGAGCCGAATTTGTTACATCGCCGTCTTCTTCCGAAGACTCCCCTTATCTTTCGCTAAGGGAGAGGATCCTCAGCTGTCAAAAATGTCCACTTTCTCAAGGGCGGAAAAATGCAGTCCCCGGAGAGGGGAACCTTGGAACTGAGCTTATGTTTGTGGGCGAAGCGCCTGGCCGCGATGAGGACATTCAGGGGCGGCCGTTTGTAGGAAGAGCAGGACAGCTTTTGACAAAAATAATCCATGCTATGAAGTTTAAAAGAGAAGAAGTTTATATAACCAATATTGTCAAGTGCAGACCTCCTGAAAATAGAACGCCTCACAAGCAGGAAATTGAAATGTGTCAGGATTATCTCAGGGAACAGCTAGGAATGATAAAGCCCAAGGTTATCGTGACCTTGGGGAAAGTGGCCGCTGACTTTTTTATCGAGAGCAAACTGGGGATGACAGCTTTAAGAGGAAATTTCTATGAGTTTAATAATATAAAAGTGATGCCGACCTTTCATCCTTCTTATATTATAAGAAACGAAGGCAATAGAGAGATCAAGAAAATGGTCTGGGAAGACATGCAGAAAGTAATGGCCTTCCTGGGCAAGAAATGACCTTGTATGCAGAAGTTATCCTTTCCCTTCCCTTAGACCAGTCTTTTTCCTACATTATTCCTGAATCCTGCAGGAAAAGCGCTAAAATCGGCTCAAGAGTGCTTGTGCCCCTTGGTCAAAGGATGCTGACAGGATTTATCGTAAAGCTCAGGAAGAGAAGGATTTCCCCAGAGTATAAGCTCAAAGAAATAGCGGAAGTATTGGATGAAGAGCCAATTTTTTCCCCGTCCTTCCTCTCTTTTACAAGGAAGCTATGCGCTTATTATTACTCGTCCTGGGGAGAGCTCCTTCAGGCCTCTCTCCCGCCATCATTTATACTTAAAAGTAAGACGACAGTCGCCCTCTCTGATAAGGGAATAGCTGCGCTCCAGGAAGAGGATCTCTCCAGGGAGGAGAGGGAACTCTTAGGCTTTATCCGAAAAAGAAGTTACAGCCCTCTCTTCCTTAAAAGGAAATTCAAGGTAAAGAATCTTTCCCATCTTCTTTTCCGGCTGGAAAAGAAAGGTTTCATCCTCGTTAAGAAGGAAGTAAAGAAGGCAAAGGAAAAAACAGCCTCAGCTGCTTACCGGGGCCAGACTCAGCTTGAAATAGATTTTTCGTTGGATGCTCAGTCTCGAGAGGTAGCAGATCAAATCACTCGTAAATTGGAGAAGAAAGTTTTTTCACCTTTTTTCCTTTACGGTCCTCCAGAGAAGAGGGAAGCTGTTTACTCTAGTTTGATAAAAGAGGTCCTGGCAACGGGAAGTAGAGTTTTGTTCTTGGTTCCGGAAATTACCCTGACCCAAATCCTGATAGAGAGGTTTGAGAAAAGGCTGGGAGAAAAGGTTGCTCTTCTTCACAGTCAATTAACCGAGAGAAGGAGGGAGTTCGAGTGGCGAAAGATAAAAGAAGGAGAGGCTGATGTGGTTGTTGGCCCCCGTTCAGCTTTATTTTCCCCTGTCGATCATCTTGGTTTGATTATTGTTGATGAGGAGGAGGATGACTCATACTATCAGCTGGAGAGCCCTTCCTATGATGCCCGAAAGGGCGCCTGGTTGAGAGCAAAGCATGAAGGAGCGGCGCTTATTTATGGTTCAGCCCTTCCTTCTGTTGAGGCATTTTATAGGGCCAGAAAAGGAAAGTATCTTTTTTGTTTAGATAGTGAGCGAAGAGAGACGAAGGTCGAAATTGTTGATGACAGGCTGGAAAAAGCGTTGATTTCCTCTAAGCTCGAAGAAAGGATATCTGAAAGACTGAAGAAGGGAAAGCAAATTTTAGTTTTCTTTAACCGGCGAGGATATGCCTCTTATCTCTTCTGTTCGAGATGCAATTACATCTCCCGCTGCATTCATTGCGATATTGCCTTGACTTATCATAAGAGAGAAGGGAGATTGGTTTGCCGCTATTGCAATTATTCTCTGGCAAAAATGAATCGTTGTCCTGACTGTGGGAGCAGGATGATCAGAGAAAGAGGTACAGGTATAGAGGCGGTTGAAGAAGAATTGAAGACAATTTTCCCTCAGAGCAGGATAGCGCTTTTTGCGACAGATTTGAGCAGGAAAGAGCAGGAGAGAATTCTTCGTAACCTCTGGACCGGGAAAATTGATATACTGGTTGGAACGCAGCTCTTAGCTCATCAGGTAGAATTACCTCCGGCGTCTTTGGTTGCCATTCTCTTCCCGGAAACAATTCTTACCCTGGCAGATTACAGAGCCAGTCAAAAAACTTTTCAGACATTAAGCCGGATGATGAAGTTTCTTAAGAACGATAATAAGGCGGAGGTTATTATCCAGACAGCTCTCCCTCATCATTTCAGTATACGTCAGGCTGCTTTAGAAGATTATTTTTCCTTTTTTAAGGAGGAGTTGAAGCTCCGCCGCCTTATGAATTATCCACCCTTTTCCCGTATGGCTGAAATTTTATTCCAGGGCGAGAATTTAAGGAACGTGGCCAGGAAGTCAAGGGAATTTTCAACCAAGGTGAAAAGCTTCGAAGGAGATGTAGAAATCTTGGGTCCTGCCTTGGCTTCGGTTTCGAAGGTGAGAGGGATAAACAGAGTTCAGGTCATCTTAAAGGCCCGCACGAAGAAAGAATTGGACAAAGTTTTAAAAGAGTCACTGAAGACAATTAAATTGAGAAAATCAGTTTGGGTTTACGAATGATAAAAAAAGCAGAAAAAAAGGGGACAGGCTACTTTTTGTGCAAAAAAAGTAGCCTGTCCCCTTTTTTTCTGCTTTTTTTTAGGCGGGATCAGCCCAGTCGGCAAAGTATATGGTCAGATAGCCTGTAGCTTGAACCTCGTTGCCGTCCAAGTCATGACCAATAAAATCGAATTTGGCTACTGCCCATATGACGTTTAAAGTTCCGATAAGATTGCTCAAGGGAGGGACAGTCTTGGCTTCTGATCTCACTCCCAAGATGCTGAGATCCAAAGAATCGCCAACTTCACAAACTGCGGATAGGCTGCCTTCGAATGAAAAGGGGACATCCACTCCTTCAGTGCCGCCTCCATCATAAGAAGTCATATAAGTAACCCTATAGCGGTCAATCATTACAAGGGTTTTGTAGGATTCTTTTTGCGCAAGGGGCACTGGTTTCTTAAACTTCGCCTCTAGAGTGGCCACAACCGGATTTGTCAAGTAGCCTCCCCCAGTTTGGACATCTGATACAAGATAATCTGCTGAGTTCCCTTCTACATCCATCCCTATTATTCTCGTGACTGTAAGAATAACGCCGGACTTTTCGCTATCGACCAGTGTATTTTCGCAAGAAAGAAGAAAGAAAAAAACGCAAAGAATTGTAATTATTTTTAGGGAATTTTTTGTTCTTTTCATTTTATACATCCCGTTATTTTATTATTCGAGGAGTGATAAAAATGATCAGCTCTCGGTTTTGCCTTGTTCGAGCGAAATTCTTGAAAAGGCCTCCCAGAATGGGAATCTTATGAAGCAACGGAACCCTTTCTCGAGTAAAAGAATCTTCAGTCCTGTAAATTCCTCCGATAACGGTTGTCCCTCCGTCAATAACCATGACCGTGGTTGTAGCGCTTTGCATGGTTATGGGAGGAATTCCGTTGACCAGGTTGGCGAAGTCGGCAGCGTTGTTCCTTATTTCAATATCCATGATAATTGTTCCTTCAGCCGTAATCTGAGGAGTGGCTCTGAGCTCTAATGCTGCGTTAACGAATCTTGTGGTTGTGGTAAAGTTAGCTACAGTCTGGACAGGAATCTGTCTTCCTTGAAGGATTTCTGCCTGTTTGTTGTTCTGAGTGGTTACTGTGGGGCTGGAGATGATCTGTCCTTGGCCCGAAGTTTCAAGAGCAGAAATAGCCATATCCAGCCTGAAGGTATCTAAGACACTGCCAAAAGTGATTCCGAGTGCGGTATTGAACGCAGGAGCAGGAAGGTTTATGGCATAACCGCCCAGAGGCCCTCCGATTCCTTTGGTGGCGATTCCTTGAGGGATTAGTGCCCCATTAACTTCTATGTCACTCGGGAATTTTAGAGATGTCTGGTTACCATGAACAGGATCCATTACACCGCGAAATCCCCATTGGATACCTAAGTTGCGTACAAAAGTGGCAGAGGCCTCCACAATCCTGGCCTCGATAGAGACTTGTGGAGTTGGCGTATCAAACACAGCGATGAGTTTTTCCAGCGTGTCGATTCTGTTTACGACGTCAGAAATAATTAATGTGTTTGTCCTCTCATCGACAATGATTTCTCCCCTTTGGGAGATTTTGGTTCTCAGTAGATCATCAACATCCCCAGCTTTTGCGTAAGAGAGGTCGAACACTTTAACTTGGATAGGACCGGCTAATTCTTTGCTTTCTTCCAGCCTTCTCTGCTCTTCGTCTTCTCGAGTGAGAACTGCGATAGGAGCAATTCGGAGAACGTTCCCGTCAATTGTCTTCCCCATTTTGTTTAACCTTAGAATAATATCGAGAGCTTGATCCCAGGGAACATCCTGTAAATCGCAGGTGACAGTCCCTCTTACTTCTGGATCGAAAACAACGTTCAGGCCGGCAAAATGTCCCAAATACAGAATAACATCTCGTAGGTCAGCATCTTTAAATTTCATGCTGATAATTTCACCACTATATCTTACTTCGGGTGCTTCAAGGACTTTAGGCCTGACTGGAGTGACAGGAATCTCTGGAACCCGTGCTGGTTCTACGGGAACCTCGGTTGGCACGACTGGCGTTGGAGGTACCACCTCTTCGGTTGGAGTCGGGGGGACTGGAGGTGCCGGCCTAGGAGTTGGGGGGACCATGGCGAGAGCAACTCGAACTGCTTCATCTTTATAAAATTGGAAAATAAAATTCTCTTTCTCAGAAAATAAAGTATAGTATTTAGGCTTATCGAGGTCGAAGACAAGTCGGGCGATAGTGTAAGGGGGAGCCGTTTCAAATTGCCCCGTTCTTACTCTTTGGATATCCATCTTTCCCAATGGATAGCGGAAAGTGGGATCTGGATATAATGTATGAAAGAAGTCGATTACTAGACGCAGGGGATTTTCAAGAGCAAATATCTGGGTAATAGCTTGTTCGTTTAGTTTTGCCGTGACGTTAACAATGTCCTTTTCTTCAAAGATGCCAACTTCTTTAAAGAGTAATTGTTTTTTAGGCCATTTTCTGAGTTCCTTTTCCGTTGCAGAATCGATGATGTATCCGTTTAAAGTTCTTTGGATTCTATTCAGCTCAACAATTGTTTGCTTTTGCTCGCCATAGATTCTGTATGGTACTTGTTCCTTGAGGTTGATTAAAACATGGATGTCGTTATCCTCTATTTTTTCTACCCTTATGTCCACAACGAGTAAAGATTCTCCTCGACTGATTTTAAAATCTTTTGCTGTCTCGGCGTTATCAAACTCAAGCACAATGGTCGAAGGAGTATCTTTTAAATAGTACGTTTTAGAGATGGCTGGAGGCGCGCTCGTTTCAAATATTATTAGTGTATTGAGTTTTTCAGGATTGACAGATATTTCATTTATGGTGACCAAGTCTTCATTGTTAAGAACATATCCGTTTAATAAGGCAAGAAGACAAAACACAGAAAGGAATTGGAAAAAATTTTTCCATTTCATCTTACCGCTCCCCTGGATGAATTTCTTTTACAATATCTTTTGGTTTAAACAAAGGAAAGCCTCTTTCTTTTGTTTTCCGGAAGGTTATTTTAGATTCCTGAATTGACAAAACGAAGCCGTCAGAGAATCTTTGTCCGACTTTGATGAACAATGGGAATTCCTGAGGACCGGTTACTATAGCGGTGAATTTTCCTCTGGCCTTGACAATACCTATAAGGGTAATATCGTCGATATACATTTCAGGCTTTCCGGTTGGTGAAGTTTCTCTCTTGGAATCTTTTCTTGCTAGTAAATCCATGAAAGGATCTTTCCTCCCCGCACGCTGGTAAGTAGGGAAAGTCCTTTTTGGCATCTCAGTGCTTAACTGTTTCGCTAAATCCTTTTTTTCTTTCTCCTGAGATAAGACGGGTAGGATAAAAAGACAAAGAAGACCGAATAAAAGAGTGAGATATAATATTTTTTTCATTTTTTTCTTTTATCTTCTCCCCTTACTGGGTGAAGTTTCCTCACGAAAGATGTATGTTTTTGCTGTATAGGCTGCGGATATAGTGGAGGTTTCTGTCTGCTTCGCAAGGGATTTAATCGAGAAATCCTCTATATTGAAGAGGCGCGAAAAATTACTCAAGCGGTCGAAGAATATCGCTAGATTGTGATAATTGCCCGTTATCTCTATTGAAATCGGCCACTCATAGTAGAATTCCATCTCGAGTTCTCCCTTAGGGAGAAATTTTACAATATTAAGACGAGAATTAATGGCCAGCTGCTGCATTTTCTTTAAAATGTCCCATATCTCTTTCCTTTTTGGAATAATAGCCTCGAGCTCATTCAGGATTTTCCTCAATTCAACTAATTCTTCTTCGATTTTACTCAGTTGCAGATTTTTTTGCTTCAGATTTGTTACCTCTGCTTCAGTTCTCTCCCTCTGTTCTTTAACGGCTGCTAGTTTGTTGCCTTGGGGTTTGAAATAGACAAAGAAGAGTAGGGCAAAAATAATCACCGCCAGGAGGAGGTGACCGTACCAAGGCCAATCTTTCATTTTGCCACCTCACTTACATCTTCTCCTGATGAAGACTCAGATTCTGGATGGAGAGCAAAACTTGCATTTATGGCGAATTCTAAGTATTGATTATCCTTAGACGTCCTCTGAGTGGAAGAGAGAAGATTGACGTTGAAGAAATAGGGGCTTGTTTCTAAACTATAAATATAATCTGCGATTAAGTTGTTGGAAAGAGCTTTGCCTTTTAAGTGAACCCTCCATTTGTCGTACGTAGCTTCTGAAAGCCAGACATAGTAAGGAATGTGTTTGCTTAACTCATCCATTATCCTTACTGCAAGATGCTGTTGGGGCTTTAATTGGTTGATAAGGTTAATTTTTCTCTCGAAAAGGCTTTTTAGTTTTTGTGCTTCCTCTAACTTGCCCAGGACATCACTGAGCTTATTTTTTTCTACTTGCGCTTCCTCAAGGAGATTATTCTCTTTGTTTAAGGCACTTCTTTGGTAAAAGAAAAGAGCTGCAGCGCCAAAGACAACGAGAAGATAGATCAAGCTCATTTTTGGAGGTTTTATTTCCCTTTTGACTTCTTCTGCTGGGAGTTCTTTTGCTTCAGGCTTTAATAAATTTATCCTAATCATGGTTTTATTCCTCCATCCTCCTGGTGGCTAATCCGGCAGCCACTCCAAAGAGCGAGGCCATATCCCGGGCATATACAGAATCCAATTTCTTTTCATTATAAAGGATATTTCTGAAAGGATTGAAAAGCTCGGTATCTGTATTAAATTTCTGTTCGAAGGATTTCGCCAGGTCTTTTAACTGGGATAATCCGCCGCTCAAGAGGATTTTGTCAATTTTCCTTTCACCCCCTTCTCCAGACTCATAGAAGGAGAATGTTTTTTCAACTTCCTCAAGGAGGTTTGCGGTGTTCGTATCAATTACAGCCTGTGTCTGTTCAGCCGGCATATCTTTGACAGCGATTCCTTTGAGAACTTTTTCTGCTTCGTCGGAGCTGACGCCCAGGTCCTTTCTTATATTCTCTGTGAAAAAGTAGCCGCCTATGGAGAGATCTCGGAATAATTGAGGCGTTTCCCTGTCGGTAATGATGATATTGGTTATGTGTGCCCCAAGATTGATTAAAGCAGTTGTCTTATCTCGGAAATCCTCCGGATAATTTATTTCCATTGCATTTTGAAGGGCAAAAGCATCTACTTCTATTGCTTCTAAGTTTTTGCGGGCTTGCTGAACAACATTACTGTAATTGGTGATTTTTTCTTTTTTTGCAGCTACAAGAAGAATATCTAAGGCCTTTTTTTCTGAACCTGAGGATGGTCTCAAGATAGCATAATCCACACTTGTCTCTTCATATGGATAGGGAATATTGTGTCTTGCCTCCCAGACAATGGATTCTGCTAATTCTTCTGATTCCATAGAGGGAAGCGATATTTTTTTAATAATCACCGAGCTGCCAGAGACTGCGATATTGACGTTTTTGTTCGAAATCTTGTTTTCATCAAATACCATCTTTATAGTTTCGACCACAGCTTCAGAGTCCATGATTGTTCCTTCCACTATTGCGTCATGAGGCAGGAACTCAAGAGCTACTTTTTCGACTTCAAAAGAGCCTTCTCCCTCTTTTGTTTTTGTTTTTAACTCGATAGCTTTAATAGAGTAGGAACCGATGTCTAATCCAACAAGTCCTTTCGCTTTACCAAGGCCAAACATTTTTTCTCTCCTTTTGGTAGTAAGCTTATGCGTGAGCGCTTTTTTTGAATTTTTCCCTTAGTTTTTTTTCTACTTGCTCTGGGACCAGATCTTTTAGTCCGCCTCCTAACATGAAAATTTCCTTCACTAACTTTGAACTAAGGAAAGAATAGCGGAGATTGGGCATCATAAAAAGTGTCTCGATCTCTGGGTCGAGCTTCCGATTCATCAAGGCCATTTGAAATTCATATTCAAAATCTGAGATGGCTCTTAGACCTCTTATCACAATATTAGCGTTATTATTTTTTGCAAATTCAACAAGTAGACCATCGAAGGCTTTTACCTCGATATTTCCTTGATCGACGAAAAAATCCTGGATCATACTTATCCTTTCTTTGGTCGAGAAAAAGGGTTTTTTTTTGGGATTCTCTAAGACCGCAACCAGTATTTTATCAAAAATCTTTAGTCCCCTTTGAATAATGTCAACGTGACCGCTTGTTATAGGGTCAAATGAACCGGGGTATACAGCTCTTTGCCTTGCAGGTGAGGGATTTTTTTTGCTCATCTTGATTAAGCTACTACTATCAAAAAAATTTTGCTTTGTCAATTTAAAAATATATCTTAAAGTTTCTCCTTACGATATCTCATTTTAGTTCATTGAAATCTGAGTAATTTGACAATTTTTGCCAACTTAATTCAAGGGTGATATTCATATTCGCGTTCTCTCTCATTTCTTTATCACCTTTCTGATCTGGCAGTTAAAGTTTAGCCTTTTCAGTTATATATGATTACAAAGATGGGCTAGAGCGTCAATCACCAGAGGGGAGTATTTCAAAGGGTGAATTTTAAGGTGATTTAATCACCTTTAGGGGTTAAGGTCCTCATCTCTCCAGAGGAAGCAGTGGTGTCAGACTTGCAAGACTTGAATAATTGCGGTCAGCCTTTTTTTGTAGTGGTTTGATTTATCAAATCCACCTTTCTATTGTATAAATGATTATCTGTATTGATTCGGTTTATATTCTGTAGGAGCTTGATTCATCAAGCCCGATTTTGTATCTGGTAAATGATTCGTTGTGGCGGTTTATTTTATTGTTGGGGATTCATTGTAGGGGCTTGATTCATCAAGCCTGTACATTTTGAAGATATTCCGATCTTATATGATGGATAACGCACTTCAGGATTTAAATCGAGACAACGTCCTTATTTTGCCTCGAGCTAACGCCCTTATTTTACTTTGGGAGTATATATGGTTAAAATATTAGAAAGGTTAGTAAATAATCCAAAGGCAAGGAGATTTCATGCCTTACGTACTTTATCTATTAAGCTTAAGACTCCTTCCAGCCAGGAGAAATAGATGAAAGAATACAATTTTTTTAAATTGATATTTGTTCTCACAATAATTTTTTCTGTCGCGTATTTCTCCTTCTGTGAAGATGATAAATCATATGCCAGGATGAGAGAACGGATGGTTCGAACACAGCTGATGACACGAGATATAACTGATAAACAAGTCTTGGAAGTCATGGGGAAAGTTCCCCGACATCTGTTTGTTAACCCCGTCTTGCGCCGACAGGCTTACAGGGATTCCCCTCTGCCTATTGATGAGGGCCAGACGATTTCCCAGCCTTACATAGTAGCCTTGATGACCCAACACCTTAAGTTGAAAGAGGGAGAGAAAGTTTTAGAGATCGGCACTGGCTCTGGCTACCAGGCTGCTGTGCTTGCCCACCTGACAGATGAAGTATATTCAATCGAAATAAGGGAGAACTTGGCGAAGAAAGCAGCTGAAACGCTAAGCAAGCTCGATTACAGTCAGGTGGAAGTTAAATGGAGTGATGGTTATTTTGGCTGGGAAGAGCATGCCCCATTCGATGCCATTATAGTTACCTGTGCAGCCAATCATATCCCGCCTCCTCTCCTCAAACAGCTAAAAGAAGGGGGGAGGCTTATCATCCCCCTGGGAAGTACTCTCTATTTTCAGACTCTCACTCTTGTTACCAAAAAAAATGGTAAGCCTAAAGTGAAGCAGATCCTAGGCGTCTCTTTTGTTCCGATGACTGGCGAAGTCCAGAAAAAAAAGGGCAAGTAAATAGCCTCCGGCTGCCAGAATTAAGACAAGATTATATCCTCCCCAGAACGCAACGATCAGGGCGAAAATCGAATTGATGACAGAGGAGAAGGCATTTGTCGCCCAGGCCCAGGGAATAAGCCTTTTATCCTCTTGGTCCAGCATCCGAACTCCTGTGGGGAAAGGAAATCCCATCATGAAACCGAGAGGGAAGATTACCAAAAAAGTCATTATTATTTTTAATGTCAGGCTGATGCCGATGAGACTTTCATAAAGGAAAGGAAGAAGAAAAAGATAGAGCACGATAAGACCTGCGCAGAGAATAAGGCTTCGCTTAAGATTCCTTTTTAAGTTCTGACCGAGGATCCTTTTAGAGAAGAAGCTCCCCAGTCCGGATGAGAAGAGCAGAGAAAAAATTATGATAGATACTGAATAAAGAGGGTGTCCCAAAAAAAGAATAAACTTTTGTATAAAAGTTATTTCCAGAAACATGAATGCCATTCCGATCAGACTAAAATAGAAGAAAATTCTCGAAGAAAAACCTATAATTTTGTTTTTTGCCTTTCGAAAAACAAAAATAGGCAAAAGTATCAGGAAAAAAGCTATAATGATGGACTGTATGAGGAGAAGAGGGACTAAGAATTCTCCTTGAAGAAAAGGAAGCCATTTCTTGCCCATTGCTCTGTAGGTTGCCTTCAGCTTGTTTAGCTTGAAAAAGTTAAAGAAAAAAGGGCGGTTGTCTGTTACAGGCTTTATCTGGAAGAGGTAATTTTTGTAAAGCTTCGCTCTTTCTGCAGGAGAGAGAAGCTGAAGAGTGAGATTATAGTAAAGGGGCTCCTCGAGTTCGTTGTGGATATTGACTTCATCAATTTTTATTCCTGGGTAATAGACGAGGTCAAAAAGACGCTTATCTGCAAAATCTTTTAACTTCTGGATTTCCAGCCTGGAGAAGGCGGTTTTTTTTATAAAAAAGCTTATGGTTCCCCAGCTTCTGATAGCCATGATATGAGAAGCAGGATCTATTTTGCTCCTCTCCAGAGCATCAATCCAGGTAGCCAATATTCTTGCCTCCTGCCGGGGAGGAGGAAGCAAATAGAGACTAATACTGACAAGCCCATCCGGTGACAATCGGTTTAAAATATGGGCAAATGAGTCTGTTGTATAAAGGTAATTTTCACTGAATCCATAAAGGCCCGTTCCCGTAGAGCCAAAAACATCGGTTAAGGAAAAGACGATTAGGTCGTAGATATCTTTCTCCTTTTTTAGAGCAGCTCGACTGTAGGCTGAAAAAACCTGAATGTTTTTCTTGTGGTAGAGGTGCCCGGAGAATTGGGCAAGTTCCTGGCGAAGAAGCTTGACATTCAGAGGATTGCTCTCGATTATTTTGGTTTGAGAAGCATTGAAATACACAGAAGAGAGAACATCCAGCCCTCCTTTTGGCTCGATGATGAGTGTGCGCGGGCTTTCAGTTAAGGAGTAAGCAAGCGATGAGGGAAGGTAAGAAAGGAATTCAAGCCGCGGCTGTTCCCAGTCGTCTATGCGGGTGACGGCGGAAAGCTCCCCCCCATCTGTAGAAAGTCCAAGCTGAGGCGGGAACTCTTCCTCGTATAAGAGGCTTAGTCCGGGTGCATATCTTATGGCCGGCGATTCTAAAATATCAACTCGAGAGATGGAATTCCATCTTGTTAAGAGATGCTTTGCATGGGGATATTTCAGGGCAACGGGGAGAGCTTTGTAAGGAGAGATTCTGAAGCTCAGCCAGGAAGGAGAACTCAAGAAAAGGACAATTTCTGCGGCCATAACACAGAGAACGAGAAACCTGAAAGTGAATCGCTGCTTCCAGCTAAAAAGGAAAGAAGAGAAAAGAGCTAAAAAAGAACAAAAGATGATAACTCCTTTATCTCCTTTGGGAAGGAAGACAAAAAGAGCTAACAGCGTGCCGGCTCCTGCGCCGAAGAGGTCTGAAAAATAAATCCTGTTCACCAGCTTCGGTACTCTGGAAATGGCGAAAGATATTGTCAGGCCGGCGAAAAAGAACGGAACACAGAAAAGGAAGTAATATAGAAAAACGAAAAATATCTGGTTTTTATCCCATGAAATTCTTATGAAATCGAAAGGAACAAAGTTAGATAGCAAAAAGCTCAGAAGAATGGTCAGAGAATAGATAAAAGAGCTGTAAGATAAAAACGTATCTCGTTCTACAGAGCTGAAGGATTTGAAAAGGGTTAAGAAAGAGCCGCTTGCCCCATACCCCATAAAAGCTATGCTGACCACCCAGAAGGCAAAATGGTAATGCTGGGAGATAGAAAAATATCGGGTCAGAGATATCTCCAGGCAGAGCGTTGCTGAGGATATCAGGAATATAGCCGCCAGTGAGCGATTTTTCATTTCAGCCACTTCAAATAAGTTAAAAAAGATTCTGGCGGCTGTCAATCTCATTTTTGGGGTCAGGTCTTGTTTTTTGCTTTTATTCATACAAAACTTGCATGAGATTTTAAAACAGGCAAAAAGCAAGACCTAACCCCACTTACCATTGCATTTGGCCGGTTCTTGTGTTAATTTTGAAAAAAGCAGAGATGATCAAATTCAGGACTTCAGGATGGCGGGCCATAATGGGGGAGGAGTTCACTTTTCAAAATGTCAGGCTGGTTGTGCAGGCAACTGCAAATTACCTGAAGAAAAAATTTCCCGGAAAACAAATAGCAGTCGTTGTTAATTATGACACCCGCTTTCTATCAGAGAGGTTCGCCTTTGAGGCGGCAAAAGTTCTCTCCCACAACAAGATTCATGTTTTTCTGACAGATAGGGATGCCCCCTCGCAGGCACAAGCCTACCAGGTCATAAATAGAAAAGCTCAAGGAGGCATTAATTTTACTGCTTCCTTTAATCCTCCTGAATATAACGGCCTCAAATTCAACACAGAGACCGGTGCTCCTGCCCTTCCAGAGGAAACAGATAAAATAGAAGAAGAAATAAGACTTTTGCAGAAAGGATATTCTTTCTGTCCTTTTTATCCCAAAAATGAGTTTATAGAAAAAATTGACCTTCAGAAGGATTATCTATCTTTTATACAGGAGAAGATTGATTTTGATCTCATCCGAAAGTCAAAAATCAAGATTGCAGTAGATTTGCTTTACGGGACATCTCGGGAATATCTGGATGAAATTCTGGAAGAAAACGAAATTCCAGTTGAGGAAATCCATGGCTATATTGATCCATATTTTGGTGGCTTCACACCTTCTTGTACTGAGGAAAGCCTTAGAGAGTTGAAAAAGACCATTAAGGAGAAAAAGTGTCATCTGGGAATCGCAACCGATGCTGACGGTGATCGTTTTGGAGTTGTTGATGAGAAAGGTAATTTTATCATTCAGAACTTGATTCTCTCTTTATTACTGGATTATTTTGTATCAAAGAAAAATTGGAGGGGGGGAGTGGCTCGATCCGTGGCCACAACTCATCTTGTTGACCGGATTGCCAGAAAATACGATCTTCCCCTTTATAAAACTCCTGTTGGATTCAAGTACTTAGCTGATCTCTTCCTGAAGAAAAAAATCATTTTTGGGGGAGAAGAGAGTGCCTGTATCGCCATAAAGGACCATCTCCCGGAAAAAGATGGGATATTCGCAGGACTCTTGGTTGCCGAAATGATAGCTGCCTTGGGAAAAACTCTCTCAGAGCAAATAAATGATTTGTTCCGGAAATACGGAAAAAGAGTGGGAAAGCAGAAGAATATTCCTTTAGACACGGCAAAAGAAAAGAGGATGAAGACGCTAATAAAGAGCCCCCCAAGCCAAATCGATGACAGGAAGGTTCTCAACACCGAAACCATAGACGGGATAAAGTTAGACTTAGCCGATGATGACTGGTTTCTCCTCAGGTTCTCCGGGACAGAGCCTCTTATTCGCTGTTATGCTGAGTCTGGCTCAAAGAAAGACGCAGAGAGGCTCCTGGGATTTGGTTTGGAGTTGATTTCCTGATGAAGAAAAAAGAGAAAGACAGCGTATCGTTTAAGAGAAAGCTGTTGGTCGCAGGATTGGGCTTTTTCTTTTTAGTCTTGCTCCTTGCCTCTTTTTTTGGAAAGAAGGGATTAATTGAAATATATCGAGCTCAGAAAGAGTACAAATCTCTGGTTCAAGAAATAGAGCGTCTTGAGATAGAAAAAGAAAGATTGATGAAGGAGATAGAGGAGTTGAAGAAGAATCCAAAAGCAGTGGAGAAGAAAGCTCGAGAAAAGCTCTGGCTGGTAAAGCCGGATGAAGTCGTTATCATAAAAAAAGAAAAGTAAATCAGTTTTCGCATCATTCAGAGCATGCCCCGGTCAATCCAGAAGGAAAGTCTGCATCATTTACTCCAAGACCTGAACCCTGTCCAAAAGGAGGCAGTGACCCATGGTTCGGGTCCTCTTCTTATTATTGCTGGGGCTGGAACAGGAAAAACAAAAGTTATAACCCAGCGAATCGCTTATCTCATTGCCTCCAAATTAGCCAAACCTGAAGAAATCCTGGCTGTAACCTTTACAGAAAAAGCAGCCAATGAAATGGAAGAGAGAGTTGATCTCTTGATTCCTTATAGCTACTCTTTCGTAGAGATCAGCACTTTTAATTCCTTCGGGGAAAGAGTCCTGAGGAACTATGGGATGGAACTGGGTTATTCTCCGGATTTCAAGCTTCTCGATGATATTGAGCAGGCTATTTTTTTTAGAGAGCACCTCTTCGAGTTTCCTCTTGACTACTATCGACCTCTGAGTTTTCCCACGAAGCACATTCAGGAGCTCTTGAATACTGTAAAAAGATTAAAACAGGAAGACATAAAACCAGACGAGTATCTGGAATATTCTAAAACGCTCGGTGCAGAAGCTTCAGATGAAGGGGAAAAGGAGAGCGCCTTAAAACATCTGGAAATGGCCAAAGTTTATCAAAAGTACCAGGAATTGCTGATCAAGGAAGGAAAGATTGATTTTGAGGATCAGGTTCTTTTGGTGGTAGAGCTTTTTCGAAAGCGCCCTTCTATACTCGAAGAATTCCAGGATAAATACAAGCACATTCTTGTTGATGAATTCCAGGATACAAACTACATCCAGTTTGTGCTGCTTAAACTGCTGGCAGCAAAAAGCAAAAACCTGACTGTCTGCGGAGACGATGACCAAAGTATTTTTCGCTTTAGAGGCGCATCTTTAAGCAATATCTATAATTTTCGCAAGGTATACCCAAATTATAAGAAGGTTGTTTTAAACAAGAATTACCGCTCGACCCAATCCATTCTTGATTCTGCCCAGCAACTGATCGAGCAGAATAATCCCGACCGGTTGGAATTTAAGGAGAAGATTAATAAGGCCCTTGAGGCTTCTCGGAAAAGCAGAGGGAAAAGTATCCGCATGCTTCAGTTTGATACTGTTTCCCATGAGGTAGATAAGGTCGCTGAGATGATTTTGGAAAAGGCTAAGCAGGGATATAAGTATGGCGATATTGCTATTCTGGTCAGACGGAATGCAGATGCAGATCCTTTCCTCAGGGCTTTAAACATGAAGGAGATACCCTTCAGATTCTCTGGAAGCAGGGGATTGTATTCTCAGGACGAGGTGAAAACCCTCATTTCCTTCATAAAATCCCTGACCGATTTTGAAGACAGCAAGAGCCTTTTTTATCTTGCCCTTTCCGACGTATATAAAACAGATCTTTACGATTTGACCAAAATCTCCAATTATGCTCACAAAAAGAATTTTCCTCTCCATGAAGTTTTCAAGAGAATTTCTGGAAGAAAGAGTCCGGTAGAGATTTCTGATTCAACTTCCGCAAAGATCAAGAGAATTTTCGAAGATTTGCTCTATTTTGTCCAGCTGGCCAGCTCGCAGAATGCAGGAAGGGTTCTATATTCTTTTCTCGAGAGGACTGGCTATCTGAAATCTCTTGTTGAGGAAAGAAGCCTTCAGGCGGAGTTGAAAATAAAGAATATCCGTATTTTCTTTGATAAGGTTAAGAATTTCTCCGAGTTAACAGATGATGACTCAGTCTATTCTTTTGCTCGGCATCTGGATATCCTTCAGCAGGTGGGGGATAATCCTGCAACCGCAGAGGCGGAATTAGAGGAAGACGCTGTTAGCGTTCTCACAGTCCATAAAGCTAAAGGTTTGGAGTTCCCTGTTGTTTTTATGGTCAGCCTGATCGGAGACAGATTTCCCGGCCGAGAGAGAAAAGAGAAAATTCCTGTCCCTGATGAGGTTCTCAAGGATAAAGTTCCCAAGGGGGATGATTATGGTCAAGAACAGAAAGAAAAGATTTATCTTCAGGAGGAGAGACGGCTGTTTTATGTAGGGATGACAAGAGCGAAGGACCTTCTTTATTTGACCTGGGCCAGGGATTACGGCTTGAAACGCTTGAAAAAAGTAAGTCCGTTTGTTCTCGAAGCTTTTGATCTTCCCCGGATGCCTGATGATGTTCTCCAGACTTCAGCCATCGAAGAAATAAAAAGGTATTCCAAGTCACCTCCTCAGCCTAAACTAATACAGGAAGCGAAAATCAAAGGAATCCTGACCCTAAGCTATTTTCAGGTGGATGATTACTTAACCTGCCCCCTGAAATACAGATACAGGCACATCATGCGGATTCCTGTCCTTCCTCATCACAACCTGGTTTTTGGCCGAGTCCTCCACAACACTATCCATGTTTATTTGAGAAAAAGGGTAGAAGGTGTGAAATTAAGCCAAAAGGAGCTTCTTAGAGAATACGACAGACGCTGGATAAACGAAGGATTTCTCAGTAGAGAACATGAAGAAACGAGAAAGAAAGCAGGTGCGAAGGCACTTCGCTTATTTTATCGCCGGGAAGAGGACTCAATGCGTCTTCCTCACTTCCTTGAAAAAAGCTTCAAATGGCAGCTAAATGACGTTAAATTCATAGGCCGTTGGGATAGGATTGATCATACAGATGATGGGGCGGTTATCGTTGATTTTAAGGCAACAGAAGTCAAAGACCAGAAAGAAGCTGATAAAAAAGCCAGAGATAGCCTTCAAATGAGTTTGTATGCGCTTTCTTTTGTCAGGACGCAAGATATTCCGCTTCTCGAGACACAGCTCCATTTTCTGGGGTCAGATATCGTAGGCCATGCCCAAAAGAAAGAAAAAGAAATGGAGAAAGCTGTGGAGAAAATAAAAAAGGCAGAAGCGGGAATTAGAGCCCAGGATTATGAGGCCAAACCCGATTGGCACAACTGCAACTTTTGTGATTTCAGGACAATCTGCCCTTCATCATACGCCTATTGATTCCGCTTGGCTTGAATTAGTGCTTGGTTCATATTCTGTAAGGGTTTTGAATTATTGTAGGGGCTTGATTTATCAAGCCCACCTTTTAAAATATATAAAATTATTTAAGGTATTGTAGGGATTTTAGTCACCAAACCTGAACTTTTTCCTTTATTCCGGTCCAAACCAGAAGGGCATTATGGCCAGGATTTTTTCTTTATTCAGAAACATAAATGCAGAAAACATCCTTTCTAATCTAGGATCGAGATCGAGGTTTATTTCTACCAATCTCCTGCCGAAAAAGGCATCAAAGAATGAGACTTTTTTGGGTCTAACTATGAGTCGAACCTCTTCATCGATAGGAATCCCGGCCAGTTCTTTTGCCAGTTCAAGGGCGCGAGATAATCCGCCGAGCTCATCTACCAAGCCTCGCTCTTTTGCCTGGCTTCCTGTCCAGACCCGGCCTCTTCCAATCTTGTCGACTTCTTCTTTTGATAAGTTTCGCCCCTCTGCGACTTTTGTCAGGAATTTATCATAAATCCACAGGATCTCTTTTTTAAGGAAATCCCTTTCTTCTCTGTTGAGCTTTTTATAAGTAGAAAATAAGTCTGCTCTTTTCCCGTAAGTAAGTTTCTCGGCGGTTATTCCCAATTTTTCATAAAGTTTCACAAAATTGAATTTTCCAGAGATGACTCCGATAGAGCCCGTAAGGGTTTGGGGCTGGGCTACAATTTTGTGGGCGGCCATGGAAACCCAGTATCCACCCGAACCAGCCAAATCGGACATGGATACAACAAACGGCTTTTCCTTTTTGGTTAAAGCTACTTCTCTCCAGATAACATCAGAAGCCACAGCCGAGCCGCCCCCGCTGTCAACCCGGAAAACGACTGCTGCAACGGATTTATCTTTCCGTGCACTCCTAATCCAGCGGGCTGTCGTAGTGCTACCCATTGATTGATAGAAACCTTCCCCAGTATGGATAGCTCCCATTCCGTAGATGAGGGCGATCTTTTTTCCTCTGTTCAAGCCCAGAGATGACGGGTCGATCTTTAAGTACTGACCGTGTGTAATTTTGCTTAGTTTTTTCTCGTTCTCTTTGAGAAGATCCTCGAATTCGTCCTCAAAAAGAAGGTCATCCACAAGTCCTGCTTCTAATGCTCTTTCTCCCTGAAAGAAACCATGATCAATCAGTGCTTTAATTTCTTCTTCGCTTTTTTCCCTGGCTTCTGCGAGCACCTTTATGTAGTGGGAATAGAGATCTTCGTACAGTGATCTCATCATCCTTTTGTGAGCTGGCGTGAATCTGTCCTCTGTGAACATATTATAAGCTGTCTTGTATTCTTCTACATGCTCAATTTCAGCTTCGATGCCCAATTTATCCAGAGATTGCTTGAAGAACGGAATATGGCCGCCGATTCCGTTTATGATAAACACGCCCAGAGGATGGAGAATAATTCGATCACAGGCTGTAGCAAGAAAGTATTGCTTGTCGAATTCTATAGACTCATCTATATAGGCATAAACTTTTTTCCCTGATTTTTTAAAATCCAGGATAGATTCTCTGATTTCGTTCATTTTTGCCCAGTCGCACTGGACGTACCCGAAGCGCAGAACGATAGTCTTGATTCGGTTGTCAACCTTAGCTTTTTTGATGTTCATCCAGATATCATGCAACGAAATAGAGGGAGCTTGCCCAAACATACTTCCCCAAAAGTCTCGGGGTGCCTGCTCCTTAATTTCTCCTGAAAGCCTGATTTCCAGATAAGAGCGGGCTTTCACTGAGGGAGGCCTTCCAAACTCTAAATAGATGAAAGAAAACACAGCTGCCAGGAACAAGAAGAAAAATATCAAGATTATGATCAGCACATATTTTCCTCTTTTCATTTTTTTCTCCTTTCTAATTGACAGAACATCTTCCTATAGAATATAGCAGAAATTAGGACATAATTGGAAGCATTTCCAAGAAATGGGGCTTGGCCCCATTTTATCCTTTTCAAATAACGGAAGGGGAAATTCTTCGGACAAAATTTAAATATAGAATTTTTTGGAGAGATTGAGTATATTAGAAAACTTAAAGATAGTCATTGTCTGAAAATTCTAACTAAGACTCATCTCATTTTATCATGTAATTTTAGCAAAATATTTATCTTATAAGGATAGTGTCATGAATGCTCTGGAGATTGAAGGTATATCCAAAAGTTTTGGCGATTTCTACGCGGTAAAGAAATTGTCTTTTGAGATTCCCGCTGGAACGATATATGGACTCTTGGGGCCAAACGGAGCGGGAAAAACAACCACGATTCGCATGGTGATGAACATAATCATTCCCGACGAGGGTTCTATCAAAGTCCTCAACCAGAGGATGGACGAAGAGATGAAAGAAAGGGTAGGCTACCTCCCTGAAGACAGAGGCCTTTATCCCAAGATGAAGGTCGGAGAGCTTCTTCTGTTTCTGGCTGAGATTAAAGGTCTCAAGGGCAGTGAAGCTCGAAAGGAGATTGATTTCTGGCTTGAAAGGTTCGATCTCTCGGATTGGAAAAGCAAAAAAGTTGAGGAGCTTTCGAGGGGGATGCAGCAGAAACTTCAATTTATTGTAACCGTCATCCATCAGCCGGAGCTTATCATTCTCGATGAACCCTTTTCCGGCCTGGATCCTGTCAACACCAAACTTTTAAAAGATGTCATGCTGGAGATGAAGGAAAAGGGCCGAACAATTGTCTTTTCCACCCACCGGATGGAGCAGGTCGAGATGATCTGTGACAATATCTGTCTTATAAATAAAGCTGAGCGAGTATTGGAGGGTAATTTAAGCCAGATAAAGAAGCAGTACGGGAAAAATACTGTAATACTGGATTACGATGGCGAAGCAAATTTTATTAAAAATTTTCCCGAGATTGAGAAAATAGATGACTATGGAAAATTCATGGAGATCAAACTGAAAGAGAAGTCTTCCCCCCAGGATCTCCTCCCCAAGCTGGTGGGGAAAATCAGTATCAACAAATATGAAGTAAAAGAACCTACATTGAACGCCATATTCATCGAAAAAGTCGGAGGAAAGGAAGTCAAAGATGAGGAAGATATTATCAGTCATTAAAAGAGAATATATTCAAATTGTAAGGACTAAAGGCTTTATTATCGGCACCGTCCTGGGTCCTGTCTTCATGCTTGCCTTAATCGTCGTGCCGATTATTGTTTCTTCGGCTTCTGTGGAAAAGAAGGAGACCATAGGAGTGGTAGATTTAACCAATGAAATTTTTATGGAGCTAGATAAGAAGCTGGATCATAAGGACTATAGGCTCAAGGATGGATTCCGCCGTTACGTCCTTGAAAAATACGAGCCTTCCCCAGGTGTTGAGGAGGTAAGGAACGAGTTGAGAGAAAGTGTGTTAAAGAAAGAGATCTCAGCTTACATATATATCCCTGAGGATGTTTTAGAGGGCGGAGCTCGCGAATCGGCAGTTAAAGATGCCGTACCAGAAGAAGCAAAAGCCGAATATGTCTCCGAGCATACTACTGATTTTGAGGAGTTGAGAGCTCTCAACAGGGCTCTGAATAATGTTGTCATCGAAAAAAGGTTGAAGAAAGAAGGATTGGATCCTCAAAAAGTCGCCCAGTATATAAAGCGTGTGGAGCTGCAACCCATAAAAATAACAAAAAAGGGAGAGGAAAAAGACACCGCCGGAACTTTTATGATTTCGTATTTCCTTGCTCTTATCCTCTATATGGCAATTTTAATTTACGGCCAGGTCATCATGAGGGGAGTTATCGAGGAAAAAAGCTCAAGGGTTGTAGAAGTCGTGCTTTCTTCTTTAAAACCGTTTCAGCTCATGATGGGAAAGATTTTGGGAATCGGAGCTGTGGGTTTAACTCAATTTTCTATTTGGACTTTGTTTGGAATCGGAGCTTCCGTGTATAGTACATCGTTTATCCCTGCTGGGGCGGATTTTGCTATGCCAAGCATTCCTGCCCATGTCTTCATCTATTTTGTGGTTTTTTTCATCCTTGGCTATTTTCTTTTCGGAACCCTTTACGCAGCCATAGGTTCCATGGTTAATTCAGAAAAAGAAGCCCAGCAGTTGGTTATGCCGGTAACCATGTTTTTGATTGTACCCATAATGCTCATGATATTTATCATAAGGGCACCTGACAGCCCGCTTGCTGTATTTTTATCCATGATACCGTTTTTCACTCCGATTTTAATGTTCTTGCGCATTACTGTTCTGCTTCCTCCGTTTGCGCAGATAGGAGCCTCTATCGTGATTCTCACCCTTACAATCCTTTTGATGGTCTGGCTTGTAGCCAAGATTTATAGAGTTGGGATATTGATGTACGGCAAACGGCCGAAATTTGTCGAAGTCGTCAGGTGGATAAGATATAAATAAACCTGAAATTGTTATTCTCTAATGGCCTCATATCAGGGGGATAAATGTGAATTATCATAAATTTATTTATTAGGGGTGAACCTTTTCGGGAATTGCTCCGTAATAAACTCTGAAGATTAAATCATAAGGTCGGGAATGCAAAAATTAAAAAGGGATGATGGAGAAGATAGAGTGTTGATTTGGCTGGATTGAAAGAACCGGTTTTAGTTCTTTGCCCGATAAATTCACCAGAAAAATATAAAATGGAAGAAAAGAGAGAGGTAGAATATGAAGACGTCAACACCCTTGTGGATAAAATCAAGGAAGGAGACAGAGAGGCTTTCATGACATTAACCAGTCTCTACCAAAAGAAAGTCTTCTTGCTGGCTTTCTCTTTCTTTCGTAACAAGGAAGATGCTCTGGATATTGTTCAGGAGACATTCTTAAGATTTTACGAAAAGGTAAAAATGTTCCAGAGAGGGAAAAACTTTCAAAACTGGATTTTGCAGATCGCCAAAAACCTGTGTGTAGATTATTACCGGAAAAATTACAGCAAAAGCAGGGAATGGGATAGGAATAAACCCATCGAAGAGATGAATTTGCCGGTTCAGAATTCTTATGATCCGCTAAGCTCATCAGATTTAAGAGAAATAATTTCAACGTGCCTTAAAAAGCTGGCAGAGAAACAGAGGATGATATTTGTGATGAGGCACTACAACCAGCTTAAATACAGGGAAATAGCCCAGATATTGGATATTTCCTTGGGAACAGCAAAGTCTCTTCATTTTAAGGCTGTTCAAAACTTAAGGGGCTTGATGGCCCCCTATTTAGGGAGACAGCTATGATGGATTGTAAAAAAATTAAAAAAGATTTAGTGGCCTTCCTCTACGGAGAGCTTCGGGAAGATGAAAAAGAGCTTATTAAATCTCATCTCGAAGCCTGCTCCGATTGCAGGAAGGAACTGCAAAATATGAAAGAAGTCATCAAAGGAGCAGACTCTCTACAGGAAGATATAGAAAAAGCCGTGGCTTCTGTAAACTGGGAAGAGCTCCCTTCAAAGATCACGGAAGCTGTGTTTGAAAAGGAGGCTCCGATCCATAGAGGACGATGGTTGGCAGGTATTTCAGGATTCTTCTTTCAACCCAAACTGAGGCCTGTATATGCGGCTCTCCTCATAGGTGTTCTGCTGGGTTCTTTTATCACGTTCATGGTTATCAGGGCTCCTCTTCCAAGAGAGATGGAAGCAGGAGAATTCTTCGTATCTCAAGATTTCTTAGAAAATGTGGAGCTGGAAATGGCCAGACGGGAGACTTTGGACTATCTTGAAGAAAGCCAATATCTGCTTTTGGACTTTATCCAGTCTCCTTCTGAGAAATCGGCAGAATTCTGGCAGAGTGAGTTTGCTTCCCAGAAAGCAAGAGGTCTTCTGGCCAAGAAGAAATACATCAGTCCGCAGCTGGACAAATTCAAGATGGCCAAGGCGAAAGCGATCTGTGATCAGATTGAATATCTATTCTATGAACTGACTCAGATTAGCGCCCAGCTCTCAGAAGAAGAGATCAGCAAGATCCAGAATATGATAGAAGAAAGGAATCTTCTCCTTAAGATAAAACTATTGAAGAAAGAATTGGAACAAAGTGAGGTTTAAGATGAAAAAAGTAATCATAAATATTGGAATTCTTCTCCTCGCTTCCTTGCTTCTTCAAGCATACGCTCAGGCACAGCCCGATGAGAGACTATTCCAACAGGCGAAAGTCCTTATCTTCGACAAGGAGTGGAAAGAGGCTCAAGAAAAACTGGAGGAACTTCTAGAGAAGTATCCAGACAGCCCCTGGTATTCCCAGGCTGTTTTCTACAGAGCCAGATGCTTGAAGGAACAGAAGGGAAAAGAGCTGGAAGCATTGAAGGCATTCCGGGACTACATCAGGCAAAAAGACCGGAGTAAAAGTCTAACCGAAGATTCGGAGCTTTCGATCATTGATCTGGCTTACGAGCTTTACGAGGATGGGAAAAAATCCTACCTGGCTGAGATAGAAAAAAGGCTTTCCAGTTCAAACAAAGTGGTTAGGTATTTTGCCGCCATTAAACTGAGTCAAGTGGAAGATAAGAAGGTTGCGTCCAGAGCCGTTCCTGTCTTGAAGGAGATTATAGAACGAGAAGAGGATGATGAGCTTAGAGACAGGGCAAAAATAGCCCTTCTCCGGGTTGATCCTGGTGTCTTGAAGGATTTAGAAGAGGAAAGACCCGTGAGAAAAGCAAAATTATTGAAAATAAGGGTTTGGAAAGATGGTGAGCTGACGCTTAAAGTCAATATCCCCTGGGCTCTGGCTGACCTTGCGCTGGGGTCAATTGAAGAAGAGGAAAAAGCCGAGTTGAAAAAAGAAGGCTATGATCTGGATACAATCACGAAAACTCTCATAGAAGCTGAGGAAGTCATTTACATAGAAAATAAGGAAGAAGGAACCATTATTAAAATATGGATAGAATAATTAAAGGAGGTATCCGATGAAAAAAGCTGCAAGTATAGTTTTAATCCTTTTTGTACTGGGAGTTATCCTGCCTAGTTTTCTTCTAGCCGATAGCAGGGATGATATCCAGACAATCAAGAAAGCCGTAAAGAAGAATCCAGAGTATAAGGCCGGAGAGGAAGTGAAGTGGTTCAAGCTGCTTGTCATGGATAACGAAACAAAAAAAGAAAGAGTAAAGATCACGCTGCCGATATCGTTAATTGAAATTCTTCTCGAATGCGTTGACGAAGAGGACCTGAAGATTGACGAGGATGAGTGCGAGATTGATCTCAAAGAGCTGTTTGCGGAACTGAAGAGACTGGGTCCGGCGGTTCTCATCGAGATTACTGAGGACGATGAGACAGTAAAGATTTGGTTTGAGTAAGTTCGATATTAGCTTTTTTAAGGTTGCGGGCTTGATGAATCTACAGGAGCACCAACTTCTAGGATGTCGTGTGTTCTCTTTTTTATTTTCCCATTCCCCTCTTTAGCTTATATCACGATGAAAAATTTGATGTCAACGGTATGCTAATGATAAATATCACTTCCCTTTAGTTGCCATCCCCATTTGAGCCTCTAATTCGCTATACTTCTTTTTCAATCCAGGGAGCCGAAGCTTTAGAATCTTTGGCTTCCACTCGCCTCATTCTCTTTCGGAAAAATGTAATAAAGAAGATTGGGAGTCCGAAAATAAATACAAGCATAACTACAGTTATTATTGGTCCTAAATAAATCATCAGGTAGCTGAAAGCTATCAAGGGCAGAAGATTGATTCTTACTGCAACTTTCAATATTTTGTATTTAGCTATTAAATCTGCTAAGGATGGTGAATATTTATAATAGAAGTTAACAAGCATACGACCTAGTTTAGTAGGCATAAGATATTTGTCTCTGAAATCACGAAGATTCTCTACATGTGGATGTAATGGAAAGCCATAAGCCGCTGTTGCAATAAAACAACCACCCTTTTTCCCATCTCCGTCTCCACCGCCCGTCGCCGTAAAATTGGCTGTTATTGATTTATCCGCATCCATTGTAATAGTTATAGGATTAGTTGTCCCTGTTGCAGCTCCAGTCCAACCGGTAAATCTATATCCACTATTAGGACTGGCTCTTACGGAAACTTGTGTTGCCACATCATAAATGTGACTTCCTGGTGAGGGGTCGGTTGTCCCACCAGTTCCTGCCGCTATGGCCAATATATATTGCCGGATAAAATTGGCGGTTACAGACTTGTCTGAATCCATAAGAATAGTTACCGGATTATCATTCTCATGACCCGAAGGCACATCTCCTGTCCAACTGCTAAATCTATAATTAGCCTCCGGAGTGGCTGCTATGCTTACTTCTGTTCCAGTATCATAAATGTAACTTTGTGGTGAAGGACTAGTTGTCCCACCAGTACCTGCTGCTATAGTCAATGTGTATTGGCGAATAAAATTTGCCTCTATTGATTTATCTGAATCCATTGTAATTGTGATGGGGTTGTCATTCTCATGCCCCTCGGGTACGTCTCCTGTCCATCCGCTGAATCTATAATTAGTATCAGGAGTGGCTGTTATTGAAACTTCTGTTCCGGCGGGATATGTATACGTTGCAGGGGAAGGATTAGTTGTCCCACCTTGGACAGTGGAAACGGTCAAGTCGTATTTAACTATAATATAGGTCTCAGGACTGCCGTAGAGGTTAAAATCAAATAAATTCATCCAAGCCCTCCCAA
>Ga0209636_10000194_pt1 | contig 52204 bp, 52 predicted proteins | sample DeeMarSWOR152_54_FD_187464 | JGI IMG/M metagenome (GOLD analysis project Ga0209636, IMG submission 187464) | Marine sediment microbial communities from White Oak River estuary, North Carolina - WOR-1-52-54 (SPAdes) (version 2) | ecosystem: Environmental > Aquatic > Marine > Intertidal zone >...
CATTAAACCTATCGGTTATACAAAGAGAGCCACATTCTATTCTAGCCAATTAACAAATGGTTGCGATGCGCGTATGCATGCATACTAAAATGCCGTTCCTTCAAAAAACGCAACACAATGCGCGCGCGTCGAGCCCAAGAAAAAATATAAAAGTTTGGAAACTTGAAGGTTTGATATGGGGTGTAATTATGATAGTTGTCTCCTTTGAGACCGAAAAAGATCAAAAAGAGATATTGGATAAAGCGGTAAAATACTTTGTTGACAATGTAGGTTTGAAAATAACCAGCCGAAACGATTGCTGTGCACGTTTTGTAGACGAAAATCAACTTGGCTACGTCTGGGTGACACTTTCCCAAAAGGGTAAAAAGTTTGAAGTGGATGTAGAGAGCAAAGAATTCGAATATCACGCAAAGAAGTTTGTAAAAGATTTTAAATAAACAAAATATATGCGCGCGCATACAACACATAGCAATCATTTAAGGAAGAATAAGCGGAGCAATGGGTGAGTGCATGCTAAAATGCCGTTCCTTCAATAAACGCAACACAATACCTGTCCTCTTGAAAAGACGAACAACACAAAAACACTGACCGCTCGCTCCGCTCGCTGTAAACAACCGAAACAAAACAACCCACCAAAAACAACGCTCAACGAAACGAAAAGAGCGACATAAAGGTCACCTTTTCTACGCTAAACCCATACCTTCGCTGTTAGATGACATGGGGTTGTGTGTTAGTTAAACTAGAACAAGCAATCCAAAACACCGAAATGAGCGACACCTCTTAAGAATAAATGACAACAACGCTTAAAACAAAGAACGCTAAAAAACAAAAAATTAGAGGACTCCAAGCACTCGTTAGCACCACAACAGTAGAAAAACACTTGTAATAAACTAACTACATGCATGCGCTAAGTTAGGAAGGGCTTGAAGAAGCCAGAAATTATATAGGAAAAGGAGAGAGTCCTTCCCTTTTCAGCTTCTCCAAGCCCAAAAAAAACCGAGTTGCTACATCTTATATTTGTTGTCAAAGAATCTTCTACAAAATAGTTTCAAGTGATGCAACGCCTTGAGTATAATTGCAAGTTCAATAGAATCCCTTAACCTGTGAAGTATTTTCAAGACCCGACCTATCGCATGCATGTTACACACATAGACATAATGTTCATATTCCTAGAACACCCATAGTAAATATAGGAGAAAAACAAAAATGACACCACCTACTTCTAACAATAAACACAAGAAACAACAAACACAGGAAAAAAATAACAAAAATGACAAATTACAAAGACTATGGACTGGTTCGAAAGCTAGACCTAGAAAAAGCAATCTCAAAGATCAAGCCTCACCCAACACCTAAAGCTTATCTAGAACAGTACACACTCCCCTCAGAAACTGCAGCCGAAATCCTGTACATAGCAGCATACACCTACAACGACATTATTGATAAGACAATAGCGGACCTAGGATGCGGCACAGGAAGACTCGCAATTGGCTCAGCCCTTATCGGAGCAAGAGAAACATTCGGCGTAGATATTGATCGAGTGGCAATAAACGCAGCGCATAAAAACGCGGAAAAAATGAATGTGAAAGAAAAGACACACTGGGTCTTAGCGGATGTTGATGCTATTCAAGGCTCTTTCGACACGGTTTTACAGAATCCTCCTTTTGGCGTGCAGAGAAGAGGAGCAGACCGAAGGTTTTTAGAGAAGTCTTTAGCGCTGGGTCACAGAATTTACTCTCTTCATAAGAGTGGAAAGACCAATCAAGATTTTATCAAAAAGCTAAGAAGACGTGGAACCCGATTTATACCTGTTCCGCCTTCCCCTTTTTTGAAAAGATTCATTGAGAAGCATGGTGGAAGAATCAATGCAGTTTATGCTATGTTAATGACCGTACCACACATGTTTGAGTTCCATTGGAAGCGAAAGCATGAGTTTACAGTTGATTTGTACATAATTGAAAGAGTAGCTGAATGATGACGGAACTTTTGCATTTTATACACATTGAACGAGCTACAAAATTTAAGTTGAACTAATCATTAAGATGTTATTATAATTAAAAGGAGAGGTGAATTTAATGAACAAGTATTCATGTGAAGGCGATATTTTCTGTGGAGTGAACACGGTGAAAGATAAAGAAAACATGACAGATCTTGAGAAGAAACACACTCCAGTTATCGACGCGCCGGAAAAGGTAAACAAAGGAGAACCGTTCGAAGTTACAGTTGAGGTTGGAAAATACATGAAGCATCCTAACACATTAGGCCACTTCATCCAGTGGATTGAACTCTACTCTGGCAACACATTCTTAGGAAGAACGGAATTCACTCCTGAATTCAGTGACCCGAAAATAAAGATGGTAGTGATGTTAAAACATGGCCATCCTTTGATTGCTGTGGAGAGATGTAATTTACACGGCGTTTGGTCTTCAGAACCCAAAACCATCAAAGTTGTTTAGATCAACAATTGAATGGTTTAGAAACACAAAATGAGTTGTTCTTTGAGGCAACTGAATCAAAAGGTTTATTGAGAAGCTTAGAGCAAAGGTTACAAGCGACTTTCCAGTGGATATAGAAATTCCAACGAAAAGAAAGTGAATGTTGAAAAATTAACTTATATCAAACAGAGGAAATAAAACATGCCTGAATCAAGAACAAAAAGCGGGCAATTCGTTACGCCAGGAGACCGACTTGGAGTGATTGAAGAATTCACACCCGGCCCTGGAACATATGCCGAACAAGGCACTGTGTACTCTGAAATTACTGGGCGCACACTGGTAGATATGTTAAACAAAAAAGTATCAGTGTACCCCATGGTTCGCGTGGTGACCTTTCCAAAGGTAGGTAGTACAGTTTTCGGTCAAGTGTTGGACGTACAGAGCAGAACTGCTACACTTCGTATATTAAAAGTTGAGGAAAATGCGGTCGCTGGCTTTTTCAGCGGTGTCCTTCACATCTCAGATGTAAGTCCAGGTTTCGTTGAGAACATGTTTGAGGTGTGCAAAAGAGGTGATCTAATGCGGGCTAAGGTGATCAGTGATAAAAACAGAGTATTTCATCTGTCGACTGCGGATAAAAACCTCGGTGTTGTTCATGCCTTCTGCTCTCGGTGTGGGCATCTTTTGCCTTTAGAGGGACAAAAAACGCGATGCTCTAGCTGTGGTAAAATTGAAAAACGAAAAGTTGCGTCCGATTACGGTAAAATGGAGATTTAGATGGAGGGAAATGAGTGGAAATCAAAGTTTTGAAGAAAACTTCTAATGAGTTAAAAATAGAAATTGAGGGTGAAGGACACACTTTTTGCAACGTGTTACAGCAAGTTCTCTTGGAGGACGACACCATAGAAATGGCTGGTTACAACATAGAACATCCTTTAACCTCCAACCCAACGGTTTATGTTCGTACCAAAGGAACGCAAAAGCCAAAGGCTGTATTGATAGAGGCGGCGAAAAAAATACAGAAGCAAAACAAGGAACTCCATAAATCCTTTGAAAGAGCGTTAAAGGAATGGAAGCAAAAATAAGGGCAGGTCAAATTCTAAAAAAATACAAAAATCTTCAAGAAGTGTTACTTGATAAGGATTTAGCTGGACTCGGCGACATATACGTAAATTTTGTCCACTCCTTAGCGTTATCGCAGAAACTTCGAAAACCAGCGGGCACTAAAGTGAACAACAGAATCTTAGCTGAGGCTGTAAAGAAGTCTGGTTTGAGAAAAATGTTGCCCAAGAGAATCGACCGCCACGCTCAAGGAGACGCTGCTGAAGCACTAATAGTATACGCTTGGTTACAAGACGTCGTGGGTTTGGAAGACTGCTTAAAAATCTTGAGCAAAAGCGAAGATCCCACTGAAGCGTTAACTCAATTGTTGCAGGAGATAGGGAAAAGACTCGGTGCAACCTATGAATAGCGAGAAGGTTGTGAAGTTTCGCTCCGTGAAACCGGAGATAAGAGTGTTAGGGGTTGATGACGGAGTCTTTGTTCCCCGCACTAAGGGTATGGTTGATGTTATTGGAGTTGTTTATCGAGGAGGATACTGGCTTGACGGAGTTATGCGGACAGAAGTTGAGGTTGATGGAACTGATGCAACGGAAAAAATAGCAGCTATGATAAAAGGTTCACCTCATTATGACCAGCTTCGAGTGGTTGTGTTAAACGGTGTCACTTTTGCAGGCTTCAACGTGGTGGATATTAAAGAGTTATTTAGAAAGGTGGGATTGCCTGTCATAACGGTTACTCGAGAGAAACCTGATTTTGAAGAGATAAAGAAAGCTCTTGAAAATTTGCCTGAACATGAAAAACGGTGGAAAGCGATGGAAAACGCTGGGAAAATAGTTGAAGTATACACTCGAGATGGTGAAGAACCAGTTTACATGCAAGTTGCAGGAGTCTCGGAAAAGGATGCTGAAAAGATTTTGAAAAACACCTCCACGCGAAGCAACGTTCCAGAGGCGTTGAGAGTGGCGCACATTATAGCGTCTGGACTTGCTCGAGTAAAGCAAAACGCTGGATAGTTGCGAACAAGTTTTTCCTCAACTCGTTTTATGATTGAGGTTAAAGACGGCGTAAGACCTTGTCATTCAACCTTTAGAAGAAAGATTTAAAAGACTCGAAATGAAGAGAAGTGCGAAAGTAATAGAAACATGGTGGTGCAAAATGGAGTTTTGTCCCAAATGTGGAATGAAGTTAACTCCAACCCGAAAGAAAAAGGGTAAAAAAAACGCCATTGTGCTGTCTTGTCCAAAATGTCGCTACAAAAAACAGCCGGCTGACCCAGTAGTAGCTGTTGCTAAAACCATAGAGCATTCTCCTCAAGAGCTTATAGCAGTGATTGGGAAGCAAGAGCAGAAGTTGCGAACTTTGCCTACAGTTAGGATGGAATGTCCTAAGTGTGGAAACCGTCTTGCTTATGTGTGGCAGGTGCAAACTAGAGGTAGCGATGAGTCTTCGACACAGTTTTTCCGATGTACCAAATGTAGCTTTACGTTTCGAGAGTACACCTAAGGCAATTCAATTCACATGAAGCGTTCAAGTTTTGTTAACCCAATAATTTCGTTGAAGTCTAATCCTAACGCGTCTAGAACCTGATCAAAAGTTGACTGTAAATAACTCACGTATTTTTCTACGTCTATCTCGCTGTTGGAAGCCAACTGAAGAGGCTTTACATGAGGCTCCTGCATAACTTTCACAAAACTTATCAGGTCACCAGCCTTCAACTTATGTTCCTTATTTTCAAGTTGCATCGCAGCCTTCACGTGTTGTGGAGTGGTCTTTGTGTAGTGGCTAGTGGGTTTTCCTAAAACAACGTGAAATGCCAGCTCGTCTGGACGGTCTCCCCACTCCCGTCTCTTCAACCTTGAATGTCGGTCTCGAACTATTTTCTTAATCTCTCTTTTAGTCTCCTCAAATTCCACTGGAGACTTCACTTGACCAAGCCGTTGCTGCATCTGATCAAAAGCCTTTTTGATGAACAGAGGAATGTGTCTCTTCTTCCCTGTGAGCCCCTTGACCTCAACGTTTCCGTCAAGAAAAACTCCTAGATAATTCTTTTTTCGGGAACTGAAAACTGCGTAACGATAAATTTTGTCCACTTCTAACCTCATTCCCAACTCCTTTTCCGACCACTTCACTAAAGCATCAATCTGATCTTGAGATACACCTTTCAAGAAGATACTGTCAGTGTCTCCGTAAATAATCTCAATTCCTAATCCCTGAGACTTTTTTATGGTTTCAGTTATAGCATGCCTGCCAATAGCCGCTGTAGCTTCAGCCACTGGCGGACAGTACAAGTCAAAAGTTCCCGCTCCGAACACGCCGTAACTTGCGTTTAATATAACTTTAAGCGCACTCTGTATAACATTGTACCAACTCCGCAGTTCTCTGGGCAATGATTTGTCCTTAGATCTCGGTTTATACCATTTAACTCTAAGATCTCTAAGTGCACCTATCAGCAAGCTTTCAAGGGCTTTCCGTTTCGTGCAGATCCAGTGAGGTGTTTCCGGAACCTTGTTGTCCATACATTCTTTGTGGGAACAACGAATTGACTGGTAGCCCAAGTTGTGAACCTTGATGATGGATGGGTACAGACTGGCGAAGTCCATGACTTTCACGTTAAAGTGCACACCGGGCACGGGCTCAACAACGATGGCTCCTTTGTACTTCTTTCCCTTTATGACCGCCTTTGTGACAGTTGCTCCTTTAATCGCAAGTATATCTTCGGCATTGGGGATTAACGTGTTTTGGCGTCTATGTTCATGGTGGAGGAAGTTTCTGATCCACCGTGAAACTCCCTGTCTGCTCACGTCTTCCATGGGCATGCTGCTGATCCTGGTGAGTGCCAAGATGAGTTTCATGACGAGGTCATCGTCAAAAGTGGTGAGCTTAAAAGTTATTTCAGCGTCTCTCCAGCAGTATCGGGCTAACTCAGTGTAAGTTAACTCGGGAAAAGGCTTAGCTAACTCAATTTTGGTTATCCCTAACAGCGCTTTGCCAATATCTCCTAGAGTCATGTCTGTGTATCTTCGACCGAACGCGTAAATTTGGATGGAACGGTTGAAGAAGAACTTGTAAAGGTCAATGTGAACTCCATCTTTGAGTAAGCACGCTCTCCTTCCAACTTCGATTGGATTTGTGTCTCTACTTAACCCAAGGTTCTCGGCTCTTTTCGATAGATATCGAAAGTCAAAATCGTCTCCGTTGAAAGTTAATACGAAAGGATATTCTGAAAGCGCCTCAAAAATGGTGAGAAGCAACTTTTCCTCAGAATCAAAATACTCAACACTTACGTCAGAAGGCAGTTTTTCATCACCTTTTTCGACTCCGTCACGTTTCAAAAGTAGAACCCTCTTTTTTCCATCGGATCCTAGGAGGGATACGCAAATTACTTGATAAGCTGCTTCAGTGGGGTCGGGAACACGGGTTGATACTGGCGAGAAAACTTCGATGTCCAAAGCAAGCCTCCGGAATTTTGGAGCTGGATACTCTAAGAGTCTTGCCCATCTTTCTATGTACTGTTGGAACTCTTTAGGTTCGTCTTGGAATACTTTGTGGATTTGTTTAATCGTTTCCTCAGAGGGTTCGTGTCTAACACGAACGAGTTTGTTGTTTTCAATTTTGTATATCATGCCTGGCGCTAAGTCTCTGTCGTAAATGTAGCTTTGATAGTATTTGATGGCGGCTTCCCAAACCTTTACTTCTTTTTCCAAACCAGCTATTTGTGGGTAATTTTCAGGTATGATGTCTCGTATGTGGCCTCCATATGGTCCTCCAATGGATGAGGGGTCTTTAGCCACAACTTTTGTTATGGTTACTTGCTTGTCTAGAAGAGGATGATATTTTTCCACGGGTTCAAAGTGGTCAAAGCCAGGATGAGAAGTTAAACGGCTGATTTTTTTGAGTTCACTTTGTGGAAGATTGGTGAGGCAATAGGGCTTGTGTCCAGTTGTGTCGCACCAGAAATAATTCTTTTGTGACTCTGGCTCGTACAGTTTGATGCACGCAGAAGCTTTCCTTCCGTTATAGATAGCGGATACGAAGTATGAGGGCGGCAACTCTTTGGATGCCACAGAATGGAAAGCGACACGTCTGTTTTCTGTAGGTTTCTTTTTTTTGGGGGGTGAAGAAGATTTTGTTTGCTTCGTTTTCACGGGTTTGGGTGTTGCAAAGTAATCGTCTAGCAGTCTTTCTGTCATTTATTCGTGTCCCATCTAGATATAATGTTTTAAGCCCTAAAAAGCTGTGGTGTGAACTAAGCAACTTAAGCCTTTTATCCATATCCAGTTCACTTACAACCGAGGGTAAATTGTTACGAGCTGCTTGGGAACTTGCTATTGAAACACTGAGTCAGATGGAACAGCGAGGATTAGGTGAACGTTTAGCGTTAACTAAAACAGCAAAGCAACTGAAAATAAGAGACGCAAGAGTCGTTGGGCTAGCTCATAGACTGGTGTTTGAAACAGTTCGAAGACGAAACTTCATCGATTTTCTTCTAAATTTAACATTAGCGCCTCGCTCTCTCACGGGTTTCAAGCCTAAATCTTGGGCTTTCCTTCGTCTATACACGTATGAAACTAAAATGGTTAACGACAACTTTGAGAAGGCAGTTAACATAGCTCGAATGGGACGCTCAATTTTGGGCTGGCGTGAACTGCGGGAAGCGGAAGAAACGCTTGGCGAAATATTAAGCTTGGAACCCTCTGAGGTTTTGAAGGGGTTAAGTGATGAAGAGCGAGTGGCGCTTTCAACTTATCATCCAACCTGGTTTGTCAAGTATTGTTTTCGACTGTTCGGAAGAAAAGAGGCACTAAGATTCTTAGAGAACGCCGTAGAAACTTCACCCGCCTACATACGAGTAAACACGTTGAAAGCCTCTGAAGAAACTGTTCTGGAAAGTATAGAGAAGGAGGGAGTCGTCATTGAAAAGACGCAACAACTCAAATACACTTACCAAGTGGTTAAAACCCAAAAGCCTCTCATGAGAACACGAAGTTTTTATGACGGTTTCTTTTTTGTTCAAGACAAAGCTAGTTGCCTTGCCGTGGAAGTTGCAGACCCCAAAGCTGGCATGACAGTGCTCGATGTCTGCGCTGCACCAGGAGCCAAAACAACCCATCTGGCTCAACTAATGGAGAACAAGGGAAACATATACTCCATTGACTATTCGAAGCGAAGGATGAAAGTTTGGAAACGAGAAACAAAACGCATGGGAGCCAAAATAGCCTTTCCAATTCTCGCAGACGTATGTAGGTCTTTGCCAACAAAAATTTCCGCTGACCTAGTGATTTTAGACCCACCTTGCACCAGCACCGGCGTCTTCAATAAGGTGCCCTCTGCAAAATGGAGACTCTTGAAACGGTCTATTTTGGGCATGGCAAAAATTCAATGGGAAATGTTGAATCAATGTGCAGAACACGTGAAAGACGGAGGCTTCCTAGTCTACTCCACATGCAGCATTACTTTGGAGGAAAACGAAATGCTAGTTGAAAGATTCCTGAAGTGGCACCCAGAATTTACGTTAACGAAGACTTTGCCGAGAATAGGTGTGTCTGGGTTGCGAGGACAAATTAAATGTCAAAGACTATACTCCCACATTCATGGATGCAACGGGTTCTTTATTGCAAAACTCTTGAGGGAAGCTTGAAATTTTAACTTATGTTAAAAAAGTAGAGTGTCTATCTATCAGAAGAGTCTTCCACTTGCCTAGAAGGACACAACGTTTTAACAGGACAAAGCTTACAAACTGGTTTTCTGGCTTTACAGTATTTTCTTCCAAGAGAAATAAGTAAGAGATGAACGGGAAGATAGTCTTTAGGCTTGTAAAGAGCTTGAAGCGCCTCCCGAACATCCTCATACCCAGCGTCTAACGGAGCTAATTTCAACCTCTTTGAAACACGATTCACATGAGTATCGATTGGGATTGTTGGTTTTCCAGCACAGAAGTTAAGAACAACATCAGCAGTTTTAGGTCCAACACCAGGCATACGCAAAAGCATTTCCCTAGCCTCTTCAAGCGGAAGAGAATAAATGAAATCAAGCGAACCCCCAAACTGTTCAAGAACCATGCGAGAAAGTTTCTTTATAGTTCTAGACTTGTTTCTAAACAAGCCCCCAACTCTTATAGCCTCCTCAACCTCTTCCACCCTTGCATCCGCCAAATCCTTCGGAGTAATCGGAAACTTTTTTGAAAGGTTTCTAAAGGCTCTGTCCGTGTTCCTGTCAGCGGTGGCCTGCGAAAGCACTGTAATAATTAGCGTTTGAAACGGGTCCTTAGACGCATTAACCCGTCGTGGAAGAGAAAAACTGTTCCGCAGTATATGAAGAATTTGAGTTGCTCTCTGTTCTGTCATACCAGTTCACTGATTCCCCTTCTTTTTTGAAAACAATAAATAGTGATATGCAGAGCTATAAATACCGAGTAAGGTTTAACCCATGTCACCAGCAAAGATTGTTCAAGAAGAAATAAAACAGGACAACAAACATTTCTCAGCAGTTTATCTAGAAACAAAAAACGCAGGTTTAATTCTCTTAAGCGAAGGAGAGGACCAGTTAGGAACACTTGCAGTAGCCATACCTCAAAAACAAAAAATGGTCGGCCCCCCACTATCTTCCATTCTACTCGGCGACCGAAACGTCATAACAGCTCGCCTCTTCGCCGAACGCTTAGCTCAAAAAATGAATAAAATCGGGTTAGCATCCATTTTCATCAAGTCAATAAGTGAGAGAGAAGCTGGCCCCATTCTTGTTAAATTGTTTGAAAAAACCATGAAAAAAGAGGAAACAAAAAATGAGCCTACGAAAATTTCTGGAGGAAAAAGAGAAAGAAGGGAAAATTCTTCACATAAAAGACCAAGTCTCACCTCGCTTTGAAATTTCATCCATAATAAAAGCATTTGATGGCGGTCCAATACTGTTCTTTGACAAAATAAAAGGACACACCACAAAAGTTGTGGCCAACGTCTGCGGTACACGGGAAAGATTCTGCTTAGCATTGAATGTTAATGCGGAAGGACTATATCAAAGATTGATTGATGCTTGGCAGTCACCAGTTTCACCAAAAATAGTGAAGGAAGGTCCAGTTAAAGAAGTAGTGGAAAAACCAAAATTATCTAAAATTCCAGTTTTAACTCATTTCGAAAAAGACGCTGGACCATACCTAACTTCAGCCATAATATGCGCACGGAGTTCTAATAGAAAAATTGAAAACGTTTCCATACACCGCCTCCTAGTGCTCGACGACACTCACTTAACCATCCGCATAGTGCCAAGACACCTTTTCAAACTATGGGAAATGGCTAAGAAAGAAAGAAAAGACATGGAAATTGCCATAGCACTTGGCTTAAATCCAGCCGTCTCGTTGGCAGCTGCGTCATCGCTTCCATTCGGCGTAAGCGAGTTTAACGTTGCAAACACGCTGCTCAAAAACAATTTTCGCCTTATAAAATGTGAAAACGTGGACGCTTATGCTCCAGCAGACGCTGAGATGGTATTGGAGGGAATTATGTCAGTGAAGAAAGAAACTTTGGAAGGCCCACTCACAGACGTCACTGGAACATACGACATTAAGAGAAGCCAACCCATCATAGAGCTGATAGGCATGATGCACCGTAAAGACAGCATTTACCAAGCGCTTTTACCGTCTGGAACCGAACACAAGTTGCTGATGGGATTGCCCCGTGAAACAAAAATTTGGGAAACCGTTGCGAAAGTCGTGCCCGTTGTAAAGGCTGTAAACCTCACTAAGGGTGGATGCGGATGGCTTCACGCCATAATATCCATAGAAAAACAGAAAGACGAAGATGGAAAAAACGCGTTAATGGAGACATTTGCAGCTCACCCAAGCCTAAAACACGCCGTGGTTGTTGACACCGACATAAACGTTTTCAATCCTGAAGAAGTGGAATGGGCCATTGCAACCCGATTCCAAGCAGACAAAGACCTAATTATCATTTCAAACGCAAGAGGCTCAACCTTAGACCCATCTGCTAACCAAGAAACAGGGTTGACCACAAAACTCGGCGTAGATGCAACCCGTCCCTTATCAAAGCCACGTGAAAAATTTGAGCGGGCAGAAATACCTACAAACAAAAGAATCAACAAGATAATACGCGAGTTAAAAACAGCGTCGTAAACTGAGTCTTCCTTCTATTTCTCTCTAAAAGGCTTAGGTCCATGGGTTCTTCTTAATTCAGTTTTTGTTTTCTCATGAAGAAATGATACTCATAGAAGGGATGGAAATGTGGATTTCAAATATGGATTCTACTGCGGATTAATTTATAAGCCCAATCAGACAAAAATTGTTTCGGTGTACTCATGTCTCTACAAGTCGAAGACGTAATGGTCGAAAAAGTGGTAACCACTGAGGAAGATACAACCGTGATGCAGGCAGTTAAAATCATGAACAAACTTGAAATTGGATGTTTAATTGTGGTGAAAAAAGGAAAGCCTGCTGGAATACTTACTGAAAGAGACCTCCTTCGACGAGTTTTAGCTAAGTCCAAGGACCCGAAAAAAACCATGGTCTCAGAGGTTATGACAAAACCTCTCGTGTTTAGCAAGCCTCACATGGAAGTTGAAGAAGCCGTAAAACTCATGTTCAAGATGAAAATAAAGAAGCTTCCTGTTGTGGGAAAAAACGGGCAACTCGCCGGGCTGATAACCTTAACGGATCTTGTACGTTTCCAACCTCAAATGATCAGCATAATTAAGAAACTCTCTGTTAAAGAAGATGCTCCAAAGCGACTGCAGAAGGTCGTCCACTACTACATAGCTTAAATCTGAGAAGGCAGAAAAGATAAAGTTTAATTAATGCTGAACGTAAGGCTACAAGCCATACAGACGTTTGCGTCAGTGGAGGTGGATATGATTATCATTCCTGTTCGTTGTTTCACTTGCGGTAGCTTAATTGGAGATAAGTGGGAAGATTTTGCGATGAGAATTAAACAGGGAGAAGACGCTGGAAACGTTTTAGACAGTTTAGGTGTGAAGCGATATTGCTGTCGCCGCATGCTCCTATCTCACGTGGAAGTTATTGATGAAATTCTCAAATTTTACGAAGAGGCTAAAAAGAGAGAAACACACTAAACAACTGTGTAATCAAGAGGCATGATTGAACGTTGTCCACTGTCATCGAAGACATTATCGCCCGAAAGGTTTTCAATAGCCGGGGAGGGGAGACGCTGGAGGTTGACGTAGTAACCACAGCGGGGTTTGGAAGAGCATCTGCCCCATCAGGCGCCAGCAGAGGCAAAGCTGAAGTTGTGCCTTATCCTAAAGGCGGAGTGAGCCAAGCGATAACAAAAGTTGAGGAACTCATTGCTCCAGAACTTATCGGCATGAACACAGAGGAACAAGAGCAAATCGATCTTCTCCTCCACAAAATAGATGGAACCAAAGACTTCAGGAACATCGGCGGAAACACAGCTTACGCCATTTCGTTAGCCACTGCAGACGCCTCAGCCTCCTCATACGGCATACCACTTTTTCAACAACTAGCCGGCTATCTCGCCAACGAACTTCCCTATCCATTGGGAAATGTTTTAGGCGGTGGAAAGCATGCGCGTGGCAAGACACCGGACATACAAGAGTTTTTGGTTCTACCCGTTAAAGCAGACTCCTTTTCAGAGGCAGCGAAAGCTAACGTTATGGTTCACCAGAAAGTTGGGGACTTGCTCAAAAAATCGGATGCAACCTTCACTGGCGGGAAGGGAGATGAAGGAGCATGGGCGTCCAGCATTAAAAATGAGGATGCCTTAGAAATCATGATGAACGCATGTGAAGAAGTTTCTGGAGAAACAGGAGTTGAGTGCAGAGTGGGTTTGGACATGGCTGCATCCACGCTGTGGAGACCTCGAGAAAAACGTTACATGTACATTCGGGATGGAGTTAAAAGAAACTCTGGAGAACAGGTGGATTTTGTATCACAAATCATTAAAGATTATGATTTAGTCTATGTTGAAGACCCCTTTCATGAAGAAGATTTCAAGAGCTTTGCAGAACTCACAAAAAAAGTTAAAAAATGCCTTATCTGCGGAGACGACTTGTTCGTGACGGACAAAGAACGCTTGACCCATGGGATAGAAGTTGGCGCTGGAAACGCTATTATCATAAAAACGAATCAGGTGGGAACCCTCACTGACGCTTGGGAGACAACGAAGATTGCTAGAAAAACACGTTACGTCACTGTCATGTCTCACAGGTCTGGAGAAACTCCTAACGCACACATAGCCCATTTAGCCGTGGCATTCCACTGCCCAATTATCAAGACGGGTATTATACCTGGAGAACGAATTGCGAAAATTAATGAACTCATCCGAATAGAGGAGGCACTTGGAGAAAGGACGAAAATGTCCACCATAATATTATAGGAGGAGAACTCGTGTCAAAAGAGAAAAAAGAAGAAGAAATTGCTTCAAGCGATGAGGAACTCTTGCTACCCCAAGACACTCTGTTGTCTGCAGGAATCCACATCGGCACCCGAATGAAAACCCAAGACATGAATCAATTCATCTACCGCGTTAGACCTGACGGCTTATACGTTTTAGACATCAAAAAGACCGACGAACGCATACGGGTCATTGCAAAATTCCTCGCCCGCTTTGACCCAGCCAAAGTCGTTGCTGTGGCGGCGAGACTGTACGGACGCGATCCGGTGAAAATGTTTTGTGATGTAACTGGGGCGACTTCTATCCTTGGGCGTTTTATCCCTGGAATGCTTTCTAACCCCATTTATCCGAAACGTATAGAGCCCGGCGTCATTGTTGTATCTGACCCGAAGGCTGATGCGCAAGCGGTGAAGGAAGCCTCTATTATGGGTATCCCAATTATAGCGCTTTGCAGCACCGACAATGAGTTTCGTGATGTGGACTTAGTTATACCAACCAACAACAAGGGTAGAAGAGCTTTGGCAATAATTTATTGGCTTCTAGCCAGACAGATAATGCGTGAAAGAGGCGAAATACCCGCAGATGGAGACATAAGCCTATCCATTGACGACTTTGAGGTGAAGTTAACAAAGGAAGAATGACCAGGGAGAGAAGCGTTTGAAGGTTAGGCACCCAGCCGTTGCAGGTTCATGGTACGCTGGCACCCCGCAAGCTCTACGAGCACAACTGGAAAACTGCTTCACCCACACACTTGGACCAGGCAAACTCCCCAAAGTCGCAGATAAAGGACCCAGAAACATAGCGGGACTAGTTTGCCCTCACGCGGGATACATGTACTCTGGACCAGTGGCTGCTTACTCCTACTACCAACTCGCAATGGACGGCAAACCAGATGTTATTGTTATTTTTAGCCCCAACCACACTGGACGCGGAAGTGCACTAGCCCTCATGAACGAGGGAGCTTGGCGCACTCCATTAGGAGACGTGGAGATTGACGCTGAAGTTGCCAACAAGATTCTAAGTGAATCTCGCATCATCGACGTGGATGAAGAAGCTCACGCTTATGAGCATTCCATTGAGCTTCAGCTTCCCTTCCTTCAGTACCTATACGGTTCCGCCTTCAAGTTTGTGCCCATCTGCTTTCTCATGCAAGACTTGGAATCCAGCCGGGTGGTGGGACAGGCGACTGCAAAGGCTTTGTCGGGTAAAAATGCTTTAGTAATCGCCTCTACTGACATGACTCATTACGAGCCTCAGGAGAGAGCTGAACGAAACGACAGGGTTGCTATTGACGCTGCTTTAAAACTGGATGAAGAACAATACAATTTCGCCGTGGAATTACACGGCATATCCGCATGTGGCTACGGTCCCACCATGGCTGCAATCACTGCGTCAAAACTGTTAGGCGCTAAAAAGGCGCAGTTGCTGTGCTACAAAACGAGCGGCGACGTGACAAGTGACTATTCTTCTGTTGTTGGTTACGCCTCTATATCTTTCACAAAATAGCTTGTGGTGTATTTGCCAGAAGTTGTGGCTTCCGCACCCGGAAAGGTCATACTTTTCGGGGAACACTTTGTCGTTTACGGCGAACCAGCGATTGTCATGGCAATCGACAAAAGAGCCTACGCCCTAGCTGAGACAAGGAACGACCGCCGCATATACATAAACTCCAAGAACCTTGGAATCTCTGGAGTTTTTGTGGGAGAAAGTTTTGAAGCAAAAAAAGGCGGTCGTGAGGCACGAATTAGACTTGAGCCTATTAGAAAGGCTGCTCAAAACGTGTTAAATTTAGCTGAAAGAAAAATTGGCGTGAGCATCGAAGTTCGTTCCACCATTCCTATCGCTGTAGGTCTCGGTTCTTCAGCGGCAGTAATAACTGCAACAGCAACCGCTGTTTCTAAGCTTCTAAACGCTAATTTGTCTAAAAAAGACGTTTTCCGCATTGCCTACGAAGCAGAATGTATTGTTCACGGCACCCCGTCTGGAATAGACCCAGCAATCTCCACCTACGGCGGAACTCTCTTATTCTCACAAGACAAGGACTTTGAACCTTTAGAAGTGAAGGGAGACATACCGCTTGTGATCGGCGACACGGGAATAGAGCGCTCCACAGGTGAACAAGTTGCCATAGTGCGAGAAAGAAAAAAACAGTATCCATCAATTTTTGCCCTTATAGTGGAGACGGGTAGCAAAATCTCTCATCACGCTGTTAAAGCCCTGAAAACAGGAAAACTCCAAGAACTCGGCAAACTAATGAACATTAACCACGCGCTTCTCTACGCCATCGGAGTTTCCAGCGAACCCTTTGAACGACTCGTCTATGCGGCAAGGAAAGCTGGAGCATTAGGAGCTAAGCTCACAGGAGCCAGAGGCGGAGGTTGCATGATCGCTTTGTCTTTACCGGATACACTGGAACAGGTTGTGAAGGCGATTGAGGAGGCGGGTGGAACGGCTTTTGTGGCGAGAAAAACAAGTGAAGGCGCGAGAGTTGAGGGCTAAACCAACAGTTCTGAAACTCGGAGGACCCGTAATAACGCTCAAGGAAAAGCCGTTGACTCTGAACTTCTCGCCAATGAGCTTTGCCACTTTAGAAAATATTTTATTTAATTTTTGACAATAACTGTTTATTTAGGGTAGTTTCAATGGGAAGAGGTTCCGGATTCGGAAAAGTCATTTTGTTCGGAGAACACTTCGTTGTTCACGGCGCGCCAGGAATTGTTTCTGCAATTGATTCAACAGTTGACGCAGAAGCCAAAAAAATTGGAGAAGGAATCACTGTAAAGGATAAAAGGAAAGGCGCAAAAGGCTACACTGAAAAGAAAAGAACCCAACAAAAAGAGTCAATAGAAAGAATGCTTAAAACAATAGGAATTAATCCGGAAAAAGCTCCCTTAGAGATCTGGTTGGGAGGAAACCTCCCAAGTTTCAGCGGAATTGGTGCTTCTGCAGCAAGTAGCGTTGCAATTGCTAGAGCCATAGCAGAAGAATTTGAAATGAAAATGCCAGATGAAAAAATTAACGAGGCTGCTTATGAAGCTGAGAAAGCTTATGCTGGAACACCCTCAGGCATTGACAACACCGCGGCAACCTATGGCGGGTTAATCTGGTTCAAGAGGAATTTCAGCGGAGGCCCAAACACAATTGAAAAATTAAGCATAAGAGAACCAGTTGAAATTGTCATAGGCAACACAGGAATTGTAGCTGACACGAAAGAAATGGTTGCTGGAGTTGCGGAAAGAAAGAAAAGAAACCCAGAAAAATACAATCCGTTATTCAAGCAAGCAGAAGAGTTAGCGTTCACAGCAAGAAAAGCCTTAGAAGAGTTTGATTTACGAAAAGTTGGAAAGTTAATGAATGAAAACCATCGCTTACTGCAAGAAATCGAAGTTTCCTGTAAAGAACTAGATTATTTGGTGAACTTGGCTCAAGAGCAAGGTGCGCTTGGAGCAAAACTAACTGGTGGTGGCGGCGGAGGCTGCATGGTAGCATTAACCCCAAGTAAAGAATTGCAAGAAGCGGTTGCAACAGCCATGGAAAAGGAAGGATTCAAAGTGTTGAGAACAAAGATCGGAATTCAAAAATATAAAGGTACCAGAAATAAGGAGTGACCTTTACGGAAGGGAGGAAAGTTGGGTTTTAGAAGTTTCTTGGAACAGCTTGACAAAAATGGAGAACTAATAAGAATAAGAAAAGAAACGTCAACCGAGTATGAGATGGCAGGGATTATAGACGCCCTCTGCGAAAAACCCGTATTTTTTGAAAAAGTGAAAGAATCCAGCATCCCCGTTGTAGCTGGCCTAGTCTCTTCTAAAGAACTGATTGCCAAAGCTTTGAACATAAAGAAAGAACAATTGTTGCGTAAACTATCCAATGCTATAGAAAATCCTTTACCTCCAGATGTTGTGGAGAAAGGGGAATGCCAAGAAATAGTTAAGAAAGATGTTGATTTAACAAAGCTTCCAATAATGAGGTATACAGAAAAAGACGGTGGAAAATACATTGCATCCGCCATAGCTATAGTAACAGACCCTGAGTTGGGTAGAAACACGTGTTTCCACAGGTTGATGTTGTTAGATAAGAACAAGTTCGTAGCTAGAATCGTTGAAGAGAGAGGAACGGATACTGCCCTTAAAAAGTCTGGTGGCGAACTCGATATTGCAATGTGCATAGGCAACTCAACCGCTGTTCTTCTCGCCGCTGCCACATCTCTGCCAAAGGGTGTCGACGAATTAGGAATGGCTAATGCATTAGAAAAAACAGAATTGGTGAAGTGTAAGACCATCGATGTTGAGGTTCCTAGAGACTGCGAGATTGTATTAGAGGGAAGGATAACAAAAGAAAGGACACTAGAAGGGCCATTCTTAGATCTGACAGGAATTGTTGATAGGGTAAGACAGCAACCAGTGATAGAAGTCAACTGCATGACTCACAGAGAAAAACCGATTTACCAAACCATACTTGCTGGAAGAAACGAACATAAGTTCTTGATGGGAATGCCTAGAGAACCAACAATCTTCAATGAAGTGAACAAGGTCTGCAAATGTAAGGATGTTTACATAACTCCCGGTGGTTGCAGTTGGCTCCACGCGGTGGTGCAAATAAAGAAACAGAATCCAGATGATGGAAAGAAAGCGGTTAAAGCAGCCTTTGAAGGACACAAGTCATTGAAACATTGTGTTGTCGTGGATGACGACATAAACATTTATGATCAAAACGATGTTGAGTGGGCTATTGCAACGAGATTTCAAGCAGATAAAGACGCTGTTATCCTACCAAACCAAAGAGGATCTTCCCTTGATCCATCTGGAGATTTAACTGAAGGAAAAAAAGCGACAACATGTAAGATGGGGTTAGACGCAACGATCCCATTTAAAGAAACAGGTAAAGGTTTTAAAAAAGAGGAATACAGAAGAGTTGATCTAAGCAAATTCTTGTGATTGTATGTACCTCACAAAAGAAGAAGAAAGAATGCTGGATGGAGAAGAAGGTTACGCAGTAAAAAAATCCATGGAGATACTCGTTGCCTTAGGAAACATTTACGGCGCTGAAAAACTCATAAGAGTAGGTTCTGTTCAAGTGGCAGGCGTATCATATCATAACCTCGGAGATGCTGGTCTAGAATTTCTAAATAAACTAGCAAAAGACGGAAAAGTCAAAGTACTCACAACTTTAAACCCCGCAGGAATGGATTTAGAAGATTGGAAAAAACTCGGAATCTCCGAAGAATTCGCAAAAAAACAAAACTTGGTCATAGATGCTTTCAGGAAAATGGGCATAATCATCTCCTGCACATGTACGCCCTACCTGATAGGTAACCTACCAAGATATGGAGAACACATCGCTTGGTCCGAGTCCTCTGCAGTCACTTTCGCCAACTCGGTTATCGGAGCAAAGACAAACAGGGAAGGAGGTCCATCAGCTCTTGCAGCAGCTTTCGTTGGCAAAACACCATACTATGGGCTTCATCTGGAAGAGAACAGAGTGCCAGACACTCATGTAGACGTGAGGGCTAAATTGAAAAAACTCTCAGATTGGGGAGCTCTTGGTTATTGTATTGGCAAAAAAGTGGAAAACAAAATCCCGTACATAACAGGCATAAAAGCCGCGGATTTGGATGAGTTGAAAACTTTCTGTGCCTCAGTGGTGACCTACGGTTCAAAACCACTATTTTATATGAGGGGAATAACCCCCGGATCTGAAAAACATCAACCCCAAAAAGAAAAAGTCACAATCGAGGATAAGGACATAAAAGAGGCATACGAAAGCATTAATGATGATGTTGAAGTCATGGATTTCGTCTGTATTGGCTGTCCCCACTCTTCCATTAAAGAAATCGCTGAAATAGCAAAACTGTTAAAAAACAAGAGGATATCTCAAAACACCGAATTCTGGGTTGCAACTTCAAGGCCAATGAAACAACTCGCTGACAAAAGAAGTTACACGGGAACAATCGAAAAAGCCGGAGGGAAATTCGCTTGCGACACTTGCATGGCAGTAGCTCCACTGAAAGGAAGATTTAGATCTGTTGCAACAACCTCCGCAAAGGGATGTTTTTACTCAAGACATAACAATATGAAGACAAAGCTAGGAAGTTTAGAAGAATGCATAGAAGCTGCGGTGAGAGGAAAATGGAGTTAAAAGGAAGAACTATCTTAAAGGGAGTTGCAGAAGGAGAAGCCATAACCACCACACAACCAATCTCATTTTACGGTGGAGTAGACCCGGACACCAGCGAGATAATAGAGAAAGGACATGAACTGCAAGGAAAGAAAGTGAAAGGAAAAATACTAGTTTTCCCAAATGGCAAAGGATCAACAGTTGGATCCTACACTCTCTACAGAATGAAAAAAAATGGTACAGCTCCTGCCGGGATCATAAACAAAGAGTGTGAAACTGTAGTCGCTGTTGGCGCAATAATCTCAGAAATACCTTGTGTTGACAAGATCGATATTTCGAAAATAAAAACAGGAGAAAATGTTCGATTAGAAAATGGTGTTGTTAGAATAAAGAAGTAGGGAGTTCAGATAATCTGTTCTAGATTCCATTACAAGAAAAAACCAGCTATGGTGTGAGAGTTGAGCGTTAAGCCAACTGTTCTGAAGCTCGGAGGTTCCGTGATAACAAACAAGGAAAAACCATTGACTCCCAACTTGCCAGCAATAAAGCGCCTAGCAAACGAAATTTCGAAAGCCAACGTTTCACGCCTTGTTCTCGTTCACGGTGGCGGCTCGTTTGGGCATCCTATTGCAGAGCAATACACGATAATGGATGGGTATAAAAATCGATCGCAAATCATGGGATTTTCAAAGACACGTCAAGCGATGATTGCGTTGAATAAGTTGGTTGTGGATTCTCTAATACAGCATAATATTCCAGCCGTAACTGTGCAACCCTCCTCCTGCATCATCACGAAGCAAGGTCGAATCCAACTTATGGAGGAAAAACCGTTAAGAAAACTGCTCGAAATGGAGTTTGTGCCAGTTCTCCACGGAGACGCCGTCCTCGACTCGGACAAGGGCTTCGCTATACTGTCTGGCGATCAACTTGTTTCTTCACTTGCAATAAAACTCAACGCAGAACGAATCATAATTGGCATCGATGTTGATGGACTGTACGCCTCTGACCCAAAAACCGATTCCACCGCTCAACTTATTCAACACGTCACCTTACAAGAGTTGAGAAAACTACACCACAAAATTGAGGAAAACAAAGTGACCGATGTGACTGGGGGCATGTTCGGAAAAATGATGGAGTTGATGCCCGCTGTTGAAAAAGGCATACAAGCGATGATCATAAACGCTGCAAAGTCTGATAACGTTTACAAAGCACTTAAGAGTGAAAAGGTTAGTGGAACCGTGATCAAGAGAGGCGAAGAAGTTGCCTGACCAAACCGAAGAGAGAAAGATAGACCATATTCAAATCTGTCTTGAAGAAGACATTCAAGCTCAGCAAACAACCACGGGGTTTGAAGACATTTCCTTTGTGCATAGAGCACTTCCAGAAATTAGCCGAGACAAAATTAATCTTTCCACATCTGTTTTCAACCACAAACTGTCCGCACCCCTCATCATAGGAGCAATGACTGGTGGAGCAGCGAAAACCCTGAAGATCAACGCAGCCATCGCCATGGCAGTTGAAGAATTAGGATTAGGAATGGGTGTGGGCAGCCAACGAGCAGCCATTAGTAATTCTAAACTTGAACGTACTTTTGCGGTTACTAGGGAAAAGGCTCCAACAACCTTCCTCATAGCCAATATTGGAGCCCCCCAGCTTGCTAAAGATTATGGAGTTAAAGAAGCTAGAAAAGCAGTGGACATGATGAACGCCGATGCATTGGCTATCCACCTTAACCCACTGCAAGAGGCTATTCAACCCGAAGGAGAAACAAACTACACTGGAGTGCTCAAAAAGATAGGTGAAATTGCAAAAGCGCTCGACGTTCCAGTTATCGTTAAGGAAACAGGCGCAGGCATAGCAGCAGAAGAAGCAAAAATGCTTGAGGCTGCAAGTGTGGCTGGAATCGATGTAGCGGGAGTTGGAGGAACCAGCTGGGCAGCGGTGGAGCACTACCGAGCGAAAAAAGCTGGAGACGAGTTTCACCAGAGACTTGGCGAAAACTTTCGGAACTGGGGAATTCCCACTGCAGTAAGCCTGATTGAGACGGTTCAAGTCGTTAATTTAACAGTTATCGCTTCAGGCGGAGTGCGTTCGGGATTAGATGTGGCAAAGGCATTAGCGCTTGGCGCCAACCTCGCAAGTACATCCTTGCCAATTTTGCAACCAGCTACCAAAAGCACGGAGGAAGTTAAAAAGACACTGCAGTTTATGATTGAAGAGTTGAGAAACGCCATGTTTCTTGCGGGGGCAAAGTCCATTCAGGAACTTAGGAAAGCTTCGGTTGTGGTTACAGGGAAAACGGCGGAGTGGTTACGAGTACGAGGCTTTAATCCTGAACTATATGCAAAGAGAAAATAACTAATCTTACTATTGAGGGATGAGGAGTTTAAAAGTGAAAACGGAAATTGAAAAAATTCTTGAAGAGAAGACCTCAGTTATCGATAAGAAGATAGAGAAGTACATTCCAAGAAAATATGGTAGAGATTCATTAATCTTTACGCTTGGTTTGCCCAGATACGAATATGACGTTGAAGCTATAAACGAGGCTATAGCTAAACCCATATGGGAGTTTTTAGACAGAGGCGGCAAAAGATGGAGACCTAACCTTTTCCTTCTAGTTTGTGAGGCTCTCGGCGCAGAACCAGAAAAACTCCTAGATTTTGCCATAATTCCAGAAGTTATTCACAACGGAACCCTAATGATTGACGATGTTGAGGACACTTCTGAACTTCGAAGAGGAAAACCCTGCACATACAAATTGTTTGGCTTAGACATCGCAATTAACACTGGAAACGTGATGTATTATTTACCATTGCTAGCTTTAATCAAAAACAAAGACAATCTTTCCCTAGATAAGCAAAACAAAATTTACGAAATTTACCTGCAAGAAATGCTCCGTTTAAGCTTTGGACAAGCAATGGATATTGCATGGCACAGAGGATTAGCAAAAGCCGATGAAAAACAGTACCTTCAAATGTGCATCTACAAAACTGGAACGCTGGCAAGAATGGCAGCAAAGATGGCTGCAGTTTTAGCTGGTGCCAGCAACGACACGGTTGAAAGGATAGGAAAGTTTGCAGAATCGATTGGTGTAGCCTTTCAGATACAAGATGACATTCTAGACTTGGTTGGAGAGAAATTCGCGAAGAAAAAAGGTGGACTTGGCCAGGACATAACTGAGGGAAAACGAAGCTTAATGGTGATCCATACGCTTGAAAAAGCAAAATCTACAGACAAAAAGAGGTTGTTGAAAATTTTGAACATGCATACATCTGATCAAAAACTGAGGGATGAAGCGATTAAGATAATCAAAAAGTATGGCTCCATAAAATACGGTAAAGAGCTTGCACGAAACATGATTGAAGAGAGCTGGAAAGAAATTGACCGCCTCCTACAGCCTTCAGACGCAAAGGAGAAACTAAAAGCGTTTGCCAATTATCTTGTGGAAAGAAAAATCTAGTTATGGTTAGAAACTAAGTGGCAAACCTTGACCTCAAACGAAACCAAGGAAATTATTCGGAAAATAGCGCTTCTAAATGCACTTCACCACGAAGGAAAAGCTCGAGCACAATCTGTGCTAGGCAAGTTGCTCGCTGAACGCCCTCACCTTAAAACGAAGATAAAACAAGTTACTTCCACTATCCATGAAGTTGTTCAAGAAGTCAACAGACTTTCCTTGCAAGAACAAAAGAAACTCTTAGAGAAAAAGTGGCCAGAGACTCTAGTTAAAGAAAAAGTTGAAGAAGCGAAAAAGCTTCCTCCACTGCCAAACGTTGAAAATTATGAACGAGTTGTGACGCGTTTTTCACCCAACCCAGACTGTGCCTTGCATTTAGGCTCAACTAGAGCCATTATCCTATGTTATGAGTACGCTAAAATGTATGATGGACTGTTTTACCTCCGCTTCGAGGACACAGATCCAAGACTGAAAAAGTCAGCTTTGCCGTTCTATGACCTCATACGAGAAGATTTGACTTGGCTTGGATGCAAATGGGACAGAGAATTCATTCAAAGCAACAGAATTCCCATATACTACGAACATGCTGAAAAACTTCTCAAAAACGGACACGCCTACGTTTGCACCTGTCCACGCCAAGAATTTCGAGAGAAAGTTACGGCTAGGCAACAGTGTCCCTGTCGAGACCTAACGCTGGAGGAGCAACTTGTTCGCTGGAAGCACATGCTCAACGGAACATATGGGGAAGAGGAGGCAGTGATGAGAATTAAAACCGATCTGAACCATCCGAACCCTGCAGTTCGAGACTGGCCTGCGTTCAGAATCATTGACACCGAGAAGCATCCTCACCCAAGAGTGGGAAGCAAATATAGAGTTTGGCCACTCTACAACTTTGCCTGCGGAGTTGACGACCACTTGTTAGGCGTGACTCACGTCATAAGGGGGAAAGAGCATCTAACCAATCAGACAAGGCAGGAGTACATGTACAAACATTTCGGATGGGAATATCCGGAGGCTATTCATTACGGTCGACTCAAAATAACCGGGGCTGTGCTCAGCAAGTCTAAAATTCTTGAAGGGTTCAGAAGCGGCATCTTCAATCAGTGGGACGACCCGAGGCTCGCCACCCTAGCCGCTCTAAGAAGGAGAGGGATCATGCCTGAAGCCATACGGCGGCTCATAATTGATGTTGGCCCAAAAACCGCTGACGTCGTTTTGAGTTGGGATAACCTATACGCTCATAATCGAAAAATTATCGATCCTGAAGCCAATCGGTACTTCTTTGTGCATAACCCGAGGAAGCTTACGGTGGAAAACGTTCCTCACTCATTTACAGTTCAAATTCATTTACATCCAGATCGGTCTGAAAAGGGCTTTCGTCGTTTTGAGGTAAGACCAGAGAAAGGTGGGGTTTCCTTTTGGGTTTCCAGCGACGACGTGAACATTATGGTAAAAGGTAAAACAATACGGTTTATGGAACTCTTTAACTTTCAAGTTGAAAAGGTTGGAAAACAATTAATTGAAGCTGTGTTTCACAGCGAAGCTTACGAAGAAGCGAAGAAGGTTGGTGCTCCTTTGATTCATTGGGTTCCAGTAGGTACAGGCATTCCCTGTGAAGTTGTTATGTCCGACGCTTCGGTGGCGGTGGGGACTGCTGAAGACTCTTGTAAAAAGTTGCGCCCGGATGAGGTTATTCAGTTTGAACGTTTCGGTTTCGTTAGAGTTGACAATTTGAACGGGAAGTTAACCACTTATTTTACCCATCGATAGCTTATCGTAGCCTATGCCCACATTGCGGTTTAGTATAACTGAAAGTCGAAACATTCTTAAGAGTGAGACTTGATAAAACTCAGCACACAAAATAAAAAAAGGGTGAGGCTCATGTCTAAGCCATTTTACGTAAAATTCGACATCCCAAAAGAAGTTGTGGATGCGGCCTATGAAGCCCTACAAATAGCTGCCCAATCTGGCAACGTACGCAAGGGCACAAATGAAACAACAAAAGCAATTGAGAGAGTTCAAGCAAAACTCGTAGTCATAGCTGAAGACGTAGACCCGCCTGAAGTAGTTGCTCACCTTCCACTTCTATGTGAAGAACGTAAAATCCCCTTCGTATTCGTGCCTGAAAAGCAAAAACTTGGAACCTCCGCTGGAATAGATGTTCCTACGGCCGCAGCATGTATAATCGAAGCTGGTGACGCCTCCGCATTGTTGAAAGAAATCTCCAAACGAATTGAAAATTTGAAGAAAAGAGGCAGCGGTGAATGAGTAAAGAAAGAGCAGCGGAAGAAGAATTAACGCCCGCTGAAGTCATCCAAGTGATCGGGCGAACAGGAATCACTGGTGAAATTACACAGGTTAGAGTTAGAGTGCTTGAGGGGCGAGATAAGGGGCGCATTATAACCAGAAACGTGAAGGGTCCAGTGCGAACTAACGACATTCTTATGCTGAGAGAAACAGAACGCGAAGCCAAGAAAATTAGGTAACCACGGAGGTTTTCGCTGGTGCCAAAGCCTCGACATTGTTCATTCTGTGGAGAAGATTTTCCATCAGGCACCGGCATAATGTACGTTAGAAACGACGGAGCAATCCTATGGTTTTGCTCCAGCAAATGCAGAAAAAGCTCTCTTAAGCTGAGAAGAGACGCACGCAAGCTTCCATGGACAAAATACTACGGAAAGGAGGAAAAAGGAAAGGCTTGACTGAACGCACACTCGCTTTCTTAAAGCCTGAAGCCATTATGAGAGGGCTAATGGGCGAGATCATCAGTCGAATCGAAAGAAAGGGACTCCTCATCGTAGCGATGAAGCTCCTCCAACCAACCCGAAAGCAAGCTGAAAAAATCTACGAAGTGCACAAGGGCAAAAACTTCTATGAACCCCTAATTGACCACGTCACCTCGGCCCCTATTCTCGCAATGGTCATTGAAGGTCCCAACGTCGTCTCAGTCCTCCGTAACATAATTGGAAAGACAAACCCTATAGAAGCGCAGCATGGAACTATTCGTGGAGACTTTGCGCTTAACGTTCGAAAGAACATGATTCACGCTTCGGACAGTCTTGAAAACGCTAAAAAAGAAATCGAAATCCTCTTTGGATCCGACGAAATTCTAGAGTACCGAAAGCCTACTGAAGCGCAGTACATGTTTTAATAATTTATCTATTCAGGTCTTTGCTGAGGAAAAGGTCTTAAGTGAAATGTTTTATGACTTTTCTCCAGAGTTCCTCGTTATGGATGCAACCGATATCTGGCTCGTTTACATCCCCATCGAAGTAGCCGTATGACCTAGCTCTGCATCCTCCACATATGTATTTATCTTCGCAGGCTCCGCAGCCAACAGTCTTGCCATTTATCTCATAAAACTTCAGTTTTTCTCTTGACCTCAACTCCCACAGCATTTCGTTGTTGTCCCAAATGTGTTCAAAGTTATCCTCTAAAATGTTCCCTAGCACTGTATCTTTGTTTGTTGGAAAGAAAACGCATGGTTTTATATCTCCGTTCGGCTCCAAACCTATGTAAAGCCTTCCAGCTCCGCATCCTCCTAAGAAGTTTGCAATGTTTTCAACGCCTTTTTTGGCGGCGTAGTGGGCAGAAACGGTGAAGTTGTGTCCTCTTTCTCCTGCAATCCCCTTTACAACACTTGCGAATTGCGGACAGGTGCTGAAAAACCTGTCAACTTTTATCTTGGTTCTCCCATTTTGTTGTTCTTCTTCCCTTGCTTTCATGTATAAATCAACGATTTTCCTTCCCATCCCTCTTAGGAGAGAGAACCTTTCTTGAGGATCTAGGTCAAGTTCTATGTGTTTCATCGCTCTTCCAGTTGGTATAAAGTTGAAATTCATGAATCTTGCCCCTAACTGTTCGGCTAAATCCATTATCTTCGGTATCTCATCCAAATTCTTCTTATGAGCTGTTGTAGCTAAACACAGATCAAGCTCCTCATTTTGGCAGTTGAGTATTCCTTCCATTGTTTTTTCAAAACAGTCAGGGACTCCTCTGAAACTTTCATGTACCTCGCTACTTGCCCCATCAAGGCTTATTTCAACGTAGTCTATGCCAACTTCCTTAAGTTTTCTCACATTTCTTTTTGTGAGCAAAGTCCCATTCGTAGCAACACTCAGATACGGTATTTTCTTGCTTGCATACACCGCAATTTCAAAAAAATCTTTTCTTAAGAGAGGCTCTCCTCCAGAGAAGGAAAGTGCTGGGAGACCAAAACCTGCGATTTCAGATAATATATCTATAACTGTGTAGACTTGCTCCGTTGTAAGTTCTGGTCGATGAAAACCAGCATTCTCATAGCAATGTTTGCACTTAAGATTACAGGAATACGTGATGTTCCAAACGATCTCAAAGGGCGCAGCTGGAATAAATGGAATTCGTATCCCATATTTTTCAATCCCCCTAATCATAAGGGCAAATCCCCTCATCCAAGCCTCACCATACTCTTGCTCAAAAAACATCCTTCTCATGAACTCTTTGTCAACTCGCAGAATCCTGCCACCCACCTCAAAAAAGGGATTTGCCACCATACGATTCAGATCACTACAACTTTTGCAAAGTTCAACATTTTCGCCGAGAAATTCTTTTAAGGAATTTACTAACAGACTTCCATCTTGCTCACATTCTACATCAATTTTTTTAACAACTGATTTCAGGAATGGATTTACTGTTGAAAGCAAAATGTTTTCTAGGGACTCTATTTGCATAGATTTCCCCATCTCACATATTAATTAGGTAAATATCTAACACTTAAAACCTATGGTTCGAGGCTAAGTAAAAGTTTTAGGTATATTAAATAGAGTTGTTTTACACGTTTTAGTTTTTACAAGACCAACTTGTCAGCGAAATGGTTTATAATACTGGTGTGCAAATCTTGATGCGACTAACCAACTATTATTTCCTCCATCGAGAGGGACAAGAAATGCCTATACGACAACCCATCGTGTGCGTGCTCGGTCATATCGACACTGGTAAGACTCTTTTACTAGATAAAATTAGAAAAAGCAGCGTGCAAGCAAGGGAAGCCGGAGGCATAACACAGCACATTGGAGCCAGCTTCTTTCCCATTGAAACTCTCAAGAAACTGTGTGGTCCAATCTTAAAGAAATTAAGAAGTAGAGTGCGCATTCCTGGACTACTTGTAATTGACACGCCAGGACACAAGGCTTTCGCTAATCTTAGAAAGAGGGGAGGCGCAGTAGCGGATATCGCTATTCTTGTTATCGATGTTTTAAGAGGTTTCGAGGAGCAAACATACGAGTCAATAAACATTCTGAAGGCAAAGAAAACCCCGTTCCTCATCGCGGCAAACAAAATTGATCGTGTACCCGGCTGGATATCTAAGCCAGACAAGTCTTTTTTGGAATCATATCAGAGTCAAGATTCCTACGTTCGCCAAGACCTCGATGAACACTTATACACAATCATGGGAACACTTTCTAAACTTGGTTTTCAAGCTGACCGTTTTGACAAAATATCTGATTTCACTCGAACCACGGCTATTGTTCCGGTAAGCGCCAAAACAGGTGAAGGAATACCTGAACTCTTAGCGGTTCTTGTTGGCTTAACTCAACAATACTTACGAGCTCGTCTCAAAGTAACTAAGGGACCTGCAAAGGGCACAGTGTTAGAAGTCAAAGAAGAACCGGGGCTTGGAACGACTATAAATGCAATAATCTATGACGGAACACTACAAAAAGGCGACATGCTTGTTGTTGGAGGAAAAGAAAAGCCTATAACGACCAAAGTTCGCGCAGTTCTTATACCTAAACCTCTAGACGAAATAAGAGATCCTAGAGACAAATTCTCCTCTGTGGACATGGTTTCCGCAGCGGCTGGAATAAAGATTGCTGCACCAAACCTCGAGGACGTATTGGCTGGTGCGCCGCTCTATGTGGTTCCCTCTGAAGCACGTTTGGAAGAATATGTTAAGTTGGTTTCTGAAGAGTTGGGAAAACTTAGAATTGCCATTGACATCGATGGGGTTGTGTTAAAAACTGACACGTTGGGTTCTCTTGAAGCCATCGCTGAGAGTCTAAAACTGAATCATGTTCCAATAAGATTGGCGGATGTGGGAGACGTTTCTAAGCGAGACGTAACAGAAGCTGTTGTAGTTAAAGGACATGAACCGCTTTATGGAGCCATCTTAGCCTTCAACGTGAAAACATTGCCAGATGCAGAGAACGAAGCGATAGATCGAAGCATTCTCATCTTCAAAAACAACATTATCTATCACCTAATCGATGATTACTTAAAATGGATGAAAAGTACACAGGAAGAACGCATTCAAAAAGAATTTGACAGGCTAGTTAGACCTGGTAAAATAAAGATTCTTCCTGGATACGTATTTAGAAAAGCAAAACCAGCCATTGTAGGAATCGAGGTCTTAGCTGGACAGATTAAACCAAAATACGCGCTCATTGGAGAGGACGGAAGCTCCACAGGCGAAATCAAACAAATTCAAGATCGTGGGCAAGCAATAACTGGAGCAGAGACTGGAATGCAGGTAGCTGTATCATTAGATAAGCCAGTTGTAGGACGGCACATCAATGAAGGAGACATACTTCGCGTTAAGGTGCCTGAAGCACATGCAAAAGCTCTACTAACAAAGTTTCAAGATAATCTATCTCCCGATGAGTTAGAAACGCTCAACGAACTCGTTAACATTATGAGACGTAGGTCTCCATTCTGGGCAACCTGAGTACCTAGTGTTAAAATCAGAGTATCTTCAGCTTTTAATTGGTTTAGTAAGTGATTTTACATTCATAGACTTTATTAAGTCTTGCTACGCAATATATCATGGCGTTGCGCTTACATCAGTTTGGTTAGAGGTTATGATAGTCTGATAAATGAGTGAGAATGAATGAAAACAGAGCCGAAAACTGTAAAGGAAAAAAATCTATCCATGTTTAGAGAAGTCTATCCCATAGAAGAGCCTTATGTTTTCGCCGCGATTGTAAAAGACCCTATTACACAAAAGATACGATATCAAGTGATTGAGCCAACTCTTCGCGAGAAGGAGGAGGAGCAACTTCGCGAGATTAAAGACCTTTTAGTTGAAGAAATAGATGTCAGTCTTGGGGATCTTGAAACTAAGGAGAAGGCAAGGGAATATCTGAAAAACAAGGTTCAAGAGATTATCAAAAACTATCGCATGGAAGTTGCGGAGGAAGCTGTTGACAAGCTCATGTATTATATTACCCGCGACTTCATCGGCTATGGAAAAATTGATCCTCTCATGAAGGATCATATGATTGAAGACGTCTCTGCGGACGGAGTGAACATTCCCCTTTACGTTTGGCATCGAGAGTACGAGTCCATACCCACAAACATCATTTTTGAGGAGACCGATGAACTAAACTCCTTCATTGTAAGGATGGCTTACCTCACTAAAAAACACATTTCTGTTGCGACGCCGATACTTGACGCAGCTCTTCCCGACGGAAGCCGTATTCAACTTACTTATGGGTCGGAGATTACTCGAAGAGGCTCAACGTTTACGATTCGCCGTTTTCGTGTGGACCCGCTCACTATTTCTGATTTAATATCTTTTAACACACTCTCTTCAGAGATGGCTGCGTACTTTTGGTATGCTATCGAGAATCGAGCATCAGTTCTTGTAGCTGGAGGAGTAGCATCGGGAAAGACAACCATACTTAACTGTTTATCCATGTTCATAAAGCCCGAGTTCAAAATTGTGAGCGTAGAGGACACCGCTGAGCTTAACTTACCTCAAGAGAACTGGATTCCCTCGGTTGTGCGGCCGGCATTTGGGTCCGAAGGCGAAAAGACAGGCGCTATCACACTGTTTGACCTTTTGAAGGCAGCGGTAAGGCAGAGACCAGACTACATTATTGTGGGCGAGGTACGCGGCAAAGAGGCTTACACTCTTTTTCAAGCAATGGCGACTGGACACTTAGGTATGAGTACGGTACACGCAGAGTCTGTAGAGGCAGTTGTCAACCGTTTAGAGTCTGAGCCTCTGAACATTCCGAGAGCTCTCCTCACCATGATAGACATTGTGATGATTCAATCACGAACTGAGATCAATGGAAAACCAACTCGAAGAACAAGTGCAGTGACAGAAATTGTGGCTATGGCCCCCAAGACTAAGCAACTTTTAACCAATGAGGTGTATAAGTGGAATCCGAAAAACGACGTTTTTTCGCATTCTAGTCGCAGCCACGTTTTGGAGAAGAATATGAAAAAGATGGGTCTCACAGAAGATGAAGTTCAAAGAGAACTTCGCCAGAGAAAAGTGGTGCTAGAATGGATGGCAAAGAACAACATTCGAAGATACACCGACGTCGCCACAGTCATCAGAGAATACTACGCTGATCCTGCTCGTGTTTATAGAAAGGCGAGAGTGGGAGCGCATTGGATTTGAGGAAAATCAAAGAGAGAATCAAAGGAGTATACAGAGGCTTTCACCGTTTAGTTGAGGGAAACCAGTCTAGTAAGACAAAGCCTCAGATGTTTGCCTATCAATTACTCGGGAAAAAAATTGTCTCGTTGTTGCCTTTGTTTGAAGATATGCATATGAGCTATCGGAAATCTGGGATAAAGATTAGTTTTAAGGCTTATGTTAGCTTCGCCATTCTCGTGTTTATGGTAGTTTCCATGTCTTTTCTAATTTTGATTCCTTCAATCTTATTCTTCATTCTTCGTCTTTCTTTGTTGCCTTCTCTTCTCTTCGGCGTGGGCGGAAGCTTGTTCGCTGGAGCCTTGACCATTATTCTTTTTTATATTTACCCAGCGTATCGTGCAGATAGTTTGAAGAGGAAATTGGATGATGAGCTTCCTTTCACCACGGGTTATATGGCGATACTGGCTGGTGCTGGTGTGCCGCCTGACATGATTTTTTGTTCTTTAGCTGAGATTGACGTTACGTTGGCGGTTTCTGGTGAAGCTAAAACGATAGTGCGTGATGTAGAACTCTTTGGGCATGATATTTTTTCAGCTTTAGAGGCTGCTTCTGATCGAACACCTTCAACAAAGTTTAAGGACTTGCTTGAAGGCTTCATCGCCAGTATTCACTCTGGAGGAGGCTTGACGAGGTATCTGAGAGATCGATCGCGTCAATACATGAAGCTAAAGCGAATTGCTCTTCGCCGAGCTTCAGACACTCTTTCAATCTTAGCGGAGTTCTATGTTACTCTGTTAGTTGCTGGGCCCTTGATTCTCGTAGTTATGCTCGCTGTGATGGCGATGTTGGGGGGAGGAACGGAATTACTTAACCCTCGCCTGCTGTTGTATCTACTGGCCTATCTAGGTATACCTATTGGGTCAATTGTGTTTCTCATAATGCTGGACATTATTTCACCGAGGAGGTAGACATGCCTAAGATTAAGGAAAAAGAGAAAAAAATCGCGTGGATCGTGCCCAGTTTAGTAGGTGTTGCCGTACTTGTAACCGCGTACATAACGCTTTGGAACACTCCTCTTTTTGATGAATATTTGTTGCTCGCAATTTTAATCATAATTTTTCCCGCCGCAGTACTAGATTACATAGATAACCACTGGAAAAAATCTGTGGATCAATACCTACCTGACCTTTTCCGAAGCATTATTCAAGCTCGAAAGGCAGGGATGCCTCTCCCACAAGCTCTAGAAGAGGCTTCCAAAAGACATTATGGACCTTTGACTGAGGAATTGAGGAAAATGGTGATTCAAATGTCTTGGGGCGTACCGTTTGAAAGAGCCTTTCAATTTCTGGGCGAGCGCGTTGGCACACCGCTAATGAGGCGGGTGGTTCCGCTTGTGATTGAAGCCAGTCGTTCTGGGGGTCGAGTGGAGAAGGTGTTTGCTCCTACAGGTAAGTTTATACAAACAACTTTAACGATGGAGAAGGAGCGTCATACTCAAACGAGACCATACGTTGCGATTGTTTATGTTGCGTTTTTTGTTTTCCTTTTCACTGTCATTATGCTCTTCAAATCGTTGTTCGTTGAGGTGGGTGATCTTCCACTTCTTGGATCTGTTGTTCTGACATCAGGAGAGGCTAGAAGGCTCTTCTTTCACATGAGTGTAATCCAAGCTTCATTCGGTGGTTTAGTAGCTGGAAAAATGGGTGCGGGAACTGTGAGCGCGGGCTTGAAACACAGCGTTGTTCTCTTGGCTTCTGGATATCTATTCCTCAAGTTTCTGATGTAGGAAGTGATGAATGTGAAAAGATTTTTGCGGGATAAGAAGGGGATCACGCCTGTTTTGAGCAATGTCTTGTTAATGGCCATTGCGGTGGCGGGTATGATGATCGCCATAACTGCGACGTACGTCATCACCGACAATCTTCGCGAAACTATGGGTGAACGTTTCATCGTGGAAGATGTGTGGTTTAATGGAGGTAACGAGATTGCAATTTATGTTCGTAATATAGGAAAGATGCCGATTGAAGTAGTTGCTGTGTATGTGAATTATACGTCAGAGTCATTCACGGAGCTGGAGTTAGGCATAGAAAGTCATGGCTGGGTGAATGCTACATACAGTTGGAGTTCAGACTCCATATACAATATTAAGATTGTGACCACTAGGGGGACTCAGGTTGTTGATTACTATAGGTCGCCGTCTTAGACGAGATAGACGCGGCGTCAGTAACATAATCGTGGTCGTGCTTAGTCTAGTGATCATTATCGCTATCGTGTCAAATGTGATTTTGTGGAGCTACGAGATGAATCAGTTAGACTGGGAGAAGATGAAAGAGAGCACGACGGTTACCAATGTTGTTCGAGTCACCCGTTCTTCTTGGTTTACAGTTGAAAGTGAATACACAGTAAGCAATGGGACTCTCGTAAGCGGCGACTACACAGACACGCAAGCTGTCGATAGTTCTAATGAAACTTTCAGAGAAGCCTCTGTCCCACAGCAAGAAACGATTCATCCAAATGCTGCTGGTCAATACGCGCAGTGGACACGGGAATCCCCGCCAGGTAGTGCCCATTGGGATTGTTGCAATGAAGATCCTCCAGATAATGACACTTCTTACGTCGAGACTAACTCGGCAGCTTGGAAGTATGAGGCTTATAACTTGGAAGACCACACTGGCTCTGGAACCATAAACTGGGTTAGAGTTTATGTCAGAGCTAAACTTCTCTCTCCGGGAACGAGTATTATTAGAACCCTAATAAGAACTTACAACACCAACTACGAGTCTGACGACATTACTCCCTCAGCATCTTACCAAAACAACTATACGCAATATGATACGAATCCAAACACCGGACTAGCCTGGACTTGGGCTGAAATAGATTCCTTGCAAGCAGGAGCTTCAGGCAAATTGTCCGGAAATGTAAACATTCGAATGACTGCTGTTTGGGTTATCGTTGGCTATTCACCCGTCGGAGGCTATGAACTCGACCTGAATGGAAACTTTACCATAGATGTGTCCACTTACCCTCTAGCCTCTATCGACACTGTTGAGATTCAATTAAGATATAGGGCTGACGATGCTGGCGAAAAATGGTATCTAAAAGCTTACAATTGGACAGCCGGGACGTACAGTGACACTGGCTTCAACTCTACTGCAGGGCATACCCCAACAACAGGATGGGACTACTATGTAGTTAACCTTACAGACCAGTGGAGTAGTTATGTTCAGAATAACGGCACCGTATACGTGAATGTTGTTGACGCAGGATCTGATGGCACTCAAACCACCGTTGACATAGACTTTCTAGGTGTGCGAGTTAAAATTGATGGGGCGCGCTTCACCTTCGAGAATGATGGCTCCTTAACATCTCATATGGTTTCCTTATGGGTCAACAACTCAACTATTCATCAGCGTTATGACATTAGCGTATTCATAAATTCTGGAGAAACTTTGAATTGCATTCGTTCTGACATCAGTTTGCCAAGCGGAGGATACACGATTAAGGTTGTGACCAAGCGAGGAAACACCGCAGTTTTATCAGGAAGTTAACATATTATAACGCTCTACTATGGGGGCTCTTCTTTTAGCCTTACAATATTGATTACAAGTTCATACGAGTTAAATACAGCAGTTTTCACTAGAGGTTTATTAAAGGAAGAAAACGCGTTGATTAGAAAATTAACCTCTAAAAAAGGGATATCACCGATTCTCGCAACACTTTTGTTAATAGCCATCGCAGTTGCCGCAGCCATCATAAGTTATGCTTGGATTATCACTTTTGTATCCACCCAAACAGAACAGAGCGGAGCAGTTCTCATTCTTGAAAACACAAGATTCTATGCTGTTAGTTCAACGAATAACAGAACTGATATAACCATAAGAAACACAGGAACGTCAAGCGCAAAGATCGTGAGCGTATACTGGTCAAGTTCATCGTTCTCAGCTCTAGCCAAACTAAACACTGACGAGTATGTATTAGACCCTCTCACAGCCATGGTTAACGCGGAGTCCAGCATAACAATCACCGTCAAATGGGGAGTTTCAGGAGGAACAATCACCGGCAACTGGACATCTGGATCAACATACTACTTCAAAACCGTTACCAGAGCTGGACAGTACCTTGAATTCACAGCAAAAGCACCTTAAATCAACCTTTTTTAAGATACAACTTTTGCCAAGATTTAAGCAAAAAACCCGCAAATGTACTGAGTTAAACTCGCCAAGTTATTCTTTAACACATCCCTTCAGAGCGTTTATCGCTTCTTCCTGATTCTTAGCCTCAATCACCTTGATCTTATAAAGCTCTGCCAGTTTGCTCCCATCTTTACTCATTTTAGGAATTGCTACCAAACACGCTCTATCTGGAGCAACATCATATACCTTCGCAAACATCGCAATGACGACTTGCTCAGAAACAACGTCGGCAGTTGACGCTGCAAGATCGATCGCGGTTACTTTTTGACTCTTTCCATCACGGGAAGCAGTTAAGTCAAACATGTGGTTTGTACCCGATTTTCCCTTCAAAAAGCCAGGGCTTTCCACTTCGAATCCACGGCTTTCAAGAAATTCTTTTATCGGAGCAATTAAAATCCAGCCTAACGCTGCTTCCCGAACCACGTCTTCGCTTAAACTATAGGAGAATACATCTTCGTATAAGGCTTCTCCGAACGTGAAGTCTTGAAGACAATCACGGCAAAAATGGGAAAAAACAGGGATGTCAAAACTCTTATCGCATTCGTTGCAGGTACACCATGCTCCTGCTTTTCTGTAATCCACGTCAAGTTTGGTCAACTCTTTGTGGCATTTTGGGCAAACAAGTTTGTCTTCCTTATGAAATTTGTCTTCAGTGTCAATGTATCCACATGAAACATGCTCAATCAACGAGCTTTTACTAACTTTAAATGAGTTGCAATACGGGCAACGGTAGTGAGCCGCAATGTTAGCTGAATCACAGTGTAGACAGCGAATAATTTTGTCAAAAAGTTCTCTTTTCAGAATGCCAACCTCGAAGAGGTGTTTCAAGAATTCATTGGCACTTTGTGCGTCACCTGTAATCTTTTCAACAATTGGATACCTATATCCATACTTAGGATTGAAAACCGGCTCTAGTTTAGTGAGTTCACCGCCTAAAAATTTGCTGAGAAGTAATTGGGCGCGGTGGTCTTTGTAGACCTCAACCCGCTTGTCTTTCGGAATCTTAGACATTTTTTCTCCTTCTGATTAGGTATATGGTGTTGCTTTGGTTATAATTACATAGGTAAACTCCGCATTAATTTTTTGGACTTATCTCTGTTCGTAGCTTCATTTAAAAAACTTTTGATTAACTTTCTGCAATTTTACTTTCTAATCTATAACTTTTGAAAATATTTTTTTAATCGTTTTCAAGAAAAATTTTTAAAACATGATGAAACCGTTTTTTAGGATTAAAACCTTAACGTAATGGAAATGTCTCAAAGGAAACGAATCATCCACTGCCCAAAATGCGGATTCACATTCGACATAACCTATGGCAGAAGCTTCGCCTGTTCAGGATGTCCTTCTCTCGTCCAATGCGACAGAGCAAGGTGCCCAAAGTGCGGACACGAGTTTCCGTTGCCAGGTTACTATGGAAAGACTTACTCAAACCTTCAAAGAAGTTACCCTTGAAATTTAGAAGCAAACATTAAAGGAACACTCTCACAAAACTATTCAAACCAAAGAAAACATATTCTCCAGAACGAGAAGCAAAACTCTTGGTTGACAAGAACAGAGGTGCATGTAAAATTAATCGCTTAATCGTTTTCGATGTCGAGGGTGTGCTGATACCGAAGAGGCGCTATTTACTCTTTGAAGCGGCGAGAAGAATAGGTTATTGGGATACTTTGAAACTTATCGTGATAGGTCTTCTCTATGAGGCTTGGATGCTACCACTGGAATCCGCGCTCAAGAGAATCTTCATCCTTTTTCAAGGACTTGCAATTGACGACCTCTTTCAGCTCTATAAACAAGTTCCCCTAATTCCAAGCGTTGAAGAAGTCTTTAAAAAACTGAAGCAAGCTGGTTATCGAACAGCACTCATAAGCTCAGGCCTCCCTACACTGTTTGTTGAACACTTGGCAGCTAGGCTGGGCGCAGACTATGCGTTCGGTTTGCAGCTAGAGACAACTGACAACCGTTTTACAGGCAAGATTAGCGGTGATGTAATAAAGCATAATGGAAAAGCGCTTGTTCTAAAGAAGATTATTGAGCGGGAGAGGCTTTCGCCGCAAGACTGTGTTGTGGTTGCTGATGACAGAAATAATCTGTCTATATTTCCACTCTGCGCAGTAAAGATTGGGTATAATCCAGATTTTCTTGTAAGCGCCAAGTGTGACTTTGTGGTTAAAGGTGCACTATCTGAGAGCTTGCCATACTTAACAGGAGAAACCACGAAGACTTATAATCCTGGCCTTTCAAGAAGCGATTTCATCCGCGAAGCAATTCATATAAGCGGAGTTTTTGTTCCGTTCGTTTGCATCCTGCTTGACGACCGTTATTTAGTTTCTTCTCTAATATTTATCATAACTTTACTGTACATTGCTTCTGAACTTGTTAGGTTAAGAGGAACCAACGTTCCTGTGTTCTCCACACTAACTCGGAGAGCAGCAATCAAACCAGAGCTTTACGAGTTCATCACAGCTCCAATTATATACGCCATAGCAATAATGGTCTCGTTAATTCTTTTTCCACCCCATATAAATTATGCATCCATTGCAATACTTGCGTTAGGCGACGGTTTCGCCACTCTATTCGGAAAGAAGTTTGGAAGAACCACGTTTCCCTTTAACAAAGGAAAGCAGGTTGAGGGGTCATTTTTTGGCTTTCTATTTGCCTTTATGGGCGCTCTAGCTTTCGTAAATCCAACGCAAGCGTTAATCGCTTCTGCTATAGGTATGCTGATGGAATCTCTGCCTACCCCAGTCAGCGACAATCTAACTGTGCCTATAGTTTCTGGACTAGTGCTAACTATAATTTCGTAAAATAGGCGAAAGGAGAAGTAAGGTGTAAAGTTTAAGAGTTACACAAGAAGATTGATATTTTAATGTTGTCTTAGTAATGCGATAGAACGTGAATCATAATCAGTGAGTTACAATGTCTACGGAAAAACGGTTGAAACGATTTATTTTCAGGTGGACAGCTCCAAAAGGATTTACTGCAATAGTGTTATTCTCAGCACTGGCACTCTTAATCGAGTATATTTTGGTCAGTTTATTCATGTCCTCAGGATTAACGGAAAAAACTCCGTTTACAACAACCTTTCAGGTTCCTCTAACCCAGTCATTTTTAACCATAACCATTAGTCCACTACTTCACCTCATGCCCTTCGGCGTGATTGTCGTCCTTATTTCAAGCTGGACATATCTCACAAGGTACATAGCAGTAGCGCCACGTAGAACCACCCCCGTTAAGAAGCCGCCGAAAATTCAAAAGAAAAAGCTTCCCAAGAGGATAAGAGGAAGATTACGAAAGGTTAGTCGCGCTCTCAAATCTTTCTATCGCCGGTTAAGCGTCACGGTTCTTCGAGTTCGCGGCATATCATACGTGTTGCAACGACTGGTTTTTGCAAAGGCTGCCATTAAAAGCACTGTTAGCGTTCTCATGGTTTTCTTGGCATCCTTTATTTTGCTGTATATTCTTGCTTATCCAAGGTCCCCTTACGATGCCGTCGTTGGATTTTATAAATGGAGCCCTGCTTTCCTAGGGTTCGTGACGAAAACGATTGAGATAGCTAAAGGAGTGGGACAAGCTGTAGCTCCCATAGGAGAGTTGGGTTCAGCTATAACCAACGCGTTGCTTGCTGCAGCACCGGGTTTCAGAAGTGCTCTCGAAAACTTTGGGGCTTCAACGGTTGGAGCATTAACTGAATTAGACCTTGTAGGCAGGTATGTTCTTTGTCAAAACTTTGCAGCGTTTGTCTCAGCCATCACCGCACTGGTTTATGGACGGTATTATTCCATGCGTTTGTACAGACGAACGTCGTGAATAACCTCTTCTTTCTAAACAACTTAAACTTATGACATTGTAAGGAGACGGTGATACGGGGGATGGCGAATCATCCAAGGTTTGGTCCAGCAGGAGTTCCTCTCGCGTTTAAAGCGCTTAACCGTCCAGCATTCGAAGTCCCTAAATACCTACGAGACGAGGGACTCGATGCATTTGAGTACCAAGCAGTTCGCTGGGGAACTAAACCCCAAATGAATAAGGAGATTGCGGAAAAACTTGGTGTCAACGCTAGAGAACACGATGTATGGCTAACGGTTCACGGATCCTACTTCCTAAATCTTTGCGGAAAACCAGAAACTATCGAAGCAAGCAAGAACCGTTTAATTGCATGCGCAACAGCCGCCAACTGGATGAGTGCGCAGTTGGTAGTATTTCATCCAGGGTATTATATGAAACAGTCTCCTAAAGACGCTATGGAACTTTGTGTGAAAGCGCTAAGTGGCGTTGTAGAGTCCATGAAGGCTCGTGGAATAGTTGAGGTGAAACTTGGACCAGAAACTGCTGGTAGACCTTCACGACTTGGAAGTTTGGATGAAGTGTTGACGTTGTGTGAAAGAGTGGATTCAACGGAGCCGGTAATTGATTGGGCTCATATTCATGCAAGGAATGGAGGAAAGCTGAAAACTGCGAGTGATTTTCAAAAGATTGTGGATACTATTGAGAAACGACTAGGAACTGATGCGGTAAGAAAATTGCATTGCCACTTTACCCATATTGAATTCACGGAAAAAGGGGAGAAGCGCCATCACACGTTGTATGAGGCTGAGTATGGACCTGACTTCCAGTGTCTAGCAACCGTCATAGCAGAGTTAGGTCTAAAGCCTGTGATAATTAGTGAAAGTCCAATTCTCGACGTTGATGCTCAAAAAATGCGGAATATTTTATTTGAGAAATTAGAAAAGAGGAAAAGCCATAAGTAACAGTAAATATTCAATCTTTGCAAAAGTTTTTCCGTAAATGTATATCTTGCTGTAGGATGGGATTAACTTGGCGCGGCTTAAAGGGTTTGAAAAACTCGTTGGCGTTGACGAAGCACTTGCCATCTTTCTAAAACAACTTAGACCAAAAAAACCTAAGGCGATACTGATTCCCGTTCAAACAGCGTTAAAACAAGTTTTAGCTGAAAACTTTATAGCTGAAACTGACTTGCCTCCTTTCAATCGTTCGGCTGTTGACGGTTACGCTGTAAGAGCAGAAGACACCTTTGAAGCATCACAGTTTAACCCGAAAATTCTCAAAATAACCAACGGTAACAAAATCAGTGAAAAAGAGGCAAGCCCAATATGGACGGGAAACCCTCTTCCCAAAGGAGCCGACGCCGCAATTATGTTGGAGCACACAAAGAGACTTAACAACAAAATTGAAACGTGGATTCCGGCTACTCCTGGGAAAAACGTCTCCAAAAAAGGCGAGGACGTTCGGAAAGGCGAGGTTGCAGTAAAGGTTGGAACGCGACTTCATCCTCATCACTTAGGATTACTGGCTGCACTGGGAGCAACCCATGTTAATGTGACGGAAAAGCCAAGGGTTGCGATTCTTTCCACTGGCAATGAACTTGTTGAGTTAGGGCAAAAGCCTAAGCCAGGTCAGATAGTGGGGGTAAATCATTTGATTCTTTCCAGTATGTGCTTAGAGCTGGGCGCTGAACCTTTAGACATGGGCATTGTAAGAGATGACCTTAAAAAAATTAGAGAAAAGTTTGAGGAGGGAATAAAGAAGGCAGATGTAATGATCACAACTGGAGGAACAAGTGTTGGATACGCTGACCTTGTTCCCAAAACCGTAAATCAGATCGGGTCGCCTGGAGTTGTTGTACATGGAATAGCTATTCGCCCAGGCATGCCTACGGCGCTGGCGGTCCTTTATGGCAAGCCCGTTTTCATATTGTCGGGAAACCCTGTGGCAGCCATGATTGGCTTCGAGGTTTTCACCCGTCCAGTTCTCCTTAAGCTTTTGGGAGTTGAAAGTGAGCCTAGACCAGTGGTTAAGGCTAAAATAACTAGAAGAGTTGCAGCAGCATTGGGGCGACGAGTCTTTTTGAGAGTTCATGTTCTTGAAGAGGATGATGAGTTGTTGGCTGATCCTGTTCGAATAAAGGGTTCTGGCATTCTTACCACAATGACCCGGGCGAATGGATACGTGATAATTCCAGAGAGTCGCGAAGGACTTGAAAAGAACGAACTGGTTACTGTGCATCTTTTTGACAAGGTTGGGGAGGCAAAGCATGTTTAGAAAATTGCGGTCTCTAGATGAAGCGAAACAAACTCTCAAGCAAAACTTCACTCCTAAACCAGTGGGAGTGGAGGAGGTTCCTCTCTCTCTGGTGCACAATCGTGTTCTAGCTGAAGATATAGTAGCACCGATTGATGTTCCATCTTTCACCCGATCAACAGTGGACGGTTACGCAGTGAAAGCTGCGGACACGTTTGGCGCAGAAGAAGACCAACCTATCGCTCTAAAGCTTTGTGGAAGCGTAAGAATAGGTGAAACTCCCAAAGTCACTGTTGAGAAAGGTACAACTGTAGAAATAGTGACAGGGGCTCCTTTGCCTAACGGTGCTGACGCGGTAGTGATGTTAGAATATGTGGTTCAAAAGAACAACACTATCTTTACGCATCGCTCAGTTTCAAAGGGAGAAAACGTGATGAAAGCAGGCTCCGACATTCGCAAGGATGAAGTCATTCTGAATAAAAGTCAGCCACTATCTTCTCGTGAAATAGGAGTGTTAGCTGCGCTTGGCTTTGCACAAGTGAACGTGTATAAACGTCCAAGAACAGCCATTATCTCCACGGGCGCGGAAATAGTTTCGCCTGGAAAGCCTCTTTCTCCCGGGAAAATTTACGATATAAACGCACATACCATTAGCGCTGCAGTTACAGAATGTGACGGAGAACCTGTCAGTTTAGAAATTGTTCTAGACGAAACAAACCAGCTCACGGCTACACTCAAGAAAGCCTTGAACTCAGCAGATATTATTATCACCTCTGGCGGAGTTTCAGTTGGCCCCACCGACATCATTCCTAAAGTGCTAAACACTCTAGGCAAACCTGGCGTAATCGTTTCGGGAATAGCTGTGAAGCCTGGAAAACCAACAACAATTGCGATAGTCAATGGAAAACCAGTTTTTTCTCTGCCAGGTCACCCAACATCTTCCCTTTTAATTTTTCACCTATTCGTTCGTCCTGTAATCCGCGGCATGACTGGAAGAAGCGAAGAAACCCCTCTTATGGTTAAGGCTGTTGCTTCAGCAAAGATGTTTCCAGCGAGAGGTCGTCGAACCTTTGTCATGGTGAGTCTCACCAGCGACAAGTCGGGTGGACTAGTTGCTTCGCCTGTTGCTTCAGGGGTGTCTGGCGCCATAACCACGTTGGCTAAAGCCGACGGCTTCGTTGAGATAATGGAGAGACAACAATTTATTAATGCTGGAGACGCGGTTACTGTTCATTTGTTCAAACCTTTGCGATATGTTTCCTAGCTAAAGTGGTTTTGATGAAAGCAGGTATAGTTGGTTGCGGAAGAATTGCGACGATGGTTCACCTACCTTTACTTAAGAAAATTGATGGATTGACAGTGATAGCTGCCACTGACACAAATGAGAAAAGGGTGTCTGAAATCCTGGAAAAACATCATGTTGATGAGGGGTACACTGACTGTCGACAAATGCTGGAGAAAGCAGATGTAGACGCGGTTTATGTATGTACGCCACCAGAAACTCACTTTCAAATCGTTATGGATTGCATCAACCATGACAAGCATGTTTTCTGCGAAAAACCTATCACCACCACATTGGAGGAAGGGCTAGCTATCAAAAAAAAGCTGGAAACAAATGACTCATCGAAACGGTTGATTTTGATGCCGGCTCACAATTTCATTTTTACTCCGTGTTTTATTCAAGCCCTTCAATTCATTAAAGACGAAGAAATTGGGGCTATAAAGAAAATTCAGGCATGTGCATCATCAAACATCACTTTTTACGGAGCAAAAACAGATTTTCGTATTCACACGAAAGGAGGAGTAATAGAAGATCAGCTTCCTCATGCAATCTACTTAGCCCACGACGTTGGAGGGTCATTGGAAAAAGTTGTTTCAGTTGAGCCTTATCGTAGAAGACACACTGTAGTAGACGAAGTAAATGTCGAAGCGACATTGGCGAATGGAATCACAGCTAATATTTCTGGTAAATGGGGGGGTTTCGTTCCTGGACTGAAACTTGAGATAATCGGCGACAAGGGGCAGATATGTATGGATTTACTCAAGACGCCTTACAACATTACAATAGTGAAGGATGGAGAAGAAAAAACCATGCATATGGGTCGGAGGCTTCGCCAATACTTGGACGTTTTAAGGTTTAAACACCCTTCCTACTTTAATGAACATCTACACTTTTTCAAGTGTGTGGAAGGAACGGAAAAACTGCGAGTTACCGTTGACGACGGTGTTGAAGTCGTTAAAACCCTATCTGAAATTATGCCGCTCTATGAAGAGAGCCCTTACTCTGCCGTTGGAGTAGAGAAAGCCGCGATAGTGCATGTGGAAAAGGACGTTGAAGTAGCGGTTCAAAAATCCATCGATTTGCTCGGAGGCTTAAACTTTAAGCATAATGCTTCGGTTGTGATTAAACCAAATGTTTGTTACCATAAAAACATTGAAAACATGATTATCACAGACCAAAGAGTGCTAGAATCAATCATCAACATGGTAAAGCGGAAAACCAAAAACGTCACCGTTGTTGAATCAGACAGCAGATCAGGTACTGCAGATGAGCGAATGACAAAAAGTGGGATAATGGATCTCATTGAAAAATGCGACGTTAAGTTTCTGAACCTAAGTGAAGACGATTTTGAGGAACATGAAGTTGCGGGACTCACTGTTCAGATTCCGAAAACTGCGTTGAACGCTGATTTTTTCATTAACATTCCTAAGGTTAAAACGTGCAACATTGAACATACGTTCATCACGATCGCAATGAAGAACATGTTCGGGGTTTTGGCAAATAAGGAAAAGCCGAAGCTTCATAGTAAGCTGATGGAAATCTTGGTGTTTATTAATCACACCATCCGCCAAAATCTTATCGTAGTAGATGGAATTGTTGGAATGCAGGGGTTAGGTCCTATTCAGGGCACTCCAGTGAATTTGAATCTGATAATTTCAGGTTTAAACCCCGTAACAGTGGATACTGTCTGTTGTCACGTCATGGGAATCAATCCATATGCGGTTGAAACTTTGTGGAAGGCCTACAAGACTGGGGTGGGTGAAGTTGACATCAACGAGATTGAGGTGTTAGGTGAAAGTGTTGGTGATGTGAAGAAAAAATTTAATTACCCCATCTTTTCAACTAAGAATGCTCTAGACGCATTAAAAACCAGCTTCAAGGTTTACCTAAGAAAGAAATAGTGTAGGTTAAAGATATGTCGAGTATCTCTGTAATAATTCCTGCTTTCAATGAGGAACGGTATATTGAGAGAACTTTGCTTGCCTTAAGGAAACAAACTCTTAAAGATTTTGAAATAATCGTCAAAGATGGAGAGAGCAGAGACAAAACCGTTGGGATAGCAGAGAAGCATGCGGATAATGTAATTTCTAAAAGAGACGTTTCTGTCGGGGATGCTCGCAACCAAGGAGCCAGTTGTGCAAACGGTGACGTTCTGGTATTTGTGGATGCGGATACACAGCTACCACCATATGCACTTGAAAGAGTTGCTAAGCTGATGAAAACTAATAAAGATGTGATTGGTGGGAGTTGTAGAAAAGTACCTGAAGGCAAAAACATTCTGAATCGGCTGATGTACGAGCTAGTTAACATGTCTACTTTTCTTTCCTTTTATCTCCACATTGGCGGGGCACACGGCAACTGCATGTACATAAAGAAAAATGTTTTCAGAAAAATAGGAGGATTTAACCCGAAGATAAAAGTGGCAGAGGAGCAAGAGTTTGTTAGAAGGGCTATGAGGTTTGGAAAGTTCGCTTTTCTCTTGGACTTGTGTGTTCTGGAAAATTCTAGAAGGATTAAGCAGTGGGGAAAACTGAAACTCTACATGTCTTGGCTTATTGGCACATTTAAAAGCTTCAAGATTTGGAGAAAACAGGTGTATGAGAAGGTAAGGTAAGGACTGTTCTCACTTGAAATCGTTCCTTACTGCTACCACGTATATTAAAGAAATCAATGTCAGAATCAAATATGTAATTAGTGCTAGATGAAACAACAACACATCTACGCTTGGATAGAACGTTTGCCGCGTAACAGAGGCGTAGACGGTGACCGCGCCAAAAGTTATTGCTGGAAAGAAAAAGATGGTCACGAGGAAGACTGCCCATTTCTTCATTCTAAATAGGCCGTAGGCGGTTATTAGGCTTAAAACTGCTAAAGGTCCAACGTGAACAAGGCTGAAGTTTGAAAGCGCTAAGATTATGGCTTCTGCTACTCCTACAATCACGTAGAAAATGGAGGTTGCCAGCACTCCCAGTCTCTCAACTTTTAGCTTAAACTTCAACGGCATCTCAGTGTTCCTCTGAACTAACCGCTATGCAATTTTGAACAATAAATTAGTTTCGCACAAACAGCGAAAATAACTTGTGTGATGGTGGAATAATGGCTTTTGACATGGTTGAAGTAGTGCCTAATTATTTTCTAGTTAGGTGCAAAATCCGAGTTTAGTCCATTTCCCTGCCTTTCTTGTTCAGTTTCACTTTCCCAAAAAGAATAGTTGACACATTCTCACTGACCGTCGTATAAACTTTCACTAACCCTCTTTCAAAGTCAATTCCATAAAGGATACCTATTCCCAGAAAATTTAACTGTGCATCTTGTAGTGCTATGAGTGCATCTTCTTGTATCTCCTCTTTTGTTAAATTCTCCCAACTTTCTGAGAAGACATCTTTAATCTTAACTTGGTTTAAGTGAAACAACTGAACCTTAGCGTTTTTTAAATATTTTTTGTAACCTAACGCGCGCAAAATTTTTCGTTTCTCTCGATTTCTCTTTCGTATAGCCAACGGGGAGTCTATGGCAATAGTTCTCATTGTTTTCTTTAACACAGTTAGTATAGGCGTCAACTCGTCTGCTCGCTGTATTCCCACAACCATGTCAGGAGTCGCTTTCTCTGCTAACTGAACCTTATACTTCACAGCATCTTCTCCTTCAACCCACCCATCCGTGTTAACGATTAAAAACTCCACGTCAGTTTTCAAAACCCTGTTTTTTAACGTTGTCAGTTCTTCTATAACCTTGCTCACGGCTAAGCTTGGAGTCGTTACTCCAATAAAACAGGCGCTTTCCACTTCCATCTCGAACAAATCTTTTATTGGTTTCGTAACGTAACTGAACCCTACTGTTGAAGGCGGACCTATGTCTGATTGTCCTAAATCACCGTCAATAACTGCCGCTTTCAAATTCTCTTTTAACGCTCTGTTTGCTAGGTAGGCGCAAAAACTTGTTTTCCCAGAGTCAACTCCTCCCATAACCATAACTGTCACTGGCTTTCCATGTGCGGCTGCTTCTCTTGAAGTGTTTTCCCAAGAGGAAGGAATTGTGGTTCCCTCAACCTCCTCAACCGAAGCGTTTTCACCCAACTTCAATTCAAACATAGCTTTTTCGTTCACTTCAAAGGGCAAGCGCTTTCCATCCCGTATAACTATTTTTTCTCCTACCGCAAGACTTCCACCTAAAACTTCAACTTCTCCTGAGAGAAAAGTCACCGAAGCTGGGCCGTCAACCAGCAAAGTCTTGCCCTTTTCAACATTGCGTTTCATCATTTTTTCTTCCTGTGAAAAACGTTTCCCTTTCTCTCCGCGATTCTTATGGCAGACATAACGTCTTTCACGTCTCTTCGATGGACAGTTTCTCTACCGAAACGACTCGTTCCCTCCTCACTAACAACTTCTATTTCAACATCCTCTGGCAAAGCTTCATCTAACAAATCCAGTAGTTGTTTAGTGTAAAGTGGTGCGCCCTTCCCAATTCTCACCATGCTGGTTATAGCCTGTGACTTCTCTAACATCCGTAACACAGTGCTCACGGTTTCCTCCAAACTGGAGCACGTAAAAGTTTCCAAAACGTTTCCGTCACCCAAAATTGCTAAACCAAAAGTCTCGCCTGGATCCACTCCGACGACTATTTTTTCAAAGTTTTTCTTTCCTTGAATAGTTTTGATTGCTTCGTCAACAACTGGTGTAGCGTCTGATTCTTCGTTGAAAATAAGAACGTTTAGATGCTTCACTAGGTGGCGTTCTTTCTCGGTTGTGATCACGATTTTGACGGTGAGAGGAACGGAGTCTCTTGGCATTAAGCTCAAAAATTCCACGTTTCTTCGCTTGAGTTCTCTCACCAACTTATAGTACGCTTTCCCTGAAACCGTTGCTAACGCGATTTTAGCTTTCATAAAGTCGCCTTTACCCGTTTGATTTATGATAAAGTTATTTATCTTTTAGGCTTAATATTCGCTTTTTGTGGAAACTCTTGCAGCATGTGATTTCAACTGGTTGCAGTTCTTTAGATAAGCTGTTGGAAGGAGGCTTTCCCAGTGAATCACTTTCTCTAGTCTACGGGGAGGCGGAAACTGGGAAAAGCTCGCTGGCTGTTCAGTGTGCCGTAAACGTTGCTAGGATGGGCTACAAAACTATTTTTATAGACTCAGATGGCACGTTCTCTCCGAGGCGACTGTTGCAAATAGCCTATTACGACTCAGAGAAAGTTTCTCCTCTAATAACCCTAGTGAAACCAACAATTTTTGAGGAGCAAGCTTTAGCAATAGACAATCTTGACACGTACCTGACCAGAACAGTTAGGCTAGTGATTGTTGACACCATTTCGTCACTATACCGCGTTGAGTTGGGAGATGCGAAGAAAACATTTACGCTAAATCGAGAACTGCACAGGCAGGTTGCTGCTCTAGCTCAGATAGCTAAAACCCACAAAATAGCAGCCTTAATCATCAGCCAGGTTAGAAGCATTTTCACTCAAACATACCTTACCGAAGAACCCGTAGCAACAAGAGTGCTAAAGTTCTGGTCCGACATTGTGCTTAACTTAAAACACACCAGTCGCTCTCGCATAATAAAGACCATTCTTGAAAAGCATCCGAACCGCAAACGTTCTGCGAGCTGCTACTTTTCCATTGAAAGCAACGGTATTCGGGATTATGGACATTAAAGCTAAAACTGTTTATCACAACTGAAACAATGCTAGTCTTTATTTCTATGTAATCAAAATAAAAGAGGGGCGAGCTAAAAATGACAATAATTATGGATATTGCCTATGCTTTGTACTTCATCTTTCCAGCTTACTGCGCCAACGCAGCACCAGTAATTTTCGGCGGAGGCCGCCCAATTGATGCTAATAGAACCTTTATAGATGGAAAGCCGATACTTGGCTCACATAAAACTGTTCGAGGCTTTTTTGCTGGTTTAATTGTTGGAACATTAGTGAGCTTTGTTCAAAATACAGTGTACCCCTTGTATCAATCTAATCCACTGCTTGGGTTTGCGCTCTCTCTGGGAGCATTGATAGGCGACTTGTTTGACTCCTTTATCAAGCGGCGACTGGGTTTTCCTCCCGGAGCCTCGTTTCCAATTTTAGATCAGCTTGACTTCGTTATTGGCGCCCTTCTTTTTTCTTTAATGGTTTCACCGTTACCTCCGTTAAATCTTATTTTAATCATCATAATCATAACGCCTCCTATACATCTTTTAACAAACGTCTTGGCATTCCTTTTCGGCTTTAAAAGCAAACCTTGGTGAGAAATCGTGTTGCTTGTCTACAGCGTCCTTTTTGTTCTTAACTACCTATTTTTAGCCACAAGACGTTTTCAATGTATAAATATGCGATGAAGATGAGAGCGACACCAGCTAGTAGCAGCATGAAGGCTTGGCGAGGCTTATAAGCATACTTTGTGCTCTGATACGTTACAAGTAAACCTGTAACTCCCATCGCGTAAACGATCATCGCGGTTAGGCTTTCTAGCAATACCTGATCATGTAAACGAGGGCTGACAAAAGAGTTTCCCCACATAATGGGCGGTTTCACTAGGATGTCGTAGATTCCGCCTCCGAGAAGAAAAGCGCAAAGACCAATTGCTACAAAGGCGGTAACGAGTAGCGACGGTTTAGCGGTTACTATCTTCCAGTAAGTCTTTCGTGCGAGATAGGTGAGAGACGAAAACTTCCTTTTGAACCATCTTGACACGTTTTATTTCTCCCCGCTTTTCATTAGGTACTCCGTCACTTCCTTTGCCCACAAACCCGTATATGAGTTGTTTGCTATCTCACTTAAATATTCCTTCCACGAAACATCTGAAGCCTTTTTCCAAACATCGTATTCCTTTACGATGTTTCTGTAAGCTTTGTCATGAAACTCACAGAACTTGCTTTCAGTTTCCCTTTTGCAAACTTTGCATTTCATTACGTTTCCTTCTTTCTTCCTTTAATGGACACTTAGGATTAAAACACAACATCCACGGTCTTTTTCCCCTCATCCGCACAAACACTAAAGGCCATTCACATCCTTTGCAGTTCTTCTGCGCTGGCTTTGCAGTTCCTTTTTGTGGAAGCGGGAACGAGGTTGTGCAGATGCCTTTGAAGTAGTTGGTGCAGCCAATGAAACGCTTTTTTGTCTTTCGCGAGTACAGAATCGTTAATTTGCCAGTTTTGCAGTCAGGACAGTTGCCGATTATTCGTTCTTGCATTCTTGCTCTTTTGATAGCTTGACTCAACACTTGACCTATAGTTTGTTCTTTTTCCTTAAGTTCTTCGAGAACTGGCTTCAACTGGTTAACCGCTTCAACCAACACGTTCACTCTGTCTTCACTGTTAGTTTGAATCTTTTCCATTTTTTCCTCAAGTTCTCGCGTAAACTTCACAGAGGTCACTATTGGACAATATCTACTGAGGACATCGGCAATGTCAAATCCTAGGTCAGTAGCCACAATCCTTTCTTCCGCGGCATAACCTCTACTATAAAGTGTTTCAATAATATCTGCCCTAGTAGCTTTGGTTCCGATTCCTTCTTCTTCCATTTTCTGGAGCAAACTGCTAGGATTGTAACGTGAAGGCGGTTTGGTGAACTTGTCCTCCCGCATCACCTGTTTCATTGAAACTTTTTCTCCCTCTTTTATGGCAGGAAGCAAAACCTCTTCAGCTCTTACGTAGGGTTTGTAAAAACGCATCCACCCTTCCTTTAAGACTCGTCTTCCCCGCAAGTAGAAATAGTGACCATTTACAACTATGGAAGTCTTCATGCTTTGCTTGATGGCTGGCTCGCCGAAAACCGCCATGAACCGTCTGACAACTAGGTCCCAAACTCTCTTTTCAGGTTCACTTAACTCTCTTTCTGGTATGTTGCCTGTTGGATATATTGCTGGGTGAGCGGGGTCCTCTTTCTTTCCCTCTACGGGTTTTAACTCATCCTTTTTTAGAAGGTCAGAAGCTAATTTTTTGTAGACGGCTTTTTTCTTCAACTTTTTGAGTATTGCTTTGTAGTCAATTGTTGGAGGCAGTTTTTGACTGCTGGTTCTGGGGTAGGAGATTAACGCTTCAAGATATAGACGTTGAGCTATGTTCGATGTTCTTCTTGGAGTGTATCTAAACAGGCTGTATGCCTCGGTTTGCAACTTGCCTAAATCAAAAGGTATCGGAGGCTTTTGCTGAAGTTTTTTCATTTCAATTGTTTCTATTTCACCAGTTTTTCCCTTACATGCCTCCACCACAGCTTCTGCATCTGCTTTTTTCTCAAAAGTTTTTGTTTCGTATTCCACTTCATAAACGGAGTCTTTGACTTCAACTTCCGACCTTATGCTCCAGTACGGAGTTGGAACAAAACTTCGAATTTTCTTTTCTCTTCTCACCAAGAATTTCAAGGTTGGTCCCTGCACTCTTCCAGTGCTTAGCGTTGCGTATCTTCCACTCCAGCGTTTAGCTGCCAAAGTTAATGCACGAGAAAGATTTACGCCATACAGCCAGTCTACTTCATGTCTAGTTCTTCCCGCTTCTATTAAGGCAAAATTGAGGCTGGGCAGAGGGTCTTCGTAAGCTTTTTTCAACTCGTTTTTCGTTAGCGTGGAAAACTTCATTCTTTTTGCTACGCCTTCTTTGTCACTACAGGCGTATTTCAGTATGCAGTGTCCGATGAGGCTTCCTTCTAGGTCGTAGTCGCAGGCAGCGATAAAGTTCTCTGCGTTGCTCGCCAGCTTTGAAATGACTTCAATCCATGTACGAGTTTGCTTTGCTCTCCTTTCCGCTGAGTATCGCGGCGCCCATTTAAAGTTGAAAACCGGGTAGTAGTTTCTTCTTCCCCTTTCATGCACAACAGTGTATAAGTGTCCGAGAGCTGGAACTACAACTAACTTTTGGTCTCGGTGAGCAAGGAAGTAAGG
>Ga0209636_10000195_pt1 | contig 52085 bp, 50 predicted proteins | sample DeeMarSWOR152_54_FD_187464 | JGI IMG/M metagenome (GOLD analysis project Ga0209636, IMG submission 187464) | Marine sediment microbial communities from White Oak River estuary, North Carolina - WOR-1-52-54 (SPAdes) (version 2) | ecosystem: Environmental > Aquatic > Marine > Intertidal zone >...
AACCCCCCCCGATGACTATTTCCAATATAAATAGATAACCTGCAAGATTTTACCATATTATGACTTATCAACATATGATTAAAAAGAATATTCGATTGGTAAACATCAATATATAATAAATGTCAAAGAAAAAGTAAAAAATTAAAAAAATAAGATTTTTAGTTACAGATCTTATAACTGTTTTTCTTGTTTTTAATATAGATCAATGATTCTGTTTAGGAACACTACAGGTGCAGTTATATCATATGTGGCTTCTACTCCGAGTTCGGGCATTACACTACCAATTACAGAATTCCTTGGCGCGATGCCATTAATCGTGGCAGATAGATTTACTAGTATAATTGCAGAATCACCCACATTCATACCATAAGTAGTAGATATTGAGTTATCACTGTCATGTATTGCGATGATACCGTAGACTGAGGAGTTCAATTTTGAGCTATTCAAGGTATGAAATACACCGTCGGCGCTAACCTTTGCTGCTACTAAGTTTTTGTTAAATTCTAGTACTGTGAAATTGTCATGTTGGATAGTGACAAACATGTTTTCCAGATCTATGTATCCAGATCCTGCTCTTGGAGAAATAACCAAAGCCATATATTCAACAAGTGTTCTGTTTTCATTTGTGTACCCTATTGTATCATCTAATCTTATTCCACTTGAAACCTCTGATATAGTCTCACTGCCTACCTTGTAGGCTCTCTGTTGTAATGTTTGACTTGTTTGAATGAGTACGCTTGCTGCAACTGCTGCGACTAGAACCATGGCTATAAAAACGATGAGTGTCCCGATACCGACCATACCCTTTTCATCATCTTTGAGGGATTTCTTGTGTTCTCCATTTATTTTTCTTTTATGTCCTGGTTTTATCGCGATTATTGTGTTTATTCTAAGGCATCCTAAACCTTGTTCAGAATTAACTAATATAAAACCATCTTCATAATCTACATCTTCAAGGATGCCTGTAACTACACTAGCTCTGTCTTCACCTGGTTCTTTGGTAACGATCTTACAGTATTTACCTACCAGCCTTTCCATATATCTTTTTTCCATCTTTCTTCACCTCCATTTCTTTCTTTTCGTTTTTTCATTACATTTCCATGCCATTTCACGGCGTGGTAAATGTTTTCATGTATATTGTTCTCAAGTGACATTATATAAACCTTTTCCGTTAGAAAACCAAAATGAAAAAATCATCAAACAGCAAAAATCACAGAAACAAAAAAATTACAAACTGACATTTTTACACACTATAATTCCTCAAAAATACTCAATTAAACAAATAAGATAGCAATTTAACTGAATATTTTAACCAAATAACCTTTTCTCTAACCCATCTATCTATATAGGTATCAGTTGTATAATAAAACTTATATATTAACTTCACCTAAAATAACTGTAGAAAATAACAGTGATAAAAATGAACAAATGGGGGAGTACCGCCATAACAGCCATGATACTACTAATCAGTTTCATATTAATAGCAGCTATAGCAGCATCAGTTATAACAGGTGAATCAGAAAGCACAATATCAGAAGAAGACGTGGAAGAAATACTAGACGAAGTCCTAGACGAAATTACAACATATATACAAATAAAAGACAAAATAGGAAAATACTACAACACATATGGTGAACAAAGAATAGAAAAAATAGCAATACTAGTCAAACCACTAATATCAACAGATATAGACATATCACAGTTAACCATAAAACTATGCGATGGAAACAATGTAAAAATACTTAACTACAGCGGAAACGCAAGATTCATCGGATCAAACCCGCTCTTTGAACACCCCATATGGAACAACATAGAAGATAATAACTTTGGATTCATAGTTATACTCGACGGAGATAATTCCCTAGTGAACCATGATATTTTAAACGAAGACATGGCCTATATAATTATCAAACTATCAGAAGATTTCTCAATGACCAAAAAAGAAACCATGACCATAACACTCTTCCCCTCATCAGGTATAGAGAGAACAATAACCCTAAAAGCACCACCACCAATAAAACCAGTAGCCTCATTTGAATAAAAAAACCTTAGAGCTCCTCTGAATCGTCTTCCTCAATTTTTTTTGTTTTAAGATTGTCATCAGCAGCATCAAGACATCTATCAATCTCATCGTACATCTTAAGCCGCCCCTTCAAAGCCTCACCGCTAGGTATTTCCTCAGGGCCTTCTTCAACTGCTAGTCCCTCTCGTTTTCCCTCTAAATCAGATTCAACCAATTTTAAAGCAGACACGTTCTCCTCAAGCTTTAAATTTAAATCATCTAGTTCCTTTGTCTTCAACTCTATAGATTTATCCAATGATTCTAGTTCTCTTTGTTTATTTCTAAGAACACCATCTACATGCTCTATCTCCGATCTAATACTCATCAAATCACTAGCATTTTTTCCTCTATCAGCCAAGCTAAATTCTTTGAAATTTTCTTGGAATCTAGTGTTTAACGACTCTATTTCCTCTTGCTTTCTTTCTAACTCTGTCTGAAGTTGGTGAATATTTTTGGTTCTATCTATGACATCCGTTTGTTTTTCTGTTAATTGTTTTTTTATCTCAGCGATTATAGTATTTCTTGTTTCAAGTTCCGTATTCATCGACTCTAGTTCTCCCTGTTTTTTCTCTAAATCTATTTCAAACCATTTCAAAGCTGATTTACTCGCCTTTACTTCTTCCGTCATCTCTTCTAACTTAGTATTTAATTGATTAATTTCAACATTTTTCTCCAACAATTCTCTATTTCTATTTTCCAGCTCCGTTTTTATCTGATCGATCTCTTTCGTCTTATCCTCTATCTCTAGCTTTGCTACTCCTAGCTCTTCATTCTTCAACTGCAGTTCTTTTTGTTGATGCTGCATTTCTGTATGGAGCTGATCAGCAACTCCAGTTTTCTCTACAACCCCTATTTGTTTTTCTGTTAGTTGTTTTTTAATCTCCGCAATTATAGTGTTTCTTGTCTCAAGCTCCGTATTCATCGAATCTATCTCTTCTTGTCTCCTGTTAAGCTCCACCTGCATTTCATTGATTTCCTGTAATTTCTTTTTCAATTCTAACTGACTATCCCTATCCTCTTCGTCTCTTATTCTTTTTCTCCTTGGTTTCCTGCTTTTCAACTCATCAGGAGCACGTGTTGTAGTTTTCCTTACAATACCCATCTCTCCAACAATTACATCATCTTTGAAACACGGCTTAGCATCGATTTCAAGAGATAGAACATCTCCTTTTCTGGTTATCACATCAAAATCATGAATAACGGCTTCTTTCCCAATTAAATTAGAATCATGTCTATGCATCGCTTTTTCACGCGTGCTTTCAGTTAGAAAACTTGCTTCCTCGATAGATTTACCCAGGATTTCATCCTTCGTGCATCCTACTTCTCGACAAAAATCATCGTTTACATCAATGATTTCCCCTTTGTTATTGATGATAAAAATTGGATTACGGTTATTTACATCGTTCCTCATCATTTTATCAATATTATCTGCCATATATTTACCTTCTCCCCTAGTTATATGGTCTAACTCTTATTATACCCTCCATTTAGATATCTACAGTATTTACAATAAGAATATACTATCTTACTATTAATCTTTTTTTAATTTACATAATTAAAAGATTAGGCAAATAATCTTTTTGTCTCAGGTGGAACAGTAAACAAGCTAACCATTATAACAAAACATAATGATACAAAAAACGCTGGAAGCATACCTGGGACAATTAATTCTTCTGACATTGAAGAAGTAATACCACTTTTATCCCATATGAATACAGTAATCATACCGGAGAGCATACCAGCTATTGCACCCCATTTAGTCGTTCGCTTCCACCATAGAGACAAAATAATCAAAGGACCAAAAGATGCAGCAAGACCACCCCAAGCAAATGCAACTAAAAAATAAATAGCACTGTTTTCACCAGGTATAGCAAAAATAAAAGCTATAATAGATAATAATAAGACAAATATTCTACTATATGATAGTAATTTCTTCTGATTAGCTTTGGGATTTACTAGTTTATGATATACATCCTCAACAACCGATGATGTTGCTACTAACAACTGAGAATCAGCTGTTGACATAATAGCTGCAACGATTGCTGCTATTACAATACCTGCAATCCACTCTGGAAGAAGAGTTGTAGCAAGCATTGGCATTACCTTTTCAGGATCTGGTAACCCGTTCTGAAACATTGCAAGACCAACTATACCAATCAATACCGCTCCCCAGAGGCTAATAATAACCCAAACCATTCCAATTAAAGTACTATTCCACAGTTTTTTCTCACTCTTTATTGCCATATATCTAGTAAGTACATGTGGCTGCCCAGGATAACCAAAAAACCATGCCATACTAGCAAATGCAAAAAGCAAGAAAAGAATCCCACTATAACCATAAGTTGGCGATATTGAATTATAATCTATCTGTCCTATCGTTGAAAAAATAGAACCAAGACCGCCTAGTTTTATAATTCCAACAATTGGTAGGGCGATTAATATTATCACTATTAACATTCCCTGAAAGACATCAGTCCAGGCTACAGCAAAAAAACCACCCATAAGTGTATAAAAAGTTATAATCGCAAAACCAAGAATTAATGCAGAATGATACCCCCAACCAAATGTTTCACTTAAAATCTTTCCACTTGCAACAAGCTGTGCTGAGACATATGCTACCATAAAAACTGCAATAATTATGGTAGAAATAGCACGAATAGTATGCGTATCATCTTTATACCGTTCCTCAAGGAAACCAGGTATTGTAAGTGCACGAAGTTTTTCAGTAAATCGTCGAAGTCTTTTTGCGATAACACTCCAATTAAATAGTGTTCCAAACGCACATGCCACAGCAGTCCATATTGCACTTATACCATACATAAAAGCTCTACCGGGCAAAGCTAAAACTAGCCATCCGCTCATATCCGATGCCTGAGCGCTTATTGCTACAGGCCATGTACCTAATTTTCTACCAGCTATTAAAAAATCATCAAGGGTTTTATTAAGCCTTGAAGACCATAACCCTATGAGTACGAGGATGATGAGATAGACAATGAACGCTAGAATTAATATACTCATTTGGTTCTCTTCCTATCCCAGTAGAGATAAAACATTGTAGCCATTATCAAACAAAGCAACGGCAGTATCACGAAAAGCCAGGTGTCAACAGGAACCTTTACTTCTTCTACAACGGTTACGGGTGGTTCAAATGTTTTTGCATCAAAACAGTATATCTTTCCATTTGTCGAACCAACATATATTTTACCATCATACGCCTTTGGAGAAGACACAATAGGTTTTGTCACATAATTATAAATCCCATCGATATGATAGTCCGGGGCACTACTCCAAACTAAGTCTCCATTTGATGCATTAAGCGCATATAGTTTTCCATCATCACTACCGAAGAAAACAAAACCACCGTAGACAGTTGGAGATGACTGGATACCAGCGTTTGCTGTAAACATCCATTTCAACATTCCATCCTTTGCATCAAGTGCATATAGATTGTTATCCTCTGAACCAACATATACCACATCATTGTATGCTGTTGGAGAGGAATCAATGCCCCAACCTGCAGTAAATTTCCATTTTAATTTTCCTGTTTCAACATTTACTGCATATAGATGGTTATCCCATGATCCAAAATATACAATATCATCATACACTGATGGTGATGAGACTATTGCGCCTTTTGTCTCGTAGGACCATTTCTCTTTTCCATTTTTAGCATCTATAGCATATAGATTTTTGTCGTTTGAACCGACATATAGAACATTATTATGTATTGCTGGTGAAGAGCGGATGTCAGCATCGGTGTTATAGGTCCATTTTAAATCGCCAGTCTCTGATTCAAAAGCATAAATTTTTCCATCATTACAACCACAATAAACTATGTTATCATAAGCTGTAGGTTTAGAAGAAACAAATCCTACTAATTTTTCCCAAAGAACTCTCCCGCTATCTTTATCTAGTGCATATAATCCTTCGCTAGATCCAACATAGACTTTGTCATCAGCGATTATTGGAGATGATGTGCTGCTCCAACCGACATTTTTCTTCCATATTTCCTCACCAGAATTCACGTCTATTGCATATATTTCTCCATTCCAAGATGTAGCATATAATATGTTATCAGATATAGTTGGAGATGAATAAACTGCGTTTCCAAGTTCATCCTCCTCTGTTTCATACTTCCATAAAATCCTGCTTTTTTCTCCTCCGGTGTTCATTTTTTTCTGATCAATAGTATGATAACTATTAGGAGATGATAACGTATAAAGTTGTAACCATCCACAGGCTGGCAAATCTGTATAACCTGTTTTTGTATCCTTAAATGGGTGATCACTGGCAATGAAATCCTTTCCATCTGGTTTACCCATAAAACACCAGAAACCGAAATCATTCACTAGCTGAGAATCTGTTATTTTACAATCAGTAGCAGCTGCAGATATAGGATGCATCGCCATAATTTTTTTAGCAACATCAACATCGATTCTACCGTAATATTCATCTCTTATTTCCTTAAATTTTATGTCTCTGCTACTTGGTATAAAATTTCTAATAAATATTCTACCTAGGATTCCAAATCCAAAAAACGAGTAAAGCTCCCATCTAACTTTATTATCTTCTGGATTGTTACAAGAGTAGATAAAACCATCTTTTGTTCTAGTAAGCGCATAATTATATAACGCTAAGTCCAAAGATGCTATCTCACCAGTTTTGGTATCACCCATTAACCAGTCGTTAGCCATAAGCCCGTTGTTCTTTTTCAAAAAAGAATCTACCATTTCATCTATACTATCTGAATACTGAATAGCCCTCCGAGCTCTCACAACAACGGGATCGCCACTTCTTCTCCAAGAACCCAGCGGCAGAGTGGTCTCCATCAAGATCATGCCGGCACTGTTCTGATAAAAGTCCTCATCACTCCAAATTAGACCTGGAGACGTAGTCATAAGGATACGGTAACCTTTACTAGGCTGAATATCAAGCACTACATTAAAACGTTCGGAGATATAATGATGCCACCAACCAATATCCCACAGGCCTCCAAAGGTAGATTGGGATGCCACAATTCGCCCGTCAACAGTGGCACTACCCGTAGCCAGAAATGCACTGCACTTTCCACCATGAAAATCAGTAGATTTAAGAGAGGAAAGGTATCCCAAAATAGGTGAAATAAACCATCTAGAACTTAACCTTAATGGATAAACAGAATATGTCCTAAAACGAGACATCATCTCATACATTTCATTCATTGCAAGAATATCCTTATAATCAATAGGTCTACCATCAATTTTGCCACTTCTATCTTTAACCCCATCTGCTATACCACGTATCTCCTGTTTATATTCCTCTGGATATTTATTCCAAAAAAGCCTATAAGCATCTAATCTATGAACCTTCCAAGACCATTTTTGAGGAAAAATATCATTCCATCGTTGAATCATATCAACAATCTCATCAGCGAGGAGATAACCATGCTGATAACCTCGCTCATATGGGTCTCCTTCGATGTGGAGATAAATCCATCCCTGGATGTTATAACGATATCCATCTCTATACTCTTCAGAGCCTATACCTATTGATTCGTTTTCTCTCCCTTCTACAAAATCGCCAGTAAAAAACACTGTTGACAATAAGATAGTTACTAATATTATACAAGATGCTCCCTTCATACTACCAAACTAACTAAATATAGATATCTATTATATAAAAATTATCTTTTAAAAAAATTTATTACAATAGAGCAGTTTTCCAGATTACAAACTAATTTTTTTTAGTTTAAAACAATTAACCTCTGCAAATAAATATAATCTCGAAAAAATTATCCCATAAAAATAATGGATAAACATGAGAGAATACCATGAAAAAATGAACAAAATACTCCCTAAGTAAAGACAATAAAAAACCCCTAACTGCTCTTTTTTTTCTTCAGATGAAAAACATACCTAGTGGGAATCCTCTTTTTCTTTCCACTCCAATATCCACATTTAGAACAACGGAATTCTATGGTGACTTTTCCACCCCAGATTGTAAGGTTTTTTACTCGTTTTAAAATACTACCACATACAGGACATTTTACCAGTATTTTCTTTGGATCTCCTTCACGTGAATGAATCTCAAGTTTTACAAAATCACTCTTTATAGCAAGATTACGAAGTCTGCCCCCGCTCACACCAAATTTTTTCTTTTTTGTAATCAATTCTTTGGTAACCAATCCTTTTAGTTTGTTTTGTGATTGCACTGTACGATATTTTTTTAAAACCTTCTTTAGAGCAGTTTCAACCTGTTTATCAGAGGATATATGATAACTCATAACAAGAATTATAATCTCAGTCGATTACTTAAATCTTTTAGGTAGATATTGTTTTCAGTAGATCAGTTCTAGTGATAATGCCTACTATAGTGTCTTTTTCTATCAGCGGCAGAGCTCCTACATTGTTTTTAATCATGATTTTTGCGGCATCAGAGGCAGTCATACCTGGTTCAGTCCAGATAACATGTGTTTTCATAACATCCTTTACCAGGAGTTCATCTAGCCTGTGTTTCTGTCTTCCCAGTGGAAAAGATCTCTTTACACTTGCTAATGCAAAGGCTATCTCCGTATCAGAGATCATACCGACAAGCTTTCCACTGCTGATAACCGGCAGACGTGCAATGTTTTCATTGATCATCATTCTCCGAGCGTGAATGACTCTATCATCTGGAGATACGACATGTAGTTTTTTCTGCATTATTTCTTTAAGTTGCTTGTTACTCTTCACGAGAGGAAGAAGATCTGCTTTTGTAACTACTCCAACTAGTTTATCGTTTTCCACGACATTTATCATAGTTGGACCAGGTTCACCGACTTTTCTAAGGATTTCTCTTACATCTGCATCTGGAGATATGGTTTCAATATCTTTTTCAGTGACAGATGATGCATGTAATCTTGAGGCAGGGATCCCGCGTTTCCTTTTTGAACCGAGTTTAACGGCAATTATGTTATCGGTTATAACGCCAATTAGTTTTTTATCTTCAACAACAGGTATCTTTGTGATTTCATGTTTTTTCATTAGACTTAGAACATGTCTTAGATCCACATCTTTATCTACAGAAATAATCTCTTTTGTCATCACATCCTTTACTTTCATCCTGTTTCCATCCCTATCTCAATGACAAAAATATCATCAGGTTTTTTTATTCATATTTTAATGCATCTATACAGTCCTCACAAAGCAAACGTCCATCAAGATTTTTTAAATTAGTTGAAAGTGTACCGCAATCTTCACATTTCCCAGAAAAAACTTGTTTTTTCAGATGGGATTCATCTATTCCAACTATGTTGCTCCACTCTCGAGATATCTCTAGTAGCATAGGTGAAAGTCTTAGAATGTCTTTCTGCGTTATAATCCCTATTAGCTCGCCGTTTTCAATTACAGGTAGTCTTCTTATATTGCATTTACTCATGGTTTTCATGGCTTCTTCTATATCAATGTAAGGGTCAGTTACTATAAGTGGAGTCTTCATGATTTCTTCAACCAATACTTCGCTTGCTTTCCTGTCCTCAGCAACGACCTTTTTCAGTATGTCACTCTCAGTAATGATTCCTACTGGTTTATCATCTACAACTATGCAGTTTCCAATTCTCTTCTTTTTCATTAACTGTGCAGCTTCTTTGACCGAGGTTTTTGGAGTAACTGTAACTGGATTAGCCTTCATTGCCTCCTTGACGAGAACACTGCCCTTGCTCATTTTGCCTCCTCTTTTTTTTGGTGGGATACATATAACAATTTAGCCCAAACATTAAAACCTTTCGCTGTATTTTACCTTTTTTATATGAACAGTAGTCAGTATGAACGAGAACTTAAAGGCATATTAGAGGGAGAAGATAAAATTCTTTCAAAGATAACGAAGACATGCCAAGCAATGGAAAAATATAATTATTCAAAAATATGTGATAAACCTTTCGCGGTGATCCGTGCAGCTGGATCTCTCGGCGTTGATCTGGTAGCAGTACGCGGTGATATTTCTTTTCTTGTTGAAATTAAAGCTAGTGTTGAAAACACGCTTCACTTTAGCAGTGTCGGAGGGAAACTACAGAGACAGGCGGAGACAATGCGTGAGGTATGTGAGAAGACAAGGACCCTGCCGATCTATGCTTTTCGACTTAAAAGTCATAGAGGTGATTCATGGAGGATTTTCACCATGGGTGTAGATGGCTTAGAAGGGAGAGCAAGTGTTTTGCATAGAAGACTACCTAGACTTAGACGCAGTAAAAGCGATAATTTTATTATGAAATGGGGTGAAGGCCTGCCTCTCTCAGATTTCATCGCGTATCTTTGTAAATGAATACTAAATACTCATTTTTACAATATATGTCATCCTTAATCCTTCATTTATCGGAACGTTAGCAATATTGTAACTATTCTATTGATATTATCATAACTTTTATTAAGAGCAATCAAGTTTTACTAGAGTGAGGTGGTAAGTTTGGATGATACTGGGAGAATAAAAATTGCTGCTGGAATAGATGCTATTGTAGCGATATTACTCCTAATAGTTGGTATACTTGTAACAATACTTGGAGTCGATTATTTAAACCAGATTTCGCAGGCGGCTTACCCAATAGGAATGCCAGTAATGTACTCGGTACTCCCGTGGATTATACTTATGCTTGGCATAACGACGATAATATATGCAGTAAAAAGACTGATAGATGATATTCTCAAGGTCATAACCACAAAAACTCCATATATAACACAACAAACCAAACAGTATGAACAGTAGGAAATCTAGTAAGATTTCCTATTTTATTATTTTTTTAAACGGATCAACACCTTTAGTCACTAAATCTGAAAAACACATTCATGATACGAAACGTTTTTAGAAAGGTTTTACATTAAGGCTTTGCTGATTATCATGAAAAAATTGCTTATTGCATATGACGGATCTGATGCTTCTAAAAAGGCAATAGATGTGGCTTTAAAATGCTCGAATAAGGAGGACGAGATAACTCTTCTTACTGTTATACCCGCGGAGCTTACAGAATCATCTTTCACAAAGATGCTATTGCCCACAATCGACCTTAGTAAATTAGTGAAGTCGGGTACTTTCAAAGAGAAAGCCATGGAGTCCTTGTCTAAGGTCGCTAGAGAAATTGGATATAATGTTAAAAAAGTGAATATAGCTGTGGAATCAGGAGATCCAGCAGATGAAATCCTACTATCAGCAAAGAAACATGAATCAGATATCATAGTTGTAGGCTACAAAGGATATGGAAAAGAAGGAAGATTTTTACTTGGCAGTGTCACTGATAAGGTAGTAAGACACGCAGGTGTATCGGTTTTGGTAGTGAGATAAAAATATTTTTTTGTGGTATGAATGCATCTCTCAGATGAGATACGGGGAGTTAAAAGTAAAAGGCTTTCTAAAAAAAAGATAGTCCTTGGAGTTACTGGGAGTATTGCTGCTGTTGAATGTGTTCGGTTGTCTCGGGAGCTCGTCAGGCATGATGCTAAGGTTTTTCCTGTTATGACGCGTTCTGCTACAAAGATTATTCATCCTGATACCCTTGAATTTGCAACAGGAAATAAACCCGTTGTTGAATTGACTGGGGAAACAGAACATGTTGTTTTTTGTGGTCGGGTGGACGAACCTGCAGATTTATTGCTTATTTCTCCTTGTACAGCGAATACTATTTCGAAAATAGCACATGGTGTTGATGATACTTCTGTTACAACATTTGCAACTACAGCTATTGGATCAGGTATACCCATTTTGATTGTTCCTGCGATGCATCTTTCAATGTATGATCATAAAATAGTTCAGGAGAACATCTTAAAATGTAAAAAAAATGGTATCAAATTTATTAAGCCATCTATACAAGGAAGTAAAGCTAAGATGGCAGACATTGATGAAGTTGTTGCATATGTCATACGAGAAATCGGTAGCTGTGACCTACGAAATAAGAGAGTTCTCATCGTTGGAGGTTCTACTGCTGAATCAATTGATGCTGTGAGAATAATTGCTAATCGTAGTTCTGGGAAGACAGCGATTTGGCTAGCGAAAAATGCTTTCTATAGAGGCGCGGATGTTGAACTTTGGTATGGGTGGAACCAGGAGCCTGCTCCAAGTTATATAAAAACTACGAGCTTTGAATCCGTTGCGGATATAATGAAGTTATTGAAAACCAGAGATCTAAAAAAATTTGATATTATAATTGTCTGCGCGGCAATTGCAGATTATATTCCTAAAAAGAGAGCGGGTAAAATCCCTTCAGGGAAAAAGAAACTTGTTTTAGAAATGCGACCAGCTCCTAAAATCATCGCTAAGTTAAAAGAAATTGCTCCAGACTCTAAAATCATAGGTTTTAAAGTTGAAGAAAACAGGGATAAAATAGAAGAAAAAGCCTTTAAACTTCTAAAGAAAAACGATCTTGATTTCGTGGTTGCAAATACGGTTTCTGGTTTCTATAGTGTTGAAAACGAGATATGGATAATAGATAAAAAAGGGAACAACATCTATAAGAAGGGAAAGAAGGAACATCTAGCTGATCACATTTTAGACATAGTGAAATAAAGAGTGAACGAAAATGAGAGCTGCTGCGTTTGCACCAGGTCATATATCAGGTTTTTTTGAACCAGTTTATAATAAGCAGGATATGGCTCGGACTGGATCCCGTGGTGCAGGTATTACTGTTTCTCTGGGTGCAGTATCAGAGGTTGTCGCTAAGAATTCTACAAAACAAGATTTCGAGATATATGTTAACAACAAGAAATCCAATGCTCCGGTTATACGACTTGCTTTTAGATATTTACTCAGAGAACAACCATATAGTGTTGTTGTAAAAACCAATCTGGAGCTACCTGTGGGTCAGGGTTTTGGTATGAGTGCAGCAGGTGCTCTTAGTGCAACCTATGCTCTTGCAAAGATTATCGGGATTTCAGATACTGAGGCGATGAAGGCATCTCATTTCGCAGAGGTTCAACTTAGAACGGGTTTAGGTGATGTATTGGCATGTTGCTTCGGTGGTGTTGAAATACGAAAAGAGGCGGGTCTTCCTCCCTGGGGGGTCATAGAGCATATCCCTGGTAACTTTGAGTTGGTGTTGTGTGTTGTTGGTAAAAGAATGGATACGAAAAAAACTCTGATGGAACCTGCGAAAGCAAGTAACATCGCTACCTATGGTAAATATTGTACTAAGAAGCTGTTGGAGAATCCTTCGATAGAAAACTTATTTTCACTATCGCAGATTTTCACTAGGAAGACGAATCTAGCAGAAAGACGTGTGCTTGAGGCTATTGAAGCTGCGAATCATCATGGAATAGCCAGTATGTGTATGTTAGGTAACTCTGTATTTACCATGGGTAAAACCAAGAAGCTCTGTCAAACACTTTCATCGTTTGGTAAAGTATTTGTTTGTAATGTTGATGAATATGGAGCACGGTTTTTAGAAGGATAAAAACAAAATATTTTTTATCAAATCATAACTACTAATTTTGTTTCAAAATTTTAATCTATCTTGTATTCCATAGATGTATATAGGTCCCAAAATTAAAATTACCCAACCTATTATAACGACGATATTCACTCCTTCAACTTATAATTTTCCCACTGCCCCTCATTAAACCTGTTCCTAGTTCCTCTTTATAAAATCTAAGGTGAGGTATAAGTTGTATTCCTATTTAAACGGGTGGAAATCTTGATAACCTATTAGCCCTAACCAAAGTGATTGATTAATTCCTGGGATGGAAACGTTCGCTCTGACGATAATCTTCATCCAATCAGGCATGACATTTCCTCCTCTTGGAATAAGAAGTTCAGCATATGGTACAACTAATTGTCCCTTAAAAAATCCTACCGTTTCTGCTTCAATAATGCCTCCTTCTAGATCGCCTTTACTAATTAATCGTTCTTCTTCATTGTCGATTCGATACATACTAACAACAATATCATTAGCGACCAGTGCAATCTTGTTTGGATTGTGTACCTCCAATGCTACATCGCTGATTAACCCAATTGCAGAGGCCTTAAAATCTGCTTTTATTACTAAATCTGTTGGATCCGAAGACAATAATGCTCCTATATCCGGTAATTTGATTTCCGCTTCAATAGAAAACGGTATAGACTTGTTGAAACCAGCTATTTCTGCTCCTGCTGCTCCACTTATATTAACCAATAGCATCTTAGCATTTAACGCCTCGATGAGTATCATACCACCGCCATCAAATTTGGTAGAACCTTTAGCCCCTATTGTACCTCCAGAGATGTTTAGATTTCCTACGATGTTGTCTGTCTCAGTTTTTATTTCTATTGAAAAATCTTCTATGAATATGTCAAACGTGTTAGGATTATATGCATCTATTCTCCCGGTTATGTTTATACTTTCTTGTGTTATTTCTCCAAATTCAGCCTGAACATATATGCTTGGAGGAGCCAGCTCCTTTATGATATCCTCCATTGAGGTCACAATGCTTATAGCGATTGGAAGTGTTTTCTGTATGAAACCAATATTCACACCTATACTGCCTGTTATTCTAGTTGTGAGTAGTTCAGGGCTGTGACCATCAAACGCAACACTAACAGCTGCTGTGAACGTCTTCTTTTCATTTGGAGGAATATTCCCTCCTTCTATCAACATGTGAGCTACTTCATCTCCACCTGGGGTATTTATAAATATTTCAAGGTTTTTTGTAATAAGTCCAAAGCTATTTGGATTATCAATATCTATCGTTGTTTGTAAGATGACTTCGTCTGAGTTTATCTCTATGATATCGATTTTAATGGTTGCTTCTGGAGTTTGCATCAGTTGAATATCGAAAAAAAGTAGGGTAGCTGCGATTAGGTTTATGATGGTAATCATCACTATTAAAAAAGTGATTATTTTTTTTTTCATATATTCATTTGCTCTGATTTGTTTTCTATTCAGATATAAAAGTAGTATTATTCTGAATATATATAAATTTCTATTAAAACGATTCTTCTTGTTTTCTACTAGTTATCTATATCGGGCAATTGTTACTCCATTCTATGGGGGAGGGCAAAGTTATAAATATGATTTTTTCGTATCAATTATCTATTATAGAAACTTTTATTAACAAGAAAAGGTACTACATATTATTAAAATAAAATAAAAATATATATATTGCAAGAATATATGGGGGTTATTGATAAATATGAAAAAGAATGTAATTGTGATAACAACAATATGTATGCTGCTGTTATCTAGCTTTATGATAACACCTGCATTTGGTGGCGAATATAAGTCAGGAAATGACACATATAAATTAGGAAATGGAAGTATATTATATGTTGGTGGGAGTGGAGGAGAGAACTATAGCACTATACAAGCAGCAATAAATGATGCAAATAATGGAGATACCGTGTTTGTCTACGATGATTCATCTCCATATGTCGAAAACGTGATAGTCAATAAATCTATAAATCTGATTGGCGAGAACAGAGACACAACTGTTATTAATGGCAGTGGAAATGGAAATACTGTTAATATTTCTGCTGATAACGTAAACATAAGTGGTTTTACAATTAAAGGTTCTACTAATTGTACGACCCTTCAATATTTTGATTATAATAATGCTTATTGGTATTGGACAATTCCAGATGAATGGGGTGACGATTATTTTAACATGCGTTTCACTCCTGAGGGTAAATGTAAATTAACAATGTGTAATTTCACTTTCTATTATGAGGACGGAATTAATGGTAGTATTGTTAATACAACTGAAGGTGTTGATATCATAGTATGGGATGATGATGGCTCTGGATTTCCAGATACAGAATTAGCTCGAGTAAACGTCCACCCAGATAATATTAGCTGGTATCCTGAAAATACTACTGTTGACTTCACATCTTTTAACCTGATATTCGACAGTGATTTCCACATTGGTTACACGACTGTAAATCAGATAGAAGACGTTTATGCTATTATCTCAGATGATGGGTCTAATGGTACAAACCGCAGTTCCGAATACTATAACGGTGCCTGGAGTTCCATGTGGGATGACTGGGGATTGGATGTTAACTTCTTCATTACAGCAGATGTTTGCTATAGCGGCCAGGGTGTACATATTTCGGATTCAGATAACTGCAGAATAATCAATAACACTGTTAAAGAAAACAAAATTGGGGTTTATGTAGATGGGAACTCGAATAACAATATTATTTATCATAACAACTTCAAAGACAATTATCAACATGCATATGACAATGGAAGCAATATTTGGAATGACAGTTATCCAAGCGGTGGTAATTATTGGGATGATTACACTGGCGAGGATAATTTCCAAGGTCCAAACCAAAATGAAACTGACAGTGATGGAATAGGAGATACACCATACAATATAACAGGTGATAGCAATAAGGATTATTACCCACTGATGTCTCCATATGGTGAAGAACAGATAACAATAACCATAGAGGATCCTATTCCTGAAGATGGCGAAGAAGGTGTAAGTATAGATCAACCCAATGTAAGCGTATACATAAGTGTGTGTTACCCGGTATACTGGAGTAATTTAAAACCCCAGTTCTCATGGAGAATATGGGGAGATAATATTAACACTACTCAAGCTGAGAATGATACTGAAGGAAGAAAAGAAGCCAATATCAATGGAACCTTGGACTTGGAATACAATACAACATACCATTGGTATGTTAACGTATCTGTTGAAGGTGTTTATGGGGAAGCTGAATACTATTTCAAAACAGAGCAACGACCTAATCAACCACCAGTTGCAAACTTTAGCTATTTAGCAACTGGGCTAAAAGTAGAATTCAATGCATCTGAATCCCGTGATCCAGATGGTACCATAAAAAATTATACCTGGGATTTTGGAGACGGTAATTTCACATATAATGTAACGAGTCCAGTACATATCTTTGGCGCTAATGAAAGTTACAATGTGAATCTCACCGTTAGAGATGACGATGGTGCTACCAATAGTTCCAATCAAACCATCGACGTCGCGAATGCACGCCCTGTAGTAGGATTCGACTATGAACCAGATGGGAAGACGGTAACCTTTACGTCAACATCATATGATATTGATGGTAACTTGATAAATATTACATGGGATTTTGGAGATGGTAATTTCTCATATAATGTAACGAGTCCAGTACATACGTATGCATCAGAAAATGAACAATATGATGTAACATTGACCGTAACCGATAACCTTGGATTATCAAACTCTACTACGCAAGCCATCAAAACCGAAGATACTACTCCGCCTACCGTCGAAATTGTTAAACCTAAAAGAGGTCTTTACCTATTTAATAATTTAATATTACCGAGATACTTACGCCCGGCCTTAATAATTGGGCCTATAACAATCGCGGTTAACGCAACGGATGAAGGAGGATCTGGGGTAAAACAAGTAAATTTCTATATAGATCCTCTGCGTAGTTTTGGTATACCAAGGGGAAATGACACTGAACGAAATGAAAGCGGGTTGTACACCTATAATTGGACAAGAAATCGACCACGATTATTTTTCCGTTATCACATTATACAAGTCGAAGCGATCGACAATGCTGGAAATGTCGCTGCTAAACAGACGATGATAGTTAAAAGATTTCTATAAAACTATCAATCCTACACCTTCTATTTTCTTCTTTAACCTTAATTTTTATTTTATCTATACTCGTATACTGTAGAATGTCATGAGAATGTGATTTCGGCTACTACTGTAAAGAAATCTTTATAAACTATTAAAATAAAAATTATACTTAAAAATATAAAATTGAGTTGAGTGTTGATAATATGAAAAAAAATGTAATTGCGATGACGATAATAGGTATGCTGCTATTATCTTGTTTTACAATACCAACTACGTTTGCTGATGAAACTGATGATATAATTATATCTAATGAAAAACCAGAAGACGGTGTAACTAATGTATCAATCTTATTGTTGTCCGAATTGAGCTTTCAACTAAATGAGTCTCATGGCGATTATATGAACTATATCGTTGGAACATTCCCTTATATTGGTTCTGATTTTCAGTCTGGGAAAACGAATGGTACTTATTCTGTTTCTGTGAGCGGTCTTGATTGGAATACCGTTTATAATTGGTGGGTAAACGCAACAATAGCTAGAGGAGATTATAAAAACGAAACATTTAATTTCACTACAAGAACACAATACATACCAGATCCACCAACCGACTTCACCGCAACAACCATCAACAGGACATGCATTAACTTATCTTGGACCAACGCAGGTGACAACAAAACATACATCGAATGGAACACCACAGAAACATGGAACAGAGGAGAAGGAACACCCCTATACAACGGCACAGACACAGCATACTCACACACCAACCTCAGCTTCAACACCCAATACTTCTACCAGGCATGGAGCTATAACGAGACAGACAACATCTACAGCACTACATATGCATCTGACAACGCAACAACAGATGCAAACCAACCACCATACATGCCTAGCGATCCTAATCCTGAGAATGGTACAACAGGTGTAGACATAAACGCGGATCTCAGCTGGACGGGAGGAGACCCAGATGGTGACAACGTAACCTATGATGTATATTTCGGCAACACAAGCTCACCATCCAAAGTGGAAATCAATCAATCAACAACAACGTATGAACCAGGAACACTTGAATTCAATACAACATACTATTGGAAGATAGTAGCATGGGATAATTATAGCGAGTCAAATGCGAGTTCAATTTGGATTTTTACAACAGAAAAAACACCAAATAAACCACCAAAAGTTGAGATTATACAACCAGAGAGAGCAGTCTATATATTTAATCAGAAGATTCTACCGCGGCTAATTCGTTTGACTCTCATAATAGGTGATATAACAATAATTGTCAACGCAACAGATGATGACTCTGGAATAGAAAAAGTAGAGTTCGTCATCAAAGGCATAGGCACAATAAATCACACAAGTTATGGACCAAATGACGACGGGTTTTATACTTATACTTGGACAAGAGATCGGTTTAGATTCATACATCTACGTATCATCGAAGTCGTTGCATACGACAAAGATGGAGCAACTGCAACTCAGACGATGATAGTTAAAAGAATCCTATAAGCTCCTCCTAATTTTTTTCCCTTTTTTTGCTTTTTGCTTTTGCTAAATTTATTTAAAAAGTTTCAATTCTCTATAAAATCATTATTTATTTTATCACATTACGTTTATAAACTCTATACCCGATTACGCTAACATAAGGTGATACTCTTGAATAGTGATATCTCCAGTAGGATAAAGAGGTTAGTTGATGAATTGGGTGTTGGCTTAAGAAGCTTAGATGGTGATGCTCTTCAAACCGCAAGTTTACCGTTGACTGATCTGCGTAATGAGTTACGAGAAGTTATACAGGAAAAGTTACGTGAACCTGCAAAGGACATTATGAAAAAACTAAAAAGAGACAAAGATTTGTCACCTGGAGATTTACATTTGATAGAAAAATGGATTGTTGGAGACGCAGAATATTACACTGAAATGGAAAATAATTTCAACGACTGGGTGGAGGAATGCAAGCGATTACGTACATCATTGGAATATTATACTTCATCAAGTTTGGAAAAGGATGAAGTTAATTTATTTAAACTCAACGCGTTGATAACAGATCTAAAGTTTACGTTGGATGACGTGATTCGATATGTTGAGGCTAAGGAACGAATTAGGCGTTTCAGAGAATCAATAGGCACTGGTACATTGGATAGAGAAACAAAAAAATGGTTAGCTGACATGGTTAAGAGGCAGTTGGCATCAGGAGAATTCTGAAAGCCATCCTAAGGCATCATTATATCTCATTTGTTTTGCCAGTTGCAAGATCTATAAGATGTCTCTCCCCATCCTCTGGTCCTTTTGCAAAGAGAACATTACTAGGATCAATCCTCGTATTTTTAGTAGGCCCATAAAGCCACCTATCTTTGTGCCTCATTGCTATAACCATCATACCAGTCTCACTACCAAGTTTCAACTCACCCAGCGTCTTCCCACATAGTATCGACTGCGGTTCAACCTGCACCCGAGTGAATACTACATCGGATTCACGAATACTCATTTTTAGAATAGGGTGCAATTCCACATCTCTAAGTTCTACATCAGCTATCTCCTGCGCCGCATCAGCGATATGTTCACCTGCCTGTGCTAATTTCATAAGCGTGAGCGCATCATCTACAGTAAGCTTACCTTTTTGCACATTCTGTAATGAATTCCTCTGCAGGTTCTGATAGAGATCGTCGATTAGGTTCTCCAGATCATATACTTCCATGGCAATCGTCCTATTATCATATAACAGGGATGAGTAAGCGAGATCCACCATGAGCTCTGATTTATCCTTGATCTCTAACACCATGTCTTCCGCTGTTTTCTCCTTCATTCTAACACCTTCGACTCGCCTTTTAAAAATTTACTAAGATCTTCATATCCCTCATCTGTTCCTCGAATTATAAGCCAATCATTAGCTTGAATACTTGTATCTGACTGCGGGTTATAGATCCAACAGTCACCACGTCGAATAGCAATAATCCTCATACCTGTTTCAGATTCAACTTTTAGATCACCAATTTTTTGACTGCAGGCTTTTGAATCTGATGAAACCCCAATCCGGAAGAGTTTTTCATCAGCCTTACTCAATATCCTCGGAAGAATAGGCCTGGTTTTATCCTCTAACATCAATACAATATCCCCTGCAGCATTTGAGATACTCTCAGCTGCTTCAGCAACCTGCAAAATACCAGCCAATTGCTCTGCATCCTCCTTAGTCCGAGCAGCCATCATCGCCATCATACGTATATCATAGTTCAACTTATCCATACGTACATCAAGAAATCGTACCTCCTCGGCTATCTCCTCGTTGTCAAAAAGAACCGCAGAATACGCTAGGTCTATAATAAGCTCAGATATGTCCTTCATCTCCGTGAGTAGATCCTTCACAGTTGTAGGCTCATATTCAAGCTCACTAAACTCTTCTTTTTTCCACTTCGGCGTCCGCTGCAACCTTCCAAATATACTACGACGTCTTTTTTTCTCTACCATATTCCAACTACTCCTATCAACAAAAACAAAAACACAATACCCAGAGTATCACCAACAGTGGTAACCACAGGGGCAACCATATCATCCGGATCTAAACCTTTTTTAAACGACCAAAAAGCTGTAACAACACTAACTAACGAGATCACACAAACAAGTAGAAGCCCCGTGCCTAATACAACAATTACGAACTCTATCAAACCAATACCCATTTGTAAATCTCCTAATAATGCTATAAAATAAATAAGTATCGCAAGAACAAAGTACGTGATAAAACCCATCAGAATAGACGTAAGTAAATTATCATGCATCTCCTTATCTTTTATACTGAGACTTATGTATCCTACATGCAAACCAGATGCCAAACGTGCACCTAGAACGCTCCCAATGTTACCACTAACCCCGTTAATAACAGGAATAGATACGAGAAAAACCGGGAATAACACTAACATTTCTTGTTTACCTTGTAGTATCTGACCAGCAAAAATCTCAATAAAAATACAAATAGTTAGCAGAGGCAAATTATGTTTAACAATGTTCTTCCAACTATAAATCATAAGATCGCCTCCATCAGAACAGCACTACCAAAAATACAAAACATAGTCACAATATCTCCAAAAGTAGCTAGGGCAGGCCCAGTAATATTATCTGGGTCATATCCACGTCTGAAAACTAGATAAATAATGATGATGGTCAGCAGAGTAAGAATCACACCAGAAATAATACCTGCAAGTAACACTATAGTAATCAATTTCACAGGATCTGGCTGAACATTAAGCAACAACGAGGTCACATACGCGAGAACACCGACGATAATAGACACAAGAAAACTCAAAACAAGAGAACCCATGATGTTCTGCCGTAGTTCTTCATTCCATAAGTTTTCAGCGTCAATAACACCAAGATGATATGCTGATCCTAACCGGGAACCAAACGCAGTACTAATATTACCACGTAGTGCTATAATGGCTGGAATAACAACAATCAGGCCTGGAATCTCCTGAAAGATACTGGTCATCCCTGCAAACGTACTACCTGCAAACACTGCACCAAGACCACAGAGTATGAATAGGGGGAGGCTCTGTTTCACCATTTCCTTTGCAAACATTACCTGCAGCCTCCATACTATTATTCACACTCCAAGTCTACTACACTTATTTATAGCATCTCCTATATCTTTCCCACATCTGATCAGTATGATCCTCAATAGCCTTAATTCTCTTGCTATCCCTTGTCGGTTTAAAAAGATGTCTGAAACGCCCCTGTAGCTTTATCCATTCTTCGACAGGTTTACGTTTAATCTTTTTTTCTAGGATGAGTTTGCTTTTGCCATTAAATGTTGCGACATCATTTTCATACTCGTAGAGAGCCCATGCACCAGTTTCTACAGCTAGTACACCCATGTCAACGGTTTTTTCCATGTCAAAACGCCAACCAGGTGGACAAGGACAGAGTATTTCTATATACTTAGGTCCTTTGATACTTTTCGCTTTCTTCACCTTCTTGTACAAGTCATCTGGGTAGCTAGCACATGCTTGGGCGGCATATGGTATATGATGCGCCTGAATAATTTCTCCCATTTCTTTTCTAAACTCTGTTTTTCCACCAACTGTTGTTGTAGTCCATGCAGCATATGGAGTAGCCCCGCTTCTTTGAATGCCAGTATTTGAATAAATCTGATTGTTGTAACAAATATAAATGAAATTAGTCCCTCTTTCAATAGCACCAGAAAGAGCCTGAATACCAATATCATAGGTACCGCCATCTCCTGCCCAAGCAAGAACAGTAATGTCTCCTTTTCCCTGTTTTCTTAAAGACGCCTCCACACCAGATGCACCAGCAGCAGCTGCCTCAAAAGCTATATTCATGACAGGGATATCAAATGAAGTATTAGGATACAAGCTTTCAATAACAGATGTACAGCAAGCTGGAACTACCATTATCGTATTTTTACCCAATGCTTTAAAAACGATACGTAAACCCATTGTTGCAGGACACCCTGGACATGCTGCGCTCCCAGGAAGAACACATTCCTCTACAGGTAAATCCTTAATTGCCATACACTATGCCTCCTCCACTCCATACCATTCAGATTCCTTTGCCTTTCCATTAATTGCCTTTTCACAAATGGCTTCTATATCTTTGTAGGTAACATCTTTTCCGCCCAATCCTGCGATAAAACCATAGACCTTGGCGTCTGACTTATTATAGAGTGCTGATTTTACCTCAGAAAACAAAGCTCCTCCTAATCCCACTGAAATATTTCTGTCTATTACTATTAAATCTGCTTGTTTACCTAATTTTATAAATTCTTCTTTTGGAGACGGTCGAAATGTACGAACCCGAGCAAGACCAATTTTTATACCATTTTTCTGCATCTCATCTATAGCAACTTTACTCTCAGCACCTATTGCCCCCATAGCTAAAAGAACATAATCCGCACCATCACACTTGTATAATTCTAAAAAATCTCCATGATGGTAACCAGATTTTTCTTCCCATTCTTTCGCTATTTGAGGTATCAATTTCTTAGCATTTTCATGGGCATCCCACATAGCTCTACGAACTTTATAATAACCAGATGGACCGATAATATTTCCAAATGTAATAGGATTTTCAACATCGAGTTTCCATTTAGGCTTATACTCGCCAAGAAAATCATCTACAATTTTTTGCTCAGGGATTTCAACTGGCATAGAGGTATGAGACAAAATAAACGCATTGTAACTAATCATTACAGGTAAAACCACTTTCTCATGTTCTGCTAATTTGAAAGCCTGAATTACAGTATCGAAAATTTCTTGATTGCTACTACAATAAAACTGGATCCAACCAGTGTCACGCTGTGAGATGGAGTCATTCTCATCAGACCAGATATTCCAACCAGGTCCTACAACTCGGTTAATATTACACATGACAATTGGAAGTCTAGCTAGTGCAGCCCAATGGAGCATCTCATGCATAAGCAACAACCCATGAGATGATGTACCAGTAAACGTTCGTACACCTGTAGCACTTGCACCTATACAAGCGCTCATAGCAGAATGCTCGCTCTCTACACAGATATACTCGCCCTTGAACTCACCAGTTTCCACATATTTGGCGATATCTTCTACAAGGGTTGTCTGAGGGGTAATAGGATACGCTGCAACAACATCTGGTTTAGCCATAACAGCAGCCTTTGCAGCGATATGGTTTCCTGTATCAATTACTATCGTCATTTCTTCACCTCTCTTTCCATGGTTATAGCTTCCACCTTACATACACTGGCGCATATTCCACAACCCTTGCAATATTCATAATCAATGCTTACGGTTCCATCTTTTTCTCGTTTGATACTGCCTTCTGGGCAAAAAATCCAACATCGCAGACATTTTACGCATTTTGTTTTGTCTAAAATTGGTTTGAAAACCCTCCAGTTACCAGTCTTACCCATTGCACCTTTTTTAGGATAAGAAATCGTTGTAACAACATCGTACTTCTTCAAAAGTTCACCTCCACCGACTTATATGCGTCTTGCGTAGCTTTCACGTTTCTATCTCCGCCCTCCCCTTTCCATTTGTTTTTTATAACCGCTTGAATCGATGGCAATGTCACACGATCTAAAACCTTTGGGACAGCACCAAGAATGGGCGTGTTTACAACAGGAATTCCACCGACAAGGATATCATGTTTTATTGCTATACCGGTTGCATCCACAGTAGCAACATGATACTTCTTAGGGAAGTTGAAATCCCCTGGTTTTTTAGCAGTGTTAATTAAAATCTTTCCATCTTTCTTCAAACCTTTAAGGACATCAGCTATCTCCATGATGCTCTCGTCAAGCACGATAACTATATCTGGGGAGTAGACTTCACTTCGGAGATGTATCTCTTCTCCTGATACGCGAGCAAATGCTCTTACCGGTGCACCACGTCGTTCCGCTCCGAAAAATGGAAAAGCTTGAACCCCTTTGTTCCCATCTTGTAACGCTGCTGCTACAAGTAGATTCGCTGCTGTAACAGCACCCTGTCCACCGCGTCCATGAAAAACTATTTCAACTAAAGATTTAGATGACACAACGATACACTCCCGAACTTCGAAATGAAAATGTTACATATAACTGTTTTGAATGCTTAAAAGAAAGTTTATAGAACGGAGTTTAGCTTAGACTCTATTGTTACGTTTTTATCCCTTCTATCATCGATCTTCAACTCTGTAATCACTCTTTTCACCCCTGATTCAACCACTGCTTTATGAGCTTTTTCAACCGCTTTAAACAATGTATCTAGATCTTCTGTTTCAATGATTGTCGCCATCGCGTTTGTCTTAAATTTTACATCACTATCTTTGAGAGCACTGATAGCGATTTTTACATATTTGCTGAGACTTACGTCTTTTCCAACAGGTGCTATACTAAGCTGCGAAATAATCATTTCAAACCCCACATTCCCAACAGATCACCTACTTAATTAACTTTTTGCGAGTCTGAAAACAAAGAGCAATATGAAAACATGATATTAAGTAAGTCTTACTAATTATAATGAACCAAACATTATTTAAAACGCTATTTTATTTGCTCCTCATAACTTAAAAAATTTTGAGATGAAGGGGAGGAATTATACATGTCTATGAATATACGAAGCAAACTAACTATAGAGAGTAAAAGACTAGATGAGATAAACGCTTTTTTGATGGATCCTGAGAACAAACTAGTCAACGATCTTTTGGCTGTGGTTGAAAAATATGGTGGCCCTGAAGAGATAAATCGAAAGGCCAGAGAGGCAGGCAAGGTAGAGAACCTAATGGCAAGATTAAGAGAGAAGAATTCTCCTTATTTGGGAGATTTGGAGTGGCTGATAGAACAGAGGGATAAGGGGGCTTTCATTACCGTTGACGAATACCGCAAGAAGATCCTGGGCGACAAGGTTGAAAAAATGGAGTTCAACGAGGATTTCGCAGTTACCCTGGAGATAAGTGCCTGCCAGTACTTCCCGTTCTTTATGTCCCAAGCGCGCCGGGCAGTAGAGAAAGGAGAACTGATGCCAGGCCGCTTTATCAGGGTACGATGCATGAAAGAACAGGAGGAAGACAATGACCTACTGGCAATGACAGCAGCCATGCAAATCTTAGGGGCGAGTTGGTGTGAAACACTTGATACAAAGGGTACCGATGGTTCCAACATCCATCTGGGTGGACCAGAAACGATAACCGGCTATTTTGGAGGGGTGGGTCAACCGAACGACCACCCAATCAAATGGGTAGATGAGTTACTCTACTATTATACCAACTATGGTGTGAAACAAGTCCTTAATATTAACCCTGGAACTATACTTCTGGGTTATCTTCTACACAAACTTGGGATAGACATAGAATTCAAGATATCTGTTTATATGGGAAACGACAATCCATATGCTGTTTTCTGGACGCTTATGGCTGCACGGATGTTCTCTAGAGAGGACGGCTCAACGTCGCTTATCGGCTTCAACTTTTCCAACTCGGTGAACAATGTTACAATAGAGCTCAGCAGCGATATAAGAAAATCTCTGGGCTTGGAAGACTTCGTCCGGTTCGAACATCATATCTTTGAAACATGGAAGAGCATTGTAATCCAGCCCTATGACCGAAGGGACGAGCTTTTGGAGGTTGCCTCGAAGGTAAAAAATATCAGTGCCAAGCACGAAGGTGGGGAAATCGCAGTGGAGGAGAAAAGAGAGCATCCCTCCGATATCCTTGAGTATTTCCTTCCCAAGATAGATATAGATGAGAAGGGGCTCATGCCAGCTCTAACCCAAAATTACTTGGACAAGCACGAGACTATAAACAATACAGCTCGTGCTTTAACTGAGAAAGGATTGTCTTTTGTTGCTGCACCTAAACTACATCACAGAGGTACATAAATATGCACTTTAAATTAGCATTTATAGGATTTGGCACTGTGGGTCAAGGTTTGACAGAGATACTTTTGGAAAAAAAGGACATGCTTGCGAAAAAATATAATTTTCATTACACTGTTGTAGCTATTTCCGATATCATGAAAGGTTCTGTTTATGATGAGAATGGACTTGATATGGTAAAAATACTCGATCTTGTAAAAACTGGTAAGAAATTAGATGGATATCCAACCGGCATTAAAGGTATGGACAGTCTGGAGACTATCAAAAACACTAATGCTGATACTATTGTTGAGGTCACTTTTACTGATGTCAAAACCGCGGAGCCAGCTCTTACTCACATTAAGACTGTTATTGATGCAGGGAAAAATGTGGTCTCTACTAATAAAGGGCCTGTGGTAAAGCAAGCTGTAGAACTTTTAGATATGGCAAAATCTAATGATGTGCACTATGGTTTTGAAGGCGTCGTATTGTCTGGTACCCCTGCATTAAATCTTGCAAAACATACCCTGGCAGGAAACAATATCACTGGTTTTAAAGGCATATTAAATGGTACTACTAATTATATTCTCACTCGAATGGAAGAAGGCATGTCTTACGATGACGCATTAAAGAAGGCACAGGAACTTGGCTATGCCGAAGCAGACCCTACTGGGGATGTGGAAGGCTTAGATGCCCTTGGTAAGGTGGTTATTTTATCCAACGTTGTATTGGGAAAGAATATACGTTGGAAAGATGTGGAAAGAAGGGGCATAACTGAAATCACCAAGGAAGAGGTTGAGAAGGCGAAAGCTGAGGGGAAGCGTTGGAAGCTTATTGGAAGCGCTGAGGTTCAGAAGGATGGTTCTGTTAAAGCAAAGGTTTGGCCTGAAAAATTATCTCTTAGTGATTATTTAGCTGGCGTCTGTGAGGCTACCAATGCATTAACTTATTACACAGACGAGTTAGGGCCAGTAACTATTGTTGGCCCGGGAGCTGGTCGTCGTGAAACCGGTTTTGCTCTTCTCATTGATCTCTTAGAGATAAATCGTAAGCAAATGGAGAAGATCACTGTTAAAAAATAAACATTTGCATTTGTTTGGATTGTGATTTAATGACTGGTGGATATACAGGGAGAATGCTTGTCATCGATCTAAAAAATCATAAACATTCATTGGAAGAGACAGATGTTGATGCCGCTCGGGATTTTATTGGTGCAAAAGGTCTTGGAGCTAAGATATTGTTTGATAGGCTTCTAGAGGGAACAGATCCTTTGTCACCTGAGAATATCTTAATGTTTACTACTGGTCCTCTGACTGGTACAAGCGCTCAGACGTCTGGTCGTGGTACCGTTGTTACAAAGTCTCCTTTGACTGGTCTTTTTGTAGATTCTCATTTTGGTGGTTTTTTTGCTGCGGAGATGAAAAAAGCCGGATGGGATTTTATAATAATCAACGGAAAGTCTAGTAATCTGGTTTACATTGTTATTAAGGATGATTCAGTTGAGTTCAAAGATGCTAGGGAGATTTGGGGGATGGAGTGTCTTAAGACTCATAATTGGCTTCAACAAAAGGAAGGTAGGGTAAAGACTGCTGTTATTGGTCCCGCTGGTGAGAATCTTGTAAAGATTTCTGCTATTACGTTTGATGGGCATCGTCATGCTGGACGTGGTGGTACTGGAGCAGTTATGGGTTCTAAAAATCTCAAAGCTATTGCAGTTGTTGGTAATAGTAAAGTTCCTATACATAATCCTAAAGAGTTTCGCAAGCTGACTAGAGAGGTTTTAAAAAGGGTGCAGGAAAACGATTTTGTACCTAAACGAAGGAAATATGGTACGCCCTATTGGGTGGATGTTGTTAATGGTGAGGGTTTTATTCCAACACGTAATTATCAAGAAGGATACTTTGAACATGGCGATGCAATTAATGCTGAGACTATGCAGAAAAGAATTGTGGACAAGAGTGGAGCATGTTTTAACTGTGTGATAGCTTGTTGGAACCAATCTTCCATTAAGACAGGATCTCATAAGGGTGTTTCATTAGTAGGTCCTGAATATGAGACTATTGCACTTATGGGTTCTAACCTAGGAATTGGTAGTATTGAGGATGTGGCATATCTTAATGAGAGGTGCAATGAGCTTGGGATGGATACTATTTCACTTGGTGGCGTTCTAGGTTTTGCTGTTGAGGCATATGAAAAAGGAGTTATCACACTTGACGATCTTGGAGGCAATGATATTAGCTGGGGGAAGACTGAGGAACTGGCAGGGCTTGTAGATGATATCGCCCACCGCAAAGGTAGAGTCGCTGATGTTCTAGCTGAAGGAGTGAAGGTTGCTTCGGAAAAACTTGGAAAAAACTCTGACATTTTTGCTGTGCATGTTAAAGGATTAGAGATACCAGGTTATGATCCTCGCGGGACGTTTGGTATGGGGTTAGCCTATGCAACGTCTGATAGAGGTGGATGTCATCAGAGGGCATGGACTGTTAAAGCCGAGCTTTACGATCCTGAACTTGAGAGATTCTCTTTTGAGAATAAGGCAAAGATTGTCAAGGATGTCCAGGACGAACGGGCAGCATTTTTCTCATTGGTGCTTTGCGATTTTGCTCCCATTTCAGAGGAGGATTGTGTAGATATGTGGAATCTGGCTGCGGGATTCAATCACACGATTGAGAGCTATTTATTGGCTGGGGAGAGGATATGGAATCTTATCCGGTTGTTCAATCTCAGAGAAGGATTAGATCCAGCTGACGATAGGCTACCACCCCGGTTCTTCAACGACCCGTTCACTAAGGGTCCTGTTAAGGGGATCGTTCTACCTGAAGATGGGTTCCAGCAGAGTTTAAAAGAATACTATTCTCTTCGCGGATGGGACAAAAATGGTGTTCCCACTGCAAAAAAAATCAAAGAACTTGGCCTGATCAACTACGCGTTAGCAACTGGGTTAGGATAATTATGTTGTAAAAAGGTGATTAGAAAATGGTACAATTAAGTAACGGGGCAAATAGGATATATGGAGAAGCAGCATTTGATGTGCTTGCAAAAGCCCAGGAGTTAGAAAGGCAGGGCAAGAGTATACTCCATTTTGAAATTGGGGAGCCAGACATGGAAACACCTGAAAATATTGCAAAGGTGGGCATTCAAGCGATCAAAGATAAAAAAACACATTATACTCCTTCTGTTGGTATCTTAGAACTTAGAAAAGCTGTGCAGGATGAAGTTGAAAAAACTCGGGGGTACCATCCAGATTTAGAACAAGTTATTATTATTCCTGGCTTAAAACCTGGTATATTCTTTTCAATGCTTGTTATAGTAAATCCTGGAGATGAAATCATATATCAGGATCCAGGTTATCCAACCTATGGATCGGTTGCATCGTTTTTAGATGCCAAAGGCGTATTAGTTCCTCTTCTAGAAGAAAATGAGTTCCGTATGAATCCTGATGATATTAAAGCAAGAATTACTGATAAAACAAAACTTATAGTTGTAAATTCTCCTCAAAATCCAACAGGTTCGGTTATGACTAGGTCTGAGCTTGATGAGATTGCAGAGCTTGCTGAGGAGTATGATATATTTATTGTGTCAGATGAGATTTATTCGAAGATGACCTATGATACAGATCATTATACTCCAACTGCTAGGGATGAAGCTAAGGTTAGAAGTGTGCTTTTAGATGGTTTTTCTAAATATTATGCGATGACTGGTTGGCGTCTGGGATACATGGTGGCTCCTGTTGAGATGGCAGGGAGACTAGCGGATTTTCTTGTCAGCGCAGTCTCTTGTACTGCGAATTTTACTCAATGGGCTGGTGTCGAAGCGCTCATGGGGGATCAAAGCTTTATCAATAGGATGATGAAACGTTTTAAGGAAAAAAGAGATAGAATCGTCGAGGGTTTGAATTCTATTCCAGGTTTTAGCTGTTTAGCCCCAAGGGGAGCATTCTATGCTTTTCCAAATATCAAAAACACTGGGATGACTTCTCAAGAATGTGCTGATCATCTTCTTTATAATGCTGGTGTAGCTGCTCTTCCCGGTACTGCCTTTGGCCCGTATGGTGAGGGTTATCTTCGTTTTTCTTATGCGAATACACCGGAAAACATTGATTTAGCTGTTGAACGAATTAAGGAGTCTTTTAAGTAACATAGTTATACCGAATAGGTTTTTTAACTTTAATCAGTTTTCAATGATCAGAGATTTTTTCTCAATTTTACAGGAGAAAAATCTAACAGTAATCATATTTTATGATTAAAGTCTTTGTTAGATCAATGGTTTATATTTTGCAATAAATCTCAAACAGTTTGATTTTAATTCACAGCAGGAGTGGATTTATAAAGAAAGAATTGATTGAAAGAAAATCGAAGAGAGAATATTACAATTTTCAGTGGTTTGGATTATGAGAATATTGATAACAGGGTGTTCAGGATTTATCGGGAAAAATCTGCTTGAACAGGCTGTGAATAAAGATAGTTATGAGATTGTTGGCATGGCGAGGAATAAAGTTAAGGTGCAAAAATTCGAAGATCAGGGTGTTGAGATACGTTATGCAGATTTAATGAAACCGGAGTCTTTGAAAGGTATAACAAGGGATGTGGAGGTAGTTGTTCATCTTGCAGCTCTTATGCGTTTTCATGGATCATGGGATGCTCTTTATCGCCATAATGTGGAGGGTACAAAACTCGTCGCTGAAGATGCTATGAAACAAGGTGTTAGGCATTTCATATATTCGAGTTCTACGGAGGCGATTGGCCCGGTTGAAGCCATCCCGGCTGATGAGAAGGCACCATATAATCCGACTTATTTGTATGGTAAGACGAAACAATTATCTGAAATTTGGCTTAATAGGAAAAAGGAGGAGGTTGGGTTACCTGTTACTGTTATGAGGCCTACGGGAGTGTTTGGACCTGGTGATCTCTATGTTGGGTTGTCTGTTGTAAGGGCGATCGCCCAAGGAAAATTAAAGATACTTCCTGGGAAGGGTGATACTTTTATTCATTTCACCTATGTTAATGATATTGTCCAAGGATTCCTCCGGGTAATTGATGCACCACAGAAGTCAATTGGTGAAACATTCAACATCGCTAGTGACGATTATCATACTTATAAAGACATCTTTACTATCATTGCACATATCCTTGGGGTTCCTCCGCCGTCTCGGTCTGCCCCTATGTGGCTTGCAAAAACCTATCTTGCTTATGTTGAATGGAGGGACCGGCGGAAACAGGTTGACGATTTTGTCATGCATCCTTCAATTGTTGATGATATGAAAACAAATCGGGCATATAGTAATGTAAAGGCGAAGTGTGTAATTGGGTTCCGACCAGAATACAGTTATCAACGAGGGATGAAGAAGACTATTAAATGGTACAAAGAAAACAAACTAATTTAACAGTAAAATTGAATGGTTCATTGATCTTGGTATTTGACCTGTATGAGATATCGTGGTGCTTCAAATAACATGTTTTTGTAGATTGATCCAGGGAGAGGTGTTTTTTCAATAATTTTTTCTGCGTTGCGTACCCGTTTTTCTATTTCATCGTCATAAAACTTTTTTATCTCCTTCCAATGTTCAGTGATTTTCTCTCTGAGAATTTGTTTTGTTATACTATTTGGGTTAGCTGTGTTTTTTTCGATTTTTTCTAATAGGGGAAGGACGACACTTGGAATTATTTCTCCTTTTTCTAGATCAATCAGATCATCTGTTAACTGGTAGGCTCTACCTATTTCCCGTCCGAATTCCGTTAGTTTATCTGGGATATTGCCTTCTATATAAGCTTCCATGGCTCCTAGTCTGCAGGCTGAGGCGAAAAGTGCTGCGGTTTTTAAATCAATTACTGACATGTAAAACGAAAATAGATTAGATGAAGGATAAACCATTGATAGGTTTCTTTGGTTGAACTGTACTTCCATGATCTCTCCTGATAATGCATCTCTCCATGTGTCTAGGTAGAGTTTTGCAAATTGCGTTCCATGTTTGAATGCGATTTCATGTCCTGTGACGAGCATTTTATGCCCCAGTAGGAGAGTATTGCTTATACCGTTTTCAAGATAAAGCGCTGGTTTTCCTCTTCGTTGGATGTCTTTATCGATGATGTCGTCATGTACCAGTGATGATGTATGAGCAAGCTCCATGCTTACGGTTCCTTCCATTGCTCTCTCATAGTCTTCTATACTTTCTTTCCCGCTGGTGCATGCTTTATATGCTAAAAGAGAGAGTAACTGCCTGAGTCTCTTTCCTCCTTCAAGTTGTGCACGAATTTGAGAGTCCTCTATCATTTTTTTGATGTATTCTTCACTTTTCTTACGTGTTTCCGTAAAGAATTGCTCGACAGTAGATTCATTATCTTTCATGTTTTTCCTTGATCCTTTACATTTATGATATCTTTAATACAATATTGATCCTTATTTGCTTTTCTAATCATTTCACAGTTCAAATCGGAATTTATGGCAGCAAGCCAGCCTCTAGTCATTGAAACACAGAATTCTTCACAATAATCAACGCCACAAGCGTTGAACACATCATATATTGGGCAAATGGTTTTTTCCTCACGGATACGTCCATCATTGATTTTACTAACTTTCATTTTAATACCAAAGGGAATGATAAACATCCACATCATATCAACGGCATCAGTGATGTCATCACCAATTTTATATTTCTCCTTCATTTGTTTGGCCATGTTACGTCCTAGTTCAAACTGGGTGTTTTTGACAACTTCTCGGATCTCTGGACCAAATTCCTCTTCTAAATTCTTCATCCATAGTGCAATGCCTTCAATGAGATATTTTATTGCATCATCATGTTTTTTCAGACAAATGCCCTTAGAGGCTAACCCAGGCATCTTAGTTGCAATGTTTTTTTGTAGACGTTCCTTCATGAATAATCTCCCCCAATTCTTAATTATCAAAACACACAACTACTATTTAATAATAAATCATATTTCTTTGAAGAAGCAGTTGTTTTCATTTCAGTAGTATACTCTCCCATGCGCTCCCCCAAATATCTGAGAGCGGTTCCTTGGTGATAAATTCTGGAATGCTATATAAGTTAAACTCTTATTCAGTATAATGTTAGGTGATTAAAATAAAAATTGATATAGTTGGTGGGGGCCCTGCTGGGCTGAGCGCTGCTATTTCTTTGAAGAAAAATGATGAATCTATTAAAGTAGTGCTTCATGAGAAACATAAAGATATTGGATATAATCGTAGTGCGCGGAGATGCGGAGAAGCCCACACCATTTTTAGAGAATTAAATAGATGGGAACCAAGAAAAAATAGTTTTTTCAATACAATAAAGAAACAAGAATTTATAATTGGAAATAAAAAATTTATTATGCCTATCCCTCTTCATGCTTCTTATTTACTAATGCTTAATAGACAAGAATTCATAGCTCAATTAGGGAAACAAGCAACAAAACTTGGTGTACAAATTCAAACAGATGATAAAATAAAAACTATAAATGATCTTGATGGCGATTATATCGTGGATGCTTCTGGATGCCCTAGCACTATTAAACGTGAATTAAAATTGAACAAAGGTATAAAAGGAATCAGCTATCAGCAGACTTTAGAAGATTCCAATTCATTTACTTATGATACTAATAAGATTTTTTTACAAAATTTCATAGGGTATTATTGGGTTTTTCCACGTGATCCCACTAAAAAAGAAATTAACATAGGCGTAGGAGTAATAGGGAGGGAAGGTAATCTAAAAATTAAGCTGGAAGAATTCAAAAAACAATGGGGAATAGAAGGAAAAATTAATTATGAAATAGGGGGACTTGTTCCTGTTGGGCTGCAAAGACCTTTGATTTATCATAATATATTGTTTGTAGGTGACACAGGTGTGGGAACATTCCCGTTGAATGGAGAAGGTATTTATAGGGCTCTTCTCAGTGGTGAAATCGCTGGTAGATGTTTAGCACTAAGGAAAGCCAATCAATACCCGTCAATAATAAATAAGCATTTTATTAGATGGGATGTTTTAGGAAAATCTTTAATTAGAACAGGAAACATTGTTAAAAGGGCGGGATCAAAAACTTTCATAAAATCACTCCAATATTTTTTCGAAATAAGTGGGTTTTTCGTGCATAAAAACCGATTCTAAGGCATTATTCTTTCAGTAATCAACTGTTTCTTTCTTATTTTTTAAAAACACAGTTGTACCTAGCAAGTTTTTCTCTAATTAGCCTCATAATTTGACTGAAAACCCTGCTAGGTATTGCTCCAATATTTTTAAAAACGAATAAACAATATCAAATGTGGGGAGATGGAATGATACACAAATGTCCCGTGTGTAGACACCAGCCAATAGTGGGATGGAAAGATAATGAATTGTACTGTCCTGAATGCGGCTGGAATTCTGAAACCACTAAGATGGTAATAGAATAAACACTATAAATTCGACCTTAAAATCTGTTGCCTTTTCAGAGGAAAAAACAGATCTAGAGTAAAGGCTCAATCCCCCAAAAAAACTTGCCAGGTATTGCTCCAATTTATCTAGCTATATTTTTCCACGAGATCTGCTATATCAGTTGGAAACCGTGCGAGCTTAACATCAGCCTTCTCAAACGCCTTAATCTTCGACTCAGCAGTACCCTTTCCACGGGCAATAATCGCTCCAGCATGACCCATACGCTTCCCAGGAGGAGCGGTTCTACCAGCAATAAAAGCAAAAACAGGCTTGCTAATATTTTCTTTGATATGTTCAGCAGCCTCTTCCTCAGCGGTTCCACCGATCTCACCAACTAAAACAACTGCCTTTGTCTCCTTATCTTTTTCAAAAGCATCCAAAGCATCAATAAATGTTGTCCCAATTATTGGATCACCACCAAGTCCAACACAAGTACTCTGACCAATACCTTTTTCAGTAAGTGAATTCACAATCTCATAGGTAAGAGTACCAGAACGACTCGCAACACCTACATCACCCTCTTTAAAAATCTGACCAGGTAAGATACCAATCTTTGTTTTACCAGAACTAGCAATACCTGGAGAGTTCGGCCCAATCAAAACCGCATCTTTGTATTTAGCATAATGAACAAACTCCATAGCATCTTGAAACGGAATATTCTCAGTAATTACAACAATCGTTTTTAACCCAGCATCAAGCGCTTCAAAAATCGCATCCTTTGCAAAACGAGCAGGAACCAAAACAAGAGAAGTATTTGCACCAGTTTGAGAGACCCCTTCGAAAACATTATTAAAAATTGGCACACCATGAACTTCCTGACCACCTTTACCAGGAGTTACTCCAGCAACAACATTTGTACCAAATTCTAACATTGCACCAATATGAAATACTCCCTGATGACCAGTAGCACCCTGAACCAACACCTTATTATTTTTATCTGCAAAAATCGCCATTATCTATTCACCTCGCTAAATCAGAAGACTTCTGAGCAGCATCCTGCAAAGTAGTACCAGTGATGAGCCCAGCATCCTTCAAAATATCCTTAGCAATATCCTCATTACACCCTTTAATACGCGTAATAACCGGACAATCAATCCCCTCCTTAGATATCACCTCTTTAACTCCCTTCGCAACAGTATCACATCTAGTAATACCACCAAACAAATTCAAAAAAATCACCTTAGGCTTAGCCTTCTTCATAAGCTCAAAAGCCTGCTTAACCTTCTCAGGATCATCAGTACCACCAAGATCCAAAAAAACACCACCCTTACCTTCATAATTAGTCAAAGCATCAAGCGTAGCCATAGTAAGACCAGCACCATTCGCAATAACACCAATATTCCCATCCAACTGAATAAAAGCAATACCCTTCTCCTTAGCATCTTTCTCAAGAGGAGTAAGATCAACATGCTCAGGAACAATATCAGGATGACGGTACATTGCATCATCATTAATGTTAACTTTAGAATCCAAAGCCATCACACTCCCATCTTTCGAGATAATCAACGGGTTTATCTCCACAAGCTCACAATCATAATCCCTAAACAATTTGTAAATCTTCGAAATAACCCCTGCAACCCCTTTTCCTTCATCCTTATCTAGTTTTAATTTAGAAACAATCCCGCGGATATGAAACGACTGAATACCAATCAACGGGTTAACCCACTCCTTAAAAATCTTTTCATCAGGTACACTTTCAATATCCATACCACCCTCGTCACTAGCCATAATAAGAGGCATCCTTTTAGAACGGTCAAGAGTAATACTCAAATACAACTCCTTCTTGATATCCACTTTTTCCTCAGCAAGCACCTTACGAACAGTAAACCCACGTATATCCATACCCATAATCTGCGATAACTTATCTTTTCCATCATTCAAATTTTCAACAGACTTAATACCACCTGCTTTACCACGTCCACCAATCGGAACCTGCGCCTTAAGAACAAATGGATAATTCAAACCAGAAAAGTCTTTTTCATTATTCACTAGTCTACCATTTGGAACTGAGATGCCATACTTATCAAACAGCTCCTTCCCCTGATACTCAAAAAGTTTCATGAGACCATGAATACAAATTCATATATTTAAGAGCTTTTTAACCCAAAAATCACAACCTACAATCTTACTAGCAATAGGAGCAAACTTAAAATCCTTGATAAAAACCATAGTATTCAAACCATACGTACGAATCATAGGATCCTCAGCAATCCATTGATTCTCCTTCAAAACCTGCATAATCTTCGTCCTATCACGTTTATAACCTTCATAATCCTTATATATAGAAATCATAACTGCTTCAAACCTTCTACTAGCTAAAAAAACCGTTGAATCACCCATCAACGAAGCAGCCTCATCCTCCTCCATATCCGGCGGGTTACGAGGATCAAAACGGATATGATAAAACGCCAATATCTCAAAACCCAATTTTACAAAATTAGGCAAATTAAGCCTTCTCATAAGGTTATTCTCCTCAAATCTACGCCTCAAACGCGAAACCGTATGTCTTGAAACCCCTAACTCCCTACCAATATCACCATCAGACAACTCAGGATAACTAATCAACATACAATAAGCATTCTTCTCAGTATCAGAAAAAACCACATCCTCTTTACTTCCAAAGTCAACATTTTCAACCTCGGTTTCTGCTTCTGCATCCAACTCAAAACTCCTTCTTAATAAGGAGGCAAAATCAAAAAAACGATAAATTTTACTAATTTCAAATGGAAAAACCACCATATTTGGATACTCCTCTTCTAAAAGACCACGTCCACCAAACGTCTGCGTCCTTATATCATTAATTCTTCCAATAGTTGCATAATCTTTAGAAAGACTCAAAGAGAATCCTTTATCTTGCTCTCCAACAGAAAAAAATATCTCTGGAAAAACTTCAATAGTTTTCCCAGTGATTTCAACCCTCTCTAACAAAGGAATTAATGGACTAAAATGAGTATAAATTGTAACCAACATTTCGCACCCCATGCTCTTTAGTTTTGGAAGTATGAGTTTTCGGAGATACTCGTTTTCTTTCAATCTATGTCTAATTGATGTAACAGTGGAATGCTTCAGATCAAGTTTTTCAGAGAGTTCCTTATCCGTTAAGTGAGGATATTTAACTAGTCCATAAAGCATCAGTTTTTCTTTTGTGGTTAATTCAAACTTGTTCATACTTTTGAGAACAAGTCTCTCTAATATAAACTTTTTTCTCATTTTAACGAAAATTAATAATATTATTGTTAAATAGAGTAATAAATTCAAATTTTTTGACCAAATATACAAAATAATCGACGTTGTTTGTTATTATGATAATTTTTCAAAAAGTTTATATTATATAAGGTATATTCATAACTAATTAAAAATTAGGAGGAGCCATCTTGGTGGAAGCCCTAATAGATGATAGCATCAATAGAAACAGTGGAATAAAGCCGCATCTTTTTAGATTCTCGGCTAAAATTTTGATATTTGTTTTGATCGGTTTTGTGGGGATATCATGACTAAAAAAGAACAAGTCCTTTTAGAAAAGCCAGATGTAAAAAAAGCAGAGGATGTAGAGAAAAAAGCTGGAACCGTTGAAGTTTTCATTATGGGGAAGAGTTACAAGGTTCCTGCAGGTCTTACGATAATGAAAGCTTTGGAATACGCTGGTTATAGATATATTAGAGGCTGTGGTTGTAGAGCTGGTTTCTGTGGTGCGTGCTCTACCATTTATAGAATAGAAGATGAGCAGAAACTTGGTTTTGATTTAGCATGTCAGAAGGTCGTCGAGGACAAAATGTACCTTGTTCAGCTTCCTTTTGTGCCCGCGGCTAAGGTAGAGTATGACATCGATAAACTAGAGCCAAAGGAGAGTACAATTTTAGAAATTTATCCTGAGATTGCCCGATGTGTCTCATGTAATACATGTACAAAATCCTGTCCACAAGATATCGAGGTTATGAAGTATATTCAAAGAGCAGTTAGAGGAGAGATTGCAAAGTGTGCGGAGATATCTTTTGATTGTATTCAGTGTGGTCTATGTGCAATGAGATGCCCTGCTGATATCAAGCATTATCATGTATCGCAGCTTGCTCGAAGGTTACGTGGAAAATATATTGATCCTAAATCCAAGAATCTGGCCAAGCGTTTGAAGGAAGTTGAGAATGGTAAATACAATGATGATATTGAAAAGTTGATGAAGATGGATAAAGAGAAGATCATGAAGCTGTACAGTGATAGGGAACTTGAAGCAGAGAAAGCTTTGGATCTAGGGGGTGACTAGAGTGAAGATGATAGATGGTTATCCAGATTATATGATGGAGTCTATAAAATTAGTGGAGGAAAAACGAGAGAGAAACATGTCTACCGAGGCCAAATCTATGTCTATGGAGGAACGGGAGAAAATCCTTAAGAAATATCATCCTGATTATATGGAAAATACCAAAAGAAAACTTAGGGTGGGTGTAGATAAAGGTAAGTTGTTGTATAGCGGTCTGGTTGATCTTTTAGAGGCTAAACCGGTTGTAGATCCTAAGGATGTGGATTTAAGTAAAATTGATTATGATGTAGATGTTCTTATTATCGGAGGTGGCGGTGCTGGGACTGTCGCCTCTCTTTTTGCTTATGAGTCTGGGGTTCCTTTAGATAGAATATTAATTGCTACTAAGCTTCGTCATGGTGATGCTAATTCTATGATGGCTCAGGGTGGTATACAGGCTGCAGATAGCCCTGGTGATAGCCCAGCGTTGCATTATTTAGATATCTATGGTGGTGGTCATTTTGCTAATAAACCTGAGTTGGCTAGGGCTCTTGCGTTGGATGCTCTAAAAATTATTAATTGGCATGAACGACTAGGTGTTATGTATGATCGGGAAGATGATGGAGAGTTCATGGAGCTTTCAGGAGGTGGAACCTGCAGGAATCGTCTGCATAGCGCTAAGGATTATACGGGTATGGAGATTATGCGGAACATCAGAGACACGGCAAGGAACCTGGAGATACCAGTTTTGGAATTTTGTCCTATTGTAGAGTTGCTCACAGATGACAAAGGTCAGGTGGCTGGTGGTATTGCTTTCAATATGGAAACCTATGAGTACCATGTAATCAAAGCAAAAGCTACCGTCCTGGCTACAGGTGGTAGTGGCCGTTTACATCTTTCAGATTACCCGACAACCAATCATTATGGAGCTACAGGGGATGGTCTTATAATGGCCTATCATGCTGGGGCTAACCTTCTTGATCTTGACACTATTCAGATTCATCCAACGGGGGATGCCTATCCTGAGCCAATCGTTGGAATCTTATCTACAGAGAAACTCAGAGGGCAGGGCGCTGTACCGCTTAACAAAAATGGTGATCCATTTGTGTTTCCTTTGGAACCTCGTGATGTAGAGGCAGCGACTTTTATCAGAGAATGTAAAGAAGGTAGAGGAATAGTAACACCTACTGGCATGCCTGGAGTATGGCTTGACACTCCTATGATTGATATTAAACATGGAGAGGGGACTTTAGAATCAAAGTTCGCTTATGAAGCGCGAAAGTTCAGACGATTTGACATCGATGTGACAAAGCACCCCATCCTAGTTTATCCAACGCTTCATTATCAAAATGGAGGAGTTGAAATTAATGAAAAATGTGAAACTAGGATTCCAGGTCTTTTTGGAGCTGGTGAGGTTACAGGCGGAGTGCATGGTAAAAACCGGTTGATGGGCAACTCGCTCCTAGACTATAATGTATTTGGCCGACGAGCAGGAATTTATACTGCTCAATATGTTAAAAAAGCAAAGGTTGGAAAAATCACATTAAAACATCTTGATAAATACAATAAAATGTTGGAACAAACAAATATTAAAACAACAAAAAAAGCCCCAATACTCTTACCTGAATACCGGGGTGAAATGGCAATTTCTAGGGCATTGGATATATTCTGAATGGTGTGTTGATGATAGAAGTTAATGAAGACTGGTGCAAAGGTTGCAACATCTGTATTGAGCGATGCCCAGTAGATGCACTAGAAGAATCTGATACGTTAAATCGAAGAGGAGTCCGCCCACCCAAATTGAAAGATGAAAATGAATGCAACTGCTGTCGGCTATGCGAACTAATCTGCCCGGATCTTGCAATAACTGTCATCCCTGATGAAGAAGAGAAAAAACCTGTTAAAAAAACCCTTCTAACACCCGTTGGAGGAAAAATAAAATGAAATACAAACGAGATCCTAAACGAATAAGAGAAGTTTTAGGTAAAAAAGTACAATTCATACTAGGAGATATGGCCTGCGTCTACGGAGGTCTCCTTGCAGGATGCTCATTTTTTGGAGGATACCCTATAACTCCTGCATCGGAGGTAGCAGAAGGAGCTGCAAGGCTATTCCCAAGAGTAGGTGCTACCTATATCCAGATGGAAGATGAGCTAGGTAGTATCGCTGCTGTCATTGGAGCTGCGTGGGGTGGTGCGAAATCCATGACCGCTACCTCAGGTCCTGGTTTCTCACTTATGATGGAAAACTATGGTTTTGCTGTTATGACTGAGACGCCGTGTGTAATAGTCAATGTTCAACGAACTGGTCCTTCCACTGGGCAGCCGACACTGGGAGCACAGGGTGATATGATGCAGGCACGATGGGGAACACATGGAGATTTCGAAGCCATAGCATTTGCACCAAGTACTGTGCAAGAATGCATAGATTTCACCATAAAAGCATTCAACCTTTCAGAAAAATATCGGAATCCTGCCTGTGTTATGACTGATGGAGAAATAGGGCATCTAAGGGAACGTATTGTTGTTCCTGACGAGAAAGACTTAAAACTAATCGAGAGAGTCCCAGCGACTATTGACAAAAAGAAGTATATACCGTTTACCAACTCCCAAACAAGAAAAAGTAAGGTTCCGGATTTCCCCACTTTTGGCACCGGCTATCATACATATGTTACAGGTCTTACTCATAACGAAAAAGGTTTTCCAGCGACAGATAAACAGCCGGATCATGAAAGGCTTGTAAAAAGAATTACGACAAAAATCACTGATGACCGTGATAAACTCGTTATGGTTGAACGAATAAATTTAGATGATGCAGATATCGTTTTTGTCACCTATGGTGCTACTGCCCGGCCAGCAGAGTCAGCGATGGAAATGGGCAGGAAAAACGGTATAAAAATAGGTCTTCTTCGTCTTAAACTCGTCTGGCCTTTCCCAGAAAAAGAAATAACAAAACTAGCAAAAAATGTAGACAAAATAATAGTGCCAGAGATGAACCTTGGGCAGATAGTTCACCCTGTCCGAGAGTATGCTGAAGGACACTGTGAAGTTGTCTCTGCACCAAAAATCGGTGGCGAGATGCATCTTCCAAATGAACTCTATAAATATCTGGAGGGGAAATAAATGGTGGAGATTAAAACCGCTGAGGAATTAAATAAAAAATATCTCCGTGAAGGTATGTGGCCGACTATTTTCTGTAACGGGTGTGGTATTGGTGTAGTTTTAGAATACACTTTTTGGGCTTTAGAGGAACTAGGATGGGATATGGATAATGTTGTGTTTGCATCAGGTATCGGTTGTTCTTCTAGGTTACCAGGATATATCAATGCCGATGGGTTACATACGACCCATGGACGAGCACTTGCGTTTGCCACAGGTATAAAGGCGGCTAATCCTGATTTAAACATTATTGTTTTTACCGGTGATGGTGACTGTGCGGGCATAGGTGGTAATCATTTCATTCATGCAGCTCGACGGAACATTGACATGACTGTGATAATGATTAATAACTTTATTTACGGAATGACTGGTGGACAGCTTGCTCCAACCGCACCTTTAGGAAGTATAGCTACGACTGCTCCATATGGGAATATAGAACATCCATTTGACATATGTGGACTTGCCAAGGCACTTGGTGCTAATTATGTTGCACGATGGACTGTTACCCATCCATATCAACCTATTAAATCAGTAAAAGAAGGGCTTCAAAAGAAGGGTTTTTCATTGTTAGAATTTCTGGCACCCTGCCCAACTGCATATGGGCGGCGTAACAAACTCGGTGATATCAAAAAACATTGGGCTTGGTATGACAATAATACCATTCTCATTGAGGATTATAAAAAAATTATGAAATATGGGACTGAAGAAGAGAAAGCCCAGGTAAAAGATAAGATGCAAGTTGGAGTTTTTCAGGACATCCAAAAACCTGGGTTTTTTGAATCATATGAAAAACTGTTGATGAGATTAAAGGAGAAAGAAGCCAAAGCCAAGGAGGGGAAGAAATGAAAAAGGAGATAAGGATTTGCGGTTTCGGAGGGCAAGGAGTCATACTCGCTGGTTTTATCATTGGGAAAGCTGCATCTGTATTTATGGATTATAACGCTGTGCAGAGTCAGTCATATGGCCCTGAAGCGCGGGGTGGAGCAGCCAGATCTGAAATTATTATCTCTGATGAAAAAATTGGATACCCTCGACCTACTAGTGTTGATATTTTCGTAGCAATGTCCCAGGAATCATTTGATACATATCGGAATGATATCCGAGACGACACTATTATCGTTCTCGATCCAGATCTTGTTAAAAAACATGATATTGGAAGATCGCTTTATAAGATACATGCTCAAAAAATCGCTGAGGAACTTGGCAACAAGATTGTAACAAACATTGTTATGGTTGGAGCTTTCACCGCTATTTTTGGTATGTTAAAACCTGAGGCCGTGAAAGAGTCGGTAATCGATAGTGTTCCAAAGAAATTTTTAGAGCTTAATGAAAAAGCCTTTGAAAAGGGATTTGAGGCAGGGAAGAATGCCGTTGAAGAGCTATAATAAAAAAATATACCATGATATTGGAATTCCATTACAGGATAATTATTTTTTAGATGAGCCAGAAGAAATAATTCAAAGCAAATCGATGCCACAACTGGAAAGCGCAGCCCGTATTGTTACTGAGAGAGCAGAACAAGGGAAAAAACATGTTATCCATGGGGATGTTCTCATTGTCGGAGCAGGTATATCTGGGATGCAAGCTGCTCTTGATATCGGTGATAAGGGGTACAAGGTTGTCATTATTGATAAAACTTCAACGATCGGCGGGTCGATGGTAAAACTCGATAAAACGTTTCCAACTAATGACTGTTCTATTTGTACTGCTGCGCCGAAGATGGTTGAGCTCTCACGTCATCCTAATATTGAGCTTATTACCTACGCTGAGATAAGTTCCTTAGATGGTAAACCTGGTGATTTCACTGCAAACATTTGGCGGAAAAGCAAGTATGTCGACCCTGATAAATGCACTGGTTGTGATGACTGCGTTGAAGTCTGCCCTGTTGAAGTTGTAAATCCTTTTGATGAAAAGATTTCAACGCGTAAAGCGATTTATATTGAGTTCCCGCAGGCAGTACCTATTGTTTACACGATAGATATTGAGAATTGTGTTGGCTGCGGCTCCTGTGACAGGGTATGTGAACCCGAGGCTATCTCGTTTCTTGAAAAATCAGAGGAAATAGAAGTACATGTTGGTAGTGTTATTGTTGCCACTGGATTTGAAGTGTTTGAACCTACTGAGATGAGGAAAGAATACGGGTATGGAAAATATGAGAATGTTATAACAGCGATGCAGGTTGAACGACTGTTGTCTTCCTTTGGTCCTACAGAAGGAAAGGTTCTTCGTCTTTCAGATGGTAAAAAACCTAAGAGCATCGGTTGGATTCAATGTGTCGGGTCACGTAGCACTCAACTGGGTTTCCCATATTGCTCACGTGTATGCTGTATGTATGCGACTAAGGAAGCATCTATTGTCAAGGAGGCGAACCCAGATATTGATATCACAATCTATTATATTGATATTCGGGCGTATGGTAAGGATTTCCAGCAGTATTACGATCATGCCAAGGATCTAGGTGTTAAATATGTCCGGGGTAGGCCTTCATCGGTTTATGAGAATAAGGATAAAAGTCTAATTATTAGATATAAAAATACGCTCACTGGGGCGGTGGAAGAGAACACTGTGGATTTGTTGGTTTTATCCACTGCGATAATGCCCAATCAGGGCAATAAAAAACTTGGTGAATTACTTGGCGTAGAAGTAGATGAAAACGGTTTTTTCAAACAACAATCACTTTTGACTAATCCGATTCAATCTACGAGAGATGGTGTTTTCCTTGCAGGATGCATTCAGGGTCCTAAGGATATCCCTGATAGTGTGTCTATGGCAAGTGGAGCAGCAGCTAAAGCTGTAGCTCCAATAAAAGATAGAGAGAGACATATTGGTAAGGAATTCCCCCCGGAGCGGGATGTTTCCTTTGAGAAGCCTCGTATAGGGGTGTTTGTTTGTCATTGTGGGAAAAATATCGCTGGTTATCTAGATGTGGAGAAGGTTACAGAAGAAACAAAGAAATTGCAGAATGTTGTCCATGCCGAACATGTAATGTTTGCCTGCTCTGAGGATAGTTGTAAAAAAATTAGGGATACAATTAAAGAGGAGAAATTGAATAGGGTCGTCGTCGCTGCTTGTTCGCCTTGTACTCATGGGGGGTTATTTCAGGAGACCTGCTTAGAGGCTGGGTTGAATAAATATCTTTTTGAAATGGCAAATATTAGAAATCAGTGTTCTTGGGTTCATTCTGATGACTGGGATGCAGCTACTAAAAAAGCGTTAGATCTAGTGAGAGCTTCTGTGGCAAAGGCAAGGCATCTTCAAGCACTTACCGAGGAAGAATTTTCAATTTATCCAAGTACCCTTGTTATCGGTGGTGGTGTTTCAGGGATGAAAGCAGTGCTTGCGCTTGCAGATATGGGTATTAAATCAATCATTATAGAAAAAGAGCCGGAGCTTGGTGGTAGACTTAGACATCTTCATTCGATGTTTCCATCTGATATAAAAACTGATGAGATTATCGACCCAATGATCAAGAAGGTTACTAAGAATAAGCTGATTACTGTTATGACCGAATCAGAACTTGAAGACTTAGAAGGCTACATCGGGAACTACAAAGGGAAAGTAAAACAAAAGGGTAAGAAGAAAGAGATAGAGTTTGGTACCATTATAGTCGCTACTGGTTTCCGGGAAATTGATCTTAAGGGTAAATATCAGTATGGTAAAAACAAGAATATTTTATCTCAAACAGAGCTTGAAACAAAACTTAAGAATAATAGCTTGAAGGAGCCTAAAAATGTAGTTTTCATAAACTGTGCTGGTGCGATGGATGAAGAACGACCATACTGTTGCAGGGTTGGCTGTGGTGTATCTATAAAAAATGCGAAGTTGATCAGTCAGAGGTTTCCAAAGTCTAAGGTTTATATTCTCTATAGGGATATGAGGGTTTTTGGTAAAGAAGAAGAGGAGTACTATTCTAATGTTTTAACTAGTTATCATGTCATCACTATTCGTTATGCTGGTGATAAGAAGCCTGAGGTTATCCTGGATGAGGATATGTCTGAGGATGGTCCTGTTACTGTTAAGGTTTTTGATGATATCTTGAACGAGGAAATGTCGATTCAGGCTGATCTGGTGGTTTTAACTATTAATACTGAAGGAGAGGTCATGACTGAGAAACTGAAAAACCTGCTGAAGGTTCCTGTGGATGCTGCAGGTTTCTTTATAGAGGCTCATCCAAAAATTAGGCCCCTTGACTTTTCTACATCTGGAGTGTATCTGTGCGGCGCTGCACATTACCCGAAAAATCTTGTTGATTCAATCGCTCAAGCAGAGGGAGCAGCTTCGCGTGCATCTATACCTATATCACAAGAAAGGATGAAAGGCGAGGGTATTGTAGCAGAGGTGAACGAGGACCTATGTAGAGGCTGCGGAATATGTGAATCTGCCTGTGCTTATTCTGCTATTGAAATGAAACCTCATCCTAAAGATCCTACTCGTTTGGTCGCAGAGGTGAACAAGGCTCTCTGCAAAGGCTGTGGCGCATGTGCAGGTGCATGTCTATCAAGTGCTATTGAGCAGAAAGGATACAATAGCGGTCAGATCAATGTGATGATCGCTGCTCTTGCTGAAAAAGAGGTGGCTGCATGAACAAAGACTTAGAGGGTAACATTGATATTAATGCATTAAAACTAAAGGAAGGAGAGCTTGTACAAGAGGTAGAAGACCTATGTGGAGAAAACCTCTTTAGTTGCTACCAATGCGGAACATGTTCCGCTGGATGCCCATTTATCGAGGACATGGATCTTGCGCCAGATGAAGTAATCAGATATGTTATATTAGACAAAAAAGAGGTGCTCAATTCAAAGACGATATGGTTATGTGCCTCATGCTATACGTGTGCTGAACGATGCCCTCGAGATTTAAATCTCACAAAGATTATGGAAGCCCTTCGTCAGATAATTTTACGGAAAAACATTGACCAAACAGATCTAAGAAAGATACCTAAAGATGAAAGAGAAAAGATACCTCAACTGGCATTTGTAAGTTTATTCAGAAAGAATGTAGGATAAGATATATGAAAATATATATAAATGTATGTGTAAATGGATATGAAAAGGTAAGAACATGAAGCTGTTGTATTATCCTGGATGCACACTCAAGACATCTGCAAAAAACCTTGAGAAATCAGCATTTGCAATCATGGATGCTCTGGGTCATGAGATGGTAGAGATGGAAGATTGGAATTGTTGTGGAGTGGTTGCATCTCTCACAGATGATGATCTAATGCATCATCTGGCTCCATTGCGAAACCTGATACATGTAGAAGATCAAGGTGAAGATAGGGTTATAACATTGTGTGATATGTGTTGTAATACCCTCAAACAAACAAACCTGCGAGTGAAAGAAATACCTGATGATTTAGAAACATTAAATGCTTTTATGGACCGGGAGAATGATTACAAAGGAACAGTGAGGGTTATTCATTTTCTAGAGTTTTTAAGAGATGAAATTGGTTTTGATGTTCTTAAAAAAATGGTGAAAAACCCACTGAAAGGTATGAAGACTATGCCCTACTATGGGTGTATGTTGCTTCGCCCACGCGAGGTTAGTATAGATGATGCAGAAGAACCAACCATACTATCAGAGCTTCTCACTGTGCTTGGTGCAGAAGTTGTTGATAATCCGTTTAAAATTGAATGTTGCGGATCATATCATACTATAGAGGAAAAAAATCTGGTTTCTAATAGAGCCTATCGGATTACGAAGTTTGCCATAGACAGAGGAAGTGATGCTATAGTGCTTTCATGCCCGCTCTGTCAATTTAACCTTGATGTGAGAGGAAAAGAGGCAGAAAAAATCTACAACAGTTATAAACAAGTTCCTGTTTACTATTACACTCAGCTTATAGCTGTTGCACTAGGTTTGGATCCTAAATGTTGCAGGTTTGATGATCACGCTGTAGATCCGACTTTGTTGTTGAAGAAAAAGGGGGTTTTTGAAAAATAGAAGGATTAATTTTTAATGAAATGGTGATTGTATGACTAAGGAGAAAAAAGAAATCGGTAAAAACAAAAAACTTCAACTTGCGTTTTATTGGGCTGCAAGTTGCGGTGGATGTGAGATAGCAGTTCTTGACATAGATGAGAAAATTCTGGATGTCGTGGCAGCTGCAGATATTCTTTTTTGGCCAGTTGCAATGGATTTTAAATACAAAGACGTCGAAGCAATGAAAGATAATCATATTGACGTCTGCTTTTTCAATGGAGCTATTCGGACGTCTGAGCAAGAATACATGGCGAAGTTATTACGTAAGAAATCAAAGGTTCTGGTGGCATTTGGCTCTTGTGCGGTTAATGGGGGTATCCCGGGGCTAGCTAACATTGCTAACAGAGAAGAAGTGTTTAATGTAGTATACTTGGATAATCCTTCAACTGATAACCCAAAAAAGGTTACTCCAAAAGTTTCGGTCAAGGTGAAAGAGGGAACACTTACTCTTCCAGAGTTTTATGACACTGTGAAAAGCCTTAATCAAGTGGTTGATGTTGATTATTATCTACCCGGGTGTCCGCCTACACCAGACTTGATAATGACTGCTGTAGGTGCAATAGTTGAGAACAAGCTGCCGCCTAAAGGATCTGTTATCGGTCCGTTGAAATCCGTTTGTGATGAATGTCGTTTTGAAAAATCTGAGAAGAAGATAACAAAGATAAAACGCATCTATGAAGTTGATAAGATTGAAGATAAATGCCTTCTTGAACAAGGTATTATCTGCATGGGCCCAGCCACCCGAGGCGGATGTGATGCAAGATGTTTGGATGCAAACATGCCTTGTACAGGTTGCGGCGGTCCTACACCAAATTCTCTTGATCAAGGTGCTAAAATGATTTCTGCACTAGCTTCTATCTTGGGTATAGAAAGTGAAGAAAAAATGAGTGATGAAGAAGTTGAAAAATTGATCAATCAGGTTGTAGACCCTGTTGGCACGTTTTACAAATACGGGTTACCAACTGCTATTATTAACCGGAGGGTGATGAAATGAAGACGATAACAATTGATCCTATAACACGTTTAGAAGGACATGGTAAAATCAGTATATTCCTTGATGCACAAGGAGACGTAGCAAACGCTTATCTGCAAATTCCTGAACTAAGAGGATTTGAACGATTTAGTCAAGGAAGAAGAGCTGAGGATATGCCTCAGATTACATCTCGTATCTGTGGTGTTTGTCCTGTAGCGCATCATTTCGCTGCGACAAAAGCACTTGATGACGCGTTTAATGTTGATCCTCCTTCTGCTGCAAAAAAACTAAGGGAACTCATGTACTGTGGATACATCATCTACGATCATATTCTTCATTTCTACTACCTAGGTGGACCAGATTTTGTCGTCGGTCCAAATGCACCACCTGCTCAGAGAAATATTCTTGGTGTGATCGAAAAAGCAGGGCTTGAAATCGGTAAAGAAGTCATTAAACATCGAGCTTACGGCCAAAAAATTACTGGGATACTTGGTGGAAAAGCCACACATCCTGTCTGTGGACTTCCAGGTGGTGTGTCAAAAGGTCTTAACAAAGACGAAGTGAAAGACATTGAAACTATGACGAAATCCTGTGTTGAATTCGCTAAATTCTCATTGAAATTATTTGATGATATAGTGTTGAAAAACAAGGATTATTTAGATATAATTCTTAGTGATCCATATACTCTGAAGACATATAATATGGGGTTGGTTGACAAAGACAATAAGGTGAACTTCTACGAAGGAATGATACGAGTAACAGATCAGAAAGGAAAGGAGCATATAAAATTTGATGTCAAAGACTACTACAAGATCGTTGCCGAACATGTTGAGGAATGGAGTTACATCAAATTTACCTATCTAAAAGACATCGGATGGAAAGGTTTTAAAGATGGCAAAGACAGCGGTATCTACAGAGTTGGACCATTAGGGCGTCTGAATGCTGCAGAAGGTATGGCCACTCTACTCGCTGATAAGGAATACAAACGGTTTTATGAAACATTAGGTGGTAAAGCAGTTAACTCTACACTTGCTTTTCATTGGGCTCGGCTCATCGAACTTCTTTATGCTACTGAGAGAGCGACTGAATTAATCAAAGATCCTGAAATCACCTCAACAAAAATCAGAAACCCTGTAGGTGAACCTGGAGAAGGATTTGGTGTAGTTGAAGCAGCTCGTGGAACCTTAATTCATCACTATAAATTAGATAAAAACGGGCTTATCGATAAAGCCAATTTGATCGTTGCTACCACAAACAACGCAGGTGCTATCAACATGTCAATAAGAGATGCAGCAAAAGGGATTATAAAAAAAGGAAAGGTCAATGATGGATTGCTGAACATGGTAGAAATGGCATTTAGGGCTTATGATCCATGTTTCGCCTGTGCAACCCATACCTTACCTGGCGGTATGCCACTAGAAGTCAACATTTATGACAAGAACAAAAAACTGTACAAATCTGTTAAAAGAAACATTTAAAAAATTAGAGGGAAGATAAATGAAGACTATTGTGCTCGGCGTTGGAAACCCGATTCTCCGCGATGATGGAGTAGGGGTTCACGTTGTAAAACAATTAAAACAACACATAAATGACCCAAATGTGACTATAGACGAGGCCCTAACAGGAGGCATGAACCTCCTTGATATGATTTGGGGATATGACAAGGCGATACTCATCGACGCAATTAAAATAAAGCATGCACAACCCGGAGAGGTTAAACGATTTCTACTAAGTGATTTCTCATCGATTCATTCCTACAATCCACACGATGTTACGCTCCTCGAGGCACTTCGATTAGCTGAAAAACTTGGTGAAGACAAAATTCCACATGAAATTGTAGTTATTGGGGTTGTATTAGAGGAGATGCCACTTGAATTTGGAGAACACTTGAGTCCGATGGTTGCTGCGGCTGTGCCAAAAGCTGTAGAAATGGCGCTATCTGAACTTGGAAAGAATTTGAACAAATCTAGATGGAATAAGGATAAACTAACATGAAAATGGGTTGAGGTGAAAAGAAAATGAAAGATTTTGAGCCAAATATTATAGGTTTTTTATGCAACTGGTGTTCCTATGCTGGTGCAGACCTAGCTGGAACGAGTAGAATCCAATATCCACCGAATTTGAGAGCTATCAGAGTGATGTGCTCTGGTAGGGTAAATCCGATATTCGTAATAAATGCTCTTCAGCAAGGTGCTGATGGAGTAATCATCGGTGGCTGTCATCCTGGTGATTGTCATTACGAGCGTGGGAATTATTTGGCAAGGCGACGATTTGCAGTTTTGAAAAAACTATTGGAATATACTGGCATCGACCCTAGAAGAGTGAGGATGACGTGGGTGTCTGCATCTGAAGGAAAGAAATTTGCAGAGGTAGTCAAAGAAGTTACAGATGATATAAGAGAACTTGGACCAATGCAACGTTTTAAGAGGGAGAACAAATGGTAG
>Ga0209636_10000196_pt1 | contig 52081 bp, 47 predicted proteins | sample DeeMarSWOR152_54_FD_187464 | JGI IMG/M metagenome (GOLD analysis project Ga0209636, IMG submission 187464) | Marine sediment microbial communities from White Oak River estuary, North Carolina - WOR-1-52-54 (SPAdes) (version 2) | ecosystem: Environmental > Aquatic > Marine > Intertidal zone >...
CTGGTTTTAATAAGCCTCTATTGTCCCCATTTAGAACTATTAGAGGAGACATCTTTAATGTATTACTTTAGACAATAAGGAAAAACTTATGAATTATGGAATTATTTTGAGTTTTCCTCGGTTTTCTGCTGTTATACGGCCAATAACCGGGGCGTTACCCTTATATTTTGTATTGAATATCTCAAGCTTTTCTCTAGGCAAGACAATGGTCAAGCCACCTGATGTTTCAGAACTGAAGACGAGGTTTCCTATATTCTCGTCGATATGCTCTCTAATGACTTTATTCTCAAAGGAATTCAGGTTCATCCTAATACCTGGTTCAAGGATGCCCTTTCCCAGGATGTCCAGTGCACCTTTGTGAATTGGTATCCTGGAGGCTGAGATTTCAATACCTACATTGCTTGCCTCAGCCATTTCAACAAGATGACCGACTAATCCATAGCCAGTGATGTCCGTTGCTGCATGGACGCCTGCTTCCCTCATTGCAAGAGCTGCATCGCGATTCAATGTGGTCATTGCCTCAACTACAGGAGCAAAATCTATACCTTCACTCTTTCCAACAAGGAAGGACTGGATGATGGTGCCAACACCGATGGGTTTTGTCAGTACTATGACATCGTCAGGTTTTGCACCGGCATTGGTAATAATCTTTTCGGGATGAATATAACCGATGACTGATAATCCGTATTTGACCTCCGCTGCAACAAATGTATGACCGCCAACAATGGCGACACCTGCTTCTTGCGCCTTTAAAGTCCCCCCTCTGAGTATTTCACCGAGTGTTTTCGGGTCGCCTTTGTCAGGAAATCCAACAATATTTAGGGCAATGTGAGGATCACCGCCCATTGCATAGACATCTGAGATACAGTTTGATGCTGCAATCATCCCAAAGGTGAAGGGGTCATCAACAGTTGGTGTCAGGATATCAATGGTGTAGACTAAAGCGAGTTCATCGCTCAGCTTGTATACTCCTGCATCATCTGCAGTATTCGTTCCAACCAAAAGATTCTTGTCCTCAATAGCTGGTAGAACAGCCAGTGCCTGCGCCAACTGCGCAGCCGACAGTTTCGATGCTCAACCAGCGCAGATAATTGTGGAAAGTAATCCCTTATTCTCTTTGGTCATGATTCGATTATATGTAATTGTCTTTTTTTGTCAATCTTATCTCTGGAATCATAAGCAGGACAAGCACTTTCCGCGTTACTATGTATTAGATCTAACGATGTGGGTTGCGTGACTATACCTTAGCGACTGCGTCTTTGTCCTTTTTTCTTTGATAAATCAGCAATGGTCTTGTTACCAAAAGTCTGTTCTACTGATTGTGCCAAATCAGACCACACTTTTCTCGTGGGACACGTTTTCGTGAGTGCGCAAATTTCAGGCATATCAAGGCAATCTACAGGGGAAAAAGAACCTTCTAAGATCTTGTATACATCAACCAATTTAATCTTATCTGGCGACTTTGTGAGAAAATAACCGCCCTTTGCTCCTCTCACTGCACCTATCATTCTTGCAGCCCTCAGAGTAATGACAATCTGCTCCAGATATTTCTTTGAAATCCTCTCGCACTCGGCAATGTCTTTAAGGAGAACATAACCCTTGTGGTAATTCATCGCTAAGTCGACCAAGAGACGTAACCCATAACGAAATCTTGATGAAACTTTCATGGCTGTTCTTAATCCTTAGATATATATAGGGTGACTGTGGCTATATCACTGGCGATGTTTGGAAACCATATGTGAGAGGGCCAATCTTCATTGTAAAGACTATCAGCAATGATTGCTACGTAGCCAGTTCCTTGTTTTTGTGAAGTACCATAGAGAACACTGTCCATCTCAAAGTACCCATCGAGTGAATCCTGAATCATCGTCGTTGTTGTTCTCTCTCGAAACTGGTTTAGGTGGTCTGGATTTATGTCCCTGATTTGAAGAACGAGATCGTTTACTCCAGTGGAATCCGCTTCTTTTCTTACCCACCCAGAGAGATGAGAAAAGAATGGCTCCTCTTCTTCTGCACAATGCATGACAAAAACCATGATGAAGAATACCCATAATCCAAATCTGTTCATATATTTCTCCTATTACATATATACTTTATTATACCGAAATTACTTGAAATGTCAAGACAATTAGATATAATCTGATGTATGAAGATTCTTGTTCTGGCAGTTCCTGTTGGTGCTGGTCATATGAAGGCGGGCAAGGCAATTCATCAGGCACTTAAGAGAATGAACCATCACGTTCAGGTCAGATTCGAGGATTGTTTTAGATGGGTCAATCCACTGTACGGTTTTACCTACGCAAAGATCTATGATTTTGCCCAGAAAAAGGCGAGGAATTTGCTCAAGTTTTTTTATGGCGGTATGGGTATCTCATCAGGTTCGTCTGATTTCCTTTATAAAGGCCATAAAGCAATTGCCTATAAATTTGAGCATCTGTTAGAAGAGTATGCGCCCGACTATATACTCTGTACGCACTTTTCACCGGGGTATTTTGCTGCACTCTACAAAAATGAATATGATTATAAGATTGGTATCGTAGTGACTGATTACTATGTTCACCCACATTGGGTGAACAGAGAAATTGACCATTATTTTCTTCCACATGAGCATTTGATTGAGCAGATAATGGCTTTTGGGGTAAAAAGAGAACAGCTGTATCCCTTTGGTATTCCAGTCGCCCTGCAACTCGAGGATAAAATTGATAAGGAGGCTGCACAAAAAAGATTTGGTCTGTCAAAAGACCGGATTTCGGCAACTGTCATGGGAAGTCGTGTTTTTGGTGGTGAATGGTTTAGTCTCGTGAGAGAAATCGTTGATTTTGATTATGACCTCCTCGTGCTGTGTGGTGATAACAAAGAGGTAATGAAGAAAATCGAGAGACTGAAAGGTAAGGCACATCTCAGCACGTATGGTATGGTGGAACGGATACATGAGTTGATCGGTACCACTGATATTCTTATTACAAAAGCCGGTGGTATTACGACAACTGAGGCCTCTCTCGCGGGTCCTTGTCTCTTGTTTGCGAATTCAATTGTTGGGCTTGAAGATAAGAATGAAGACTTTTTTATCAAACACGGTGCAGCCCTGCGGCTTACAGCAGAAGATGCAAAATCAGTTATGGCTGATCTGCTGTCACATCCTGAAAAAATGAATAACATGAGAAAGAATTTGAAGAGTATAGGCAAAAGAGGAACCGCACTCAATATTGCGAAAGTAATACTTCATGGATAGAGAAGAATTTGAGACCGTCGTAAGAAATTCATTAAAAACCCTACCAGGATTTATCCGCGACAAACTCAAGAATATTGATGTCATTATTGAAGATCAACCGATTGTTCACAAATCATTATTGGGATTGTACCAAGGTATCCCCCTAAAAAAACGCGGCTTCTGGTATGGTAATGTCATGCCCGATAGAATTATTCTTTTCAAAAAAAATATTGAGCGTATCAGCAGGAGTGAGGAAGAGATGGTCGACTTGATACACAGGGTGGTAATTCATGAAATCGGCCACTATTTTGGTTTTGATGAAGAAGCCTTGAGGAAGAAGGGCTACTAGTTCGCATAAAAACTAACGCATTGTGCAGTAGGCAGTTCGTTCGACTCAGGACCAGTGCAATCTCAATCGAACCTTTTTAGAGTGAAACGGATTATTAGTATAGGAGGTACTATGAAGATAGTATTACCGTGTATGTGCATTCTGTTCCTGGTACAGTGTGAAACACCTGGTGTAGAACACATCATCACGCAACGCGGTGGTGTGTTCGAGTTTGATGGTATGCGTCTTGAGATTCCCGAGACAAGTATTGCAGAATCGACGGTTATAGAAGTAGAAGTGAAGAGTCTTGGAACAAAGAAATATGAGCAGGGATTTTCACGTTTTGGTCAATCATTTTCCATTAATCCAGGTGCTGTTCTGTTCGAGAAACCCGCGCTCTTTTCAATGCCGACGGAGAATGATAATGTGCTTCTTGCAGCAAAGATTGGCGATGGGTTTGTGCCCCTTGCCAGTTCACGTGTTGAAAACGACACGCTGAGAGCACACCTGTGGCATGGCGGTGGGTACTACGTTATTCAAAAACCAGAACACTACGGCATTATTAATCATTCTAAGACTCAAGAGGCACTCCTTATTGTAACTGACATCTATGTGAGTGATTATGTCAAGAACTTCACCGCTACTTTGAGACAAACTGGTTATAATCTACCGGTCTGGATTTTTGTGTACCCTTATGAAAATTCGGTTGAAGAAAATGCTTTTTTTCTTATTGAAGAACTCAAGAGACTCCATGACAAATACGGCGAATTTAGACTCGATTTGGTCAACTTCGGCATAGGGGGGTTGATTGCACACCGGTACGTGGCGGACACTGCTGTTTATCAAAATGATATCTCGTCAGCTGTCATAGCGGTTGGTACACCATTTTTGGGATCAAGCTTCGCAACGAGAGAAAACGCGAGAAGGGCCAAAAGTCCTTATCGATTCTTTTTTGTTGATGGTTTGGGTAAACATGCTCAGGATGTAAAACCTGAATCAGACTTTATCGCATGGGTAAGCGAAAATCGAAAGTTAGTGGCTGGACACTACTACGATAGGCTCGAGGAAAACAAAAATTTCGCATCACTGAGCGGGATAAAGGAATTTGATGGCACATTTCCTGAAGAATATAGGGGGGACGGTTTAGTATCTTTATCCTCGACAATGTTGACACCGATAGAGCCAGAGCCGTTCAATTTTGACCACTTCGCTCTCTTTGATGATCATAGTGTTCATAATGTCATTACTCATTTTGTGCAATTATATCGTGACTTCAACTGGCCGCGTCTTTTTTCGAATGTCTGGGAAGGAAAAGAGGAATTTTCCAGGATTTGTGACATATGGCACAAAGAAGCGAGCCTCATATACAGGAGATCATATAATGTTGATATACTACTTGAATATAATGAAAACATGCTGAAGTCCACTCCAAAGAATGCTGTTCTTATTACCAACGGCGACAATGATACGTATCCAGCGTGGTATTTACAGAATAAGGGGATACGCACAGATGTGCTCATCGTGAACCGCAGTCTCTTCAACCTCAAGGGATACGTGCAATTTTTGCAGGAACAGGGTTTGCCTCTAGAACTCACCTCGGCAGAATTAGATAAGTATAAACCCAGAACCGAAGGTGATGAGTTTCTCAGCATTTCTGATCAACTCATCGAGCTGCTTTTGAAACAAAATAAGAAACCTGTCGTATTTTCAACAACAGTATACAACCCAGAGCAATATGGATATCCTCTGAAACTTCGTGGCATGGTCTATGAAATAGGTGAAGGAGATGTGGACATTGAACGGACCAAAGACCTCTTACATAATGTACTTACCTATGACAAATTATTTGCTGCGCCCAGTGACTCTCTCAGTATTCACATCAAGAATTTATCTGAGAACTATGCAGCTGTTGCCTTTCATCTATCAATGGCTTTGGGACTCACGGACGGAAACAAAGAAGCACTCGAGGAATTAGATTTCGCTCTGCGTTTTAGTGATGAACCCTTCCTTTTCTACAATAAAGCCCTTGCCTATATGGACATGGGTGAGAAACACGTTGCCGACAGCATATTCAAAGCACTCCTCATGACGCCGGCTATTGATGTGGATTTTAAAAAGCAAATAGCTCAGGCATATTATGACGGTGATATGAGAAAGGAGGCGATTAGACTACTTGCTGAATGTCTGGAAGCAAATCCTGATGACAAAGAAATTCCTGAACTCATTATACAGTATCAGGGGGAAAAATAAACTACACAAGCCTCAAAGAATTTGCGCTTTACCAACTATACAAAGATGGTGATGAGAGGGCTTTCGAGGAGCTGTATCGCAGATTTAGCACAGGTCTATTCAATTATCTCATAAGGCTTTTGAGTGACTGGCACCATGCTGAAGATGTCTTGGTCGAGACCTTCACAAAACTTGCACATTCCAGTTTAAAAGAGAAGGGAAGTTTAAAAGGCTGGTTATATCGGGTTGCAACGAACCACTGTTATAAGCTTTTGCGAAAGAATAAACGAGAGATTGGCTTTTCAGAAGAGACATTTCGATACCAGTTAAACAATCCGATGCCGAGAGTACATGAAGAGATGAGAATACAGAAAATACTGACCGAATTACCTGATAGTCAACGGGTCGTTGTAGTCTTGAAATTTTATAGTGGTATGAAATACCAGGAAATAGCTGATATACTACACTGTCCTCTTGGTACTGTGAAGTCGAGAATGCATGAGGGTATAAAACGGATAAGAAGAGTGCTGGAGACGAGGAAATGATGTTGACAGATGAAAGAGTCAGCAATGAGGCTATATTGAATAGAATTGATAAGGTAACCTTGTCCTTTCATAAAGGGCGAGGGTTGGTAAAATCCGTAAAGGAGGATAGATGGATTGTAGAGAAATAAAAAGATACCTTGAAGATTATATTTTCGGGGAACTTGATCCAATCATTGAGATACAGATAAATGCACATCTTGCAGAGTGTCAACAATGTTCGAAGGATTGCGAAGAAAAGGAAAAATTGATCAACACATTTCGAGAATCACACAGATTCGCTGTTCCACGTGATGCTTACAAACGAATGCAGAGGGGTATTTCTGTGTCTAAAAGAGAAAAGAGATTCGTCTGGGTTTTTCCGAAGAGCCTTGTCTTTGCTACGGCTGCATTTCTCCTTGGTATCGTCTTGATGCGGACAATTGATGTCTTCATTCTCTCCTTAGAAGAAAGACAAAAAGTGGAAGTCAGATACGAACCCTTGCAAAGAGAACCATTCACCGATACAGTACAATTCTATACTGTGCCAGTGAAGAACCTTGCGAGAATATAGTAAGCTATAGTTACGCTGATTATTTATGGTGGTCACTCTCGTATTCTCGTAATTACGAGAGTGTAGGACATAACTATACTACATATTTTCAAGTTCTTTTCTTGCTGACTCATTTAATATTCGTGTGATAGTCGGATGCCTTATGATTACCATCACCTTTTCATATATTTCAATATTTCTTTCTCTGATTTTGCCGATAAGAATTTTTACATGGTTGTAGCTCGGTTCACCGCTGGTTAGTTCATTTTGTATATCCTTTATCTCTTCTCTGATTATTTCTCGTAATTCATTACTGATACTATCTGTAGAATCTATTTCTTTGATGAGTGTATTAAATTCATGAGATATGTTTATTACCCGTTCTTCTTTTCTGGATAAGGGGAACACGATGTCAAGTTGGTATTCATCTTCAACGAGATCAATACCTTTGGGAGTTATACGTGCACCGACAAAGATACTACCTTCCAACGGTTTCTGGAGTTCAATGAGTCCTTTTTCCTCAAGATATATGATATTGTAATGCAATTCTTTGAGACCAATGTTCAGGCTCTCCTTGAATTCCTTCGGCGTTATTCTGTAGTACGGGTGTTCCTTGAAGCGCTCATAGACCATCTCAAGAATCTTTCTGCGTAAAGCACTCTTCGTCATCTTGTCATTTTACTAAAAAGATGTCTTATGTCAACGGCTGAATACATTATGAGCATATCATACTATCTCATAGAGAATTCTGATAGGCCTTTATATGTTTCCTGGTCATGGGGAAATCTGAACTTAGTCAGAATTCTCCTACTTTACCTTGACATTCATACAATTTGGTATATTATTTCACTATGGAAGAACGGCTGAAAAAACTTGAAAAACTGAAGGAACAGGGAATTGAACCCTATCCCTACAATTTTACACGGACTCATGACTTCCGTACAATCAAAGATGATTTTGAGAATCTCAGCCAATCAGGCAAGAAGGTTATGAGCTGTGGGAGAATTCTTACCATTCGTGGACACGGTAAGACTATCTTCGCGACACTCGGTGATGAATCCGGCAAAATGCAGCTCTATCTTCGACAGGATAAACTCGGGGAACAATTCGAGCTGTTCAAGCTTTTCGATATTGGTGATTTTATCGGTGTGAAGGGTAGTATATTTAGAACAAAAACAGGGGAGATCACAATACTCGTTGAGGCTTTGACGATACTCTGCAAGGCATTGCGGTCTCTTCCTGAAAAATGGCATGGACTCAAGGATGTTGAAATAAGGTATCGAAAACGCTTTCTTGATCTTATTGCAAATCATGAAATTAGAGAATTCTTTAGAGAGAGGACCAAGGTAATCACACTCATACGTAAGTATCTTGATGAACATGATTTTATTGAAATGGAGACACCGATACTTCAACCTATCTACGGCGGAGGAGAAGCACGTCCATTTGAAACGTATTATAATGCATTGGAACAGCATATGTATCTGAGAATTGCTGATGAACTGTATCTTAAGAGACTCATTGTGGGCGGTTACGAGAAGGTGTACGAGGTCTGCAGAGATTTTCGCAATGAAGGCGTAGACCGACTACATAACCCCGAATTCACGATGCTTGAGGTGTACCAGGCGTATACTGATTATTATGGTATTATGGATTTGGTCGAGTCGCTCCTTGAGTTTCTCGTAGAGCGTGCAGTTGGTTCTGATACCTTAACATTTGTAAATAAAGAAGTAAGGTTTCAGCGACCCTTTAAACGGATAGAGTACATTGCTACATTGAATGATAATTTAGGGTTCGACGTATTTTCGGCTGGCGAAGAGAAAATAGATGAAGCCTGTGAGGCTAGTAGTATTGATTATAAAAAGATAAGCAAGGGTGCGAAGATAGATAAATTGTTTACTGAACTTGTCCAGAAACATATTATAGAACCAACCTTTGTCATTAACCATCCTAAAATAATCTCACCACTCGCCAAGGCCCACCGTAATGATGAACGGTGTGTTGAACGATTCGAGCTTGTCATGTTCGGTGTCGAGATTGCTAATGCCTTTTCAGAGTTGAATGAACCGATTGAACAACGTAAACGATTTGAGGATCAATTAGCCCGAAGGGATGTGGGTATCAGCGAGATAGATGAGGATTTCATCGAGGCGTTGGAGTATGGTATGCCACCGACCGGGGGCTTGGGTATCGGTATTGACAGGCTGTGTATGGTGCTTTTCAATCAACCGTCAATTCGTGATGTCATCTTATTCCCCCAATTGAGAAAGGAGAAGTGAGTGATACGGCAATTGGGGGCAATTAGCGGTTCCGACCATTGGTCGAGAATTCTCGCCCTTTGGACGGAAAAATTGATGATATTTGAGGCATTTGACAGTTGTGATATGAATTTGCTGTCTTCTTTTGCCTCGTTTAGACATGAACACTGAATTCTTTATTGCTCGCCGCTATCTTCGTTCAAAGAATAAAAAGTTCTTTTCATTTTCTACCATAGTTGCAGTCGGTGGTATCTTTATAGGAGTTGCGGCACTCTTGATTACCCTCTCGATGATGAATGGGTTCCAAAACGAGTTGAGGAGAAGGATACTTGGTGGTACTCCCCACATCATTGTTCGCAAGTATTTTAACGAACCGTTATCAGAACATGAAGAGCTTTCTACAGTACTTTCACAGTATCCCTTTTTAAGAGCAGCGGCGCCTTTTATTATTCAGAAGTCTATTGTGCGGTTTCAAAAACAGATGGATGGCGTCGTGATTAAGGGTGTAGATGCTGCGAAAGAGAAGAATATTACCGAAATAGGCAGCAAGATAATTGACGGGATCTTTGATTTAAATGGAGGCTGTGTTTTGGGTATAGAACTTGCCCATAACCTCAGGGCACATGTTGGCGATACGCTCGTGATTGTTAGCCCTTTTGGCGAACACTTAGGACTACTGCCTCGGGCGAAAAAGGTTGTGTTAAGAGGCATTTTCGATTTTGGCTACTATGACTATAATTCTACGATTCTCTACATGGACTTAAGAGATGTACAGTCGCTCTTCGAGATGGACGACTTTGTGAGTGGTGTAGAGTTGAGCGTTGATGATGTGTACAAAACTCCGCAATATTCAAAGATCATTGAGACAGAACTCGGATACCCTTATCGTGCCCAGGACTGGATTGAGAATAATCACTCTGTATTTGCAGCGCTCAAGCTCGAGAAAATAGTCACATTTATTGTACTCACCCTTATCATACTCGTTGCTAGTTTTAACATCGTTGGCACGCTCGTCAATTTGGTTAAAAAGAAGACCAAGGAAATTGGCATTCTTCGTTCATACGGCTTTACCTCAAAAGGGATTATGATGATATTTATCTATCATGGAACGATTATCGGTATTTTGGGGACTGTTTTAGGACTCATTTTTGCCTATATTGCATGTTCATTACTCAGTGAATATCAATTTATAAATTTACCGGGCGATGTCTATTTTATCGAAACGCTACCTGTTGAGATGTCTTCCTATGATTTTTTCATTACTGCACTTGCTACCATCATTATCAGTTTTTTGGCAACAATATATCCAGCCAAGCGTGCTACACAGCTGACAACCGTTGAGGCATTAAGAAATGAGTGATATCTTAGAACTCTACGATGTCGGAAAGATTTACTATTTAAAGCATGAAACTATAGAAGTCCTCAATGGAGTTGACCTGAGAGTAGATAAAGGTGGTTTTGTAGTAATCTGTGGTCCGTCAGGCAGCGGCAAATCCACACTCCTGAACATCATCGGAAGTCTCGATCATCCGACGAGCGGACGGGTATTGATAGATGGAGTTGAACTGTCTTCATATAGTGACAGTAAACTCTCCGAAATAAGAAATAGGAAGATAGGATTTGTTTTTCAATTCCACCATCTCTTAGCAGAATTTTCTTGTCTTGAGAATATTGCCCTCCCTGCTCTCGTAAATGGTTCATCGCCAAAATCCGTTTATGAAAAGGCACAGTCTCTGCTCGTGAAATTTGGTATGGCTGGTAAGAAAAACCGTCTGCCCGAACAACTATCGGGTGGTGAGAAACAGCGAGTTGCCATTGCCCGTGCACTGATCAATGATCCCTTGATGATCCTTGCTGATGAACCAACTGGTAATCTTGATGAAGAAAACACTAATAAACTGCTTGACGTCTTGCTCGGTCTAAACAATGAAGGAAGGTCTATCATTTTAGTTACTCATAGTTTAGATATTGCAAAGGTGGGGACAGATGTATATAATCTGAAGGAAGGAAGGCTCAATGCTATGCGATGATTGCAAACAAAAACCTGCGACAATATTTTTTAAGGAAATTTTGTCTGATAAAACAGTTGAGTTGCACCTCTGTGAGACATGCGCTCAGAAGCGAGGTTTGTTGACGACGCAAAAAATGTCTCCAATCGAGATCTTGCAGAAACTGCTTAAGCAGCGGACAGCAAAAGACGCAAAGGTTATTTGCCCAATGTGTTATTTAACGCTGGCTGACTTTAAGCGCATAGGGAGGTTTGGCTGCAGTCATTGTGTCAAAACATTCAAACCACACCTACAAAATCTTATAAAACAGATTCATCAAAGTGATAAGCATATCGGCAGGTCGCCAACGCGTGGAGAGAAGAGGGGTTTTGAGGTTTTCAAACTACGAGAGCAGTTAAAACGAGCTCTCGAGAAGGAAGCCTATGAGGAGGCTGCTGAAATTAGAGACAAACTGAGGAGTTTCGGTGTCGAAAATATTGAATAACATTAAGTGGTTTATCCCTTCTGATAATGTAAAATTTGGTGGTGAAGACGACGAGATTGTCGTTTCATCACGTATAAGAATCGCAAGGAATATTGCAGACATTCCATTTGAAATAAAAATGAAGACAGAAGATTCTTCTCGACTTGTTGAATTGAGCCGTTCTGTGATTGAGAAAAATATCAAAGGGGGATTTGTCGATATGCAAAAAGTCTCCCCTTTGGAAAAAGAATCGCTCCTGGAATGTCATCTTATTTCACCAGCTTTTCTCAAAATGGATAAGCCAGCAGGAGTTTTTATTACTGAGGAATCTAACATGTCGATCATGGTTAATGAAGAAGATCATTTAAGGATTCAGGGCCTCTCATATGGTCTAAACTTGGCGGATATTACCGGTAATGTTTTCGAACTCGAAGAAAAACTTGGTGAGGATTTGGAATATGCATATGACGAAGATTACGGATTCATCACATCCTGTCCCACGAATTTTGGTACAGGTCTCAGAGCCTCAGTTCTCCTCCACTTGCCAGGGTTAGTGTTTACCAATGAGGTTGAGAAGGTTTTGAAGGGCGCAGTGCAAATTGGCATGGCTGTCCGAGGTCTTTATGGCGAGGGAAGCGAGATTAAGGGCAGTCTCTTCCAGATATCAAATCAGCAGACACTCGGACTAAAGGAAGAAGATTTGATAAATACGATTGTGAAACTGACACACATGATTATGGATATCGAAAAGAAAGCGAGGGATGTCATTTTTGAAAAGGCACAGTATGAGTTTGAAGATAAGATATTCCGCAGTTTGGCAGTCTTAAAATCCGCAAGGATGATAAGTTCTGATGAGGTTTTAAACCTTCTTTCCGCGCTCAGGTTCGGTGTGGGTGTTAGTATCATAAAAGACGTGACACTCGATGTGATCAATGAGATCATGCTCGTCACCAGGCCTGCAACAATTCAGTTATATCATGGTGAATTATTAGAAGAGCATGAACGCGACATCAAACGGGCAGAGTATATTAGAAATAGGCTGAGTGGCAAGAATCAATAATATCGCCCTAAATTCTAAATCCGAAATCCTACGTTCTCAATAAATTCAAAATCCAAATGAAAAATCCTCAAAAACGAGCAGAACGACACACTCAATCATCTGAGTCAATTAAAATACCAGATGAGATTGTCTTTTTAGGTACTGGTGGTGCACGGTACGTCATTGCGAAGCAATTGAGGGCAACGGGTGGTCTACTCTTTCGAATCGGCAATAAAAACATCCTCGTTGACCCAGGTCCTGAATCTCTGTATCGTCTTTTGGAATATGTTCCCAAATTTAATCCTGAAAAGATTGATGCTATTATTTTATCTCATAAACACATTGACCATTCTGCAGATATAAATGTCTATCTTGATGTGATGACAAGAGGTGGTTTTAAAAAACATGGGATACTGGTTGCACCTGAAGATGCATTTGGAGAGGAAGGTGTCATTTTTAGATATCTTCTGGAATTTTTAGACGAAATTAAGATTATTAGACCTCAATTGAAACTCAATTTTGATGATGTGCTGTTTGAATTCCCCTTAAGACATGACCACCGTGTGGAGACCTATGGATTTAGACTAAAACACAGTGATTATTCACTTTCTTATATTGCGGACACAAAATTTTTCCCTGAAATCATTAATGCATACAAGGCAGACATTCTTGTTCTCAATCTCTTAAGATTAGAGCCATCTGAGATAGACCATCTTTCAATACCTGACTGTGAAAAGATAATTGCTGATATAAAACCCAAGGTCGCTATTATTACCCACTTTGGCATGACTATGCTCAGGCAAGGTCCGTGGAAAGTGGCACGGCAACTCAAAGACAAGACGGGTGTTACTGTCCTCGCCGCAGAGGACGGCAAGCATTACGCAATTGAAAAATTACTATCCTATGGTTAGGATTTCACAGCGGAGCAATACCGATAAGCATAAAGCGTTCTTGGCGATTTCACCAGTCCGTTTAGAGAGACAACAGATACCAGATAGGAGATAGAGAGCGGTAAGGCTCAGAAGTAGTGTTAATGAAAAAGTAGATGTAAGGACTTGTTCTCTCGATCATTTTTATTTCTATAATTTTATTATTCCATTATTCTAGAATTATCGAACAATCGAATAGTCTTATAAGTGATTATGAATAGGTCTATTATAAATACAAAGCTGCAGTTTATGTACTTCAGTGCTGTCAAGGAGTCATGTTCTAAGAAAGAACTGATGGATTGTTTTTAGAACTTGAGTCTTATTCCAACATACGGCACCCTTGGGAACATATAGAATGCCTTGCGCTCTGTAAAACTACTGCTGTACAGATAACCCTGTATATTTCTGTGATTAGTGATATTCAGGATTGTAATATATAATTCTCCCTCAAATCCGAGGAGAGAAAATTCTTTCTCAAGATGAACATCCAATCTTTGATAATAGGGGAGACGAGACTTATCAGGGGCGTACACCGCTTTCCAAGACTCAGATGGCCAATCATATTCTTTGCCAATCAAGGGGCGGTATGCCAATCCAGTCGACAATTGATATTTAATGCCTATCTCAAATCCGCCTCTAAAGTGTTTACCGAGTACAACATTGAGGAGATGTGGTCGGTGCACATCGGTAACCAAGGGAACGGCGTCGTATGGCGAAACCTTTTTTGAAGAAGAATACGCATAAGAGAGCCATCCAAAGGTATCACCGAATCTATATTTTCTCAATGAAATCTCAATACCTGATGCGTAGCCATCACCGTCAATTCTAAAATCATCATCACCGTATTTCCTTACGAGATTGTCGTAATCTTTGCGATAGACTTCGATTTTGCCCAATAGTGTTGGTGTGACTAGATATTCAATGCCACAACTGAGACACTTTGCATAGGATGATTTTAGTTCTGCTAATGTATATTCAAGTGGAGGGAGTTGATGCTGATGTCCGTAAGCAATATACATGCTCGGACTTGTTTTATAGATAAATCTGATGCGTGGTGAGAATACTGCTTTTTCAATCAATGGGAACCAGTCGATTCGTTCACCGATTTCACAAATAATGGGTCGTAGTAGAGCAATATGTTGTGAAGCATAAACATAGCGATAATTGCCGGCAGTATCTACATCGAGCGAATAACTAATCGCACCGATTTTGTACAAGATATCTTCCACTTTTGGACCGGTGTGCATGAACATATATTTTCCAATACCTCCACCGACCTCTAGATCGATTATGTCTGAATCGTATTCTGAGCGAAAAATACCGCCATACTTCTGTGCATTCACTTCTTCCTCAGCAACTTCAGAATGCTCTGGAGTCATCGGTACTTCACCGTAAAGGTATCTATTCATATCACTATAGAAAAGATTGGCTCGGCAGTTAATGCTGCTTGTAAATTGTTTGCTCCATCCGGCAGCGATTGAATTTCCACCACCTTCTATTTCTAATTTGAGTATCTCATCGGCAAATGACGCCGTTATATTAGTCCCCTCTTTGCTTTTTAGGCCACTGATAACAAAATCTCCGAATGCACTATTGATTGAGATTTTTGCTTGATGGTCAACATAATAGGGGAGGATAACACTTTCCTTAACGCCCAGTTTTTCTAGAAGGAAATCGAGATAATTTCTTTTAGAAGAGAAGCTGAAAGCTATAGATTTGTTTAGAGGACAAGTATAGTACCAGGTAGCCTCCATCAAATCAACGCTGACAGTTCCATTGATCATGTCATTGGACTTTTTTGAATGGATGTTCAGAACTGACGAGATGGCATCACCAAATCGAGCAGGGAATGTTCCTAGGTAGAACTCAAGTTCTTCAATCAAGTCTGTATTGAATGCAGAGCCGAGGCCAAGGTAGTGATACGGTGCAAGGATTTCCATGTCATCAAGCAAGACCTTATTCTCATATAAATCACCGCCTCGGACATAAAACAATCCAAAGTAGTCACTTGGGGTACTCACACCAGGTAATGTCTGCAGGGCTTTAAAGACATCCTTCTCTGCTCCGGGGATAATATGAATCTCCTCTTGTGCAATAGTCTGCGTGTATATATCCCGTATTCTTTCACTTGATACTTCAACGGGTTTAACAGAGATTGAAACCTCTTTCAGACCGATGCTGAGATAGAGAGTGTCCATTTCAGCGATGTGCACATTCAATGTCTCCTCTTTATAACCAACATGGCTTACAATGAGGTACTGCCTTCCTACAGGCGGATAGTGGATGACAAATTCGCCCAGGGAATCACAAATGGAAGTCTGGTGTAAGCTTTGTATAAAAATATGTGCCTGTAATGGCAGTTTTGAATCAAGATTAAAAACTTTACCTGAGACCATGCTGGAAACTATGAAAAGCGTAATGATATTCATTACTGCACTTCTTTGATTTCGAGAATCTCTAAATAGGGGATAAGTAAATAGATATAATTATCTCTAATTATTCCATACTGTTGGGGCCAACCGAGTTCATAAATCTCAGTTATACAGGGTCTTGATGGATACTCAAGGTTGAGAAGATAGACCCACGAGCCTCCTGAGCAGGCGAGTCCATATTCTTCGCCAACATGAATGAAATTCATTGAATAACTGGCAAAACCAATTCTGGATATAGACTCCAAATCGCTACTATCTGACAGAACATACGTTTCTAGAAATGCATGTTTTAAGAAATACATATAATCTTCTTTCAGAGTCAACATAACAGCATAATCACCAAGAGTATCTTGAAGAGAAATATGTGAGACTAAATTTAGATTTGTTGGATCGCTTATATCAAATAAATAAACATCGCTGTTCCACAACAGAACGTATGCGTAACTCGAATCGATTTCAATTCCTTTTATGAAGTATGGATTCTCAATAATATACTCGCTCACCTTCACAGGATTCATCTTATCAGTTATGTCGACGACATAGAGGTTATTGTAGTGGCTCTCTGCCATATACACGTATCTGTTATGTACTCTAACGAAATCGGTTCCATTTGGTATTTCAAGTGAGCTGTACAGATAAGGTTCGCTCTCTTGGAAGTTGATGATTTCAAGGCCAAAATCTGAAGCTACGTAGGCGAAATCATTGGCGACTTCAAAATCGCGTATTATACCGTGCGGAGAAATGTAAATGCCATATGCATAAATTGAATCGACATTCCCGAATTTATATCTGGTGAGGGTGTCCCCATAGTTTATATAGCCTTCTTGCCCTTCGAAAAGCAATGTTTCTCCTCTAATATCAGGCCGTGCAGTAATCCACTCAATATAAATGCCGTTCAAATCTTCATACGGTGCTTCGAAGTCAAAATCAATACAGGAGATAGCCATGAGGACTATGATAATGAGCCATTTATTCATATTTAATACAGAGGTTTTCTAAAAATCTTTCCTGAGTCCTACACGTAACTTCTCTTTTTTATAATTTAGTTCGAAAGTTACCACAGATTTCTTCTCGCCAATCCAGACGATCGTACTGATTGTGAAACTGGCTACCGCCAATAGGAGTGACATATCGCGGATTCTTTCGTATACCTCAGCAAGGTTTTTGTAATGAGACATGTCCTTCTCGAGGGTAGCTTCTTCATATCTGTCGTTATAATGCTCTGCTAAGATATCTGAACCGATTGCAAAAAGACTAGAGGTGAAACCGGCTATGCCGAAGATCTTTGCCTTGCTCGGCCCTTTGGCATTGAGACACAGAGGCAGACATAATACTAAAAAGAGAATGATAATTCTTTTCGACATTACTATATATTTTAACGCAAAAATGACTAGAGGTCAAGGGATAAGATAGTAATTCCTAAAATGCATACGTGTATCTAATTTTGTAGCCACGTGCTACTTGTGAAATTTTACGCTTGAGTTGCATTCCGTATTTCTCTTTGTTATTATAATAATATTCATAGAACTCCTCTAATTCAGGGAAATGTCTTCTAATAAGTCGCATAACATTGTTCCAGACCTTGGGATAAGGGTTGAGCGTGTCGAACATGATGTATCCTGCACCAGCATCTTGTGAGGCGCTGAAGATTTGATGCAAGGTCTCTTGGGTATCTGAGAAACAGGGGAGGGTTGGAGCAACAAAGACCCAGGTAGGAATGCTCTTTTTTGAGAGGATTCTTATTGCAGCGAATCTCTTTTCTGGTGAAGAGGAGCCAGGTTCGAATATCCTTCTTACCTTTTTATTAAACGTGGTAACGGTAAAACCTACCTCAACATCACCAAATTGCCGTAGCAGGTCCGCATCTCGTAAGACTAGAGGAGATTTTGTGAGTATTGACACTGAATGCCTATAATGAGCCAATATTTCTAGGCATTTTTGAGTTATTCTATATTTTACTTCAATTGGTTGATAGGCATCGCAGACCGTACTAAATGAGATATGGCTCTTCTTTTTGAGCCTTTCTAATTGGCGTTCAAGGATCTCAGGAGCGTTTGTTTTCACATCGATAAAATCACCCCATGGTTCAGTATGGCCAGAGAATCTTTTCATAAAGACCGCATAACAGTACTGGCATTTATGTCCGCATCCAACATAGGGATTTATCGCATAGTCGATGCCTGGGATGCCGGATTTATTGAGAATCGATCTACATTTTACTTTATTAATGACCATGACCATCTACCGTGCGGGTCATGTGCGTGGCTGACTGATTCTATCTCTTTCTGAACCTCCCAATCCTCAGGATTTTTGCAATGTTTGCATTGGGATTTATCACTGGTTCTATGGCAGGTTTGCTTGCCGACAACAGTGTACTGACACCAGGTCCGTGACCAGCGAGTAGGCAGTCACCATGTATCACAATACCAATGGTTACTGCGCCTTCACGAAAACTACGACCATAGAGATTGTCGTGATCTATCAAAGCAACAAAATCACCGAATCTCAGTTTATCAATCTTGTGCTTCTTTATAAATTCCCTGTCAGTCGTCATTATGTCATAATCACCGCCACCCATCATCAGACTACCTGTTCCTGAACCCATCAGTTCTGCTGGTATCTTTGCTGTAACTGGTACCTGTATCTTTTTCCCTTTAGATTTTATTCCCATCTTTTGCATGAGGTGAGGGTCGAGATTGTATACTACAACATCTGGATAGTCCAAGAGCTTCAACCCTTGACCATAGCCCTTGATCATTATCTTGTCATCATACGCCATCTTTTCTAGTGTATTATCAGGGAAGTCTATCATCACGTGTTCGGCTCCACCGTGATGTCCTGTGACAATACCTTTCTTTCCCTTTGCATCACCAGATTTGATGATAGCCTCATTCCCCACGCAGGCATAGAAGACGTAGCCGCGATTCGCAGACTCGTATCTGTTCTTTTCGTCCAGTATTGAGGAGACACCTGGTTCGATGTGGTCTGATTCCCAGCCAAAGGCAGGGTCTCCCACCTTTATATTATAAACAATGCCACCAACACTCGGTAATAGAAAAGGTCTTCCTTCTGAATCGACGTTATGTGCCCTTGGTCCCCAGGGGTTGGCTACCTTTCCTTGGACTGACATCATTACAAGATTCTTTGCATTTGTGCGAAGCATAGGTATCCTCCTTCTTTCATTTCATTATAGAAAAGTTCTTTTGTTTGTCAATATTAAGAGGATTGACAGAGACAGTTTAATGATTATAATACCATATTCAACAATCCAGATATGTTGGGTTATGCAAAGGGCCTGTAGCTCAGTTGGTTAGAGCAGCTGACTCATAATCAGCGGGTCGCGGGTTCAAATCCTGCCGGGCCCATTTATTTATAAGGAGAAATTCAAATTTCTAAATTCAAATTCCTAAACAAATTCAAATATCCAATGTTCCATACTCAAAACTCGTTTAATCATTTGGATTTAGAATTCTGTATTTGTTTAGAAATTAGAGCTTTTTATTTCGTATTTTAGGATCTTTTATTCACATGAGGTGGTCAGTTCATCCTGCAAAATATCATCGCGCAAAAACAGTTTCGACGCTCACTTTTATCTTCGGGTTTCTCTGCTTCGTAGCTGTATTTTATGGTATATTCTGGTCTGTCTTAGGATTTATTATTCTTTTTTTTTCACTCAATTCTTACTTTCTACCGACTTATTACGAAGTGACTGAGACCGAAGTTATAGTCAAGAAGATTTTCATGACGCAGAAAAGAAGATTATCAGATTTCAGGAAGATATATCGAGGTAAGAATGGAATCCTTTTGAGCCCATTTAGAAGAAAAACTTTTTTGAATCAATTTCGAGGTATTTTTCTGTTCTTACCTCCTGGGCATAGTGAAATAGAGCAGTATCTGAGGAAACGCGTTGGTAGTGATGAGAGGGCTTCAAAGAATGACGAATAAACATATACCCGGTAGAGAAAATTTTGTCAATACTGATAAAGTCCTTGCACAGAAATACGCTGCCGATTTTTCTATTCCATTAGAATTGGCACACATTGTTGCAAAGAGGTTTCCGAAGTACAATGAGGCAAAGGCGTTCCTCTTCCCTGATGTAAATGACCTGCTTGATCCCGCAACAATACCCGATATAGAGTCAGCGGCAGATGAGATTATTGCATCAATCAATAAAAAAGAAGGAATCCTGATCTATTCGCATGATGATGTTGACGGCTTTACATCAGCAGCAATCATGTACAAGACGCTCAAAGATATCTATCGCACTGACGAAGAATTGATCTTTGTGTATCCGCTCGTCCGTGAGAAGGATGGCTATATCCTCAATGGAGAAGTTCTGCGAGAGTATAAACAAAAAGGTGTTAAACTAGTAATCACTGTTGATTTCGGAATAAGCAGCGAACATAACTTTCAGGTTGCAGAGGATCTGGGATTGAAACTCGTTGTGTGTGATCACCATGAGACATGTTCGATTGATTTCACCGTTCCGGTGGTAGATCCCAAACGGCCCGATTCACGATATCCTTTTCGCGAGCTTGCAGGTGCGGGCGTCAGTTTTAAATTTGCTCAGTTCTTCTATCAAAAGATTTTTCGTTTGACTGCCAACGAATTCTTTAAATTAAAAAAGGAATTTTTCCCGTTAGTTATGATGGGTACGATCTCTGATCGGGTGATGGTGCGCGGTGAAAATAGAATATTCTGTACCCATGGTCTTCAGATATACAATCGTATTAATGAACCATGGATTAATCATTTCAGAGGAGAGAGGCAGGCGAGTATAGCAAACATCGTCAGCGAAGTCATACCAACCATTGCATCGGCTGCTTATTGTGACCCCAATTATGGAGTAGGGATTCTCGTGAGCGATACTAGCGATTACATCACTGAAACGGTCACAAAATTGAGAGCAGTTACTGTTGAGCGGAGAAAAGATGTTGAGTTACTTTTCAAGAATGCACTAGCTGCAGCAAAGATTTTTCCAAATATGATTATTTCAATTATTCCATTTTCAAAACAGCACTATCTCGGTGCTGTAGCAGCCCGTCTGAAGAGCTATTATAAAAGAACGACAGTTGTCATTGGTATAAAAGATGATAAATGCTTTGGTGAATTAAGAAGCGATGATATTGATTTATTTAAGATGCTGTATCATCTCAAACAGTATTTTTTAGATTTCGGAGGTCACCGTAGAGCCGCTGGATTCACGATGTTGAGGCAAAGTCTCGATATGTATGTGGACAAAACTATACAATACACCTCAGAGCTCAAGGCAATTGCAGGCAATAGAAGTTCTGCGCCTCAACCTTTACCTGAAGGCTTTTTGAATAAATCTGACATCGGTATTTTGAAATCTCTTGCTCCCTTTGGTGAAGGTAATCCTGCACCGCTCTTGACGGATGGTGTGGATGTTTATACAATAGACAACAGATTTTTTATAATCGATAAGAAATAAAAGATGGCCAATCTTAATTTTGCGAAGAAAGAATTAAATTTAAAGATAGTGTATTATGGTACGGGGCTCTGTGGAAAAACGACGAATCTTCGTATGATATATGCAGCGCTGAATCCAGAGAGAAAGGGGAAAATGATGAGTCTCGCCACAGAGCTTGACCAAACACTCTTCTTTGATTTTTTGCCAGTAGATTTGGGTGCTATAAAAGGCTGGAAATTGCGATATCATCTATATACTGTTCCTGGTCAGGTCTATTACAATGTTTCGCGAAGACTTGTGCTCAAAAATGTCGACGGTTTGATCTTTGTTGTTGATTCGCAGCAAGAGCGTGTCGATGAAAACATCGAAAGTCTGAATAATCTCCAGGATAATCTGAAGTGCTATAATTTGCGACTAGAGGATCTCCCTATGGTCATTCAATACAACAAACGTGACCTCCCCAATATTTTGTCAATTGAAGAGTTGCAACACCATATAAACGAAAGGGGTTATCAGTACTTTGAAAGTGTTGCCATAAGGGGGATAGGCGTTTTTGATACCATGGGTGCTCTTTGTAAATTAGTCGTGTCAAGGCAGGCGGACAGTCTTCAAGAAATTTAGAGGTAATTGTCACAGCTGGATTTTTGCTGATTTCTCTCTTTTCACCTGCGATATCCTCCTCGAATATATCAAATCCCTCTCCCCCTGTGGAGAGGCAGGGATGAGGGGTAATCATTTTATCACCCTCACCTTAATCGTTCGACTGAGCTCACGTCGAAGTCCTCTCCCATCAAGGGAGAGGAAAATCTTATTACATTTCATAAGATTTCAACGCACCATAAATGGTGCAACTACATTCCCCTGATTTAATCAGAGGCTATTAAGCCTTACCCTATCAAAACTATTTTGCTTTTGTCGCATTACCATAAGTCTTTCTTAAAGAAAGTACCACAGAAATCAGTTTTCCGCAACTCTAATAAATTAACATTTCCGCTTAGTAATAACTATTAACATTTCTGCTTGGTAATATCACAGAATTTTTAACTCTTGACTTTTTTCGAAATCTTTATTATAATCCGCTTAAGATGAAGAAGGGGATGGCGATTACTATTACCAAGGAAAAGGTTGATAAACTTGAAGGTTTGCTCAATGAGTTTTGCAGTCAAACAAACACGTTATGGTCTATATTGATAACATCTGCTGGACAACTCTTAGTTCAAAGAGGTTTTGTCTATTCGTTCGACGTTCTGGCAATTTCCGCACTGGCTTGTGGTGTATTCAATTCCACAATGGAACTCGCACGGATTGTCGGCGAGAATAGATTTAGTCAGTTCTTTCAAGAAGGAGAAAAATTCAGTATCTTTTATGTTGGCGTCAATGATGAATATTTACTTGTTTCACTTTTTGACGACCGTACACTTCCTGGTGTTGTTAAGGTAGCAAGTGAGGAGTTTTCCTTTGAGGCAGAAAAGATATTGAGTGACGGAGTATGAAGAGAGAAATAAATTTTGAAAATTTTTACGTATATGATGGTAATAAGGTGGCTTATCTTGCTGCTCAGAAGGTTGTTGAATTCCCAGGAGAGCTCTTTAACCCTTTATATATTTATGGTGACACAGGATTAGGAAAGACTCACCTTTTATGGGCATTATGTTCTGAATTGAACAAGAAATCTAAAACGCTTTTTTTCTCTGCCAAAGATTTTGAAAGATATGTGGAGGAAACATCGGATTTTAATATATCGTTTGTAGTTGATGATTTTCATACCATCTCCCCCAAATACCATGAAATGATACTCGGAATCATGGATGCATTCCTGGCTAGTAATACACAGATGTGCTTTTCAGGAAATGCTGCGCCAAGAGAATTGAAAGATGTTGATAAAAGATTACTTTCTCGACTTGAAGGTGGACTCGTCTGTGATCTTCAACCGCCAAAGGAAATTGCACTCGTGGATATGATAAAGAAGAAATCTGGAGAGGCTGGTATTCTGCTCCCTGATGAAGTTGCCCTGGAGCTTGCACAGATTTCAAGTGGATCGATTCGAACAATTGAGGGGATGATCAACCGTTTAATTGCCTATTCATCTCTCGGCAGTTTATCGTTCGATATTAATAACATCCGCATGATATTGAAAGATTTATATCCAAAAGGCATATACAGTCCGGTTTCTTCTCTATTGGAGGAATTGAAAAAAGATGCGAGCGAAGTCTTGCAAGATGTTTCAGAGAAACTTGATGAGCGCGAAGAATACAAAGAAAAGATATATATTTGGGAGATGAAGGGGTTTGATACTACATCACTAAAGCTATTAATTGATGGTGACATCGATCTTTTAAAGAAGGAATATAATAATTTCATTGAGAAGGTGAAAGAATTGATTGAACTTCAAAAAGAATACAGTACGATTGATGCCAATAGGTTTCCAGATGAGGCAATGAAAATTGAATCTATGTTATTTTTTCCTGACCAAGTGCGTGAAATTAAGAAACTGATCGCTGACATAAAAAGTATCCATATTGTCGATGCCAATAAAGGATTTGAAACCTATATTGTTGGTGAGAGTAATAGTAATGTTTTCGAAATCTATAAAAGTCAAGTTTTTAATAATCTCGGTAAGCAGTTTAATCCGTTCATTATTTATGGTAAGAAAGGCACAGGCAAAACTCGATTTTTAGAGGCTGTAAATAATGATCTTGTGTCTCAAAACAAGTCAGTAAAATTTGTTGACCTTGCGAGTAGTGTTGGAATACCAAGCTTGGATGATGTCGATGCGTACGATGTTTTGCTCTTTGACAATTTCCATAAGGTCTTTACTACATCTGAAGAAGAGAGGAAAAGAATCTTCAGTTGTGTAATAAATTGTATTAAATCCGGTAAGGCCGTAATCCTTAGTTCATACTCAATACCCGTGGGTGTTTCTTTATCAGAAGATGAATCGGCGATTTTTACATCAGGCATCGAGACTGAAATCAAAGAACCAAGCATTGATGTTGTGGAAGGATATATTAGATCGAGGTTACCATCAGATGAGGCCGCACAAGTAGCGTACAAAGGTTTACGTCATTTTATGTCATTCTATGAAATTGATGAGTTCTTAGATTCACTCAAGGAGACTGTGCCCCTTGGATTTCCTAGAGAAGAACCTGAGCAGAAGGCAGAGCTTAGTGAGGAAGAACGCGGGGTGGTTCCCCTTGGCTTCCCAGGTGAAGAACCAGAATATGCAGAAGAGGTGAAGGAGGTAGTAGTTGAGGGGATTGAGGAAGCAGCACCGCAGACAGAATCTGGAGAAAAGGTCGAAGAGCATGGCGCGCGTATCGATGAAGAGAAGTTTCTCATGCATGAAATTTCAGGAGAGTTGATTGAAGATAATTACTAAACCACCTAAAATGAGCATGAACACCTATAAGAGGTAGTCAATGGCAATCAAAGGTTCATTGACTGAAGCCTCTTTATCTGATGTTATCCAGCTTTTAGCCTATTCGGGCAAGTCTGGCTGCCTTTCGGTGACTGATGCCCGAAACTTTGGTAATATATTCATCAAAGAAGGAAAGATAATATATGCTACAATAATAAACAGAGAACAGCGGCTTGGCGACATTTTAGTAGTGAAAAAGCTAATTGACGAGAAAAGTATGCAGCGGGCATTAGAGATTCAGAAGTCTGAGAAGAAGAAGAGGAGATTCGGAGAAATCCTCGTGGATATGGGTGCGATAACGAAAGAAGTATTAGAAAAAGAATTGAAGGCTCAAATCGAACAAGTAATTTTTAGTCTCTTGACATGGGAAACCGGGTACTTCAATTTTGAGGCAGATTTATTGCCATTAGCGAGAGAATACACGGTGCAGTTATCAGCTCAAGATATCTTACTTGAAGGTGCCCGAAGAATAGATGAGTGGAAGAAGATCGAAGGCAAGATGCCTCCATTCGAAACCATACTTTTCAGAAAAGCAGATGTTTCTGCAGAAGATGTCTCTCTAACCAGCGAGGAAATGAAAATCTTGGAATCCGTCGATGGTACGCGGAGCATCGATGATATTTTGAAAATCTCTGAGTTTGACTTTTTTGAAACGTGCAAAATTATTTATGGTCTGTTCTCTGCTGGCTTTTTTGAAAAACCAGAGAAGCCACTGGAGAGCACGAAGATTACTGGTGATATATCGGAGCACAAAAATCTCGGATTTGCATTTTATAAAACAGAAATGTATGATGAAGCAGAGCGAGAATTCAAGAAGATGTTAGATATAGAGAATAATAATACAGAGGCATTGTTCTATCTCGGTCTTATCGAATTGAGGAGAGGAAATTATGAGGCTTCGCGACAGAATTTATTAAAGGCATCCGAGTCAGAGAAGACTCACCCAGCATTTACGAACCTGGGCTACGTGTGTACAAAATTGAAGCTCTACGATGAGGCGATTGAATATTTAGATCAGGCGGAGGATTTGGCAGCCGACAATTTAAAAGTCAAATGTAATTTGGGCATAGCTTTTTACCATAAAGGTGATCTCGATATGTCATCGAAAACTTTTGAAGCAATCATTGATAAATCACCAGAAACAATTACACCTTATGTCTATCTACCACTCATCTATCTACGGCAAGAGAAATTTGATGAATCAGTAGATTTATTGCGTGATGCAATCGATAGGTTTCCTCGATTTACTATGTTTAGAAATAATTTGGCTGTTGTATATGAAAGCATTGGCAAACCTGAGGAAGCCGAGAAATTATTCAGGCAAGCACTCGAAACGAATCCCCGAGATGAAAAAGTATGTAGAAATCTTGCTGATTTTTATTATGAGACACAAATATTAGGTGCTGCAAGAGAACTATATGAGAAGTTGCCAGATGATAAGAGAGATTGGAAGATTCTTTTCAAACTTGGTAATATCTATTTACGTCAAGGAGATTCAAGCAAAGCCCTCAATTATTGGGAGAAGGCGCGGCAATTAAACCCATCAGAAGAAACTATTACCCGTAATATCGAAGTCCTCCAGAAATCGGGTGACAAATAATTTTCAAGATTTACTGAGTTATATCGAAACCAAGACCACATTTAAATGTCGTCGGTATAAAGAAAAGCCCCTTAAGAGACGTATTGCAGTTCGAATGCGAGCCCTTGGCTTGACAGATTATTGCCAGTACCACAACCATATTAAAGAGAATCAATCTGAGATCGAAAAGCTATTGGATACCTTGACCATAAATCTTTCTTACTTCTTTAGAAATCCCGAGACCTTTGAATATATAAAGACTTCGATGTTGCCTATTCTCAAAGAAAAGAGGGAAACTCTCACGTTCTGGAGTGCTGGTTGTGCCCAAGGTGAGGAGCCGTATTCACTTGCTATAATTGCTCAGGAGAGTTCTCTATTGAATCGGGTGAAGATTTATGGCACTGATATTGATAATCATATTCTCAAGCAGGCTGCGACAGGAATCTATTCAACCATGGCACTCCAGTACACGCCAGATCATATCGTGGCACATTATTTTGAAAAAACAAAAGAGGGGTTTCGGATTAATGAAAAGATAAGGGAACGGGTCCAGTTTTTGAATCTTGATCTTTTTGACTCATCTCTATTTGAATCTTGTGATTTGATAATGTGCAGAAATGTTTTGATTTATTTTGACCGTGATGCTCAATCGATTATATTAAAGAATTTCTATAACCAACTGAAGCGTGGTGGATTTTTGATCATTGGTAAGGTTGAGTTACTCATTGGTATACCCGAGGCAGAGCTATTTGAAGTCATGAGTCGTGAGGAACATGTATATAGAAGGAAAGAGAAGTAGCGATGCCCTCTGCGGAGATTTGAGGTGTGGCACTACTCTATAGAAAATGAGCGAAAAAAGAGTTGGTATTGGTGAGATCAGAGTCGAACAGGGTGATGGCGTCTTGTCTGCATATGGAATTGGGTCATGCGTTGTTATCGTTCTGTATGATAGAGAAGAGAAGATCGGTGGTCTGGCTCATTGTCTCCTTCCCTTTGGGAATGAAGGGAGCCTCAAATATCCCAAGGGTGCTATAACCGAACTCATAAAACAGATGTCCTGCAGAGGAGCACGACTGAATAAGATTGTTGCGAAGATAGTCGGTGGAGCCATGATGTTTGGGGATTTCGAAAAACATGCAATAGGAAAAAAAAATATAACTGAGGCAAGAAAGGAACTTCAGCGAGCGAATATTCCAATTATTGCTGAAGATGTATTAGGAGATTGGGGAAGATCGGTTATATTCAGGCTTGAAAATGGTGAAGTTGAAGTCAAGTCTTTTAAACATGGGAATAAGACAATATGAAAAAGAATGTTCTCATAGTTGAAGATTCGATACTGATGCAAAGGGTTATTGGTGATATTGTCAAATCAACTTTAGAATTCGAAGTTTGTGGCTATGCATGTGATGTTGTCGAGGGTTGGGCAAAATTCAATAAATTAAGACCCGACCTCGTTACACTGGATTTCGAACTACCAGGCGAGAATGGTTTGGTATTACTTCAGAAAATTATGAATTCACGACCTGTGCCTGTGCTCATGGTTTCTGCACATACGAAAGACGGTGCAGAACTTACCATTCGTGCACTTGAGATGGGGGCAGTCGATTTCTTCACCAAACCCTCTGGGCAGATTTCAATTGACCTCTATGATTACAAAGATGTTCTGGTTAGCAAGTTAAGAATTGCTAGCACGGCACAACTACCGCGCATAATAAAGCAAAAGAGACAAACAACAGTAGCACACTATGGAGATTTGTATGTCGGTATTGCTGCATCAACAGGCGGTGTCCGAGCATTGAATTATGTAATCCCTTCGTTGCCCGTGAAGTGTGGTCTCAGGATACTTGTTGTCCAGCATATGCCGCGTTATTTTACAGCAAGCCTTGCCCTCCGTCTGAATGAACGATCTAGTATGGTGGTAAAGGAGGCAAAAAACAATGATCTCATTCTGAATGGTGAGGTACTTATCGCCCCTGGTGGCAATCACACTAAGATTGATATAACTGGTAAAAAGGTCATTCTCGATGATAGTCCAGCACGGCATGGAGTTAAACCATCAGCCGATGTCTTGTTTGAATCGATGGCTGAGACCTACAAAGAGAGAACTATCGGCATTGTGCTCACTGGTATGGGGCATGATGCTGCATTAGGTATTAAGAAAATTAAGCAGCACAATGGAATAACGATTGCCCAGGATCCGAAGGACGCTGTCATAGGTGGCATGCCACAGTCTGCCATCAACACGGGGATGGTTGACTACACGCTTCCACTGGATCTTATACCAGATAAAATTCTCGATATAATTGCAAAGAGATAACGATGAGTAAGACGCGTAAGAGTTCGAGACGGCTCATGAGAGAATTGAAAAAACAAACAACAGAGACATCGGGATGAGAAGTGAGAGAGAGAAGATTTAAAAAGTAAATCTTGATAACGCATCTAAAGTATGAATAATTATGTCAGGAGCAGATGAAGAAGATTAGATCAATCATGACATTAAGGAGGATTTAGAGAAGGATGAAAGCAAAAAATCCTGAGACTGATTCTAAAAGAAACCTGACGTTTATTCGCGAACTCGCGCGAGAAGCGGGCGATTATATACGTAAAAGTGCACACAGACTGAAACGTGTACACTACAAAGGTGAGATCGATCTGGTCACACAATTTGACAGAAAATCACAGGATTTGATCGTTAGACAATTGACTAGAGAATTTCCTGGCTACGGTATTTTGAGTGAAGAGAATATGAGCCGTGATGTCGATGCACCGGTTAAGTGGATTGTTGATCCGTTAGATGGCACAACGAATTTTGCACATGGATTACCGATTTGGGCGATATCTATTGCTCTGGAAAATAAGGGCAATATTGTACTCGGTGTTATCTATGACCCTACACGTGACGAGATGTTTCATGCAATCAAGAGTGGGGGTGCATTCCTCAACGGGAAGAGAATAAGTGTATCAAGTGTGAACGAGCTCGATCAAGCTCTTCTGGTTACCGGCTTTCCGTATGATATACGGACCGCGAAGGAGAACAATTTAAATCACTTCAGCAATTTTGCGGTACGTGCCCAGGCGGTGAGAAGACTGGGGTCTGCGGCTTTAGATTTGTGCTACACTGCATGTGGCAGATTTGATGGATATTGGGAAATGAAACTTTCGCCGTGGGATCAAGCTGCTGGCTCACTGATTCTGAGTGAGGCAGGGGGGCGAATAACCGACTTCACGGGTAGAAAATTCTCGATCTATGGAGATGAAGTACTTGGGACAAATGGTTTGGTCCACCAACAGATGATGGACGTACTGAACACGGTCGATTGAAAATAAAGATTCTTCATACAACTTTAGTATGTCATATTGAATGCTAATCCAGCAGCATACTGACGCTCTCTCAGGAAGTAGTCGTCCAAGATTTCATCTCTTTCATCGGTCATATTAAAAATTCTCACGAATATTTCCCAAAATCTATATCTAAAGCCTATTGTCTGACTGATTAAAACAACAGGAGCAAGCTCACTTTCTAAGCCATCTCTTTTTGAAAGATATTTCGCCTCGACGGATATGTGCAGAGGCTTGAGATATATGCCAAGGGTGTCAATAATAGAATAACGAGGTAGAAAAGCAATCGTTGTGTCTATCCAGTTGTAACTCAGATAGAGTATATTTTGAATTTTTGTTGATTCACTGTTGCCCAGTTGATTTTTTAATTCGAGGCCAAGATTTACTTCCTGTATATTGTGAGCAGTGTTGATATCAAAATCTTTTTTTGGCACTAAACGACTATTCCAGTTTTTGTACGCTGCAAGGATTCCACAGTAGTGTTTGAAAAAATCCAGTGCAAAATTAAGACTCAGACCAAGCTTGAGACTTTCTCCTGCAACAGGAATTCTATATTTTAATGGTATTTCTGGATCGAAGAAATCTTTTAAGGTGGAGAAGATAGTCCCGTATTTTATTTCGGTCTCAATCTTTATTTTTGGATCTAAATATTGTAGCAAAAACCGTGGCGAAGGGTGGTCGTAAAAAATTGGCGAACCAATCTCAAGATGGAAATTACGGAGATGTAATGTGCCGCTGAACATGGGCTTCAATTGATTGTCTGTATAGATACCCGATAGTCGGAAGTGGGGGAGATAGCGCATGCGGTCGAAGATTATTTCAAGCTCTGTTTCTTCTTCTTTATAATGCGTACCATTGATATACCACATATCTGTTCTTACATTTCCGAGAAGAACTGCCCATGGTAAAGTAGATGAAAAATCGAGCTGTGGTGATAGTAGTATGTATCTGACGTTTCTTTCAAGAAAATAACCGTATAATTTGGATCGTACCCATACGTGCGAGAGTGGTACTGAATAGGATGCTTCGGCGGTCCCTGTTTTTAATGTATCCCAGTCAATTGCGCGTTCAAAGAAACCGCTCAGATTGAGGCGTTGCATTGAAAATTCAGCTTGTCCACCATAAAAATTCCCTACATAGCCACTCAGGAGCAAAGAATTTTCTGCGCGCTCAAGCCAGAGTGTTGGTTCTGGAAAGATTATCTGCGAGAGGTCAGGAAGTGGGGGAAGAGAATCGTACGAAACGATGAACAATAGTAAAATCATCTGTTAATAGATAGAATAACGAATAGCAAATTCACAATTTCAAATGAATTGTGCCAGATTTTGGAATTATGTCCGCGCGAAATATGCTCCGGGATTTCACTATTGGAAATTGATTTGCCATTAGACATCCGTCATTTCACGTTCGATAAAGCAGCTATAGTATCATTGTACGGCGGTCTAACAACTCCTTTCTCTGTGACAATTCCGCTGATCAATTTGGCAGGTGTTACATCAAATGCGGGATTACACACCCTGGCTCTTTCTGCTACAATATTTTTGGTGTTAAATATTCTTATTTCTTCCTCACACCTGATTTCTATAGGTATGTCTTTTCCCGATTTTATGTTAAAGTCAAATGAAGAAATCGGTGCAACGACATAAAACGGCACCTTGTAGTATTTGGCAATAATTGCCAGTCCACATGTGCCTATCTTATTTGCCGTATCGCCATTCAGTGCAATACGGTCTGCACCAACCAGAACAAGGTCTACTTGCGCCATATAGGTTGCTGCCATATTATCACATATGGTATAAGTGTCAATCGCATTTCTTGTGAGTTCCCATGATGTGAGTCGTGCCCCCTGCAAAAGAGGTCGCGTTTCACACGAATATACGCTGAATTTTTTCCCTCTTTTCTTTGCCGTATACAATACACCTAATGCAGTTCCAATACCACTAGTAGCCAATGCGCCCGCATTACAATGGACCATTATGTTTGCGCCATCCTCAATCAGTTCTGCCCCAATCTCACCCATGCGCAGACAGGATTCTTTGTCTTCTAATTCGATATGACTCGCCTCTTCGAGGAGTCTGCCATATAGATTTTTCGCATCCTTGCTCTTTTTCATCATTCTCTCAACTGCCCAGGCAAGATTTATAGCGGTCGGCCGAGCAGACTTCAGGTAATCGGCAGTTTTTAAAACAGCTTCAGGATTACCACCGGCAGCGGACATGACTACACCGTAAGCCGCGGTGACGCCAATGAGTGGTGCACCGCGCACATTCATATTTTTTATTGCCTGGTAAACATCTTCGATGTTCTTCAATGTTACATAAATTTCTTTTTCAGGCAATTGTTTCTGGTCGAGTATTTTTATTTCATTGTCTTTTTTATTATACTCTATTGTTTTGAATTGTATTATACTATTTGATACCTGCATGATTTTTTGCAGACTGGATAGTGTTGTGTAAGAGCATTGTGATCGTCATCGGGCCAACACCACCAGGCACTGGCGATATTGCACTCGCTTTTTTACTGACCTCTTCAAATTCTACATCGCCAATGAGCCTGTATCCTTTTTTCTTCGTTGCATCCTCAACTCTGTTTACACCGACATCTATCACGACCGCTCCGTCCCGCACCATATCTGCATTGACTGTATGTGGTCTACCAGCAGCGACCACGAGAATATCAGCGAGTCGTGTAATATCTGCCATATTCTTTGTACCCGTGTGACACATCGTCACCGTAGCGTTTGCCTCTGGCTTTTTCTGAACAAGTATCATTGCGAGTGGTTTGCCCACAATGTTGCTTCTACCAACAATGACGACATGTTTGCCTGAAATCGCTATGTCATTACGGAGCAGCAACTGCTGAATACCATGGGGGGTACATGGTAAAAAGCCAGGGGCACCGATCATCATTCTTCCGACACTAACAGGATGAAAGCCATCAACATCCTTTTCAGGATCAATCGCATATAACACTTTTTCTTCATTGATATGGTTGGGGAGCGGTAATTGAACTAGAATTCCGTGGATTACATCATCATCATTCAGATCGTTAATAAGTCTTAGGAGTGCACCTTCTTGATAGTCAGCATCAAATTTGTATTCACGCGAATAGATTCCTACCTCTGCACATGCCTTTTCCTTACCCTTCACATATGATATGGATGCTGGATTGTCACCAACGAGGATTACGGCAAGACCAGGTACTATATTGTTTCTCGTTTTGAGTTCTACGAGCTCTTTTTTCATTTCTTCTCGCATCTTTTGCGCAAGTTCTTTGCCACTTAAGATTTTTACCATTGAGCCTCCTTTATCGATGAACACAATACTCTCGGAAATGCACAAAAATTTTATCTGATTTAGAGAATAATACCCAGAATAGACGCATTGTCAATATAGCTACGGAGATTACTGATATTTGGCGATAGAATCTGCGATGACCACAATCGCAAAGCATGCAAACATGAGGAGATAGACTTCTAGAGGCACTCGATACCGCATCAATCCCACATGCGTGACTATGTAGGTTGTTGAAATAAAGAACATCGTGAGAATAATGAGTGATGTATTCTTTAGTAATGGCGTAACCAATGATATGACAATACCCAAAAGACCCAACAGAAGCATGGGCAGGTAGAAAATAATGTATACTGTTCTGTATTGTGCAACATCAATTGAGGCATTGATCTCTGATGGCGCAAACCACCAATAAATAGAGGCTTTCTTGAAGAGGAGTGAAAGAAATTTAGGTGGGTTCTGTTGTATGAATTGTATGCCTTGGTCAAAGAAGAATCGGGAACGTTCAATCTCACTCATAGTTGCCAGTCTTTTTTGGGTATCTTCTGACAATGTTTCAGTCATGATTACAAATGAACCTTCTTCGATCGAAGTCACTTCATAATAATCTGTACCGGTTGCGTGTGGGTTGTTGCCTATCCAGAAATTGACCCCGAACTGCGTCGTAACCGGAACGATGCGACCATGAATATCACGGTTTCTCACTGTCCACGGTATTAACACGATACAGGAGATTACGATGACGAAGAGCGTGTCTTTTAAGCGGACTTCAGGTTGGATGAAATACCAGATAATGAGAGCGGGAAAGAGAGCAAAGGCCAGAGGATCACAGACTAATGAGAGACCGAGGGTAACACCTGCTAAGATTGCCGAGAGTGGTTTGCGATTCCTCATTCTCAGCACAAAGAATAACGTAATGGTAACAAGAAAAATGAAGAATGTTGTCGGCACGAGCTTTGCACTATAATAAAGCAGCGGTGGATACACGGTAAATCCAAAAGCTGTAACAGTGCCGACGATCCTGTTAAATAGTAGTGTCGAGATTTTATACACAATGAGTATGGTTAGTGAAGAGAAGAATGCCTGGACTAATTGAATCGCTATGTATATCCAGGTTGTATGACCAAAGCTGTAGAAAAGACTGAGGAAATACGGATAGAATGGCGCATGACTCGAGGTTTGTTCCAAGTCGCCACTGAACGGACTCACTCGTGCATATCCGTTGCCTGCTATCATATTCCTTGCAATCTCGCCGTACTCCCAGTCAGGAGGATCGACATAGCTCTTTGAAGATACTATGAAACCGACCCTTATGAAGAAGCCGATAATAAATAACAGGACAATTAACGGTGGAAGATTATTTTTGTTATAGTACACCACTTCTCTATTATATTTTCTTATCATGCAAAGTCAACAAAGGAGAATAAAGGATTACAGAATTGAGGAGCACAGATGTTATTCCTTGACGCCCATAATTTTTCGGCTATGCTTGTCTGAGAATGTGCGTTTTTAAGCAAATCCGCCACATTTCTTGGCGGGTTGGGTTTAGGTATTTTGGAATTGTTGGTTTTTACAGCAAAGGGAGGTATCATGAAAGGTTATATTATTCTTCTCGTATTACTTCTCTGTATGTACCCAGAGGGAGGGGCAGCCACCCATCCGGAATCTGTCATTGAACCGAACGAGCTCTACGAGACCTTAACTTCAGCAGAGAAGGAATCGCTCGAACAGAACGGATTTTTCGCACGAAGATCCCAGTATCCCAAATTTAGTGCTCTCTACAAATATCTCAAAGACAAATCTTTGCCGATCTATGTGACCACAGACTGCGTTCTCCACTCCTATCACATACTCTATGATTATTCTCTCCGAATTCTCGAGATGAACCACCTCTATGCCGAAGTCAATCAGTTAACCGAAAAGATGATCAAAGAGACGGAGACATTAGTAAAAAAAGCGAAAGGAGATGTAAAGGTGGCGCTCTTGGATAATCTGGCATATTTTGAAGTTGCGGCAAAACTGTTGGATTCAGACATTGCCATTTCAAAATCTGTAGAAGATAAGGTTCTTGGTGAACTCGAATTGATCAGTAAAGCCGAAAGAATTGCTGATTCGCCGCTCTTTGGATATGAAGAAGATTATTCGCAGTTTAAGCCCAGAGGTCACTACACGAGGAATGATACACTGAGGAAATACTTTAAGGCAATGATGTGGTACGGCAGAATGACCTTTCGTCTGAAACCGAGCAGTGAGCCAGATAATAGAAAAGGAAAAGAGGAGACGATGCGTGCCCTTCTCATCCTTGAAGCGGCAAAGGATTATCTTGAGCAGTGGAAGCGGATAAATGCACCAATCATTCTGTATGTAGGCAAGAGTGACGATCTAACACTTTTGGAATACTTTGAGATCAAAGATAGGATATTCCCGGGTGATACACCACGAGCGATTGCTCAAGACCCTGAGAAATTAGAAAGATTCATTGATGAAGCAATGCAGTATCGTCCGCCTCGAATAGTGTCATCTGTGGTACCAGATACTGAAAAGCCTGAGGTTGTAACAAAGGGGTTGAGATTCTTTGGCCAGAAGTTTATCCCGGATTCCTACATGTTTCAGAATCTCGTCTACACAAAAGTTGGCACTGTGGATAACCCGAGATTGTTTCCTCGCGGACTTGATGTCCTTGCAGTACTTGGTTCAAAAAGAGCGCAAGAAATCCTTATCCAAGTATACAAAGAAAACCGATTTGCCAATTACGAAGCGCAGATGAAGAAACTTATCGAAGAATTCGAGACTTATACTGAGGAGGACTGGTTCTTTAACCTCTACTGGGGTTGGCTCTACACGCTCAAATCGCTGCTTTTACCGATCCCTGGTTTTCAACCTGCATATCAGGACAAGTGTCTTCAGACTGCGCTCGGTAGTTGGGCAGAATTGCGACACGATACGATACTCTATGCAAAACAATCATACACAGTCTTGGCCACCTCTGTACCGCCAAAGCCAAGAATGGTGAAGGGATATGTAGAGCCTATACCTGAGTGCTTTGCACGCCTCAAAAGATTGGTTGACAAGAGTAGAACGGAATTGGAAGAAAGGGCATTTCTCGATGAGACCGTGAAGCAAAAGTTTGAACAGTTTTCAAATATACTTGGAGAATTACATCGTATCTCAGAACAGGAAAGAGAGCAGAAACCATTGACAGACAATGATTATTTGTTTATTCAGCATATTGGAGAGAAATTAGAGGATATTGAAGCGTTTTCTGCAGAACGCTACACGACTGAGACAGATAAGAGCGCGGCACTCATCGCAGATGTGCACACCGACCCTAATACAAAAAAGGTTCTCGAGGTTGCTAATGATGTGCCTGCCCTTTTTTACACAGTGGTACAGATAGATGGGATTCAGCGATTATTTGTTGGGGGAGTCTATGATTACTATGAATTCTTACAGCCCTTGGGTACGCGATTGACTGACGAAGAATGGCAGAAACTGGAATTAAAACCGGAGAAACCTGAGTGGATTCATTTTTTTGTTGAATAAAAAACCAGGGTGTACGAGATGATTAGACTCTTTCGTACAGTTGGACGTGCGGCACTATGAGGAGATGTGACTACAGAATATTATTTTTCTATAATCCAAACCTTTTCCATTACTACTGGTGTCAATGGTTTGTCCCGTGAATCGGTCTTGACATCCCCTATTTTGTCCACAACGTCCATTCCGTCGACAACTTGACCGATGATCGTATAGCGTCCATCCAGTTGTGGTAGAGGTTCGAGACAGATATAGAATTGAGAACCATTTGTGTTCGGGCCACTGTTTGCCATTGCTACAGTGCCCTTGAGATGTTTCAGATTGGGGGAAATTTCGTCATCTATTGTGTAACCAGGATTACCAGTACCATCACCCCGTGGGCAACCCCCCTGAATGACAAATCCCTTTATGACGCGATGGAATGTCAGACCATTATAGAAGCCGTCATTTGTTAATTTGATAATATTGGCAACATTATTTGGTACCTCTTTTTTATGTAGTTTTATTGCTATTTCTCCATAGTCCCTAACCATGATATGCAGATACGTGCCATTGTCTTGCTCCGCGGGTCTTTCTTCTCCTTTTTCCTGTTTTGGTGCTCCGCAGCAGAGCAAAACGAGAACAGCAGTGAATAGATACTTCATTGTATCTCCTTTTTTAATTATTGAGCGAAACTTCTTTATAATAATTCAATACCCTTTGTGCGATTTTTTCCCATGATATATTTTGTGCATATGCCCACCCTTTCATACTGAGGGTCTTTCGCAATTGGCTATTTCTCAGTACTTGAATAACCTTATCTGCAATATCGTCTGGATCATTGACATCGAAGAGCAGTCCATTAAGACCATCTGTGATGACTTCATTATACCCTGGTATGTTGGAGGCAATAACCGGTTTGCCAGTTGCCATTGCTTCTGCAAGCACAATGCCAAAAACCTCACCACCTATTGCTGGTGAGACGTACACATCACATGAGGCATAATATCTGGGTATGAGGTCTATTGATACTCGCCCTTCAAAATGAACAGAAGCGCGAAGTGCCTTTGGAATCATTTTTTTGTAGTAGTCTATGGGATTTCCAGCACCAACAACGATCAAGAGTGCGTCACTGATTTCTGCCTTTATTTTGGGAAAGGCTGATAAGAGTCTGTCTAATCCCTTTCTTGGATCGAGTCTCCCCAGGAAAAGAATTTTCGGTCTTACGTTTTGAAATTTCTCGAGTGGTTTATTGCGTGGATTGAATCTCACTGTATCGACCCCATTTGGTATTATTCGGTAAGGCAGAGGGAAATGAGGATAGGTTGTATCTCTGGCAGTTTTTGATGGATAGATAACTCCATGCATCCTTTTCTGAAACTCGCGCTTGAAGATAATCTTGCCAAATCGATAGAGGTTAATGCCAGTAAATGCGGTATGGAATGTTGCGATGTTAAACCCACGCGAATAATGGAATGCCCAGTAGGGAAGTGTCCAGCCTAATGGTCCATTGGTATGAATAACCTCAAATTTTTCATGTTTTATAAAATCTCTCACGAGTATCGGTAATCTATGATGAAATGTGATTGTGATTGTTGCCATGTTTGCGTCGAATAAATAGCATTTTCCTATTCTTTTTATATCTTGGGTATCTCTAAATGGCTCAGGATAATATGGTGCTAATATCATGACCTCATTACCAAGCGATTTCAGATATGCATGTAAGAAGTGCATGTATTCTGATACACCACCAGGATGCGGATAGTAAGAATCTGAACAGAGGAGTATCTTCATACCTTTTGTTTGTTGTATAATAATAGTAATAAACTACTGAAAGTCAAACATTTTCTCTCAAAAATGCACAGTCTGTCCAGTATATTGACAAATAGCTTCAATTGTATATAATAAACATCAGGATAGCATAGCTATCCAAAGGAGGATTTATAGAAATGAAAAGTTATGGACAAGATGAGATGAAGAAGCTTCTTGATGCTTCTTTTATTACTCCAAAAGAAGGCGAGATTGTCAAAGCCACAGTAATTAAAAAAACTGAGAATGGTGTGCTTCTCAGCCTCGGTCTGAAGGCAGAAGGATTTCTTCCTTTGGAAGAGTTTGCGAGTCACGATGATGCAGATATTGGGAAAGAGGTCTATGTCTTTCTGGAGGCATATGAGGACCGTGATGGATTTCCTGTGATTTCTAAAAAGAAGGCAGATTTCCAGCTTGCCTGGGACAAGATCAAGCATTTGTATGAAAACGGTGAACTCGCGATGGCCACAATCAGAAAACGCATTAAAGGTGGATTTGCTGTTGACCTTATTGGTGTAGAGGCATTTCTGCCTAGTTCTCAGATTGAATTTAAGTCACAGTCTGATATCGAAGCGGCGATTGGTCACACAGTGGGTGTAAAGATACTAAAGATAAATATGATGAGGAAGAATATTGTGGTTTCGCGCAAGCTCGCGGTTCAGGAAGAACAGACAAAGGCGAGAAAACGGATCTTCAGTAAGGTGAAGGTAGGTGATGTTATTGAGGGAACAGTTCGCAACCTAACCGATTTTGGTGCCTTTATTGATATTGGTGGTATAGACGCACTCCTTCATATAACTGATATATCATGGTCTAAAATCACTCATCCCGCAGAAGTGCTCAAGGTGAATGATAAAATTAAGGTGAAGGTCTTGGTTATGGATCAAGAAACGGGCAGGATTGCCGTAGGGTTGAAACAACTATCACCGCATCCTTGGGCGAAGATTGAAAAGAAGTATCCAGTGGGAACTAAGATTACGGGAGTGGTGACAAGTATTGTTGACTATGGTGCATTTATTGAGATTGAGAAGGGTATCGAAGGGCTTGTTCATGTTTCTGAGATGTCATGGAAAAAGGACGTCAAGGTCCCTTCACAGATTCTTAAGGTTGGTGATACTGTAGAGGCAGTTGTGCTGTCAATAGCGCGCGACGATAGAAGAATCTCGCTCGGTATGAAACAGACTAAGCCAGATCCTTGGTCAATGGTTGATGAGAGATTTGAGGTTGGTCAAAAAGTAGTTGTAAAGGTTACAAACTTAAAAGATTTTGGTGCATTCGTTCAACTCGTTGATGGCGTTGAAGGACTCATTCATATAAATGACTTTTTCTGGGACAAGAAGGTTAAGAAGGCGTCAGACTATCTGAAAAAGGGTCAGAAGGTCGAGGCAGTAATTCGAACGATAGACCGTAAGAATCGCAGGATCTCGTTGAGTATAAAACATAACAAAGAAGATCCGTTTACGAAATTTACCGAAAAATATTCAGAGGGTTCAAAGACAACTGGCAAAGTGAGTGATATTCTACCGAAGGGAATAAGGCTCGTGTTAGAAGGTGGGATAGAGGAGTTCATACCGTCAAATTACCTAACAAGACGTGGTAAGAAACCAAAAGATCTATACCAACTTGGGGAAGAAATAGAAGTTATCATTAGGAAGATAAATCCGCGGTTGCGAAGGATAATCTTGAGTGAAAAGGAGCTACAGAAACAACCTCCAAAAAAGAAAGAAGCTGCAAAACCTAAACCAACCGATAAGTTTACGATTGGAGATATCCTCGACTCACAGAAAGATTTCGGAAAAAATGAATAGGTAATTCTCCCCAAATCCTAATCAGTGCAAAAAATATTCAATATAGGTTGCAAATTAAATCAGTATGAGGGATTTTGTTTGCTTAAAAAATATTCAGATGTTGAAGACCTCGTAATTGTCAATACGTGTTGTGTTACTAGAGAAGCGGAGATAAAGTCATTAAAAAAATTTAGGTACGCGCTGAAGAGATATCCGAAAAACACTATCATTGCTACAGGCTGTGCATGCAGATTGTATCCAGAGAAGTATGCGCATGCCCACCGGGTGATCGATAATGTCGAGAGAAATGTCCTGATCAAGGATATACTGCCAACGCCAGAAAAGTCGCGCTATTTTTTGAAGATTCAAGATGGATGCAATGGCCGCTGTACATACTGCATTGTTTCAAAGGTAAGAGAAAAAGTAGAGAGTAAGGAAATAGATGATATTAAGAAAGAAATTTCCCGGGCATGCTCGCTTGGATACAAAGAGATTGTTCTTGTTGGTGCGAATATTGGACTCTATGGGAGTGAAAGAGGGATTCGGTTAAAGGATCTCTTAATCGACTTGAGAGACATCCCTGATCTACCACGGATAAGACTTTCATCACTCGAACCGCAGTTTATTGATTCAGATTTAGTAGCATGTCTTAAGGATATTCCATTCTGCAGACATTTTCACCTACCAATACAGAGTGCAGACGATGACATTCTCTCTAAAATGAAAAGAAATTATAATAATGCATTTCTTGATAAGATTGTTGACACCATATCTAAAAATTTCGATGATGTAGCAATCGGTGCAGATATCATTGTTGGTTTCCCCGCTGAAGCAGAAAAAGAATATTCAAATACGTATAGGTTTGTTGAATCAAAGCCGATGACGCACCTTCATATCTTCTCGTATTCGCCAAGACCTGGTACAGAGGCATTCACTCTTGGAGATCCAGTGCCAAAACTGGAAAAGAAGAGGCGCCTCTGGCGACTAAAGAACTTAATTGAAAAGAAAAATTATGAGTTTAGAAGGTCACTCGAGAACAAGATATTTACGATAATCACTGAAAAGAATCACTCAGAAATCTCTGGTTTTTCCGATAACTATGTTCGAATCATTGTTGATAGAGAGCAGCGTGAAAATAGATTATTGGATGTAAGAATTACTGATGTGACCAGAGAAAAGACCTTTGCTCAAGTCCTACACTCTTATTAAGATCATTCAGACACTCGGACAATGATCAAAAAATTTTACATCAAGACATTCGGCTGTCAGATGAACAAGAAGGATTCATCGATCGTTGCCAAGCTCCTCTGCGACAGCGGCTACACTGCTACTCAAGACCCCCAAGTGGCGGATATCTATATTATCAATACCTGTTCAGTACGTGAACATGCTGAACAGCGGGCACTTGGTTTTATCGCGGGATTGAAGAGATGGCATACCAGAAAAGACAGAATGGTGGTGGTGATTGGATGTATGGCACAACGTCTGGCAGGTACAATCACCAGAAACATGCCTTTTGTTGATTTGATTCTCGGACCTGATTCTTACCGGAGGGTTGGAGACTTTGTGAGACAGGTATATGCAGAGAAAACAAAGATTATCCAAACGTCCATGACCGACGAAACGTATTGTGATATCTATCCTCAAAAAAGTGGTGTTGCAGACTTTGTGCCGATCATGCGGGGATGTAATAACTACTGCTCTTACTGTATTGTGCCTTATGTAAGAGGCAGAGCACGGTCAAGGCCGAGCGATGACGTCATGATAGAGACAAAGTACTTGATCGATAATGGAGTAAAAGACATTATACTCTTGGGCCAGAATGTGAATGAATACCTATACAACGGGATAGATTTTGCCAGTCTTATCAATGTTGTTGCTCGCATTCCTGGATTATGCAGATTGAGATTTTTGACATCTCATCCTAAGGATTTCAGTGATGCAACAATTCAGGCAGTGAAGTCGAATAATGTAGTTTGTGAATGGTTTCATCTGCCCCTTCAGTCAGGATCCAATCGTATTCTTAGACTGATGAATCGTCACTACACAAAAGAAGATTTCATGAAGCTCATTAACAAAATAAGAAAGGAGATTCCGAGTGCTACAATAACTACAGATGTCATTGTTGGTTTTCCTACAGAAACAGATGAAGAATTTCTTGAGACTATCTTCTTAATGGAGGAGATAGGATTTGATGATGCCTACATGTATCGCTACTCGCCAAGAGAGAAAACAAAGGCGTCTGAGTACGAGCCTTTACCCGAGAAGGTAATAAAAAGTCGATTGCGAAGATTGATCGATTTCCAGAATCAGATTATTATTAAGAAAACTCAGGCTATGGTTGGCAAGAGATTCGAAGTGCTCTTTGAATCGAAGGCAAAACACGGCGCCACCAGGGGTAAGACAAGAGGTAATAAAGATATCATTGTCGAAGAAAAGCTTGAACCTGGTGAGATTCGTGATGTCATCATTAAGGAGGTGCGGGGAAGAACACCAGTCGGAGAGTGCGTCGAGGCCGAGTGATTCTGTTGACAGATAAGAAATCTCTAATAATATAGATGTATGGAAAACATTAATCAATATATTGACCAGACAATTTTGAGACCTGAGGCAACAAGACAGGATATTCTGAGATTCTTGGAAGAGGTGATAAGATTCAAATTCTATGCAGCCTGTGTGAATCCATGCTGGGTGGAGATGGTGAGAGAGCATTTGCCGAGGGGCATCAAATTGTGTAGTGTGGTGGGTTTTCCGCTCGGTGCCTCAAGTACAAAGGTCAAGACCTATGCTGCCGAAGACCTGATTGCAAAAGGGTGCGATGAGATCGACATGGTGATGAATATTGGAAGGTTAAAGGGTAAAGATTTTAAACATGTGGGAAAAGAGATAAGGTCTGTTGTTGGTGTAGCCCAAGGACGGATTGTGAAGGTTATTATTGAGACCTGTCTGCTGACCGATGAAGAGAAGAGGGCAGCAGCGCACATTGTTATAGAAAGTGGAGCACATTTTGTGAAGACCTCAACCGGTTTTTTAGGAGAAGGCGCCAGGATAGCAGATGTGATGATGCTGAGACAGGTTGTTGGCTCTGATTTCGGAGTAAAGGCATCAGGTGGAATAAGGGATTATGATTCTGCAGTGAGGTTCATCAAGGCTGGAGCGAATCGTCTCGGAACATCTTCAGGTGTAAGAATAGTGCAAAATAGGCACACATAGCATTATATGTGAAAAAAAATACATAATATCAACTGTTCTAACATTACCCCTTGACAAATCATCATTTTTCTTTATAATTAGTTGAAAAATATATGAAAGGGGGTGCTACTGGATGACAAAGGTCACTGTCTACGAAGGCGAATCGTTTGAGAATGCAATTCGTCGCTTTCGTAAGTCGGTTGAGCGTGCCGGGATCCTAAAAGACGTCAAAAGACATGAAGTATACGAGAAACCGAGCGACAAACGCAAAAGACGTCATATTGCGGCGCGCAAGAAAGAACTAAAACGGCAGAGGGAGGAATTATAGGAAGAGCCCATGCCGAAGAGGTCCTCGAACTCCCCAAAGTCCTTAATATACTTGCTGGTTTTTGTCAAATAGAGTGCACCAAGGAAAAGGTAAATAACCTTTGTCCATTAAGTGCACAGAAAACAGCAGAATCGGAACTCAAACGAGTTGCTGATATCAAAGGATTTGGAGAATTTGTGCGACTGAGCATACCATTCGAGCCTTGTTTTCTCGAGAAAGACTTGAAAACACTGCCATATCTGGACATAGAAAGGCTCATTCGGTTGAAAAATTGGTTTATATCTATTAGTACACTAAAGAAGAGATTTAGTGGCTCTTCTGTTAGCAAATACTTTAATAGATTGCATGATTATCTAAGCATTGTGCAAGAAATTGATGCATATATCGATGACAACGGGCAGATGAAGGACAATGCATCCAATGAATTGTTGAGCGTGAGAACACAGAAGCGAAGGGTGAAGAATAGCATACAAGAGACATTAAAGGGGATCTTGGCAAATCGTTCAAATCTCTTCTCTGATGGCCATATCCTCCAGAGAAACGAAAGGTATGTTCTGCCCGTGAAAAGAAATTTTAAGAAAGACATACAGGGAATTGTTCAATCCTATTCCAACTCAGGAGAGACGGTCTTTATTGAACCGATTGAGATAGCAGACGATTCAGCCAAATTGGTTGAATTAAACGAACGAGAAAAAGAAGAGATAGAGAAGCTCCTCAAGATTCTGACAGCTATTGTTCGCCTGCGGGTTGATGATATTGAGCATGATATCGAGACAATCATTGATCTCGACCTCCTCTTTGCCAAGGTGCATTTTGCGGATGAATTCAATGCAACTATGCCCTTTTTCAACGACCGGCTCAAGATTGTCAATGGCTATCACCCCGTATTGAAGAGGGTAAGTGAGCGCGTTGTTCCACTCAACCTGAGCATGGATGCAGATAAGAAGATACTTCTTATCTCAGGCCCAAATGCTGGAGGTAAAACGGTTGTTTTAAAGACTGCTGGTTTACTCGTACTCATGGCAAAGTGCGGTATGTTCATCCCAGTGGAGGAGGGCAGTACGATTCCCTTTTTTGAAGAGGTATATGCTGATATTGGGGACGAGCAGAGTATTGAATCCTGTCTCTCAACGTTTGCTGGCCATATAAAACAGATAAAAGAGGCATTAGAGGCAAAGACTCATTCGCTTGTCCTACTCGACGAACTCATGAGTCAGACCTCGGTAGAGGAGGGTTCTGCTTTGGCAATTGCGATTCTCGAAGAGTTTGCGCGGAAAAAGCGTACAGTGATTGCAACAACGCATAATGAAGATCTGAAGATATTCGTGAGTAGACGTTCAGACATGATGAATGGCGGCATGGAATTTACAGATGCACCCACATATAGGCTGATCTTAGGGATACCACAGCCGAGTAATGCTATTAGACTGGCGCGCACATTAGGTCTCAATGGAAACGTTATAAAAAGCGCTCTTGATCACGTGGACAAAGATAAGATGTCGTTAAATACGCTCTTTGAAGATCTGTCGAAAGAATTGAAAATGGTTAATGAGGAACGGCAGCGATTGTCAATACTGAGTCGCGATTACGAATCAAAACTAGAGACATTGAATACGAGAAAAAAGAAAGAGCTGGATGAGCTTAAGGCAAAATACAAGAGAGAACTCATCCAAGCAAAGAGAAGTATAGAAAAGATGGTAAAGGATCTAAAAAGAGAAGGTGCTCAACCAGAGAAGATACATGAGATGAGGAGTTTCTTTGATGAGAAACTTCGCATAGAAAAGGTACACGAACCGTATTATCCCCACATCGGTGAGTTGGTGCGAATCAGAGAACTCAATAAACTTGGACAGGTCATTGAAGAACATGCTGGTCAGTACAAAATCGGCCTTGAGAACATATACTATTGGGTTGACCCCAAAGACATAGAATCTACTGAACAGACAAAGTAATTTTCTTCTATGATCGAAAAAGACAAGATTGAAGAGATAAAGAGACAGACCGATATCGTTTCGGTCATATCACAGTACGTGCCCTTGAAGCGTGTTGGGAAAAACTATCGTGCGCTCTGTCCATTCCACACTGAAAGAGATCCATCGTTTTATGTAAGCCCTGACAAGGGAATATTCTACTGCTTTGGGTGTAAGAAAGGTGGTAATGCAATCAATTTCCTCATGGAATATGAGAAATTGGATTTCCCAACAGCGGTTAAGCGATTGGCAAAGAATCTTGGTATCGAGATTGATACGACCAAAGGGTTGAAACATAAAGAAATATACGAGGTGAATGAAGTCGCGTGCCAGTTCTATGCGCTCTGCCTCACCAAAGATATTGGAAAGAGGGGGCGATATTATCTGAGAGAGCGCAAGATTGATATTGAAAAGCTGAAGGGTTTTAGACTCGGCTATGCGCCTACTTCTGGTGGGCTTGTTCAATTCATGCGGCAGAAAGGTGTATCAATTGAACGGCTCAATAATGCAGGTCTCATTTCTGCAGATCATGAGGTATTTAGAGACCGAATTATCTTTCCGATATTCAATGTGTCTGGCAGAGTTATCGGGTTTGGTGGTCGCGGCATTGATGAGTATATAAAACCCAAGTATCTCAATTCACCTGAGACACCGATATTCAAGAAAAGAGAGGTTCTCTACGGTTTGTATCAGTCAAAGGATAACATGAGGGCAAAAGGAGAAGCAATCCTCGTTGAGGGATACTTTGATCTCTTGAGTCTGTTTCAGAAGGGTATTAGCAATGTGTGCGCACCCCTCGGCACTTCTCTGACCGAAAACCAGGCAATGCTCATATCGCGATTTGCCAAGAAGGTGAATATTCTGTTTGATGGCGACTTATCTGGCATCAAAGCCGCACTGCGGGCAATTGGTCTGCTCATTAATGCGCAGGCTGATGTATATGTGACATCACTCCCAGAAGATACTGACCCGGATACCTTCATACATCAAAGTGGTGTTGATGAACTGCGAATGATTATCGATGGAGCACAAGATTTTTTCCATTTCTATAAGAAGGTAGTGAAACCAGATACTGTGGAAGAGGAAGTTGCATTGATCAAAGACTTGATACAGATCATCAGCTATATTCGAGATCCAATACGTTTTGATCGGTACTTCAAATATGCCGCTCGTGTTTTTGACATTCCAGTCAGTGCAATGAGAAAAGAAATGGACAAGACAAGAAAGGTCTCAGAAAAGCCAGTTGCCCAGGAGAGGATCTCGCAAGGAGAAAGAATAATGGCAATGATTATTAATGCACGTGAGCACTTACCGTCGGTCAAGGAAATCTTGAAACCGAAAGATTTTGAAGACGAGGCTGTCAGGCGTCTTTATCGACTGTTATTAGAACATGAAGATTTGAATCTTTGCGATCTAACAGAGGCAATGGATGAACAATTGAGAGAGCGATTGTTATCGATAATAATGAAGGAACAACAACCAATGACAAGAGAGGGCCTTTCAGAGGCCGTTTTTCGGTATAAGCATGCCCTTGAGACAAAGAGAATTGAGAAGAAAATAAAAGAGGCCCAGGAAAAAGGTGATGAAGCCGCCTGGGCAAGATATCAAAAACAGCTCGATGAATTGAAGCGCAAGGCACTCAATATTAGTGGAGATAAACCGGCCTCAGTTAAAGAAAAACTTTAAGGTCTTGTCAATAAACATTTATTTATGTAATTTGTCTAAATTATTGGCAGAATTAGACAAAGGAGTAATGAATTGAAATATTCTCAAAAGTTATTTGAGAAGGCAAAAGCAAAGGGAAAGATATCCCTTAATGACATTAACAAGTTAATACCTGATAAAGCGAGCCCTGAGGAGATCGATGAAATCCTGGCTCTGTTGTCCCGCCATGGCGTGACCATTGTAGAGACAGGTAAAAAACAGCCAGCCAAACCTGTTGGTGCAAAGAAGTCATTACGGCCTGAAGAGCCTATTAGAGCCTATTTTAAAGAACTCGCAAAGTATGACCTTTTAACCAAAGAGGAAGAGTATGAATTGGCTGTAAAGATCGAGACAGGATACAGAATGATCGAAAGACAATTCTTACCCTTTCCGTGCGCGATTAATAAACTGCTGGAGATATGTCGGCAGGTCGAATTGTGCCATAGAAGCCTTGATCAGATATCACGGGTCGAAATTGAGGCGATGATGGATAAGAGGACATTCTGGGCAGAAAGACAGCGTTTTGTCAGACGTGTGAAATCAATAGAGCGAGATTATAATTCACTTATTCAACTCTATAAAAAATATCGCAGAGATAAATCAAAGAACATAGAGTGGCGAATTTTCGAAAAAGAGGAGAGGATTTTAAGAAAACTATCTATCCTTTCACTACAGCATAGTGTCGTGAATGTTGCAATAAATGTTTTTAAAGAAAAGATCGCGCGATTGAAACACGTTGAGAAGATCCTGCCGAGGCTCAGAAACAAGGATGAGATAAATGCGAATACAAAAGAGCGAAGGTCTCTTTTAAAAGAACTCAATGTTGACCATGGGAGCATTCAGGAAACACTCATGATTGTCAGTGCTTGGGAAGATCTCATAAATCGCGCACGACAGCGGATGATTGAAGGTAACATGAGGCTTGTTATCTCGATTGCAAAGAAGTACGTGAACCGAGGGCTTGAATTTGCTGATCTTGTCGGAGAGGGCAATAATGGTTTGGTAAAGGCTGTTGAAAAATTCGACCATCGAAAAGGATATAAATTCTCAACCTATGCTACATGGTGGATTAGGCAGGCGATCACGCGCGCAATCGGTGATCAAGCAAGAACCGTACGTGTACCTGCGCACATCCTTGACACCATGAATAAGGTTGCCCGTGCTCAGCGTGATATGATTCAAGATCTTGGACGAGAACCAACCGTTGAGGAGATTGCGGATCGTCTGGACATCCCAACTGATAAAGTAAGGATGGCACATAACATCTCGCTCATTCCCATTTCTCTTGATAAACCGATTGATGACGAAGAGTCAAGTTTTGTGGGTGATTTTATAAAAGATCCCTTGGCTGATTCTCCTTCCAGGAGGGCAGCAATTCAGGTATTAAAAGATCGCTTCGACGATATCTTGAGAGATCTACCGAGGAGAGAGGAAAAGATTATCCGATTACGTTTTGGTCTGAATGATGGCTCACCAAAGACATTGGAAGAGGTGGGCAGGATGTTTAACATAACAAGAGAACGGGTCAGACAGATTGAGGCAAAGGCACTCAAGAAGCTTCGTCATCCAACAAGGCTCCGCAAACTGCAGATGTATAAGGACCTGATTGATTGATGATAAAGTGAAGTATTGATAGGGGCAGTTTACTGCCCCTATTTTTTTATTGAGACGACTACTTGACACCTTCTTTGTTCTGACTATAATAGAGCATGAAAAAATCGAGAAGTGTTTTGAAAAACATCAGAAAATCAGCACAACACCGTGCGGTCAATGTCATTAAGAAAAAGAGATTAAAGAGTGCAATCAAGAAGATAAAAAAGATGGCATCGCAAAAAGAGGCATTGAAGGCATACTCTGATGTTCAATCAATGATTGATAAGTCAGTTCAGGATGGTATCATTAAAAAGAATACCGCTGCTCGTTACAAATCGCACCTCCTGGAACACATCAATAATCTGAAATAGCATTCATCAGAAGGAGTGATCTAACACTCCAAAAAAACTGAATACCTGTGTCAATATTCTTTCCTCGATGGAATATTTCTCTGGACTTGTTGTATAGAAAAATGAAGGAGGATTTATGTTGAAGAATTTGCTGATTGGATTAATAGTCGTATCGCTGAGCCTTGTGAGTGGATTTTCCCTTTTTGGTGCAGGAGATAAGCTCTTGCTTACTGTTCCTGTAATAGACATGAAGGGTAAGGCAGGTGTCTGTCGAGTTGAGGTTCTTGACCCTGATGACACAATTGTTGGGAGTGCGCACCGTTTTGCTAATATTAATAAAGAATACTACTCTATCTCGATGAAGGTACGGTTGAAGGAAAGAGTGGAAGATTATGACCTCTTACGTGCCAAGGTCACCTTTAAAAATCAGGAACAGATTTACTCACTCTATCAACTCATGGATAAGATGGTGGTAGAGATTCTTGGCCAAGACGAGTTCATCAAAGGTACACCGATCAAGTACCGGATTATTGTTGTGAATCAGAGAACGAATGAGCCGATCGAAGGTGCTCTTGTGAAGATCATGCTCACAAAAAATGAACAAGAGAAGAAGGTCTGGGAAGGGATGACAGACAGATCAGGGACATGTAATATAGAATTTACCGGTCCTCAAGATGTTGATGATGCCGATTTGCATTTTGAGATTGTGTCAGATATTGGTAAGGACTCATATGATACAAATATCAAACTGGTGAGTGGTAACCTCACCTATCTGGTTACTGACAAGCCCATCTATCAACCAGGACAGACCATACATATCCGTACACTCTCACTGCACAAACCCGATCTCGCTGCAGTAGAAGAGACTGAACTGACCATTGAGGTTGAGGATAGCAAGGGTAATAAGGTACTCAAAAAATTGATGAAGACCGATGACTTCGGCACTGCATACGTGCAGTTTCTCCTCGCTGATGAGGTCAATTTTGGAAATTACACAGTAAGGGCACTGCTCCAAGGCGAAAAGACTGAGAAGACAGTGAAGATTGAGAAGTATGTGCTCCCGAAGTTTAAGATTTCACTTGGGACTGAAAGGGAATACTATCTACCCGGTGAGAGGATGGAGGGAGACATTGATGTTGAATATTTCTTTGGAAAACCAGTTGTGGATGGCAAGGTTAAGATTACAACCTACAGATATGACATAGGATTTCAGAAAGAAGCGGTGATTGAAGGTATTACTGATGAAGACGGGAATTATCATTTTCTCTATGAAATACCAGAATACTTTGTCGGCGAACCTCTGGAAAAAGGAGATGCCTTTATACGATTTGATATAGAGGTTATTGATAAGGCAAATCACAGTGAAAAGGTGTCGGTCAAGAAGAAGATTGTCAGGAATGTGATAGGCCTCTCAGTTGTACCTGAGGGAGGTTTTTTAAGGCCGAATCTGGAGAATCGCATCTATGTACTTGCTCAGTATCCAGATGGAACACCGTGTGTTGCGCAGATAGAACTTGAGATCAACGGCAAGAAGATGGTAGAACAGACAGATGACTATGGCATTGCAGAATTTCTCTACACACCTCAGGATGCAACAGCAGGATTCCTTGTCAGGGCAAAGGATGAGAAGGGTGAGACTTCGCAGATAGAGAAGGAGTTCCAGCTTGCCGTTGACCGCGATCAGGTCATTATGCGGATGGAACGCGGCATCTACAAAGTAGGTGAGGCAATTGAACTCCATTTTTTGACAACGAAAAAGCAGGGAAGAGTTTATCTCGATGTCATTAAGGATAATCAGACGCTCCTGACAAAATCGATGACAATCCATGATGGTAAGGGTCAGTACACCCTAAGCTTGACCCCTGAGCTCTCTGGATCGATCTGGCTCCATGCCTACCTGGTAACCCCAGGGAGCGACATTGTCCGAGACACACGATTCTGTTATGTCCATGGTGCGAATGATCTTACAGTATCAGTAACAGGTGATAAGGATGAGTACCTGCCTGGTGATGATGGCGATATTCTCTTTGCGGTGACCGACCAAGATGGCCAGCCTAAGGTTGCGGCACTCTGTTGTGCAATCGTAGATGAAGCAGTATTTGCTGTCTCTGAACTCCAACCTGGTCTGGAAAAGGTTTATTTTACCCTAGAGAAAGAAATTCTGAGACCGCGTTACGAAATCCATGGATTCGAGCCAGAAAAGATCGTGACAAAACCTGGTATTGAACCACGCGCAGAGAATGTTATGTTTTCAACACTTGAACCGAAAGAACCTTTTCCTGTGCATTATACTACACCGCAAGACGTCTATCAGAAGATATCTGAAACCTTTTACAAGAGATTGGAACAGGACAGAGACAAGATCTACTCAGCCATTAATGAATACTATGCACGACACAAAGACTACCCAAGGCAAGAGGATGGAATAGAGGTCTTGATCGATGAAGGACTTCTTACTGAAAAAGACCTGCTCGACCCCTGGGCAAGAAGATATCGTATCAGCGTATCTGGAGAGTACTTGCAGTGGTTCAATATCGTGTCAGCAGGACCAGACGGTATATTTGACAACGCAGATGATATTACTGAATGGTCGTGGAGGGTGAGAGGTGGAGAAGGGATTCTCATGATGGAGGCAGACCGAATGGCAGTACCCAAGGCTGTCGGTGCACCCCTTCCAAGCGCAGAGGAGACAAAAAAAGGCGTGAAACCAGGTGAAGAACCACGCATCCGTGAATTCTTTCCTGAGACCTTTGTCTTTGAGCCGTTATTGATCACTGATGTTAATGGTAAGGCCCGGCTC
>Ga0209636_10000197_pt1 | contig 51876 bp, 49 predicted proteins | sample DeeMarSWOR152_54_FD_187464 | JGI IMG/M metagenome (GOLD analysis project Ga0209636, IMG submission 187464) | Marine sediment microbial communities from White Oak River estuary, North Carolina - WOR-1-52-54 (SPAdes) (version 2) | ecosystem: Environmental > Aquatic > Marine > Intertidal zone >...
ATGTTAAAAACTTAACGATATACAATAAAAAGGAGGAGGTTGGCAGACCTAAAGGCGATTACAAGCTTACACTTCTATACTTCGCTAGCACTTCTGTTTTTTCCAACGACTTCCTCTAATATCTTCAACGAACGGGGGAACGAACCCCCACGTCTGTCGAGTGGGCCTTTTAGTCTTAAATCTTCTGCTTGGCCAAGACTTTTCTAAAGGCTTTGTTGCATCGGGGGCAGTCGAAGAGGCCGATTTTTAGCTCAGTCCTTGTACCCTTTCTGTCGGGGCGACCAGCCATCTTCCATGTCTTTCTTGGTGTGGAAACTTCTATTCCACAGCCTGGACATTTTGCCATTTATTTTTCCTCCATCATGACTGTTCATCATTGTTTGATATTGAATATAAATTTAACCATGAAAAAAATCTTGGTATCCTAGGACATAGACACGAAAGTGTATAGAATTCCCATACTAGAAGGTCTTTTTATTATTAAACTTGACACTTCGCATGTGATTCTAGAATTACCGCTTTTTGAACCTATCAAACTAAATTGGCTGTTCAACTAAAGGGGAAAGGAAGGCTCAATTAGATTATTGCGTGTAACTATTTTATTGGCGCCTTTGCGTAAGTAGGTTTATGGTGTGTACTTGAATGGATGCTTGGCCCTGTCCTTGTTCTCAACAATCTCCTCAGCTGTAGGCCTACCTTCCATAGTTCTCCTGATTGCGTGCCTCATAGCCTTATAGTTGTTGACATACACACGATGCCTATTGACGGCGCTGGGATGAACAAAGACATTTGCAATAATAACAAGGTCATCCACAGCACCCTTAGGAATAATACCATCAGCTAAACTGTCAGCGACAGCTTTAGCAACACCCGCCTGGGCAGGACCATAGACCATACTAGCCTGCCGCATCCCCCTAATAGTAACCGTCGGCACAATCAAAGTCAGAGGCTTCACGGCGAGATTGGGCTCAAGGATGGCCACCAAAGGCTCATGTCCCGCAGAGGGCGCCGCCTTAGCCTTGGCGTAAGCCTCACCGACAGGCCCATCTTTTCTCCCAATCATCAAGTCAATGTGGGCAACCTCAGACTCCCCACCGGCCAGAGCCTCACCAACGAGCAAATGAAAGTCACGGACAATCTCAGGTGTAATGCCGATAGCCACAAAACGCTCTTCTAAGGCTTTCTCCTTGATCTCAAACTTAACAGGCTTTGCGGCAATCTTCCCGATCTTCTCAAGCTCTAAACGAAGCTCCTCGCGGGCCTCGTAAGTCAGCTCCCCACCCACACTAAGAGGCATCCTAACAGGTCCAACCCTTAATCCCATCATATTTAGCGCCTCCTTCGCCCCAACGACACCACTCTTGGCAATAATTCTAGCAATCTTCTGAATTCCAAACTGTAGCTCACGAGCTTTCTCAAGATCGCACTTATGAACCAGATCATAAATCTCAACCCATCTATCTGGGATGACATTAGCGCTCGCCAGTATAGCCCCGGAAGCTCCAGCTGCCAAAGCCGAGAGAACAACCTCGTCATAACCACACATGACATTGATCTTGTCTCTAGCCTTCTCCAGAACCGCCAGCATATACTTCAGCTCTCCACTGCTGTCCTTCAAACCAACTATATTAGGAACGTCAGCGAGATCTTCAACCATCTGCCACGTAAGCCACACACCAGTACACTGAGGAATATTATACAGAATGACCGGAAGATCAACCCCACTCGCAATAGTATAGAAGTGCTCGTAGATCCCACGATCTGTTGGCTTGAGGTAGAACGGGGTCACCACCAAAGCCGCATCCACACCAGAATCCTTCGCATACCGAGTCATCTGCAAAGCCTGATCAGTCCCACTCGCACCAGTACCAGCAACTACCGCCACCCTCCCATCAACCTCATCCACAACAACATCAATCACCTGCCTCCTCTCATCCATACTAAGATTGACAAACTCCCCAGTCGTACCACATGGAACAAGACCACTCACACCCTGTTCAATACAGCTGTTGACGAGTTTCCGCAGCTGCCCCTCATCCACCTCCCTCCCGTCCTTAGTAAAGGGGGTTACCAGCGCAGGCAAGATTCCACTAGGCTTGAACACTACAAACCCTCAACCAGTTATCACATACAACATATTTCTCTGTTTCTGAAGGTAACATCAAAAAGAAGCGAAATGAGACGCTTAGGGCTTCGGAACCGCTAAGTCGGATGGACCTATCTTGGAAAGCTTGGCCTCAGGATAATACTTCTCTATCAAAGAAACGATAATCTCGGCCATCTTCACCTTCTCCCTCGCAAGAAACGCCAGATGTTCCGGGCTCACCCAAGGCTTGTAAAGTGCACCAGCGCTAGTCCCCGGCTCGATCTTATAGTAGCATGGCGCACATATCCTCGTGATCTCTGGAGTCTCCCAAATCCGGTTTATACCACTCCAAGAATCAAATATCACAATATGCACATCTATCGGAATATCAATAGCCGTCCTTATAGACGCCAACATAGGAAGCGTCAGATCAACCAAAGGATTGAAAGTATTGGCCCCAAGCATCTCCAAGACTCTCGCTCCAGCCGCGTTCCCGTGACCAGCAAATATCGAAACCTTGAAGACCGCATCCTTCGGCAAATCCCCAGCCTTCCGCATCTCGTTTAGAAGCCACAAAAGACCCTCATCCACAACTAAGAAGCCTTTAATTCCAAATTCGATGACTCTCATGATATCGCCAATAACATAGGAGAGATTGTCGGATCCCCGATAGCGCAGGCCGGAAAGAGCGCCCTCAGGAGTCCTGATCTGTGCTCCCAGATCCCAGAGTGACCTTGGGCCTGGTGTGGCGATGACCTCAAGTTTGGCGTCCCTCGCCATCTTTGCAAAGCTCTCTAACTCGTCGTCTGAGAGATATGTTGCACCCATCACCATTGAAATCAGCCTGTGAACCCGCACATCTCTCTTGTCCATCTCGTCTATCAAGGCCTCCAGCGTCGAAGGACGCTCGACACCAGATATCTCTATTCTGTAATGGCACTTGTCGGGAAATCTCTTCTTGGATGTTGGCAGTTCATACAAATCTCTGCCAGGTATCCCATGCTTCTCCATACTTTTCCTAATCTTTTCCAAACGATTCTCCTCCAAGGATAGCGGATGTTATGTTCTGTGCTTATATAAAAAGACAATTAAAATCTGCGAACGTAAAAAATCATTATTTATAGCCGATTATAGTCCAATTTTATATATTAGAGATATGCGTGTATACTCCACAACAATTTGAAATAGAGGACACGAGTATGTGAGAGTGCTGTAGCGAATATGACTACGAAATCTAGAAAACTAATTCTTCCATTTGCCGCCTCTGCTGAGGATCGCAAAAAAGCCTTTAGTAGAGAGATGGAGAGGGCAGCGGTTTTCTGCTTGGCTGAGATGGAGAGAAAGAAGGGGGGCGGTATCTTAAGGAGGAAAGAGAGCGGAGAGGAGTTGCTTTTTACAGCAAAGTTCTGTTATCCAATGTGGCTGGTTCCTTGGAGGGGGAGAAGTCTATTATTTGACGGCCTCAGCATAACTACGCATAAATTGCGTTATAGCATCCTACCTGACATCAAGGTATTCACTACGGATATTGAAGTGAGCGCGAAAACGCGTGAAGCCTACTCCGCATTTCTCTCTGATCGCCTCAATTTCTTCAAAAACTTCATCGACGAGGAAGAAAAAGTCATCGAAGGGCTGGTCGCAGATGCAGCGCTTGTCCAAGATTTCTCCATCTATCTTAAAAAGGCAAAGGTAATCAGAAAGCCTCTGGCTGACGTAGTTCTCATATCCCCAGCACTCGACGAACAAGCACTCTCATCCACAATTCAGGACTTGTTAAATCATAGATCCACTATTGAAGACGACATTGAAAATCTATGCACAGTCATGAAACTATTGAGCAATACTACTGAGAAACACATCAAGACAATGCGTGAAAGAATAAGGCAAACCAAAAAAGAATTTGACAAAAAGATAACAGATCTGAAATCTTCCCTTAAGGAGAAAGTAAGCCAGATCCAGAGGAGATGCGATAAAGAGATTACTATACGAACCAAAGAGATGGAAAGCAATCTTCATCGTCTTCATCAAAAGCGAGTTAAGCTGGAAAAGACAGTGCAAAACATGACTGCCAGAGTCGATCGTTATGAAGCAGAGATAAGATCTTGTAGGCTCAACAAAGATAAGACAGGCGAACTCCTATGGAAGGAAGAGCTTGAGAGAAGCGAAAAGAAACTCTCTGATCTAGAGAGGAGCATCAGGGATATGGACAAAGAAATTGAAGATGCAACCGCAACTAAAAAGAAGGAAATCTCAAAACTGAGGTCTGTATGCGACGACCGAATGGAAGCGGCTATGAAAGGAGTGAGGGATGTTGAAGCCGCCCGTGACGCTAAGATTCTGATGAGTCGGCAGGAGATAGAGTCTTTAGAAGATTCAACGAAGACAATCGTGGATCAGATCGACAATCTAGTCGGGAAGAAGAGAGCTGCATTAGATGAACTTGACACGTTGGGTGTATCAGAGGGGATAAGAAAATATGCCCTCGTGTACGTTCCATTCTACCTTCTATGTTATGAAGAGAAGTTGAAGAATCGATATGCTGTACACCCTCCTTCTGTTGCTGGAAGCATAGGAATTCTGACAAAGTTTAAGGGAGTCTTTGGAGTTGCAAAGGTGAAATCGATCCTCGAGCCCCGCTCAAAGATCCTCGCGGCACTTCTGGACGGACTCCTCCCTTTGATTGCACAGAATCCAGTGTTTGAAAAAGAAATAGTGGACGCAGGAACTGAAGCTAACATGTTGCGGACAAAAGACCTACGCAGGAAGATAACGGAAGGACTCGAGGCGTTGGAAGAGGAAGGATGGTTATCCGAAAGCGAATTCCAAACTTTCAGCGAATTCTTGGCGAAGACCTAAGACACTAATTTCTTAAATCACATATCTGTCAAACGCAGGGTATCCATGGCTGCTGATATTTCTACATTCGTAGACTCCTTTTAGCCCCCCATCTTCTTGCAGACGTTAGAAATAGCCAAGATAATATGGGGCGGGGTGAAGATGCTGAAAACCTTCGTGTATCGAGGGGATCCCGCCTTCTTAACCGTTCCTTTTCTGCCCCCAGCCTCCAGATATCCTTCGATGAATTCTTTTGCAAGAAGCTTCGCGGATTTCGCTGAAGAGACTGGAGAGGCGTAGTGCCCGGAATAGTAGAGGAACTCAGTTATGTCCCAGGCTTGATTTCCGTCTCTTGAAGCCTGTTCGAGATCGACGAAAAAGGCTTTTCCATCTTTTGTGACTACAATGTTCTCCGGCTTGCAGTCTCCAAGACTAACGCCAAGTTTGTGAGCTTGGGCAATTTTCGTCCCTACATCTCTCACTAAGGCAATATCTGAGGCTCTTTTCTTGGATGACATGATCTGCTTCACAACTCTAACTAAGGTCTCTCCATCAATGAAATCCTCGAAGATCAATCGTTCCTTATGGCTGACGTGAAGAATCTTCGGAACAGCAAAACCACGACTACGTAAAAACTGGTTTATTGCATATTCTCTTTCCAGCCTGGATCGACCGAGCACCGCAAATGTCTTTGTACCAAGCGTCCACAGCGCCAAGGGAAACCATTTGAAGCCAAACCAGTCCTCAAACTTCTTCACCACGACCTTCCGTTTTTTACTGTTTTCCCGCAGTGTGAGCAGATATACTGTGTTCAAAACTCCACCCATATCTTCAACTTTCATATCTAAAACATCTCTGTTCAACATCATTTTCTCCGCAAAAACCTCCACGGTGGTTCTGTCTGAAAACGGAACCAGTCCGTTATGCGTCGGCATCAACAAGTATTTTTCGGGATCCTCAAGCCGAAAAACCAGCCGTTCAGTTTCAACGTCTCGATAAGATCCTCTGAACAGCTTCTGGTCTTGAACGAGAAGATTAGTCAATTTTGGAAATACGTTAAGAATGTGGAGAAGCGCCGTTTTTTGAATGGATTTGAGAAAGATGGGAATTCGAATTTTCTGGCTTCTAATCGCGTTAATCAGTTTCTGTGTAACTTTGATGTATCCATTGGACAAAGTAATCCAGTTCTCCTTCGCCAGCTGATCGATGGCTTCAAGGTAGCCCCTCATAATTGCATTGATATTTTTTCTTCTGAGATCGTCCCTAAACATGTTAAGGAAGCTGTACGTGATGGGCGGGAACAGTTTGGCTTTACGCCTTATAGTTTCATGAATGAAATACTCGGGTTTTATGAGGAGCTCTTGAGATAAATCGGGAGACTCTAAAACAAGATTCTCCAAGAGCTCCCAGACAATGCGCCTTTTCACCTTTACTTCATGACGCCACAGATATTCCTTGTTAATCAAAGGACCATACGGGAACGTTACCTTTTCAGCAACAAACTCACCCAACCATCCTTGCACCACATCTCTTTCAAAGATTCTTCGATCAACAGCCAAGATGAAGGTGTCCATTCCATTTGAAGGCTTAATGTGGTATCTCAATCCAATTTTGTAACGCTTTAGGACCAAAAAGACATGGGCATCACTCTTTTCGTCCGCATAGCCGTACACCCGCGGACCATGTAAACAGGCTGCAACAACCTCGCAAGAGCCAGCAGCTTGCATGCAGAAGTCTAATGCGTTTTCTCTGAGATTTTCACCCGAAAGCTGAGTCATGCCTACCCAATTCCTGACAGCCTATAATCTTTATCTCCTCTTCCTTTTATAGGCTTGATATACCAAACAGGTTTTTCAGCAATGATTCCAATGACCGCTTCAAATGTGCCGAAAGCCGAGAAGACTTAGACTACTCGGTTTCGAGTTGCTTATATACACTGAGTTTGCTTTTCCTCAATGAGGCGACACGAATGGACGCTTCTACCGTCGACGCACACACCTGGAAAAGTCTCTTCACACTCTACAAGCTCGCAGAACTAGGTGCTTGTAGCAGAACAGTGAAGGTTTCAACGGAATATCTGGCTGAAAAGATGGGTGTTTCCCAGCAGACAGCCTCCCGTCACCTTATTCATCTGGATAAGAGCGGTTGGACAAATAGGATGATCACTCCGGAGGGGTGTCTGATCAAAATCACGGACTCTGGAGCGGCTCAGTTGAAGAAGCTTTATTCTGGGTTGCGTCTGATAATTGAGGCGCCCTATCCGCCTTCTGTTACGCTGGAGGGTGTGCTTTTCACCGGGCTTGGTGAGGGAGCCTACTACGTGACGAGGGATGGATATCGTAGGCAGTTCATAGAGAAGTTGGGTTTCGATCCCTATCCTGGAACTCTAAATCTAAAGCTTACTTCTGAGTATGACATGAAAACGAGGTCTGAACTGGAGACGTATCCTGGGATAGAGCTCGAAAGTTTCAAGGATGAATCTAGAACATTCGGTTCGGTGATGTGTTATCCTGCTATAATCAATAACAGGGTGAAGGGCGCTCTGGTATGTGCCCTACGAAGCCATTACGATTCCTCAGTCATGGAGATAATCGCCGCCTCTTTTTTGCGGGGCAAGCTTAAGCTGAAAGATGGAAATAAGGTGAAGGTGGAGGTTCTGATTCTTCCATAAGGTGAAGAATTAAGATGAAATCTAGGAGTGACAATAGGCTTTCAAGGACTAAGAGGGCGCTTGAAAGAAATGATTTTAAAGTTTTCATCGCTTCGACTAGGAATGATGTGGTTAAAATGGTTTTGGCGCTCATTCCCGCTGATGCGAAGGTTGGTGTTGGTGGTTCTGTGACGATCCGTGAATTGGGGCTTATGGAGGCCTTGACTGAGCGAGGAAATCGGGTTGTTCACCACTGGTTGCCGGATATGGCTGTCAAGGACTGGCTTCCTTTTATGAGGGAGGCTCATAATTCTGATGTTTTCTTGTGTAGTAGCAATGCTGTGACGGAGGATGGGAAGCTTGTGAATGTTGATAGTTCGGGCAATAGGGTTGGCTCTATGATATTTGGTCCTGATAAGGTGATTGTTGTTGCTGGACGGAACAAGATTGTGAGGAATATGGATAAGGGTCTCAAGCGCCTCAAAGAAGTAGCAGGTCCTCTTAATGCAAAACGGCATAATATTAGGGAACTTCCATGTGTCAAGACAAGGGTGTGTGAAGAATGCGACTCTCCAAAGAGGATTTGCCGCGTGATAACCATCATAGAGAGAGCTCCCAACAGAATCAGAGAGTCACATATTACCGTGGTACTAGTAGACGAGGACCTCGGCTTCTGATAACGTTAAGAGGTTCTAAGAGCCCTAAACAGTGCATCTGGAGTCAAAAATAATGCTCACTGAGTATTTTTGTGAGCATGCGACATAAACTAGCATGTTAGATGAAAGGCCGCTACTGCTTTTTTCCCGGATTGGATGAGCTTGTTGTAAGTTTCGCAGGCTCGCTTGGTTGGCTGAATGACAAGCTCGATTTCTCTCTCCTCGATGTATCGCTTCGTCTGTGCAGGAACCTTCATTAAGGCCGAGTAGCCGGTGCCGACAACAAGCACATCAGGTACCTTATCAACCACTTCTTCGATGTCTTCGATGTGTAATTGGTGACCCACTTTCCTCCACCAGCCGTCTTCAACACGATCTGGAAAGATGATGAGGTCGGTGGTGTACTCTTTCCCGTCGACGACTATACGGCCAAAATCGTAGGATTCGATCATTAGGTTTATTCTCCATGCAGTTTTTTTGCATGGATGCACTTCGTCAGATTTCTTATAAAGCTTTGCGAAGTTTCAAAGCCAACGTGCAATCTCATTATTGAGGGAACCGCATGCGGGAAAGCTTAAAACTATAGGATAGATTATTTGTTGGTGCTCTGGAAGGCTCCGGTAGAAGAAAGAGGAAAACCTTCTCTGCCGAATATAGCCAGGTTAAACACCTTAGGTGAGCCAAGTATTCCGGCCTTTCGCCACAACTAGTGGAAGAGAGCCGGAGACCCGGGTTCGAATCCCGGCCGGAGCACCATTTTGATTTCGTCTTTTTCTTCCATAATAGGAGTTTGGGCTTGGAAGCCCTCATAATCCCTGAGTAGGAGTATATGCTACAGCACCTTCTTAGGTTAGCAATCAAAACGGGATTTGACTATGTCCAAGAAGTTTGAGGAAGCGTAACTAGATTTGGAAACAACGTTTGGAATAGCTAGCGAAATTGTTTAAGGCTACAGGTTTTTATTTTACTGTGCTTAGTCAAGTGGTAACGGAGAGTTTAAGATGCCCCATAAGAAGAGGAAAATCAGAAAGAAACGTGGTTCAAGAACACATGGATACGGTGTTATAGGTCAGCATAGAGGCGGAGGACAGCGTGGCGGCCGAGGAAAAACTGGAGGCAAGAAACACAAGTGGACCCACACGGTGAAATACGCTCCAGAACGATTCGGGAAATACGGATTCAAATCACCGAGAAGAAGAGAGGTACGTGCAATTAACGTTGGCGAACTGGATCAACAAATCAGCGAACTAATAACCAACAAGAAGGCCGAGAAGACAGAGGCGGGCGTCATGGTAGATCTGGATAAGCTTGGCTTTGGAAAACTTCTTGGGAGAGGACAGGTCACACAACCGCTCATTATACAGGTAGATTCCCACTCCGAGTCCGCAGCCGAGAAAATAGAGACAGCGGGAGGCAAAATAGTGAAACCCGAACAATAATCCCTATCGGACATCTGCGTCAAACAGTTACAACCTGCTTTTGCCAGACAGAATTCCGACGCGTATTGCTCATCTTGTGTAATCATTTTTTATATGAGGAGCCATCTATTGCGCACAATGTATAGTGTATGGAGGATAGCAGAATGTCCTTTAGGAGAAGATTACTCATGCTGCCCGGCCCTAGTGAGCCTTATCCAGAGGTTCTAGAGAAGCTTCAGCATCAAGTTCTCCCGCACTATGGACCTGACTGGAAAGAAGCGTTCAGAAGGGTGCGCGAAGATCTGAAGAAGATTTTCCAAACGAAGGGAGAAATCATACTATATCCTGGCTCGGGTGAATCAGCGACTCACATGGTCGTCGCAAACATGGTTAAGCCTGGAGACAAGGTGATAACCCTCACGAACGGAATCTTCGGAGAATACATCAACATGGCTGTGAAGGCTTTCGGTGGAAATCCTATACCTGTGTGGGAGAGTTTTGGGAAGGCCATAGACCCGGAGAAAGTGAGGAAAGCTGCGATAGAGGAGAAGGATGCGAAGGCTATTTTCGTGGTACACGTGGAAACCTCGTCTGGAGTGGAGAACCCAATTATGGAAATCGGCGAAATCGCCGAAGACACTGGCAAAATCTACATAGTAGATGCGATAGCCTCGCTAGGAGGTTCTGAGTTGAGGATGCATGACTGGAACATAGACATCTGCCTAGGCTACGCTAGCAAAGCCTTAGGTTCCATACACGTTCTTTCTCCGATAGCTGTTAGCCAGAAAATCTGGGAGAGCATCAAGGATAAGTCTCAATGCATTAAGCCCTACTTCATAGACTTCTCAGCCTGGAAGCACAGGAGCTGGGGTGGGGGTCACCCAGTCACCATGCCAACGATGAACATCCTAGCGCTTAGCAAGGCGGTGAATATAGCATTAAGAGAGGGTTTGCAGAACCGTGCCAGGAGACACTATGTCGCTGGGAAGGCTGTGAGGGCGGGAGTTAGAGCCATGGGGTTAAGCGTCCTCCCAGAAGAGGATGATGCGGCTGGAACGGTCACAGCTGTCAAAGTCCCCAAGGACACCGAAGACAAGATAAGGAGTCTGATGATGGAGAAATTTAACATAATGATTGGGGGTAGTCTCGGAGACTTGGCGAAGGGTAACGAGACTTACGGCAAGGGTGAGCTGATAAGGATTGGACACATGGGGCTGGTAGCCTCACCAGAATACATAGTCCCAACCCTAGCGGCTCTAGAAGAAGTCCTGCCAGAGATAGGTTTCCACGTAAAAGGGTCAGGAGTGGAAGCGGCGATGGAAGTGTTCAAGCGACAACCAAAAGAGTGGATAAATGGAATCATTGCACGACTCATGGAAAGATGAAGCCTTAGACTAAGGCAGAAACATTCTTTGCGGATGCCCAAATGGACGCCTAGCAAACCTCAATGACGTTTAGTATTTCCTTTATCTCTTTCTTCTCGTTTTCTTCCAGCGGTGCTGTCGGTTTTCGGGGATAACCACCCGACAAACCCTTCATGTTCAATGCTGCCTTTATCGCAGATAGTTGATTATGCCTTCTGAGGAGAACCTCATTTATGTGAGAAATATGTCCTTGTAATTTGCTTGAGTCTTCAAACTTTCCCTCTTTGAAGTTCTCATACAAAGCGTTACATAGTTTGGGAGCCACATTTGCAACCGCAATTACAGCGCCTTTCCCTCCAAGCATTAGCGTTGAAAGAGCAACGTCGGCTGTACCAGCTAGCACTGACACTTTGTCACCCACCAATCTGGTGAGCTCTGCTAGTTGACTTAGGTTTCCGCTGCTATCCTTTATTCCAATAACATTTTCATATTCAGAAACAAGTTCGTAAACCACACTTGGTTCCAGAGAGAATCTCGTAAATTTTGGAACGTTGTAGATGACAATTGGTAAGTCAACGGCTTCTAGTAAGGCGCTGTAATGGTCACGAATCTCTTTACTTGAATGCTTGTAATAAAACGGTGTTACAACAAGAGCCGCATCCACCCCTATACTCTTTGCATCTTCAGTTAATTGAATAGTCTCCCGCGTGCCTATAGCTCCAGTTCCCGCGATCACAGGCACCTTGCCATTGACTTCATCTACAACGATTTCAATAACTCTTTTCCTCTCTTCTCTCAGGAGATAGGGGGCCTCACCGTTGCTTCCGCAAGGAACAAGTCCAGAAAGTCCTCCTTCAACCCAAAATTGTACACATTGCCGCAGTGCATTCTCGTTTATTTCTCCGTTTCGTCTAAAGGGAGTTATATGCGGTACAAAGACTCCTTCCAATATCGGCTTGGACATGCATCTCTCGACCTTAGTTTTGATACGTCACCAGATCTTAAATTTTTATGGAATGCCCGATCGTGAGAGAGTATCATCTATTGCTTGGTCTAGAACGTGGACTAAGATGTCACATGCGTGCAAGCTCACGCTCGAGGGTGTTTAGAAATTCTGCTCGCATGACGTATATTCATATCTTTCCAGCTGATTGCAAGGTTTATAAACAACCTTAGCCGTCCAACCTAATCTACGAGATGGATAACATGCAGGTAAAAAAGAAGGCGATTGAAGGAAGATTAATTGACGGGACCGGAAGCACTCCAATTAGAAAAGCCATCGTAGTTATAGAAAAAGAAAAAATCAAAGAAGTGGGCAAGGCAAGCGAAATCAAGATTCCAGATGGTGCAGAGCTGATAGATGCTTCAGGTAAAACCGTCATGCCCGGGCTAATAGATTCTCACATGCATTTCATGGGCTTAGTAAGCGACAAATTCGTTGAAGAAAGAATCGTAAGACCCATAGAACTTGGAATCATAAAAGCGGTTTTTGACGCCAGAGACCTCCTAGAAGCCGGGTTCACCACCGTAAAGGACTGCGGAAGCAGGGGAGGTCTCTTTTTGAAGAAGGCGATGAAAGAAGAATGGTCAAAGGGACTTATTAAGGCTCCAAGAGTGTTGGCAGCTGGCCGCGCTCTCAGCCAGACCTTCGGTCACGGAGACGCACACTATCTTCCAATAGAATACGCCAGACAACTCAATCCATGCATATGCGACGGAGTTCCAGAATGCATTAAAGCAGCTCGTCTAGCACTTAGAGAAGGGGCAGACTTCATAAAAGTGATGACCAGTGGAGGGGTGATGTCTCAACGAGATCGCCCCGAACACACACAGTTCACCTTGGAAGAAATCAGGGCTATTGTCCGGGAAGCGGAGAAGGTGGGAACATTCGTAACTGCCCATTGCCAAGGAACCGAGGCTATAAAGCTCTCCATCGAAGGCGGAATAAGAACCATCGACCACGCCTTCTATCCGGATGAAGAAGCAATAAAAATGGCTATCGAGAAAAATGTCGCTTTCGTTCCAACACTCTCAATAAACCAACAAATAGTAAAAGGCGGGGTAGAAGCAGGCTATCCTCCGTGGGCGGTGGAGAAGGCAGAGGAAGCTTGGGAAAAAGTCTGCAAGAACATCGAGAAGTCACATAAAGCCGGCGTGCCCATCTGTGCAGCCACCGACTTCTGTGGTTCACCACTTCTAAAATTTGGCAAAAACGCTATGGAGCTCGAGTTGTTAGTTAAGAAATGTCATTTCAAACCCATGGAAGCCATTGTAGCCGCCACCAAAAACGCCGCTGAATACGCATGCAACTTAGGAGACAAGATTGGAACTATAGAGAACGGAAAAATTGCCGATATCATTATCGTGGACGGAGACCCTCTAGAAGACATAACGATTCTACAAGATTTAGAAAGAATAAAGATGGTAATGAAAAACGGGGAGATAGAAGTCAATCAAGAACTATGAAGCACCGTTATTCCTCTCTGTTTTGCTGGAAGAGATTTTATGTCTCCACTTTGGATTTGGACGGGATTCTTCCTTGCGCTTGCCGTTTTGTTAATCGTTTCCCGGAAAAATTTCGCCGTAGCCATGTTTCTAGGAGCGTTCATTCTGGCAGTTTTCACCATACCTTTCAATGAGATAGCTCCGCCGTTCATTTCAGCTTTTACAGACCCATCTACAACATTGTTAGCAATAGCTGTGGGGGTGATTCCTATTATAGGAGGCATATTGAAGGACACTGGGCAAATGGACAATCTGGTTAAGAACATGAGGATAGGGAAAAGGACTTTTCTTGCAGTTTCTCCCGCGTTGCTGGGAATGCTTCCTATGCCGGGAGGAGCCCTTCTTTCGTCTCCAATGGTAGAAAAAGCTGGTCCAGGGATATCGAAGGAGAAGAAATGTGCTCTTAACGTGTGGTTTCGTCATATTCTATTTCTCATATATCCCTTGACTCCAGCCTTGATTGTCTCTGTCAAAATCGCTAACGAGGAGTTGCAGAAAAGGGGGATTACCGGGGTTTCACTTGATCTTTACCAAGTTTTACTATATCTGGCACCCTTCTTTCTCCTGTCCGGCTTTCTGGGGTATGTCTTCTTTCTTCATAAGATTAAAGGAGAAATTGACTATGAACAGAAACCTTCCTTGAATAAGGTTCTCCTGCCGTTGACTGCGATCTTGATCGCTCCAATCCTAGATTTCTTAATCAAAACTCTTTTTGCTCCTTCTGTTCCTGAAGCAGCTACGCTGATCGCTATAACAAGCAGCTTGATTCTCGTCGTGGTCATTGGGAGATTGGGCGCTAGAGATTTTGGTAAGATCGCTTGGAAGTCAAAACCATGGGATTTCGCCTTCATAATCGTGGGGATGGCAGTTTTCCTTAATGTATTCAGACTTTCTGGCATTCCAACGCTGATACAGACCCTTCAGATCACTCCAGTGATTCTTTGCGTTGTAATAGGTTTCTTACTTGGTTTTGCTACAGGCAGAATACAAACGCCTGCCTTAATCATTATCCCCATATTTTTCACAAAGGGATGGATTCTATCTGCTCCGGTCTTTGCTATAATGTTCTTCAGCATTTTTCTTGGTTATGCTCTCACACCTGTACACCCATGCGTTTCTTTATCCGCTCAGTTCTTCCATGTGGAAATCAAAGATTTCCTGAAGGCAATCTTTCCTCCTACATTGATCGGCTTTGTGGTTAGCTTCATTTTGCTTTCCGTTATTTCGTGAAAGAGTGAAAAACCTTGAAGGAGTTGGGAGGGTCTAGACGGGTTATCCTTGTTACTGGGACACCGGGTGTGGGAAAGACCGTTGTATCCCGGTTGTTAACGTCAAGATTGAAGGGACTACGCATCGACTTGGCGGATCTTGTCAAGCAGGAAGAGCTGACTAGCGGCGTTGATGAAGCGAGGAAAACGCTTATTGCGGATATGGAAAAGGTTTCAAAAAGGACGCTGGAAATTATACAGGATTGCGAAAGGGACGTTATAGTTGATGGCCACTATGCTGTGGATGTTGTGCCAGCGGAGGATGCGCATTTGGTCTTTGTTTTGAGGAGACATCCCGATGAACTAAAGACGTTTATGGAGAAACGTGGATTTAGAAACAGGAAGCTCTGGGAAAATCTCGTTGCCGAAATCTTGGATGTTTGTCTCTCTGAGGCAGTAGAGGCTTGCGGTGTTGATAAAGTGTGCGAGATTGATGCCACAGGTAGAGGCACTGAAAGGGTAGTGGAGAATATGATTGAGATTTTGGAAGATAAAGAGGAATGCAAGGTGGGTGTGGTTGACTGGTTGAGGAAACTTGATGAAGAGGGACGGCTGGACGAGTTTCTAAAACATTTCTAGATTATCCCAGCCTACGTAGGATCTGACGCTTTGTGAGCAGAGTGATGGCTCGACGATTTGCGTAGGCCTTTGCGTGGCCACTGAATTTCTGGGAAACCATTATCGGATTAGGCAAACCCACATCTGCCGACGCCTTATCTAGGCTTATCACCATGTTGACGCCCACAGTTCTCTTCCAGTGCTTTATCTGAACCAAGCGTCTTTCATTGCCTTTGTGAATGACGAGATCGAATCTATGTGGCAGTCCTGAAAGGCCCTCTAAAACGGCGTCTCTCTCTGTCTTGTACCCTTCATGTCTAAAACATTTGGTTGCAAGATCGATGATAGAAGCCTTACTCATCTGTCTTGTCCTCTTACTGCAGTTATGCGCGCGTTGGGAAAAAGCTTTTCGCCGAAAAGAGAGCCTTTTAGAATTCTGAGTTACTTATGCAATCCAGTGTTCGATTCTTGCGCGTAAGATTGGATCACCTACAGCCCTAAAGCCGAAGTTCGTCACGCTTAACATTGTGAAAAACCGTAGAGTGCGCGTCTCCTAATTAGATGTTATTGGAAAAAATGTGCCCGTTCGGAAGAAATGTTCAATCTGATTCTTATTCGGCCGTTTTTCCTGAACTGACTGTGCGACAGATTTTTATCTAGATTTACAACGATCTAACATTCTGAGAGTAGTAAAGCCGTTGTCGTTTTACTGATTCTTACTTCATAAATGATAAATCAATTGCATGCCTGCAACGTAAAGCACTTGAATATGAGTTAGGTGCATACTGCCGTACATTTGGGGAATTGTTGGATGGTAGACAAGGCTGAAATTTCAGGATATGTTGTCTTAATTGTAGGCGTGGCTCTGTTGGTTTTCACGTTCATTAACGCCTATCTTTTCCTCATAGGAGTGTTGAGTATCTCAATCGGGGATTGGGTGGCCGAACTTGGTGAGCTTTTGGGTCCGTTGGTCGAAACTTGTATACGAGTAATGTATCTTGGCATAATGGGATGGATCGGCGCTTTACTAACCAAAAGAGGAATAGACTTCCTTTCCAAACTTCCGCGAGGAGTCAACAAAGAAGCTGAGAAGAAATCTGGCGACTGAAGGAAAGACGGGCTGATGAGACAGTCCATTCGAGCGTTGGGCTGGGCGAGCAAGATACTCTGGATTGCAACTACAGTTTTCATGGTCACCTCTTTATATTCCCCTTTGAAACTGATCTTGGAACGGCAGATAGACATCGGATCGCCACAACCTTCCTTTTCAAATGGAACAATGACAGTTTCTATACCCTTCTTCATCAACAACACAGGTTTTTATGACATATCTGACTTAAACGTGACAACGTCGACTACAGATTGCAACAGCACGTTAATCTCAACATCAACAACTTCTGTGCAGAACATACCGAGAGGTGGAAGCGTCAATGAAACTCATGCGATTTCCGTGAGCATAGATGACATTATATCAAAGAATTTGACTTACCTATTACTCCATGATGCGGCTATTATCTTAGATGTATCTGTAGGACTGAGAATTGCACATCTCATCCCTCTCAGAGTATCAACTAGTGTGGACATGTCTTGGGGAGCGCCTTTCTACAATGCTTCCATAAGAATAGCAGATTTTCCGGAGCCATACAACTCTACTCACTATAGTATAACCGCATGGTCAAGCTTTGAAAATCATTCGCCCTTCGACGTGAACGGAACGCTAAGACTTGAAATCTTTAACGAGCGGGAGGAAATCATAGGTCTCTGGATCGATCAGGTAAGTGCGCCCTCAGGAGGGGAATACAGTGAGAAGGTGATCATATACGTTAGACTTTCAAAGTTCTCTGGTACTGGAGAAGTACTTGCCTATTTTGAAGGCCCACTGGGCAGTGTAGAGTGGAGGTTTACATATGGCGGATGAAGGCAACTTGAAATCAGTTTTGAAAAAGATAATACCGAACGTGACCAAGGCGGCCTTGAAAGGTTTTGTCATGTTTCTTCTAACTTATCTCTTGCCAACACTGGTGGTAGAGGCTATGTTGCCTTCCAGCTCACCTTTCGGGATGCCTTCAGAGTATACGACTCTCTTATGCGTGTTCTCAGCAATAGTCGTCTTCTTCTCCGTTGTCACCGAACTCTTCTCTGGCACCATTCTTCAGCACGCCTTCTGCGTTGGTAGAGCAATAGTCCTGATAGTTTACTTTGTCTACGCCCTAAATGGCGGCATCTTTATGTCGACTTTTCAGATTCCCGGGCAACAGCAAGTTATACATATTTTTGCCGATCTGAGAGCTTTCCTTGCCGTGCTAATTCTTATTAATCTTTTGGGATTCGCAAAGGGTATGCTTCAGGCTATAAACTTCCTGTCTGGAAAAGCTGAATTGAAATAGTGCTAATGAGGAAATGAGTTCCGTGCGTAGGAAAATTCTTGAGTCGCGGTTAGGATATGAGTGGCTCATTTTCACTAGGATTTATTGACTTCGAGAACGATTCCGGCAGCTGCTGCTCCTTTCTTGCCTTCGACTACGAATCTTCCAAGCTGGGGGATTTCAGAATATTTTTCTAGGCATGTCGGCTCGAGGGTGGAGAATCTGACTCTGGCGATGTCTCCATCTTTTAGGCCACCATGAAGCTTCTGTTGTATTGTCAGATTGATGGGGTCCATTTTTTCTAAGATTTTGTGGACTTTGCATTTTCTTTCTGCGGTTCCGTAGCGGATTTTTAACACGTCGTTGTTTTCTATCTGGATATCTGTTAGCACTATTATTTGTGCTGTGAAGCTTTGGAGGATTTCTGCTTTGTTTTCGGGGTAGCTGATCACTTCGCCTCTTTCGATGTACCCTATTCCGTCCAGAGAAAGCTCCACGGAGTCGCCCGGTTCAGCTCTGTCTACTTCTTTTCCGAAAAGTTCTATTTTCTTGATCCGTCCTTTCTGTTCGGATGGACTGAAGATGATGTCTTTTCCGGTTTCTATGCTTCCGGTTTCGATTTTGCAGATGATGACTTTTCCTTTTTCTATATCGTATACATCTTGGACGAAGCCTCTTAATGGCTTGTCCGTCGGTGGGGCTAGAGGTCTTACGTTCTTGTCCAATGCTTCGATGAATGTCAGGCCCTGATACCAACGCATTTTCTGGGATTTTTTTGAGATGTTGTCTCCTTCAAGGGCTGATAACGGGATGATTGGGGCTTTTTTGTATTCTAGAGAATCTAGGAATTTGTTTAGCATTTCTGAGACTTCCGTGAATCTTGTCTGGTCATAGTCGACTTTGTCCATCTTGTTTACTGCGACAACTAGTTGTTTGATTCCAAGGATTTTTGCGAGATATGCGTGTTGCTTAGTTTGGTCTTTCATTCCCTCTCTTGCGGAGATTACTAGGACGGCTGCGTCTGCTTGTGATGCCCCTGTTATCATGTTTTTGATGAATTCTTTGTGGCCTGGGCAGTCGATGATTGCGTAGAGATGCTTTTTGGTTTTGAATGGTGTATGCATAATGTCGATGGTTAATCCGCCTTTTCTTTCCTCTTCTAGGCTGTCTAGTAGGTATGAGAATTTGAATCGTCCTCTGCCGGTTCTTTGGGTTTCTTCTTTGATCTCTTGGATTTTTTGTTCTGGGATGGCTTTGGAGTCGTAGAGGAGTCTTCCTATGAGAGTGGATTTCCCGTGGTCTTTGTGGCCTATGATTACGAGGTTTATGGTGGATTTAGTCATTTTTTGGCACTTTTTATTGTTTTATGAAAGTCTGTTATTTTTGGGAGGTTGAGGTTGAGGGTTTTGTTTGTGGAGTAGTAGCCATTCATGGTGTGGTCGCCGTATCTTCCTATGGCTTTCATGCCGTGGTCGGAGATGATGAGGGTGAACTGTTCTGAGTTTTTGAGTTCTCCTGCTAGGTCTTCCAGTTCTGTGTAGACTTTTTTCATTTTTGAGTAGATGCCGAAACTGAGGTGGCCGATGGCGTCGGCCAGGTTGAAATAGACCATTAGTAAGTCGTGTTTTCCTAGGCTGTTGAGGAATTGCTTTTTGTTTTTTTCGTGGTTTTTCCAGATGAGTTTGTCGTATTCTTGGATTGTGGCGTTTTCGTTAAAGTAGGCTTTTAGGAGTATTCTTTCTTCTTTGTGGTTTTCTTGTTTGTAGGAGCATGCTGGCACGTCTATGGTTTTAGGACTTTTAAAGAAGCGGAGGAAGGTTTCTTCTTTGTTCAGTTGGAATTTCCATTGGCCTTCTATTGGGATTTTTGCTTCCATGTTTTTGCCTGTGAGGAAGGAGGCCCAGAGAACTATGGTTCGTGGTTCTTGGAAGTTTGTGATGTCGGTTTGGCCGTATTCTTTTTGCATTAGGTTTTTGCAGTTGAATGTTTCGACTAGGTTTTGGTCTAGGGCGTCGAGGGCTAGGATTATCAATATGGGTCCTGTCCTACATGTATCCAAGGCTGCGTAGTTTTTGCATCATGTAGGCTTTCTCTTTGTCTTGGGCTCTGCCTGCGCGTTCCGAGATTTTTGTGATTTTTAGCTCTTGGATGATCTGGTCTATGGTTTCAGCGTTTGATGAGATGGGTACGGTGCAGGGGTGGCATCCTAGGCTTCTGTAGCGTTTTCCGCTTTTGGCGAAGTAGAGGGGGTTTATGGGGAGGTTTTCTTCTTTGACGTATTGCCAGGCGTCGAGTTCTGTCCAGTGGAGGATGGGGTGGACTCTCATGTGGGAGTAGTCTTCTGCGGGTTTTACGTATATGTCCCACATTTGTGCGGGTTGGTTTTTGTAGTCCCATCTGAAGTCTTCGTCTCTGGGGGAGAAGGTTCTTTCTTTGGCTCTTATGCCGTGTTCGTCTCTTCTTATGGAGACGAGGAGAGCGTCGAACTGCTCATTTTCTATTAGTTTTTTTAGGGGTTCTGTTTTGAGTTTGGTGCAGCAGTTGAGTCTTCCATTTTTGGGGGACATTCCTTTTTGGAGGGCTTGTTTGTTTTGGGCTATGATGAGGTTGAGGTTCCATTCTTTGGCGATTTTGTCTCTGAATTCGTAGATTTCTGGGAACTTGTAGCCTGTGTCGATGTGGATTGTTGGGAGGGGGATTTTTTCGTAGAAGGCTTTTTTGCAGAGCCAGAGGGTTAGTGTTGAGTCTTTTCCTGTGCTCCATAGGACCGCTAGGTTCTTGAATTGGGCTTTGGCTTCTCTTATGATAGATATGCTTCGTTTCTCGAGGTCTGCTAGATGGGGGTCCATTTGGGTTGTGTCCCTTTTTTAGTCGATGTAGCCTAGAGCGTGCAGTCTGGCTTTAACGCGTTCTTCATCTTCCTTTGTGAAGGCTTCTTCGGTTTCTTCCCCTTCTTCGGCTACTATTTCTCTCAGCACGTAGGTGACGTAGCTGGAGACCGAGGTAAATCCTGTTCCTTTAATTCTCTCTTCAACCTTCTTGAAAAGGGGCGACGGTATGGAGACAGTGGTGAATTTCTTTCGTTTTTTCGGTTCCTTATTCATGGAGAACGCCTAATTATATATAATTACGCTGATTATACGTCACTATATTTCTATTTAAATCTTTGGGAGGCCTCTGGAAAGGGAACAAAGGCATCTTTTTGCGCGTACACGATCAAGGCAGTATTTAAGTTCCACTTAACTTACTTAACTATCGAAAGATTTAACCTCATGTAAAGTGATGAAGTAAAACTGAAGGGCGCCATCTATAAGCTCCTAGAGAGACATGAGGAGATCCTCGTTGCCTATCTCTACGGGTCAACTGCTAAGGGTTACGCGGGGAGGATGAGCGATATAGATGTGTGACTTCTCCTAGAGGAGGGCTTGCGACCGGGACCCCTTTATCCGGCTCGTATATTTGCGCGCGCGAGACAGCGAGCGCTTGGATATCGGTCCAAACGATCAAAAGCATGTAGGCAGGAACGCCCAGTCAAGTCAATATGAATGACCGGAAAAAATAAGGGCGTGGTAGAATCTTGTCTTTGAAAGAACGACAGTGGCTTTACTTAAAGAGCATCTCTTGGCGTGCTGGGCAGTTTACTCCTATTCTGTTTATCATATTCTTTCACCAAATCTATTATTTCTTCAGGAATATTTTCATATTTACCTTTCTTTCTAATTTCAGTAGCTGAGATTATTTCTATTGATTCAGGGGCTTTCATAATCCGGTATCCTACTCCCCTTCCTATGCATACAGTGTCAATGTCAGGGATAATCATTACTTTTACATCAGGATTATTCTCGTACATCTTTTCTAGCATGGTCTTTCTTTGTAGAGCAGTATAGGGATTCTCCTTACTCAGAGGAGTGTCTCTAATTGCTATAGCTATTCTACCTTCATTATTCAAAATCGAATCAAACAAATATTTGTGACCTTTATGTGGGGGAGAAAATCTTCCAATAAATAGAGTTGCCTTGATTTTCCAGAATCCTTTCCTGTCAAGAAAGCTTAGAACTTTGTTCACACTTTCTTCAACACTATCTTCATCTGTTCTTGTAATAAGATCTGGACTCTCAGGTTCTTCATAAGGAGCTGAGTAGCCAGTGAGATTATCTATTTCTCCTCTCATAGCTCTATTGTATAATCCTTTGACGTCTCTTCTCATGCATTCTTGTAAAGAACACTTGGCATAAACTAGAATTAAATTGTCAATAGTCTTTCTAATGTCATCCCTTATTCGTTGGTAAGGCGTTATGAAACAAGCCACGACATTTCTATCAGATTCATTTAGAAACTTAGCTACCATAGATGCTCTCTTCAGATTCTCCATTCTTTCCTCTGGAGAGAATCCAAGTCCTTTAGAAACACTTTTTCTGAAAAGATCTCCATCCAATAAGATGGCTTCTAATCTATTAGCTAAGATTCTTCCTATAGTTGTTTTCCCGGAAGCAGGCAACCCAGTTATCCAAACAGTGAAGGGCATATGGATCCAACTTATGGGATGATGTAGTTACTTTATAGCCAAAACTTCCCATTTATGCGTTTCTGCAACGATCTAAGTACATGCATGCGTGCATGCATAAATATTTCGGCGTATTTTAGTGTGTGAGAAGACAATAACTTCATGCCCGTGCGGGAACGGACCCGCGCTGGGATAGTGCGACACAGAATAGAACAATGGGGCTGGTGACATGTGAAGCACGCGCGCAGAGTGGCGTGTGATATCCTAAATGTTGACAGGTTTACTGAGGATAATCCCTTGGACATTCCTAACTACGGTGGAACGGGGGTCACCCATCCCTCTATGCTCTACTTCCCTGAAGGAGTAGACGGCTACAAATATTGGATGGTCTACACGCCGTATCCTCCAGCGTCAGAAGAGGAACCGTGTATTGCTCGCTCAAATAACGGAGTAGACTTTGTTGACACGGGGATTTCAAACCCTGTAGTAACAAAAACGGAAGACTGGGAAGACGTCATCCATGATCCTAATTGGATTAAGGACGGAAAGAAATGGCACATGTTCTATGGCGCTCTAGACAACACATGTCCGGTGGTGCCATGGATAACAAGGAAAGTGACGAATTCATGGAAAATGCTGAAAAAATGCATGTACTACCTATACTATGGTGCTATTGGTAAGATTCATAGCTCATGGAAACATCATATAGCATATGTAGAAAGCACAAACGGCAAAACATGGATTGACAAGCAAAAGGTTCTGGATCATAATACTATAGTAAACAACTGTAAGATAAACAATGAGTATATAGATAGAGGTGGTCTCTCTCCCGCTTCTATCAAGGTAGGCAACGCCTTTTACGTTTTCTTTGCAGGGCAAAAAGATGGGAGTCCGCGAACATGGGGAATTTACTATGCTTCGGGAAGTTCTCCTACGAATCTAAGCATTGGAAACAATGGCAACCCAATCCTAAAAAAAACATCAAATTCTTATGATGATCCCTTCTTTCAGCATTTAGATGTTTTCTTCTGGAATGGTGATTATTGGCTGATCTATCAGTGTAGTACCACAGACGACCCAAATCACGGGCAGTTCGCTCTAGCTAAATTCGAAAATTTTCCGAACATTCTTAACAAGTGCATTGAAAATCCTATAATGAGCTACGATGATGAAGACGCAGAAGATTGGGAAAAAAGAGCCTGCTACAAGCCAGGACCTATCGTAGTATGCAATAAACTTCTCTTATACTACAGCGCCTACACAAGAGCACCAGAGACAGGTTTAAATCATAGAATAGGGCACGCTAGAATTCTATTTACTTGGGAGCGGGGAATATAACGATTCTGCCCAATTTTCTGATAATTGGCGCCGCGCGATGCGCCACGGGCTGGATCAGCCAATGCTTGCGAGAGCATCCAGAAATTTTCATGGCTCCTGACGAGACACATTTTTTCGATCGTCATTACGGCAAGGGCTTGGCCTGGTGGGAACAAGCATATTTCAGTGGATACAAGGGCGAGAAGATGGTTGGCGAGAAGAGTGCAAACTATATGTACGATCCCAAGGTCGTGCAGCGTATCGCTGTCTCCCTTCCTCAGGCAAAACTAGTCTGTTGTCTACGGGATCCAATCGAGCGGACGTACTCGCACTATATCGTGCGCATGCGTGAGAGGGGCGAAAGGGTTCGGGCTACCACTTTTTTGCAGGCGGCGACCCCGGACAGCGATCTCGTGCAACGTGGTCTGTATTTCAAGCAGATCAAGCGGTTCTTAGAAGTCTTTCCGCAGGAGAAGTTGCTGATAACAATTTATGAAGATAAGTATATCGATCCTGTGGGGTTTATTCAAGGCATATACGAATTCTTGGGTATAGACAGTTCATTCGCGCCACCATCGGCCAATCTGCAAACCAAAGCTGGTGCGCTCGAGTACAGAAACAAAGTGTGGTTCGCCGCATCAAAGGTTCTGTTTCATCCCCAATCGCCTTTCGCACACGTGCATGCACTTAAGGCGCTGTATAGCAAAATCCGCCCGAAATGGAATATCTTAGACGTTGATGAGCACTCCCTAAAGAAACTCGGCCAGTTATTCTACACTGATATTACGGAACTTGAAGAATTTCTGAGTCGTGATTTGAGGTGTTGGAAGGCCAAGGTACTAATAACTTCATAAAGAACATTCTCATCTGGCGGGTCCAGTTAACACGAATCATAAATGCGCGCGCACGATGTATATCACATAGGGAGAACTCTCTATTATGAAGGGTAATCTTTGAAGGATAAGGATAGAGAGTTGTTTCGGTTGATATTCCGAAGAAGTTGTCTGAAAGAATAGGTGAAATGATTGTGAGTACAGATTTCCAGACTGTTTCTAAGTATACAATGTATCTTTGAAGAGGACCCTCTTCTTAGGAGAAGAACAATATGTCAGCGACCAAGACGAAGAAAGAGTCAAGAGAAGTCATGGAAGCTAGTTTTCGGCAATAGAAAATCGCTTAGGTTTGATCAGAAAGAACCTGCTTATAGGTTTCTAACGTTTTCCTTGCCGTTACTTCCCAGTCAAATCTTCTAGCCCTATCTAACGATTTTTTGCTTAATTCGGTTCTTAAAGATTTATCTGATAATAGTTGAACTATGTGATTAGAGAACTCTGAATGGCTTCTTGGATTGTCTGACAACAATGCAGCGTGCCCCGTTACTTCGGGAATACTATATGCATTTGAACTAACAACAGGACACCCACATGCCATTGCTTCTAGCAATACAAGAGAAAACGACTCCTTGAGAGATGGGAGAAAGAATAAACTTGCTCCATTGTAGAATCCACCTAATTCCTCCTGATTGGCGAATCCAAAAAACTTGATATCCTTCGCAACACCTAATTCGTCTGCGATTTCCATGATTTGGCTTTTGTCCCACCTTGCTCCAACGACTATCAATTTATGTTTAATCCCCCTTTTCTTGCATTCGTGAAAAGATTTGATTAATATGACGGGGTTCTTGATGGGATGGTAATTGCTTACATGTAGAATATACGGATAATCAATTCTATTCTTCTTCTTAAATAGTTCGAGTTCTTCTTGATTCATTGGTCTGAATTTGTCAAAATCTACACCATTATAAATGACTCTAATTTTGTGCTCAGGAATTCTAGCATATTTTACCAAGGATCTCTTAGCAGAATTGGATGTTGCTATTATGAGATCTAGGAATCCTTTGGAAAACCAGTGTGTTCCTTTAGTCCAAAATGTCTTGAGGTTATCAAGAACTCTGCGAGGTCTTAATGCAGCCCAAACAGAATCTGTGGTTGTAACAATCCTTCTGAACGTCAATATTCCCCAGAACGGTCTGATCCTACGAAAATGAACTACGTCAAAACCGTAGTCTTTTAAAAACCCGCCAGATAATAATAGGTATTTCGGTATAACTACTTCAGTACCCTTTTTATATAACGCGTGTTTGCTACTCCTATCGTGGTGAATAAAGCAAAATTCATCGTTGCTTATCTTCAATAGATTTTTGCATAAGTTATGAGTGTAGTTGGCTGGTCCGGTAAGAATGGATTTATCTATCCCGTCGGTAAATATCCCGATTTTCACTTATCTCAATGCCATCCATTTGTTTCAATAGATATTTTATTGCCCCGAAGCGAACATCCGAGTCACGCGAGCCTAACTCTTTGATTTCTAGTGTATCAAAAATATGACAATAAATATATATTTATCAGACGACTTTCGGATTTCCGTTGCAAGTAAACGTCTGTCCGTAAATTTACAAACGGTAGTGTTGGCACGCTGCTTCGTCGACTCCTGAAGGAAAAAATTCAAAATGTAAATATCAAACCTAACCTATCCCTTCTAAGCGGAAACACTGCAAGGTTAACTTAAGGGAGATCACGTTGATTTGAAGCGTATGTGCATTTTGGCTTTGGATGCTCTCGAATACGAGTTGGTTGAGGAATTCAACCTAGAAAACATCAAACAACTAGAATACGGAAAGATCGACATCAGCAATTTCAAGGATTTAGCAACACCCGTCATCTGGGCATCCTTCATCAGCGGCTTGCCACCAGAAGAACACGGTTTAGACATAAAAGCCATACCTCACTGGCGTAGCTCCGTCATCGACAAACTACGCCAACTCTCAATAAAAATAGGACTAGACTGCATCAAAGGAAAAGGAAGACTCTTAGAGCTCATAGGATTCGAGCACAGACCATTCTACGAAGAGATGATAACAGATTTTAGAATTAGCCAAACAGAGACATTCTTCGACATCATTCCAAACGCCAAAGCCCTCTCAGTGCCTCCCTACCAAGAATGGATTGACCCCAAAACACAACTATTCCTGAGACAAGCGATAGACAACGAAGAGAAACTGGGCGCCTTCGAAGAACATGTGCTACAAATCTTTGAACGGAAGAGGAAGAAAGGTTTGAAGACTATCAAGGAAGGAGATTGGAATCTGTTCATGACACACTTTATGTTGACAGATCTGCTAGGGCACATTTATGCTGGAAACAAAACCAAAATGTTCGGAGTCTACATCAAAGCGGAACAGTTAGTTGAAGAAGTGAAGGAACTTATCGGAGACGAGACACTCCTTCTAATCGTATCAGACCACGGCATGAAACCAATCGGCAAAGGAACATTCGGAGAACACTCAGACCACGGATTCTACTCCTCAAACTTCCCGCTTAGCCTAGAAAAGCCAAAAATGACAGACTTCTTCCCCCTCATCGTAAAAACACTAACCCAATAAAAAGGAGGCAAACCCTTGAAAGACGAAGATTCGGTTTCCATATCCATCCCTAGGAAGCTATTCGAAAGAATCTGCCAAGAGATCAACAACACCAACCCCAAAGCCGTCTCCAAATACATAACCTACATTCTAAATAAAGAACTAACCACACAACAAAAACGAGTCTCCAGCGAAGAAGACAAAGACAAGGTCAAGGAAAGACTCCGTGAACTAGGCTACTTCTAACCCCCACCACATCTGCAGCTCAATAGGCTACTATTTGGCGCGTACTGAAGACCCCGGGTAGGGAGCGCGTCTGTGTGTGCACACATGCACACCGCAGTCAACGCCCTCCTCGCCTCATCCACTCCATCAACCAACCCCCCACAACAAACGGCCTGACCCTAAACACCGCATGACCCACCGTCCTCCCAAAACCGTAACCAATCATAAACCGTCCCTGCCCCATCCTAACCTGTCTCCGAATCAGCATCCCTGGCGATACACGCCTCAAATGAGAAACCCTCACATTCCCAACCCCAACACTCCTATAACCCCTCTCAGACAAACGCATATCCACATCCGTATCGACAGAAAAAACGTCACGAAAACCACCAATCTCCTCCAAAGCCCCTCTCAACATAACCCTAGCCCCGCCATAATGTCCCCTGCCCAAAGGAGAAATCTCATATGTTCTCTCCCATGCATAACAAAACTTATTCCAAGAGCCCTCAGGATAAGTCACAACCCGCGCATCCACAGAAGCCACCACGCCCCTAAGCCTTGGCACAAGAACCCTAAACAAATCAGCTGGCACAAGAATGTCCGCATCAACAATCCCGACAATCTCCCCCCTCGAATTCTCAAACCCAGTCTGCAAAGCCTCAGCATAACCATTCATCCACCTTCCCCAATCCTTCTCCACCACCCTAACCCCATACTTCTGCACCCTCTCTACAGTCCTGTCCGTACACCTGTCAGCAACAAAAACGATCTCGTGGGAAAACTCTTTCATAGCCTCCAGAGCCCTCAGGACCCGAGGCACAGACCTGTCAACGTACTCCTCCTCATTGTGCGCACAACATATCACCGAAATCAGAGGACGACTAGCTGACACAGATTTCACCTAGTGATGCGAAGACACAGCTAACAGACAAAACCCACCAAAAACTAATGAATATTGCGGACCAGCAACAACGAAACCACCCAGAAAGAAGGTTTCATCCTACCAAAAAACCGCCTTCAAAACGGTACCAAGACCAAGCAAAGAGGTGGCGACACCTACCAACACCCTCAGTTTTCCGCCTTCCGTTCTCTTTATCATCAAAGCTGCCACCGGAGCCGAAAGCGAAACACTGATCAACAGACAAAAAGTGAGACCCCAATCCACACCGCCCCCAGCCCACAGATACGTGAACACCGCACTCAGACTTATGAGCGCCTCCGAAAGCAACGTGATACAAACAGCACTCTTCTCCCCAACACCTGACATCACCTGACCGGCCGTCACAATGGGCCCGTAGCCACCTCCGCTCAAACCCTTGTTGAACGCTGCCAACAACCCGATAAAAATCATCCTCGCCCACGAAAAATCATACCTCCTATTACGAGTAACCAACACGACCGACCCTAGGACAGCCGCCAACAGACCAATGTAAAGACTCAAATAGAACTCAGACAGATTGACCGCCACGAAGACCGAAGCCACAGCCCCCACAGCACTGAAAAGACCAAGCACAACCGCCAACTTCAGATGCTCACTCCCCGACGCAAAGTTTACGTTCTCAAATCTGTGATGAAAAAAACTGGCCAACAAACCCCCCACCAGTTGCGAAATCAACACAGCCGGAACCACCTGAAAAGGATCAAAGCCCAACATCAAGAGAACAGGCGCCAAAATTGTCCCATAACCCATCCCTATCGCGGCGTCAACAACCTCCATCACGAAGCCACAAACTGTGACAATTATAACCATAGACCAAAAATCCCAGATCATAGCGCAGCTCTCCAACGAATCTACATCAATCAACTAATCAACCGCATCAGCAACTCCGACCATCATTTGCTATAGAATTTGCGGGCCCGATTTATTCTCTAATCTCGCGATCGAATTCCACGAGAATTTCTTTGATGTCGAAATGTATGTTTAGACTTCTTCTTACTCATCTCATCAGTCTTTCATCGGAGTGCAGTGTATTCCGCAGTCGCCGCCCTCCATCATCGTATCCATCCAGCGTCCGCCCCTCTCGGAATTCCACACGTTCGGGAAGGAACACGGCTCACAGCCTAGCGACCTGTACCCAAGACCATACCAAGGATGCACAGGAAGCTTGTTGACTGCCAAATATCTCCAAATGTCTGCTTCTGTAAAATCGAGGATTGGATGGAGCTTTGTGAAGGGACCTTGCGGCCAGACATACGTATACATGCCCCGTTTCTCACTCTCCGTCTTCCGCATTCCGCTGAACCACGCCTTAAGGTCAAGTTCCTCAACAGCCCTCATCACAGGCTCAACTTTGAATATCTGACAACACAGCTCGGGGTTCGTCTTCCACAGCTTCGGCTTGTACACAACATCTTCCATCCACTTCTTGTCCTTCTCATACCTACTAGTCAACACTTTCATGTTCAAGTTCCAATTGTCAATCACCTTCTCGGCAAACTCGACGGTCTCCTCAGGAAGAAAGGGCGGTTTTATCCAAAGCGTCAGAATGTCCGGCTTTTGCCGAACAAGGAGGTGCTGTAGCACTATACTGTCCTTGCCGAAGCTGCACACGCTAGCTACGCGATTGTACTTCTTCAGGTTTTCCTTTATGAACTTAGTAGCAAAGGCAACTTTCTCATCCATGAACAGTCACCTCCGCCCTTTTTATGGCTGTATGATCCGGTCTCCACTTGATTTTCGGAATTATCTTATCTTTGAACTTCAACATTCTATCTTTCAACGGTATTAAGTCCTCAAACATAGTCACCAACTCCTGTCTAAGGGTTCTCGTCGGACGCCAACCCATGTTGTAGAGTTTCCGGTGGTGCGGCTTGTAGAAGTGCACCTCAGCCTCCACTCTTGGATTCTCAATGTGCTGAATGCTCACGTCCAAGTTGAACTCATCATTAGCAATTTCCTCGACTACCTCGGCCAGCTCATTGCAGGTATAGCATTCATCGAATTGATTGATGACTCTGTAGCCGTGAATGCTGTCGTCGTCAGTCGGCCGATTTTCAACAGCTAGCGTCAAACATCTTATCGAATCCCTCAGGGCAATGTAGCCTCGCTTCTGCAGTCCAGAACCATACGGGACTATCGGGTGCCCCATCACGGCGCAAGCAACAGCCCGATTAATCATGGTCCCGAAACATTCTCCAACATCGAACCGCGTCCGCAGGACTTCGTTATCCATATCCTCCGTTTGGGTTCCGTAAACCACCCCCTGATGGATATCCGTCGCACGCAGCTCCCAAACCCTACAAGTCATCCAAGACAAGTCCGTTGCCTGCACCTTACTCGTGTGGTAGACACTATTCGTCTGTCTGGGAAAGGGCATTATGTCCTTCATCCCCTCAAACTCTATCTCGAAGAACCCTTCTGGAATCGGTAGGTTTGGAAAGCCGTATTCGCCCATCGTCCCCAGGGTGACGATGTGGCTCTCTGGAGCGTAGTCTCTCATGGCCCAATAGATGTTGAGCAGACCTTGAACGTTGTTTCTCATGGTGAAGTTAGCGTGTTCGGGGTCGATCATTGAGTAGGCTGCGCTCGGTTGCTGGGCGAGATTCACGATGCCTTCGGGCTTGAACTCTCTAAAAATCTGAGCTAACGTTCCATATTCGTCGGCGATGTCGAAACGTTTAAACTGGAAGTCACCTAGGCTCTTGAGCTCTTTCTCACGCAGGTCCCATCGTGCAATGGGAATAATCGACTCTAGACCTCTCTCCTTCACCATTCTTCTACGGTGGAAACAGTCTACTGCATAGACTGCGTGTCTCTTTTTCAGTAGGTGTGTAGAAAGCGCATAGCCAATGTAACCGTCCGCTCCACATACTAGAATCTTCATTTGTATCTCTACCTAGCAATTGATATTTACTATCTTTATGCAGTAATATTTAAAAGTTACCCCCAACTAGTAGTAAATTAACCGATCACATCAAACAAGCTGTAATCCTAAGGATCGGAGAAGCGCGTCAACATCAAAAATGGAAGCCGAATCTGACGACTGAAAGGGTCCGCTAAAGCTTCGTTGTCTTATGTCGCCACAACAGATTGTACATCAGGGCGAGTCCTCTGACAACACTCTCATGAGATGTAATGGCGGCTTCACGCAAGAAGAAGGGTACTCCTGGATCTTCTACGAGAAACAGCGCCTTTCCTCCTTTCTCTGGGTCGACTATGCAACCCCTAATCGGCATCTCCTCAGTAAAGCGGATTTCAACCCTTTTTTCCAGTGATTCGTTAATATTTTCTAATATCTTTGCTTGTTTTTTCCTGTCTTCAGGTTCCAATGAGTTTGGGCTCATCAGAATTACCTTTAAGGAGACGTTTCGCTTCGTAGCATCCTTAAGTTCGTCAACAACTTCTGGAAAATACTCCATTGCCCGTGACAGAATCTGTATCTCATTTTGCGCTGAGTCATAGAGTTTCTTGCTTTCTTCTAACGAGACTTCACCAACGCTGACGATGCGTAGGAGGGGAACCCTAGGAACTCCTTTCTCACCTTTCAAATATATTCTACTGCTAGTCTTGATGAGATCTTTGGCATACTCTTCGAGGGTTCTAAGCTTCTGCTTGAGTTCGTTCATGCTCACAGATACAAGGGCACTCGCGATGTCCTCTGGTGGACGCGGACTGTATAAAGCGGGCCTTCCAGGTCTTATGCTCACTAGTCCCATTTTAGAAAGCTGATCCAGAACTCCATAAATGCGCGCGCTCGGTACCTTGCTGGTCTTGCTTAGTATTGTTGCTTTCGTTTCTCCGAGAAGAAGCAGGTACGCCAAGGCTGAGGCTTGATATTCATTTAAGCCCATGTTCACCAGAAGCAACCTGACTTGGTTGATGTTCTTTTCGAAGGCCAGAAGTCACTACCCTCCTAAAGTTAGTTCATAGCTTGCCTTAAAATCCTTTATATATTCTACTTAGATGTGTGGGTCTCTGGACAAGATGGTTAAGCCTAGAATCTCTGTTGTCATACCCGCCTACGACGAAGCCATGTCTATCGGTGAGGTAATCGCCAACTGCAAAGCATTTTGCGACCAAATAATCGTCGTAGATGACGGCAGCACGGACGACACATATAACGTCGCAACGAAAAGTGGAGCAGAAGTGGTTCGCAGTAAGAAAAACCTAGGCATAACCAAAGCCATCCAGAGAGGACTAGAAGCTGCAGACGGCGACATAATTGTAACCCTGGATGCAGATGGTCAACATAATCCAACAGATATACCGAAACTGACCAAACCAATAATAGATGAAAAAGCGGACGTGGTGCTTGGCGTAAGAGACGAAATTCCAAACTATTCGGAAAAGGTGATTAACGCGCTTACAGGTATAAGCGTGAAATGCTCGGACACTGGAACGGGATTCAGAGCTATAAGAGCAAGTATAGCTGAGAAGATGAAACTGCATGGAAAATGCCTCTGTGGAACGTTTGTATTGGAGGCGTATAGGCGCCGTGCCAGAATAGTTGAGGTCCCCGTAAAAACGAAGGAAAGAATCTATGGCACGAGAAAGGTGAAAACAAGGCATATTCAGCAATTCTTCTATGTTTTACGAGACCTGATTCTCTAGTTGCCAAAGAAATAAATGCCGAGGACTTTGGAATGCTGGGGCGCTATTGTGCTTTTTCATTGTCAATGAGCGCCAGAGCACAGCATGACCTGTTCTAACTATTGAGAGAAGCGTTAAAAATGGGACAAAACAATAAGCAAGACAAACCGGTGATCGCAAATGGATATACTAGTAACTGGTGGAGCAGGCTACATCGGAGGCGGGCTTCTCGTCAAGCTGGGGGAGGAGTTCCCAGAAGCCCCTATAACTTCGCTGGACAACTTAACAACTGGAGACTACCGCCACATTGAACATCTCAAGAAAGACAAACGTTATCGCCTTCTGGTGGGCGATATAAGAAAAAAGTCTGACCTAGAAAAGGTCATAACCCAAGACACGAGTATGATCATACACTTGGCAGCTATGCCCGGGGTGAAATTATGTAACGATCGGCCAAAAGACGCCATAGACACCAATATTTATGGCACCCATCTCCTTCTCAGAGAAGCTGTTTATCACAATGTCAAGAGATTTGTCTTCACCTCTTCAGCCGCCGTCTACGGAACACCAGAAGAGCACCCTATCAGCGAAAGGCATCCTCTGAAGCCCATCAACCTTTATGGAGTTACCAAAGTAAGCGGTGAAAAACTTGTCAATGGATGCCACATCACTAGCGGCTTAAACACAACAATACTTCGGTTATCCAACCTTTATGGCCTGAGCGCATACACCAAGTGGAAGACGGTCATCCCCCGGTTTGTCTGGCAGGCAGTACACAATAAGGCTCTGACAATTCGCGCAGACGGAAAACAGGAGCGTAACTTTGTACACGTACAAGATGTCATAGACGCCATAATCCGATGCTTAAAGGCTCCTCAACAGGCGGTTGCAGGTGAAATCTTTAACGTAGGTGGAGAAGCTTTAAGCGTTAACCAAATCGCCGTGAATGTAATTCGCGAAGGCAGGCAGAGGGTTGGTAAAGATATTTCAAAGGTGTACACACAGTTGGAAACTGGCGAAGTTTACACATCGGAATTCAATTACGATTGGAAAAGAGCTTCTCAAAAGATAGGCTATAGGCAGAAGCGAGAAGTCTCGGAGGGCGTTTCTGAGTTGTTTGATTACGCCTTAGAAATCAAGGCTACACGAAGTCATGATGGTTGAGGTTATCTCTTTTAAGGGTTCAGTTGGCTTTCAGTAACTCCATTATCAGGTTTGTGAGGTTTTTGGCCCCATCTGGGAGCGTTGGAACCCTCCTTCTTTTCGCTTCTTCTATAGCATCTAGGAGATTTTCTAAATCTATTTCGGAAACCAAGACAGCATTTATTTTTCTCGCTAGGTACTCAGCGTCCTCCATTCCAGCCGTCCTTGTCCACTCAGGATTTGGGGCCAAGACTGCAGGTTTTTGATAAATAGCTGCATCCAACAGCGTTCCGCCAAAATGAGATACCACCAGTTCGGCTCCGGCTAGAAGTTTGTAGAATTCTTCTGTAAATGTTATCACCTTCCACTCGGGATGTCGCTCAATGTAAGGTGCGGGGTCAACTGTGCCGGTCTGCAAAACAACATTGCTTAGCTTGCTCTCTGACAAGGTATCAAACAAAAGCCTGTGCCCATAGGTGCCTCCTGAAACTAGAATGTATCTTCCGTTCCACGACTTAGTCTCTGGCTTACAAAGGGTGGGGCCCACAACCACGCCCCTCAGAAATCTACTCTGCTCCTCCCAATGTAAAGCCGTTAATACTGAAATAGGCTGTAGTACGCGAGCGGTTCTAGAAGGTTTTGTGAAACGAACAAGACTCTCAATGTTAACCACCGGAATACCCCTCATCCAAGCCAGAAGTGCTGGTGGACCACAGAAGTTGCTTCCTGTGCTCACAACAACATCAAACTCGTGGAAATCCGCTTTAACAGAATTCATAAGCGCTTTGGCGAGACGGACTGCAAAAACATGAGCTGGGGTTTTTGGGCCTCGAGGCTTCAGTAGAAACTCGACTTTGCCAAATTTGCTCAGTCTTCTCTCGCTTAAAGCGTCTCCCTCGGGCGCGAGAAATGATAGAGACACCTTCTTGTGAAGTGTTTGGGCTAACGCGTATGCAATTCCGGTGTGCCCACCACCACCAGCGAGAATCAGTACGCGCCCTTCCATCTTGTCTCCCCTGACATTTCCTCATCTAGAAGTTATATAGTTGTCCTTTCCACGTTTGCTCTGGGAATCTGTTTACAATGGTAGAAAAGGTAATATCGCGAAGCAAATTTGGATTAGTATCAAAAGGATTGTAACCTGTTTTTCGGTCATTGGCCGTAAGTTCATTAAAATGTGAGTCCAACTATACACTCTTTTCCCATATGGCGGATCAAGTTTCCCATCTTCCCTCAATTTTCCTAGACAGCTCGCATTGAATTTAGTCCTCAATTTCAGAAAGAACTCGATGATGAAGGGCAGCATTACGAGAATTCCGCTTCTTTCCATGTTTCCAACAATTACTCCAGCAGCCACCATTGAGCCAAGCAGATAGGTTAGGGAATCTCCAGGCAGAATCTTCGCAGGATACCAGTTAAACTTAATAAAACCAACTAGAGCGGCAAGGGTTACTAAAAATATAACTGAGCCGCTTCTTTCACACATTAACGCAAAGGCTCCCAAACCTAGAAAATAGACAATTCCCATTCCTGCTTCCAATCCGTTAAATCCCGCAAGCATATTAACAAAATTAGATGCCCCCACAATTCCAAGAGGTACCAACACAAGAGGATAAAGAATCCCAAAGTCAACGTGCCCCAAGAACGGAATCGACATATGGGTTACTCCGGCACTTATAGCCATCAAGGGTACGGCAGCTGGCAAAGTGAGTAAGGGTTTAAGCCACTGAGGGAAACCGACCCTAATGTCGTAGCCTTCTTTCGTCTTCACCTTTCTCGATTTGACGTTTAAATCATCCAGCAGACCCACAAACATAACGATAAGAACGGATGAGGTGACCGCCAAAAGCGGTTTCAAATCCCCCTCTGAACCAGAGAGAAATGTCTGCAAGCCTATATAGCTTAACAATCCAGCCAAGACACCGAAGGCAACACAGATTCCGCCTGAGCTCGCTAACTTCGGTTTTTCCTTCTTATGCAAGTCCAAGCCCACTATCCCCGCGACGTAAAGGAATCGCGTGAAGTAAGGAGTAATAAAGAGGGTTACAATGAAGGATATCAAAGCAGAGATGAGTAATATTATCATTAGGCGCACCAAATGCTTCACTTTAGATTTGACCGATCAGACATTAGGGTTATAATTGAAGAATTTAAAAATATTTATTCCGGATAGTCTGATGTTCAGCAAGTTGTTGAATACTTTGACGAAACGCATTTATGGAGGGATACTTTTCGTGAAGTGTTTCCGAAGCCTGACCGTAAGAGAAATATAAATGGTTCACCGAATTGGGTCGACGAGAAGATTGTTTAGGATGAAGATCAGAAAACTGTTCAGCAGGGAGAAAGTCCTTGAGGCTTTGAAGAGGGTTACGGCTGTTCGCTTTAGAATCTCCCACTCCTCGCTTCTGCAGGTTTCTCTGCTTCTCCTCATTCTTTTCTTGGCTTTGACGGTTAGGCTGCTTCCCATTCGTTGGGGTCTCTACCTTTCAGAATTCGATCCCTATTTCCAATTTCGCGTGACTAAACATGCGGTTGAAAATGGGCTTCACAATTGGGCTACTGGATGGTCAGAAATAGATGCTTCACGAGATTTTATGAGCTGGTATCCGTATGGGCGGAAAATCTCGACTGCTTATCCGGGGATACCGCTTACTGCTGCATTCTCATATCTAGTAACCCATGCGCTCGGCTTGCGTCTAGATGTGTTTGAGTTTTGCGTCGTCTTCCCCGCCATAATGGGAACGTTAACATGCCTAGCCATGTATTTCTTGGGAAAAGACATGGGCGGCAAACACGTAGGTATTCTCTCCGCACTTTTCCTGGCGTTAAGCTCGGCTCACATCAGCCGAACGTCCCTTGGATTTTTCGACGACGAAACCGTGGGAATATGTGGTCTACTACTGTTTTTCTTCTTCTTCCTCAGATCCATCGAAAGTGAGAGACCACTAAGAAACTGTGTGGGCTATGCGGTTGCTGCGGGGCTTTCGCTAGGATGGATTTTTGCCTCTTGGGGTGCTTCAAGATACGCGGTTGATATAGCTGCCCTTTTCGTTTTTGTCCTGCTCTTGCTAAAGAGATATTCCTCTCGGTTGCTTTTCTCTTACAGCATAGGACTGGGCATAGCTCTTTTCATCGCTGTCAATGTCCCAAACTTAGGATTCCGATTCTTGACAGGAACCGAAATTTTGCCAGCAGCTGCGGTATTTCTATTATTGTCCATGTACGAGATTACTCGCCATATCACAACTCTCAGGAATAAGGCAGTTTTCATTTCGCTCTTTCTAGGTCTTTGCGCGGGTCTATTCCTTATGCTTTCTTCATTTGGATATGTCGCGCCCTTGGCAGGAAAATTTGTATCTGTCATAAATCCGCTCGAACGGCTCGCTAACCCCCTCAGACAGTCTGTCCAAGAACACAGACCCGCTGCTTGGGGATCCTTCTACTACGATTTTGGGATAGGCGCCTTCTTCGTGCCTGTCGGCTTGTTCTTTGCTGTGCGGAATCCTTCAAACCGGAATATCTTCTTGACAATCTTTGGCTTGACGGCAATCTACTTTGCAGGCTCCATGGTGCGTTTAACCTTGATTTTAGCTCCAGCTATCAGCCTCCTCTGGGCGTTGGCTCTAGTCCGATTGATCAAACCCTTCACCACTGTCATGAAGGCAGCTCCCATAATTCCACGGAGAGGGGCAGGCCTTGCGGCTCATGTAGGGAAGGAATTCAGCGGCGCCTTCTTAATAGTGATGTTCCTCTTGCTCACACTCACTTTTGTCTTACCCACTCAAAGAGTATTTAACCATGCGTATTCCCCCACGACAATTGCAGCTGCGAGTATGCCGGTAAAGCCTGGTGAGACGGTCAACGACTGGATTGACACATTGGAGTGGATACGAACAAACCAAAGCGTCAAAGTGGTGGCTAGCTGGTGGGATTACGGATACTGGATTACAAACCTTGGCAATAAGACGTCACTTGCGGATAACGGCACATGGAATAGAACCCAAATAGCACAGATTGGCTTAATGTTCATGTCAAATGAAACTGCGGCAGTCAAAATCCTCCAAAAATACCAGGCAACTCATGTCCTGGTCTTTGTGACGTGCGATGGGCAAGGCAGTGATGTGGGGTGGGGCGACGAGGGTAAATGGATGTGGATGGCGCGCATTGCAGACTCGGTCTTCGGCGGTTTCGAATATGACGAAACCAATCATATCATAGTTGGCTACCAAGAATTAGTAACAGATGAAGAGGGATACACTACTCGCGTATGGACCGAAAAAGGCAAGAACACAACGATATACAAGTTAATGGCATATGCAAAAGATTTGAGGACAGGCTCCTCACATTTGACGTATCCTGTTGTACACTTTGAACCAGCATACTTCTCTGAAGCGAAAGACTATGGAGGAGTGATTCCTCTCGTATGCGTGTATAAAGTCAATTATACAACGTAGCAGGCCTTTCCTTGTTCTCATTTTCTATGCGCGCATAGCCCTGTAATGAGAAACTTTTAAATGTGGGCAACAATCTTCGAACTTGAAGGTGCATACAGTGTCTGAAGAGAGGGTTCCTGGACTTGTTTACGAATGCGTGAGGTGTGGTGCAAAAGTGACAACTGACGAACTCAAATTGCGGGGTGGTGAGGTGAAGTGCACCGTCTGTGGCTATCGTGTTCTCAAGAAGATGAGGCCTCCAGTCGTTAAGCGTATCTCAGCACGATAGTCATCATTCACAGCAATTCTATGCTCAACTTAGTAGACTAAGCCGCAGTGATTACTTCTCTGCTAGAAAATCTCTTCTTCGCCTATCTTTTTTACGATCTTGCCCCTCAGTTTCACTGGTGGACCTATCTCCTCGGGTTCCTTTTCCGTTGTTTTTCGCTTCACAGTTTCTCCGCAGATGCCATTAGGCAACAGCCTTCTCTTCACACACATAGCGTAGTTGCAATTCGAAACATTGCACTCCTCCTCTGTCCATGTACACCATACCTTATCTCCACGGTGCACAGCAGCTCTCTTCACACATCTGAAGAACTCACATCTTGGGAAACAATGTTTTAGCTCAGACAAGGTAGGCACAACCTCTAGATTCAATACAAAAAGTTTCCCTTAGTCTATGTCGTCGATTTATGCCTAGGCAAAGAGTGTTATAAACTTTTTTCTCAGATAATCTTTTCTAGTAATAATTGCTTCAGAACTATTTTGAACGCCTTCTATAAATTAGAATCAAAGCACAGAACGCGACCATTATTGTCAATAAAACTCCTGTAATCAATTGATTCAACTCCAAGGGATATCCTCCAATCATCACATAGTCACCGACTTGAAAGGTTATCTCTCCTGATGCGTCCAAGTCCAAAGACCTAACTTGACATAGCCCTTCAGCTACGTAGAGAGAGATTCGGTAATAGCCGCCCAAGATTCCATGTGTGCAGTTGATTCCGTCAGGACCTGTTGTTAAGCTGAGTGTTTCTACATCTTCAGTAGTTGTTAAGTTGAGTACCACCCTAGCGTTTGGAACGGGCTGCCCAAAGTAATCGATGACCCTCACGGATAGATCAAGGTTCACCATTCTACAATTAAGCACAAGATAGAACTGGTTTCGGATCACATCCACGACCGTTTCGTTCAGAATGACCGTCTCTTCTAGATTGTACACTCTCACCTTGTACCTTCCAAAAGTACAATCAAGTCTGATACTTCCCCACTGATCCGTATTTCCCTTCCCAGCGATTCTTCCGCTGCCCCATTCGATAACCTCTACTTTACGGTTCCGGATTGGATATTGCTTAGAATCCGATGCGTGAATGAACAGAGTATAGGTTGGACATGTGATTCGGAAGGGTTCACTCAGATTCCCGATTGTTTTAGTTATATTTCCAATCGACTCGTTGAAGAACAAATGACCGTAACGACGAGCCTCGATTCTATATACGGTATCTGTGAATGCGTTGGTAGATACGATCCCGGTATAGTTTGTCTGTAATGGTGGAATTTTCTCAGGTGCAGAGGTTTCATTTACGAGATTTACGTTGATAAACGGAAGAGAACCCTCGTCGTCGCTGACGATGATCCTAACACGCGCAAGTTCACATTTTATGTGGAATTGAATCCGCAGAACGTAATCTATTGCGCCCTCGGTGATATTTCTAAAACTCAAACTTCCAACTTCAACTTCTCTCCAATAGGCCCCAAAGGAATAGCTACCATGGTCAACTAGGAAATCAGCCCAGCCGGTTCCGTTGGTTGTTCGGTTATCAATAGACAAGAACCCAACAGCACCAAGATACGCCTTTACAGAGACACCCGCCAAAGATTTGTTATCATATTTGTTCTGAGCTCGACAGGAAACGATAATTTCAATAATAGTGAAGTTCTGGGTATCCTTCACTGGCTTTTCAATGTCAGTGCTTGTTAGAGTTAAGTTATACGTTGCCAATGTGGCGTCCTCTGGGATTTCCCATTTATGAGTGATTATACCGTCGCTGGCATTTTCCTTCTTAGGATAACCTTCAACTGGCATAAGAGATGACTTGTCATAGTAGTTTATGTTAATGGTGACTGTCTCATTGTTGTATCCTGAACCGTGAATAACAACCTCACTCGTTTTCTCTTCTCCCTCACTGAGATATCTCCGAACATATTCCCGCTTGTCTGTTAAGCCTACAGTAAAGTTTGCGGTTGCCAGAGTTTCATTGAATGCGATGTGATATGTGCCCGGAGAATTTGTATGAGAGCTACTGCTAAAATCTGTAGGATATCTTACCTTTTCGTCTCCATACCCTCTTGTGGTTGTGTTTGTGAGCGAGACAGTAGCCCAACAAGTCTCGTTTTCTGGGTTTTCTACAGTGACGTTGGCAACGTAAACCGTATTCGTTACGCCTCCAGTTATATTCACCCATATATCAGCCTCTTGACCCTCTTGTAGCTGGAATGGTTGTGAGGGTACGACCGCCTTTATGTAGTATTCAGTGTAGAGTCTGAATGTGGCGCTTGCTCTACTGCCTGTTTTTTTGTCAATACACTCTATAAGAACGTCGCGTCCTGGATACGGCTTTCCCACCGTGTCGGGAACTATGAACGACGTGTAAAAGTCGTATTCTGTGGCGTTACCAATTGTTACATTAAGTCTTTCATCCCATCTGAGTATATAGGTTCCGTTTGCTGTCTCAATTGTTCCATTGACCCTTACATCTGTTCCAACGGATCCACTTGAGGGATCAATTACAGCAATAGTCGTTGTCGGCGCGGCTATCACTCTTGGCGGAAGCGGCGTGATGAGCATTATCGCAAAAATTAGGGCTGTCAAAACGGAGGTGACCAATTCCTTTCTGAGCGCATTCCTAAACACTTTCTTCCCTCTTGAAGTTCTATTGGGCAAGTCTTCATTTCCCGAAGATGTGAACATTTCTTAACAACTGGCATTTTAAACTTTGTCTTTTTTGACTCCTCACCCGGAAGTGAGCGCGTGACAAAACATGCTTTCGAGTCGCAACTGTAAAGTATCTCTTCAAAGAACTTAGAATCCAATGGTCTGGAGACTTCACTATGATTGACGAACTATTAGATTTGACCAGAAAACATGAACAGTGGCGCAAAGAAGAGTGCATCAACCTCATTCCCTCCGAAAACGTGATGAGTCACGCGGTTCGCGCGCTACTCTCCTCTGAGCTTGGACATCGATACACTTCAAGGGACAAATTCTATATGGGAACCCGCTTCATCGACGAAATCGAACAGTTGGGAGAAGAGCTTGCAAAAGAAGTTTTCAGGGCTGATACAGCTGACCTGCGTCCTTTGTCCGGCCACATAGCAGACATGATTTTTCTCGGGAGTTTTGCAAACCCAAATGACACGATACTTTGTGTGTCCCCTGCGCATGGAGGATACCCCGGAATCTGGGAAGAGGGTGTATCGAAATACCTAAAACTTAGGACAATCAGTTTTCCATTTTCGAAAGAGACGATGAACATAAAAGTGGATGAAGCCGCAGATTTGATCCTACAAGAGAAGCCAAGCATAGTAATTTTTGGGGCAAGCTTGATTCTGTTTCCTCAGCCTGTGAAGGAGCTTGCTAAGGTGACCCATGAAGTGAATGCTCATGTTGGGTATGACGGCTCCCACGTTCTTGGCTTGATTGCAGGAGGAGAGTTTCAGAATCCTCTTCAGGAAGGCGCATCGGCTCTGCTTGGTTCCACACATAAGACTCTCTTTGGCCCTCAAGGCGGAATGATTCTCGCTGACAAAGAGCACGGCGAAGTAATTGAGAAACGAATTTTCCCGGCGTTTGTAGATAATGCGCATTGGAACCGAATAGCTGCTTTATCATTGGCATTGGCGGAGTTGAAGGAATACGGAAGGGAATATGCTAGGCAGATTATTCGGAATGCACAAACCCTGGCTGGAACACTAGCTGAATACGGCTTTCCTGTTGCTTGTCCTAGTCTTGGGCATACAAAATCTCACCAGGTTTTCCTTGACTATGGCGGTTACAAGGAAGGCCGAGTCATAGCCAAAAGAATGGAAGGCGCAAACATCATCGCTGATTGTGGAGTTAGACTCGGTGTTTGCGAGACAACTCGGAGAGGGATGAAAGCGGGTGAGATGGAGAAGATAGCAGAGTTCATAAAAAGAGTGATTGTCGACAAGGAGGATTTAAGTCGAGTTAAGGAAGATGTTACGAAGCTTGCAAAAGAATTTCAGGAAATCAAATATTGCTTCATATAGTTAGAACTTGAGAACCCACGTACACTGTTGTGCGCGCGGGGGTTATGGCTTTATTTTTCGAAGTGCGGAATTATCTCCTCACTTATGAGGTCAATTGCCTTTCGGACATTAGGACCTATCGGTGAGCCAACTACGAACTGTGAAATACCGGACTTGAGAAGCTCAGCAATGCGCTCGATGCACATATCCGGAGTGCCGCAAACAGAGAAGGCTTCTATCATTCGGGAAGAAACTAGACCAAAGGCTGCCCCCCATTTACCGGCTTTTAAGGCGCCACTGATCTTCTCAGCCTTTTCTTCATCAACACCGTGTCTCTGTAACACTACGTCGGGGCTGCCAGCCACAACATACGCGACAACTGGAACTGCCGCCTGAGCGGCCTTCTCCATGTCTTTATGTACCGAGAAAGATGTATAGGCAGCAATGTCCACATCGGTCAGCCTCTTTCCAGCTTGCTGGATTCCGTTTTTGACCCGATTAACCGCATAATCCACATCTTTGGGATGACCAGCGTTTATCAGGATGCCATCACCAATCCTTCCAGCTAACGCGAGCATTTTGGGACCTTGAGCGCCAACGTAGATTGGAATCTCGGTTGTCGGCTTGAAGAAGAACTTTGCATCACTGGTTTTGAACACGTTGCCTTCGAAAGTAACGCTCTTCTCAATCATCATTCTTCTGACTATCTCTACACACTCTTTGACGGCTGTGAGGGGGTTATGCATCGCTAAACCGGTGGACTTGAGCGTTGTTTTGTCTCCTGCGCCAATGCCTAAGATGACACGTCCAGTAGCTATTTCATTTAGTGATGCGACGGCTTGTGCGGTGACCACTGGGTTGATCAGATATGGATTAGTCACTCCTGGACCAAGCTTGATTTTTTCCGTGTGGAGTGCTGCTGCGGTGAGGGTGACATAGACATTGCGGTTGTTGAAGTGGTCTGTTATCCAGAGGTAGTCAAATCCCCGCTTCTCAGCTTGAATAGCGTAGAATGTCGTCTTCCAATAAGGCTCACTTGGAACGAACTCGATTCCAAACCTAACCATGCAGAAAATCTCCTGATCATTCTACCGCTTTGATAGCTTCTGCGATATCCGGCAATTGCAGCTTTTCCTCTAGGATGTTCATTGTTTTTTCAGATTCTAAGATGACCGCAGCCTCAAGGAGAGTCGTGAGGCCTCTCTCGTTCGTAAGTGGCCCCTGTTGCCATTGATGAAGTAGCACTCTTGCTAGACCACTCGGCATCTTGTCAGCACTCTTTGATTTGAGGATGAGGTCCATCAGTTTGGTGGAGAGCTTTTCTCGCTTCCCTGTGGGAACCATTTCGACTATTCTTCGATAATCCATATCAATCGCCTTTCTCAACATGACGAAATTGTGGAGCTTTTATTAATGTAGGAGCGTTTTTATGTCTTTTGGGAAAAGGCTTAGTGATGCAATCGCCGATTTCGAATAAGCTCCTCCAAGCGTTGAAGAACCAAAAATATCACATTGTTGGTAGACACTCCGCCGTCAAACGCTGCAGATGGCTCTACGAGAGTCTTATCCACGATCGTCCTTGCTACAAACAGAAATTCTATGGAATAAGGAGTCATCGGTGTGTTCAGATGACCCCTGCGGTTGTCTACTGCACATTGCATTGTCGTTTTTGTTGGCGTCTTCAGAGTGGAGACCTCGAATTTGAGTGGGATGAACTGGATTTGCCGAAATGGGATAGCCCTGAAGAGATAGTGGAGGGCTGCGTTAGGGAGCAGCTCAGGATTTTGAGCGGATACAAGGGAAATGCGAAAACTGATCAAGAAAAGTACAAAGAAGCTTTGACGCCCAGACACGCGGCCATAAGCCTAGCAGGCGAACCAACATTATACCATCATCTTGATGGTCTGATACATGAATTCGACAAACGAGGCTTCACAACGTTTCTAGTCACCAACGGCACAGTTCCCCAAGCGCTATCACAACTGAGCGAAGAACCTACACAGCTTTACATCTCGGTCTCCGCGTTCGATAAGAAGACATACTTTGAGACATGTCGCCCACAAATCCCAGACGCTTGGGAGAAACTTAACGAAACACTATCCTTGCTACCAAGTTTGAAATGCCCAACTGTGGTCCGTATAACATTGGTGCGAAATCTGAATCTGAAGCATCCGGAGCTGTACGGGCGGTTAATTAAGAGAGCTAATCCTACGTATGTTGAGCCCAAGGCCTACATGCACGTTGGTTTTTCGAGGCTACGCCTCGAATTTGAGAATATGCCGACTCACAGAGAGATTCAATCTTTTGCAAGCCAGTTGTCAGACGAGATGGGCTATAACATTCTGGACGAGGCTAGCAATAGTCGTGTTGTCCTATTAAGCCGTCTGGAAAGACCCATCAAGTTTTAAAAGCAACCCCTTGAGTTCGGTGACATTATTTTCTTTTGCCGTAGATCTTGGCTCCATCGTTGAAGAAGGCCGTTCAGTGGCAACTGACGGCTTAAGCGAGACGTCATATATCTATTGTATGCAGTGTTTGATTCGGATTCTGAACATGAAAGGTTACTCCTAATACGGACTCCACTTTCATACAAGTTAAATCCGACAACTCTAGCAACGTTTAGTAGGACAAAGTGGCATCGTGGCGGAAGTTATTGGAGTGACTAAGTCGGTTCGCACCGTAGAAAAAACCAGAGGGCTGGATGATTTGTTGCTTAGCGCTGTAGATGAAACGCTGAAACCAGTTTTTAGAGAGGAGGGCACCAGGGTTATTTACGATTATCTAGAGAACAACTCTCATTTGAAGCGGGAAAAGATTGCTGAGAGACCAGAGGTCTTTTCCGCTGGTTTGGAGACGCTGATGGTCTCAGCGGCGCCAGTGATAGAGAAATCGATTCTCAAGAATTTGTACTGTAAGCTTGGGTTCAGATTTAGAGAGAAGGAAGGTTATGAGTTTTCAGATTACATAAAGCAGTTTACGCAGAGGAGGGCTGATAGAAAATGGACTGTGATTCTGTCTCATTGCTAGATATGCTTGGGTTTTCATCGGAAGAACAGTTGATTCGTAAAAGTGGTTATGCATTCATTGCGAAAAAGGACCATCAAAGAGCGATGGAAAACCTGAAGAAGACTCTGGAGCAAGGTTCAGCAAAAAACACAGTATACGCTTTCTCGACCAAAGACGGACGTAAACCCCCTGCGGAACTTTCAGCAAGTGTCATTAGAGACTCTCCAGAGAAATCCACTGATTTTATAGCTGTAAGAAACGATACCGCAAACCGCAATAAAGCAGAGGAGACGCTGAGGGCGAGCAAAAACTACCTAGAGAAGATATTTAATTCCGTCTTTACGGGGGTCGTAGTTGTAGATGAGAAAACACATGAGATTGTGGATGCAAACCCCAAAGCATTAGAAACAATAGGGGCTTCGAAAGAGTATGTTATCGGAAAGATATGCCACAGTTTTATCTGTCCAGCTGAAAAGGGGAAATGTCCAATCAGTGACCTAGGGCAGACTGTAGACAGATCAGAACGTGTGCTGTTGAGGGTTAATGGGGAGAGGATCCCAATTCTTAAGACCGTTACACCAACAATGTGGAGAGGTCGCAAGTATCTTATAGAGAGCCTTATCGACATCACCGAACACAAGAAAGCAGAAGAAGCCCTCCGAGAATCAGAAGAAAAATATAGGAATCTTTTCGAGAACGCAAGGGATGTCATATTCACTGGAGATCTAAGGGGAAATATCACCGACATAAATAGTCTTGTTGAAGAATATGGTCTCAAAAAAGACGAAGTCGTAGGAAAGAAAATGTTCAAATTTGTTTCCAAGAAATACTGGCCGCGGCTACTTAAGGATATTGCAAAGATTTCTCAAGGAAACATTGTTGAAGGCGAAATCGAAATAATCACTCCGAAAGGGAAAATAATCTCAGAGTACAGAAGCAACCCGATAAGACGAGGGAAGGGAGTTGTCGGCTTTCAAGTGAGTCTAAGAAATATTACAGAAAGAAAGAAGCTGGAGGAAAAGCTAAGGCAATATTCAGAACACTTAGAAGAGCTTGTTGAAAAAAGAACTGAAGAATTGTTAGAATCGGAGAAAAGGTATTCTGTTTTAGTAGAGGAAGCAAGCGATGGAGTTACAATAATCCGGGATGGAAAAATAATCTTCGCAAACAAGAAAACCGCGGAAATTCTTGGCTATTCAAAAGACGAAATAATAGGAATTTCTATTGAGAAGCTGGTGGTCGAAAAAGACCGCCAACTTGTAACGGAAAGATACCAGCGGAGATTACGAGATGAAAAAGTTCCAGCAACGTATGAAGTTGAAGCGTTATTCAAAACCGGTGAATGCGTTCCTACGGAGCTTAGCGCGACACGCATAAACTACCAAGGTCGCCCTGCAGACCTCGTCGTCATGCGAGATATAAGAGAGAGAAAACGACTGGAAGAGCAGCGCCTTAAGCTAGAAAAACTAGCAACTATAGGCGAAATAGCTACTATGGTGGGACACGACCTGAGGAACCCCTTACAATCCATAGAAAACGCAACATACTATCTCAACAACGAGTTGCCACGCCTTCCCTCCTCTACTCCAATCCCCGAAAAAGCCCTGGAAATGCTTCAAGTCATCAATGACTCAGTCAGCTACGCCGATAAGATAATAAGAGATCTGAAGGATTTTTCGGCACCGAAAAAACCCATACTCATGAAGATCGACGTTAACGCGATAGTTAAAGAGACTCTGTCACAAGTCGAAGCCCCAAAGAACGTGGAACTCATCACAGAGCTAGGGAACCTTCCAGAAATAGAGGCGGACAAAGACATGATAAAACGGGTTTTTGTGAACCTGGTTACGAACGGAATACAAGCGATAGAGGATGTAGGAAGGCTGAAAGTCTCATCCGAAAAAACAAAAGGATTTGTTGAAGTTAGTTTCACGGACACTGGTATTGGCATGTCAAGAGAAGACATGAAAAAATTATTCACTCCCTTCTTCAGCACGAAGGCAAAGGGCATGGGTATGGGTCTACCAATCTGTGCGAGATTCGTCGAGATTCATGGCGGCAGCATCGACGTAGAAAGCGAAGAAGGAAAAGGAACAACTTTCACGGTAAAACTGCCTACCTAGCATGAAAATGGAGGTGAGAACCATTGACGAAGGATAAGCCCAGCATCCTCATAGTGGAAGACGACACAAACATTCGCAAAACGCTAAACACCCTACTCGAGCAAAAGGGATACAGCACAGACACCGCAGAAAACGGAAAAGAAGCCATACAAAAGTCAAAAGCTAAGTTCTTCAACCTGGCGTTGCTCGACATCAAGCTACCAGACATAGAAGGCACAAAACTACTCACAACAATGCACGAGAACCTGCCAAAAATGGCAAAGATAATGATAACAGGTTACCCCTCACTAGAAAACGCCGTCGAAGCTGTAAACCTAGGAGCAGACGCCTACATCATAAAACCCGTCAAGCCCGAGAAACTAATAAAACTCGTAGAAGAGAAACTGGAGGAACAACGAGAAGCTGAGAAAACAACCCAAGAAAAGGTGACAGAATGGATCAAAACCAGAGTACGAAAAATAGAAGCCGAGCGAGCCGAGCAATCGTGAAACCCGGAGTTGGCGGATGCCTTATAGGTCATCCGTGCAAGTCGTAGTTTCAGTGGCAACCGTTACTGTGACATTCTTATCTCTTAAGTGACTGGAGATACTTTTTTTCGATGTGTTGGTGCACTTTTCTGAAGGCAACAAGTTGAAATATAGGTTGTTTGAACTAGGATAAATGATGATGTTATTATGGTCGACCCAAGAGATACTACACTTGCTGACATCTTGGTCAGTTATTCGATCGAGATGAAAAAGGGAGAAAATGTTTGCTTACTCACAGATTCAACTCAAACTCTACCATTATTCCTTGAAGTATATAGGAAAATTGTCAAAGGTGGCGGATATCCTTATCCTCACATTTTCTTGGATCCTCACATCGGTTTTGAAGGAATGGACTATACGTTTATGAAGTATGCTTCAGAGGAGCAGTTGAATCACCTTTCGCCGCTTAGACTGAAAGAAATGGAGGCAATGGACGCTTATGTCAGAATTGGGGGGCCAACAAACAGTCAGGAACTGAGTGGTATTGATCCCAAGAGAATATCGATGAGAAGGAAGACGACAAAGCCGATATTGGATGAAAGGTTAAGAAAGAAATGGGTTGTGACTAGGTATCCCACTTCGTCTATGGCTCAGGCTGCGGGGATGTCTACGGAGGATTTCGCAGATTTTTTTTACAACGCCTGCCTCATAGACTGGAAAGAACAAGAAACGAAACAGGAAGCCCTGAAAAGAAAATTTGAAAGCGGAAAAATCGTGAGGGTGCTTGCAGACGATACTGACCTAAGGGCTAGCATAGAAGGAAGAAAATGCATTAAGTGTTATGGAAAGAGGAACATGCCAGACGGTGAAATCTACTTCGCTCCGAATGAGAATTATACGACAGGGTATATCAAATACACGTACCCCTACAACATGCAGGGACAGACAATTTCAGGGATATTCCTCAGATTTGATAAAGGAAAAATAGTCGATTTCAAAGCAGAAACAAATCAAAAAGCGTTAGAAGCGCTCTTAAACACAGATGAAGGCGCAAGACGGCTGGGCGAATTCGGAATCGGAACAAACGAGGGCATAACACGATTCACCAGTCAAACGCTCTTCGACGAAAAGATAGAAGGTACAGTTCATGTCACTCCTGGAAATGCCTATGAAGACAGTGGAGGTTTAAACAAATCAGCGATACACGCAGACATAGTCAAGGATCTAAGGAAAGAAAAGGGCGGCGGTGAAATGCAGATAGATGGTGAAGCCATCCAAAAAGATGGAAAATGGCTCCTCTAGTCGTGCATGTTAAGGCGTCCATATAGACTGAGACAGAGAGACACAGACGGAAGAGGATCCCCCTTCCCGGTTTCAACATTAGGTCGTTATTTGGATCCAAATATAACGAAAGAAAAAGTTACATTATCCAAATACATGAAGAGTGTTGAAAACAATACTTTTCTAAAACGATGGGCGCAGATTGACATTCCAAAGGGCGTCTTCTCTCATAATATGTGAATGTGAAAAGAGGCGGGCTAGAAAAGAACGGCATAGTAACTCATTAATAAGCCCAGCATGAACATACCTTCATGCAATTAGACAGCGTCTACGAGTATATCGACTCCAACTCGCAAAGATTCATCCAGGACCTAGTCCGACTTGTGAAGCAACCAAGCGTCTCGGCGAGAAAAGAAGGAATGCAGAAGTGCGCAGAAATCGTGGACGAGATGATGAGAGACATCGGAATATCCACAAGAATTATCCCAGAAGAAAAGGGAAACCCTGTTGTATATGGCGAAATCAAATCGAAATCCTCTCAGAAGACGCTCCTCTTCTATGACCACTACGATGTTCAGCCACCAGAACCACTCGAAGAGTGGATCTGCAAACCATTCGAAGGCAAGATACAAGATGGAAAAATATACGGCAGAGGCGCGGCCGACAACAAGGGAAACATCATCTCAAGGCTCCGGGCTGTTCAAGCTTTCGTCGAAACCACTGGAAACGTGCCGATCAACATCAAATTCGTGATCGAAGGAGAAGAAGAGATAGGCAGCCCCCACCTGGCGCCGATCATCCAAGCGAATAAGGACTTGTTTTCAGCTGACGCAGCAATCTGGGAATTCGGCGGTACAGACCGAAAAGGGCGCCCCTGCATCTATCTGGGGCTCAAGGGAGTGCTGTCTGTAGAGTTGAGAGCCAAGGGTGCAGCTAGGGATGTACACTCGGCAAATGCGCCGCTGATTCCCAATTCGGCTTGGCGTCTTGTATGGGCGCTAAACACCCTGAAAAACGAAAAAGACAAGATTTTGATCGACGGGTTCTACGACAAGGTCGAACCTCCATCAGTTCAGGAGATCAGATATATTAGAGAAATTCCTTTTGAGGAGGAAGAAGAAAAGAAAGAGCTAGGATTGGATAGGTTTCTCCACAACGTTTCCGGATTGGAAGCTGTAGGGGCGTTGTTGCACCAACCAACTTGCACAATAAATGGCATTCTCAGCGGCTATACCGGCACGGGCTCCAAAACGGTGTTACCAAATAAGGCCATGGCGAAACTTGACTTCCGCCTAGTTCCACATCAGATGCCTGATGAAATCTTCAACAAACTTGTGCAACATCTGAAAAACGGCGGGTTCGGAGACATCGAAGTAGTAAGGCACGGCTCAACCGAGCCGACAAAAACACCAATCACTGACAGCTTTGTTCAAACCGTGATAAAAACGGCCGAGAAAGTGTATAAGAAAAAAGCGGTTGTCTATCCTACAAGTGCTGGCTCTGGGCCTATGCATCTGTTTCGAAACTGGCTTAAGTACCCGGTTTTATCGGTTGGGTGTGCCCATGCGGAGTCACGCGGGCACGCACCGAACGAGAACATAACGGTAGACGGGTTCGTCAAAGGAACGAAGTTCATAGCAGCAATCATCCACGACTTGAGCATCGCCCAGTGATGAGCGCCATTTTATGGTATGCATATTAAGTAAAAGCCTATTAGGTTCCCTTGAATCATCAACTTCGGAACTCGTTTAGGTGTGAGTGATATGTCATTGAAATTGATTCTTGACGTGATTCAGAAGGATTTGACAAGAAGAGATGAGGTCTGGGAAGAAATTAAAAGGGACATGCGTAGGGCTACACGCTTATCTAAACAGGCGATTCTGTTTGTGCATCAACAGAGGCATGATGACGCTAGAAAGTTACTCGACGAGGCTAGAGAGCTTTTCTCCAAGCTCCGCGAGGTTTCAAAGGATTATCCTGACCTTGTTTACACGGGTATGGTTGATTCGGCCTTTCAGGAATACGTTGAGGCACAGACTTTTCTAGGTTTAATTGAGAAAGATCGTTTCCTCAACCCTGAAGAACTTCGTGTTCCCTTAATCTCCTATGTACTCGGGCTTGCGGATGTTGTTGGAGAGTTCAGGCGCAGGACTCTTGACGCCATTCGCAGAGGAGATGTAGATACAGCTGAGAATTGTCTGCAAACTATGGAGCACATCTATACCGAGCTAACCGGTATGGACAAGGGCTACCTACTCGTCTCAGGACTGCGAAGAAAATGCGACATTGCGAGACGCATCATCGAATCAACGAGAGGAGATGTCACCATAGAAGCCCGAAGAAGCTCCTTGGAACACTCAATCACGGAATTAGAGAAGACGATGAGGAGCAAAGCGAAAATTGGCGAAACTGAGTCCCGATAAGATTTTGAAGCGAGTCGAGAAAGAG